>Ga0207707_10004901_pt1 | contig 11763 bp, 7 predicted proteins | sample KBSC83BmetaG_FD_184336 | JGI IMG/M metagenome (GOLD analysis project Ga0207707, IMG submission 184336) | Corn rhizosphere microbial communities from Kellogg Biological Station, Michigan, USA - KBS C8-3B metaG (SPAdes) (version 2) | ecosystem: Host-associated > Plants > Roots > Rhizosphere ... | reverse complement strand
CTGCCGGCCGCCGCCTCGGCGCTCGAGCGGGCGCTCGAGCTCGAACCGAGGAACGTCGACGCGCGAGCCGCCCTGGCCGACGTGCTCGCCGCCCAGGGCGACGCAGCCGGCAGCGCAGGGGCGCTCGAACTCGTCCTCGCCGAGCGGCCGGCATGGCCGGACGCGCTATACAACTATGGCTGCATGCTGCGCAAGCTTCGCCGGCTGCCGGAGGCGGAGGCGGCGTTCCGGCGCGCGATCGCGGAGCAACCGCTCCATGCGCGCGCCTACCAGATGCTGGGCGCCGTGCTGCTCGGGCAAAGCCTCACCCGCGAAGCGCTCGAGCTTTATCGCGACGCCCGGTTGAAATGTCCGGACGACGAGGGTCTCGCGTCGGCGGAGCTCTTCGCCCTGCTCTGCGCGGAGGAAGTCCCGGAAGACGAACGGTTCGCGCGTCATGTGGCGATCGGCAGGCAGATCGAGCGGGCGCATCCGCCGCGCCGCCCGGCTTTCCGCAACAGCCGCGACCCCAAGCGCCGCCTGCGCATCGGCTATCTCTCCGGCGACTTCTGCTACCACGTGATCACCCTGCAGATGCTCGCGGTCCTCGAGCACCACGATCGCGCCGGCTTCGAGGCGTACTGCTACTCCTCTACCGAAGCGCCCGACAGCTACACGCAGGCGCTGCAGGCGCGCGCCGCCCGATGGCGGGCTTGGCCGGGGCTGAACGAGGAGGCGATGGCGCAGGCGATCGCCGCGGACGACGTCGACGTCCTCGTCGACCTCGCCGGCCACTCGAGCATCCCGCAGCTCGCCGTCATGGCACAACGGCCGGCGCCGGTCCAGGCGACCTGGATCGGCTATCTCAGCACGACGGGGCTCGCCGGCATCGATTACCGGATCTCGGATGCGGTGGCAGACCCGCCCGGGCTCACGGAGCGCTACCACACCGAAGCGATCGTCCGCCTGCCCCGCCCCCAATGGTGCTGGCGGCCTTTCTTCGCGCCCGCGCATGCCATGACGCCGCCTTGCGCGAAAAACGGCTACGTGACGTTCGGCTCCTTCCATGGCGCGATGAAGCTCGCGCCGGGCGTGCGGCGGCGCTGGGCCGAAATCCTGGCGCGCGTGCCCGGATCCCGCTTCGTCGCGATCGGCGTGCCGTCCGGGCGGGCGCAGGATGCCCTGGTACGGGATCTCGGCGTCCCGCGCGAACGCGTCACCCTGGTGCCCTATGTTTCACTGCAGGACTACATGCAGTGGTACGACGCGGTCGACGTCATCCTCGATCCGGCGCCCTACAGCGGCGCCACGACGACCTGCGACGCGCTCTTCATGGGTGTGCCGGTGATCACCGCCCCTGGCGCGCGCACCGCTTCGCGCAGCGCGGCGAGCATCCTCAGCGCCAGCGGCCTCGCCGAATTCATCTGCGACGGCGGCGAGGACTACGTGCGGCGGGCGGTCGCGCTCGCGGGCCGGCCTGAACGGATCGCCGACCTGCGGCGGTCCCTGCGCTCGCGGCTGCAGGCCTCCCCCGTCATGGACGCAGCCGGCTTCACGCGAGACCTCGAGGCGGCCTACCGGCGGATGTGGGAACGGTGGTGTAGCGGACTAACCGCTCAGGGCTGGTAGCCCGGGATCCGCGACTCGTCGACCCGGTCGATCTGGTCCTTGTCGAGGAACATCTCGGCGTAGCGCTGGTACACCTTGCGCCGCACGAAGATGTCGAAAAGGTCGGGGTCGACGTGGTGGTTCTCCTTCATCCGCCCGAGGATCTCGAGCGACTCGGAGAGCGTCTTGCCCTTCTTGTAGGGCCGGTCCTTGGCGGTGAGCGCCTCAAAGATGTCGGCGATTCCCATGCAGCGCGCCTGCACCGACATCTGCTCGCGCGTGAGGCCCTTCGGGTAGCCCTTGCCGTCCATGCGCTCGTGGTGGCCGCCGGCGTATTCCGGCACGTTGGTGAGGTGCTTGGGCCACGGCAGCGCCTCGAGCATCTTGATTGTGGCGACGATATGGTGGTTGATGATCTTGCGCTCGTCGTCGGTGAGCGTGCCGGCGCGGATGGTCAGGTTCTTCACCTCGTCGGCGCTGAGGAAATCGGCGTCGTGGCCGGAGATGTCGATCCAGCGGTAGCGCGCGATGCGCTTCACGTGCTCGACGTCCTCGTCCTTCATGCGTTCGCTGCCGATGTTGCAGGCATGCAGGAACTTGCGCGCCTCGTCGAGCTCGCGCAGCCGGTTTCGCCGCCCCTGGTCGTCGATCTCGCGCCTGAGGTACTGGATCTCGACGTCGCGCTTCAGCACCTCGAAGCGCGTGTCGATCAGCTGGATGCGGTCGTAGATGGTCTCCAGCTTGGTTGCCTTGTCGACCACGTGCACCGGCGTCGTCACCTTGCCGCAGTCGTGCAGCAGCCCGGCGATCTTCAGCTCGTAGCGGTCCTTGTCCGACATGTGGAAGTCGGTAAGCGGGCCGCTCTTCGTCTCGTTCACCGCCTCGGCGAGGAGCATGGTGAGCACCGGTACGCGCTGGCAATGCCCGCCCGTGTAGGGGGACTTCTCGTCGATCGCGGAGTTGATCAGGTTGATGAACGACTCGAACAGGCTCTCGAGCTGGTTGATCAGCAGGCGGTTGGTGAGGGCCACCGCCGCCTGCGAAGCGAGCGACTCCGCGAGTCGCTGATCCGAGGCCGAGAACGCCATCACCTCGCCGGTGTGCGGGTCCTGCGCGTTCAGGAGCTGCAGCACGCCGATCGCCTCGCCCTCGTGGTTCTTCATCGGCACGGTGAGGAACGATTTGGACCGGTAGCCGGTCTTCGCGTCGAAGGCCCGCGTGCCGGAGAAATCGAAGCCTTCGGCCGTATAGGCATCGGCGATGTTCACCGTGTTGCCGGTGAGGGCGGCATACGCGGCGACCATGCCGTTATTCGGCTTGCCGTCCTTGTACAGCTGGATCGGGTAGAACGGCACCGGGTTGCCGGTCGTGCCGCCCAGGTAGTACTTGAGCGAGCTCGTGCGCACGATCTCGAAGCGCAAAGTCTTGTCTTCGGCCACGCGGTAGAGCGTGCCGCCGTCGGCGCGGGTAATGGTCTTGGCGGCGGTGAGGATGGCCTCCAGCAGGCGATCGATGTCGCGCTCGGCCGAGAGCGACGTGCCGATCGCGTTCAGCTGGTCGAGGCGCTGCGCAAGGTCGTCGGCGGCGCTGGGCGCGACGCCGCCCGGGAAGCGGAACGCCTGCGTGCCGTCGAGGGTCGCGCTCACATTACTTGATGCAGACCGCTCGCACTTCCTTGATGTGGGTGACGCCGGTGAGGCACTTCTCCATGCCGTCCTGCTTCAGGGTGCGCATGCCGTCCTCGAGGCACTGCGCGAGCATCTCGGCCACGCGCGAATGCTCCTGGATCAGCTTCTTCAGCTTGTCCGTGGCGATCAGCAGCTCGTGCAGGCCGCAGCGGCCCTTGAAGCCCGAGCCGCCGCATTTGTCGCAGCCGACCGGCTTGTAGAAGGTGAGCTGGCCCTTGTCGTTGCCGTAGTGCTTGACCCAGTCCTTGTACACCGCCTCCATGGCGCCCTTCGGGTCGGCCTTGAACTTCGGCGTGTTCATCAGCTCCTCGCAGTATTCGCGCAGGAACGCAGTCAGCTCGGCCGCCTCCGGCACATAGGACTGCTTGCACGAGCACATGCGCTTCGCCAGGCGCTGGGCGAGGATGCCGAGCAGCGCGTCGGAGAAGTTGAAGGGGTCCATGCCCATGTCGAGCAGGCGGATGATCGATTCCGGCGCCGAGTTGGTGTGCAGCGTGGCGAACACCAGGTGGCCGGTGAGCGACGCCTCGATGCCGGTGCCGGTAGTTTCCTTGTCGCGCATCTCGCCGACCATGATGATGTCCGGGTCGGCGCGCAGGAAGGCCTTCATGACGGCGGCGAAGTCGAGGCCCGCCTTCTTGTTCACCTGCACCTGGCGCAGGCCCTTCTGCGTGATCTCGACCGGATCTTCCGCGGTCCAGATCTTGGTGTCGGGCGTGTTCAAGAACTTGAGGATCGAGTGCAGCGTCGTCGTCTTTCCCGAACCGGTCGGGCCGCAGACGAAGAACAGACCGTAGGGCTTCGAGACTGTCTTGGTCAGCTCCTCGTGGTTGCGCGCCGTGAAGCCCATCTTCTCCAGCGGAATCGGCTCGCCGGCGGCGAGAATCCGCATGACGATGTCCTCGACGCCGCCGGCGGTGGGAATGGTCGCCACGCGCAGCTCGATGTCGAGCGGTCCGAACTTCTTGAACTTGATCTTGCCGTCCTGGGGCTTGCGTTTCTCGGAGATGTCCAGGTCGCACATGATCTTGATGCGCGCCGCGATCGCCGCGCGATAGCTCGCCGGGATCTCGATGTAGGGCTGCAGCGAGCCGTCCCGGCGGAAGCGGATCTCCGTCTTCGCCTTGCCCGGGTAGGGCTCGATATGGATATCCGAGACGTTCTGGTTGTACGCGTCGACGATCACCTTGTTGACGAGCTTGACGAGCTCGTTGTCCGCGGCAGCCGAAGCTTCGTCGGCGGCTCCGCTGTCCACCACGCCTTCGACGTCCTCGCCCAGCGCCCCCAGCAAATCCTCGACGTTGCCGAGGTCGGTGGCGCTCGCCGTCTCCTGGCCGAAGAAGTGGTTCAGCGTCTCCTTCCAGTCCTTGTGGGTGGTGACGCGGTAGATGATGCGGGACTTCGGGAAGACGTTCGACGCGATGCGCGACGAGCGGATCCGCTCCGGGTCCAGGCACAGCACGACCAGCCCGTCCTTGGTGTCGTCGATCGGCACCCACAGGTTGCCTTCGACATACTCGCGCTTAAGGTTCTTGAGGAGCTCGGTGGGCTTTACGCGGTCGGACTTGAACGGCTCGTACGGCACGCCGAAGAACTTGGAGAGCGCGGCGCCGATCGCCGGCACCTTCACCTGGAATTCGTCGGTCAGCACCTGCTCGATGTCGATCGCCTTCTTGCGCGCCTGGCGGGCGGCGAGCTCGAACTCGCCGGCGGAGAGCACGGCGTCGGCGATCAGGTAGTCGTACTTGGTCTTGGCGACCTGCGGCTTCTGGCGCTGCTTGAAGGCGATGGCGAGCGTCTGCGAGAGCTCGTGCACGCCTTCCTCGGCGAGCGCGCCGAACGGCACGCCGGCCTTGTTGTTGATGATCTGGATGACGCCGATCAGCTCGTTCGAGCCCTGCTCCACGATCGGCGCGACGAGCTGCTGCTTCGTGCGGTAGCCCGTGCGCTTGTCGACCTCCTGCAGGAAGCGCAGGTTGGGGTTGATGCCGCGCAGCTCGTTCTCGTCGTAGCAGTCCTTGATGTTGATCGCCTTCTTCGCGAGGCCGACGTAGCCGGCGATCGAATGCTCGGCGATCGGCAGCTTGAGGTCCTTGAACGAGTTGAGGCCGGTCTTGACCTTGGAGACGATCGCCTGCTTGTCCTCGCCGACCGAGTAGATGGTGAGGCGATCGGCGTTGAAGAGCGCGCAGACATCCGCGCTCACCTCCAACATGATCTCGTCGATGTTGTTGGTGGCGTGGATCTTGTTCGTGACCGCCTGGAGCTGCTTCTGGAACGCCAGGCGCGCGGCGACGTCGGTCTGCGCCGCCGCCGGCTGGTTGAGTACTGCGCTCATCTACGGCCTCCCTGCTCGAACTTGACTGGCATCATAGCGTCAGGGGCCCTGATTACCAAGGCTTTTTGCCCCTTTTGACCCTTTAGGACGCCCGTTCGGCGGCTTGCTTCAAGCCGCCCTCGAGAAGCCACACGCGGAAGCCCCGCTGGGCGAATAGAAAGGCCGCCGCGGCGCTGCGGCGCCCGCTCTGGCAGTAGGCGACGTATTCGCGGGTACGGTCGAGCACCGCGAACATGTGCCTCACTTCCGCGAGCGGCACGTTGATCGCCCCGGGCAGCCTGTCGTACTGGTATTCCGAGGGGTAGCGGACGTCGAGCCAGAGCGCGCCCGAGCGCACCTTCTCGGCCGCGGCGGCAAAGGGGACGCGCTTGAGGAGTGGCTCGCGCAGGAGCTCGTTGAAATCCTTGCGGCCGACCCGCAGCAGCTCGCCGTCGGTCACCGCGGTGACGGTGGCGTTCCGCTTCGCCTCGGATACCAGCGCCTCCTCGCCGAAAGCCTCGCCCGTCTTCAGTTCGGCGAGGACCACCCTCGCGCCGCCCACCAGCCGCTCGACCTGGAAGCGCCCGGACTCGACGACGTAGTAGAAGTCGCCGTCCTCGCCTTCGCGAATGACCGCCGTGCCGCGCGGCGCGTGCACCCGCTCGAAGCGGCGCAGCAGCTCTTCGATGTGGGCGCAGGGCAGCTGGGCGAACGCGCCATGCCTCAGGCTGACGAGCGAAAACGCGGACGCGACAAAGCGCGCGTCGCTCTTCACCGCATGGTCCCAGGTGGCCAGCGTGTCGAGCAGCTCGTCCTCGAGCGACAGGAGGTCCACATCGGTGATCGCCTTGGCGCGCTGCACGGGCTGGCGCTGTCGGTTGAGCGCGAAGCAGCCCTCGCCCGTGCCACCCACGAGCACCAGCGTGCCGCCGCCCTGGAAGGCGATCAGCAGCTCGCCCTGCAGCAGGAAGAGCGAGCTGCCGGGCTTCTGGCCCTGCAGAGGATCGCCGCCGCGCGGCACGCGCTCCACGCGCGCCAGCTCGGCCAGCTCGCCGAGGCGTGCGGCCGACAGCCCGGCAAGCGGCGCCAGCGCGGCCAGCTCGTCGGCCGTCGCATGGGCGCGCTGCACTAGAACTCCAGCACCAAGTTGTTCTGCAGCATCTGCGGCCGGAACTTGCCGGCGCACTCCTCGATCTCGAGCATGGTCGGCTCGATCTCGCCGGGCTTCAGGTGCGTGATGTAGATCTCCGCGTCGCGCTCGAGCTTCTCCAGCTCGTCGGCCAGCGTCGCCGGGCACAGGTGGCGCGAGATCTCGGCCAGCTGGCGTTCCTTGTTGGAGAACGCCGTCTCGATGATCAGGAATTTCAGGTTCTCGATGCGGTTCACTTCGCGCCAGAGCGCGTCATTCGGGCCGGTGTCGCCGGTAAACACGAGGCTCGCCGCGCCGCTGTCGAGGTGGTAGCCCACGGCCGGCACCGTGTGGCGCGCGGGAAGCGCGGTGATTCGGCGGCTGCCGAGCTTGACCGTCTCGCCGAGGGCGATCTCCTGGTAGCGCAGGAACGGGGCCTCCGGCGTCGGGATCTCGCTGAAGTCGGGCCAGATGGCCCAGTTGAACAGATGGTTCTTCAGGATCTCGATCGTCGCCCGCGTGGAGTACACGACGAGCGGCTTGGAGCGCATGCCGCCGACCGTGTCGACCAGGAACGGGATCGACGTGACGTGGTCGAGATGCGAATGCGTGAGGAAGATGGCGTCGATCTGCGACAGCTCGGCGAGCGTCAGGTCGCCGACGCCGGTGCCCGCGTCGATCAGGACGTCGCTATCGACGAGGAACGACGTGGTGCGGAGATGCCGCCCGCCGATGCCGCCCGAACACCCGAGTACGCGCAGACGCACAGTCGCCGCTTCCCCCTAGCTCCGCCCCTGACCAGACTCACCGGCCCCCTGAATACCACATCTTTCTACTTTTCGTCGAAAACGGTGACCCCGTCCCAGTCGGGCGGCAGCTGCGCGTGGCGTTTCTCCTCGACATGGGCGGCCGCGATGGCGTAAAGCCGGCTTTCGGGGTGCGCCCTCGCCAGGCGAGCAAGGTCGCGAGCCGCGCCGTCCCAGTCGCGCGAGCGGTAGGCGCGCAGGCTCGCGTGCCAGAGGGCGATTTCCTCGCGCGTCTCATCGCGCACCTCCACGTCGAGCCCGATCGGCTCGTAGATCGTCACCGCCTCTTCTTTCCCCTTCAGGCGCACGCGATCGATCTGACGGAAGACAACGTCCTTTACCAGGCGGCGGGTCGGCTCGGCCACCAGGATGCCGACGCCGTAGCTCTTGGTCCGTCCCTCGAGCCGGGCCGCCACGTTGACCGGGTCGCCGACCGCCGTGTAGGCGCGACGGTACATCGAGCCCATGTTCCCGACCGTGACGCCGCCGGTATTGACGCCGACTCCGATCCTGAGCGCCGGCCAGCCGCGTGCCGTGAACCGCGCGCTGAGCCGCTCGCACTCGCGCTGCATGTCGAGCGCCGCCAGCACGGCGTTGCGCGCGTGCTGTGCGTCGTCTACCGGCGCATTCCAGAACGCCATGATCGCGTCCCCGATGTACTTGTCCAGCGTGCCGCGGTACTTGACGCGGATCACCGTGCTCATCTCGCTGAGGTAGGCATTGATGTATTCGCCGAGGTCTTCCGGCTTGAGCGTCTCGGAGATACCGGTGAAGCCGCGTACGTCGCAGAAGAGGATCGACAGCTCGGCGGTCTTCGGCGCCATGCTGTAGCGGCCCGGGTCCTCGGCCATCTTGCGCACCAGCTCCGGCGGCACGTACTCGCCGAAGCGGCCGGCGAGCTGCTGCTTGGAGCGCGATTCGACGAAATAGCCGTACGCCATGTTCATCGTATAGATGGCGGCGATCATCAGGATCGATGCGGCGAGCGGCAGAACCAGCCCGGCGCGCGTCCAGACCAGCAGGTTGAAGGCGACCAGCGCGGCCGCTGCGGCGACCGCCATCGCGCTCGCCCAAAGCGCCGAGAGGCGTGGCACGAGGAACGCGAGCGCGATGCCGGCGAGCGCCAGGACCAGGACCTCGAAGCCGACGATGTACATCGGCTTGTGCTTGAGCTCGCCGTCCAGCATGCCGGCGACCAGATTGGCGTGCACTTCGACGCCGGGAAACGCCGCGTCCACCGGCGTCGCCCGTACGTCCTGCAGCGTCGGGGCCGAAGCGCCAACGATCGCGATCTTTCCCTTCAGGCGCTCGGCCGCCACGCGCTCCTTCGCCACGTCGGCGAGCGAGACGTACGGGAAGCTGTACTTGCCGCCGCGATAGGGGACGAGCGCGGCGGCGCTGCGGTCGACCGGGATGGCGAGGGGCCCGACGTGCAGCCATTCGAGCTCGGCGTGCTCGGGCGGGAGCTCGGGGTCGACGCGCGGCGGCTCGCCGCTTACCCCGGCGAGCAGGGTACGCACGATGGCGAGCGAGAATGCCTCGTAGTACTGCCCTTCGAATTCGAGCAGCAACGGCACCCGGCGCAGCACCCCGTCCGCGTCGACCGTCGGGTTGATGTGGCCGGCGGCGCCGGCATTCGCGAGGTAAACGGGCAGGTTGCCGGTGTAGCCCTGCCACTGGGGAAAGGCGACCTTGCGTCCGGCGAAGGTGCCCTTCGGCAGCACCGGCGGCGGGATGGCGTTGACCCTCACGGCGCGGTCCTCGCCGTTGAAGTAATAGCCGAGCACCACGGGGCGGCCCTTCAGGCTCGCGGCGAAGCGCGCGTCATAGTCGAGTTGCGGGCGCAGCTTCTGATACGTCGACCGGAAGGCGGCGACTTCCTTCAGCTCCGTGCGCGAAAGCTCGTCGAGCACCGCCATGCCGGAGCTCGGGTCCGCTTCCGCCCAGACGACGTCGAACGCGACCAGGGCGACGCCGTAGCGTTCGAAGAGCTTGTCAACCAGCTCGGCCATCTGGCGACGGCTCCACGGCCAGCGCCCGATCTCGCCGAGGCTCTTCTCGTCGATGTCGAGGATGACGATGCGCTCGTCGAGCCCCGCGCGCATGGTCATGCGCACGCGCGAGTCGTAGATCAGGTTGTCGAGCTGCGAGACCGACTCGAGGCTGCCGTCGGCGGTGGGGAACCAGTGCGCCGCGTGGGCGATGAAGAAGAGCGTTATCGCAAGGCCGGCGGCGATCCTTGCGACGTACCGGCCCAAACTATGCCTTCAGGAAGAACTCCATCTTGACGCCCGCTAGCTCGATCACGTCGTGGTCCTTGAGCGAGTGCGGCGCTGCGCCGATCTCGGCGCCATTGACGGTCGGGCGCTTGTCGCCTTCGACGTGGGTGATGAAGTAGCCCTGCGGGCGGCGCGTGAGCACCGCGACCTGGACACCGGGCTTGCCGAGCGTGGTGAGGGGCTTGGTGAGCTCGAGCTCCTTGCCGGCGTTGCCCCCGGAGAGCAGCTGGATGGCCCCCAACGGTTGACCACCCGGCTTGGGAGCGGCGGCGGGCGCCGCAGCCGGTGCCGGCGCGGGTTTGGGCGGCTCCTTGTCCGCGATGCCGGCTGCCTGGGCGCTCGCGGCAGCCGCCTGCACTGCGGCCTGGCGCTGCGCGACCGCGGCCTGCGCGCCGCCACCGGGCGCGGCGGCCGCGGCGGCCTTCATGGCCGACGGGCGCAGCACCATCGTCTTCTCGAAGTCCGCCTTCTCGCCGGTCGCGGCGGGCGCCGCCTCGCCGACGAACTTCAGCTTGTACTTGCCGAGCTCGATGACGTCGTTGTTCTGCAGGAAATGCTTCTTGATCGGGTTGCCGTTGACGACGGTGCCGTTGGTGCTGCCGAGGTCCTCGAGGAACGAGTCGTTCAGGATCGTGACGATGACGGCATGCTCGCCGCTCACCGCGAGGTTGTCGATCTGGATGTCGTTGTGGGGCTTACGGCCGATGGTGGTGCGCTCCTTTGTCAAGGGGATTTCCTTGAGCACCAGTCCATCCATGCTGAGTATCAGTTTCGCCATAAGTGGCCCTTTTGGGAGGCTATTTTAGCCACGCGAACATTTTGGCCATGACGCCCTTGGCGCCCGGGTACTCCCGCAGGACCCGAACCAGTATAACCGAAACGTTGTCGCGCCCCCCGTTGTCGTTGGCCATCTGCACGAGCTGCTGGGCGGCAAGCTTCAGGTTGCCGCCGAGCGCCTGCAGCGTCATGCCGATGTCTTCGTCGTCGACCATGTCGCACAGGCCGTCCGAGCAGAGCAGGTAGATGTCGCCGGTCTTGGTCGGATACTCGTGGATCTCGGGCTCGACGGTCGGGTCGATGCCGAGCGCCTTGGTGACGAGATTCTTGTGCGCCGCCTTCTTCGCCTGCTCCGGCGTGATGATCCCCGAGTCGATCTGCTCCTGCAGCAGCGAGTGGTCGCGCGTCACCTGCCTGAACTTGCCTTCGCGCAGCATGTACAGCCGCGAGTCGCCGAGGTGCGCCACCAGAATACGGTTGTCGTAGAACAGGCACACCACGAGCGTCGTGCCCATCCCGGCGTACTGGGACTGGCTCTGCGCCGCCTGATAGATGGAGGTGTTCGCCTTCAACACCTGGTCGCGCACCAGCCGCGCGGCGATTTCCTGGTTGTTCTTCTCGTCGACCTGATAAGGCTTGGCGTTGGAGAGGATCTGCCGCATCTCGGTAACGATCACCGTGGTCGCCATGCCGCTCGCCACCTCGCCCGCGTTGTAGCCGCCCATGCCGTCGGCCAGCACGACCAGGCCGTTGGCCGGGTCGGCCGCGATCGAGTCCTCGTTATGCGAGCGCACCATCCCCGGATCGGTGCAGGTGGCGATTTCGAGCGTCTGCGTCAGGTCCATGTATTCAGATTTCCAGATCCACTTTCGCGGCGGCCCCCTTCGCCGCGCGCAGCGCACCGGCGAAATGCTCCCCGGTCTGGAAACGCTCATCCGGGTTCTTGGCTAGCGCGCGTTCGAGGAAGCGTACCAGTCCTTCAGGGACCGCGGTGAACGAGCGGATATCGGCCGGCGGGTCGTTGGCGATGCGGAACATGAGCTGGGCCATCGACTCCCCGTCGAAGGGCAGCCGGCCGGCCAGCAGCTGGTACAGGGTCACGGCCAGGGAGAAGAGATCCGAGCGGCCGTCGATCCGGCCGTCGGTCCGGCCGTCGGTCCTTTTGCCGGCGAGCTGCTCG
>Ga0207707_10004898_pt1 | contig 11766 bp, 9 predicted proteins | sample KBSC83BmetaG_FD_184336 | JGI IMG/M metagenome (GOLD analysis project Ga0207707, IMG submission 184336) | Corn rhizosphere microbial communities from Kellogg Biological Station, Michigan, USA - KBS C8-3B metaG (SPAdes) (version 2) | ecosystem: Host-associated > Plants > Roots > Rhizosphere ... | reverse complement strand
ATGGCGCGGACGGCAGCATCATTCGCGCCGCAACACACTGATTTGAAGCACTACGAGCGTTTGACGATTTTGCGTCTACTCGCAATCCTACTCACAATTCTGCCCGCATCGATCGAGCTGCTCCAGACTTCGCAGGTCGCCCACAATAGGCATCGGCCTACATGTTGTGAAGATGCGCCCTGTCGGTGCAGATCGCGCAAACGCGTGAGGCTTTTACTCTGAACCCTTACACTGAACGTGCCATGTTTGGGGAAGGGGGCCCTCATCCTTCGACTTTTCTGACTCGGATTTCGCGTTATCCGCCGGGCGCACGTTGACGTAGCCGAAGGTGGCCGCGGGGTGATTGAGCTGTATCAAGTGCTGGCTTTCGGAGTTGTAGCCGTCCAATGCTTTGACGATTGCAGGTTGCGGGATGCCAACGAAGTCCAGGTACAGCACGCGCAGGAAATGACGCAGGCGTACGGAGGCGTAGTACATGTCTGGGATGTCTAGGGCATCGTCGCGTGATGCCTCGTCCCAATGCGTGTAATAGTTTCGAGTCGCAATCCATTTTTGCGGTACCGCGCCGTTGCCGCCAAAGATGCGAGTTCGCAGCGAAGCATCGAGACGCCCAGCCAAGTCGTCAAGCCGCTTTCGTAACGACAGTTCATTCCCGTATTTGATCCGGGACTTCAATGCGTCTCGATGGCTCGACTCCACCGCTGCCGGAATCGCCGTGGTCAGCGCGTGGCGAACAGTCTCGTAGTCGGCCGGGCGCATGTATGTACCGTCGGCGACCGCTCGGTGAAAGCCTTCGAGTGCTTGCATCAATAGAAGGAACTGGACGTGTATCCACGGCCCGTCCGATGAAAGGACGCTGAGCGCAAGTTGGCTGGGCATTGCCACGCTGGCGTACTGGTCGAACCACTTTCGGAACACCGCATCCAATGGCACGTCCATGGCCCAACGTGGCACGAAGAATTGGTGTGGATTGCTGTACGGGCAATAGCCGGGGTTGTTCCACCCAACCAGCACACTTATCTCGGGTTGGGCCTCCGCGACCTTTACGCTGACTTCGTCTGCCTTCATCGGCGCACCGGCCAAGAAGGCGAGCAATGTGGTGGCCTTGCCCAATTGCTCGAAGTACCAGTCGAGCGCCTGGGGTTGGTCGGGTGTTATTTCCAAGTAGCCGAATGACGCGATGGTTACCGTGGTCAGCACGCTTCCGGAGGTAGCCCAGCCGACACCCCAGCCCAACGTCGCGTGAATGTTGGGGACTTCGACTCCCTGGACTGGATTCCGCCCGATGCGATAGTCGATGACTGTATCCGAGTGCTCCGGCGTTGGGCTAGTGATGATCTGCTGTACGCCGCTCTCGCCAAGCCAAGTAGGCAGACCCGGTATGCGCGCTCGTAGCCGCAGAAAACGAGTTTGAGAATCGACGTGGGCGCCGACGATGACGAGACTCGAAACGAACGACTCGGACCGCCTAAATGCTGCTCCGCCGAACGCCATAGTTCCGCCGGTAGACAATGCTTCCAGTACGGATACCGCGCTGCCGTTCGTCGTTAACCCGTGGATGACTGGGTGGGTTTGCGACGACTGGACCAAGGGACCGGAGCGCAGTGGCGCGAAGCTGTCGTGCAGCGCCAAGGTTGCCTTGTTCTTCGACCACGCCAGCGTGCCTGCGATCTTGTGCTTGGCGTCCGATACGGACGGCAACCACCACTCACCATCGAAACTTGCTTCGTCTGGAATCGCGTGAGTCGTCATTCCCGTGCCTGTACTGACATACGTGCGACGCGTAGTTGGTGGCGATGGGGCATCATGCGGCGATGACCGTTTGCGTGTCGCCCGCGGCGAGCGCGTTCATGTAGCCGAGTACCAATTCCTTGGTGCGGTAGTGGTTCCAGCGGACTTCGTCCTGCTCGCGGACGATGTGGAAGGTGTCGAGCACGTAGGCGGCTTCCTCGCGCGATAGGCCGTACAGGTTGAAGTAGAGGGCATCCAGTCGGGCCATGCGATGGCGACGGTCTTCCTCGTTCCATACGAAGGGTTCGCCGTCGTAGCCCAGGTCGCGTGCAAACGGCGCCAAGTCATGGGCGGTGTAGGACAAGCGCAACACCTCGCCGCGAACGAAATCGCCGACGGTGCTGGCGGTCAGCGGGGCGTCGTATGCGGCCGGTGCGATCAATGGCAGTTGTTCGACGATGAACCAGTTGAGATTCTGGCCTTGCAGTTTCTGGCGCAGCACGAAGTCCATCGCCATAGAATTGAGGTTCGCCAACAACAGCGGTACGAGCGCCGCGTCAGGGGCAGCGTGTGTCAACAATGGCATCGAATTGCCAAAACCGGCGCGCGGACATATCGCGGCGATCATCGTGCGTACGTTGGTAGCCGCCGAAACGTGCTTGAAGCCCAGGGTCCAATCGGTTGAAAGTTGTGCATCCACTTCCGAACCCGGCACCCAGAATTGAGGTGGGGGCACGAAGCTCGGGTCACGATGCTGAGGGTCGGTTGTCTCAAAAGGCTGCGCAGGCCGATGCAGGTTCTCGGGATTGATCGTCACGCCCGCCGCACGATGGTCGTACATTTGCACCATCTTGCCTTCATACAGTGGCAGCATTTCGGCTTCGCCCTTCTTCCAGCGGCCGCCCGCAACGGGATACCAGCCGCCAGCCTGCAACTCCGCTTGGATGTGGAACAAGCCGGAGTCGTTGGTCATATGGAACATGTTGCAGTAGCGCACCGGATACAGGCGGTTTTCGCCTGTTGCCTTGTCCGGGTCGGGCAGCGGCTGGCCACCTGGGCCGGTTTCGATGCTGCCGGTCACCGGGTCGCGCAGCACCTCGAACGTGTGTTGCACCAGCACGGGACGCGTGCGGTAGATGCGCGTGGTAAGCGCGGCGTCCAACGCATTGCGAAAGATTGGCGCTGTGCCGGTGTTGGGGTTCACGGCGCGGAAGTCGTTGGCGGACAGCTCAATCACGCGCGTAGCCGCAAGGCGCGCGGTTGCGTCGGCATCCTCAGGAATCTCAGGCGCGTGCAGCTCGGCAACGGCATGCAGGTAGAACGCGCAGCGCGCGTTTGGAAAGCTGCGCGTTTTGCCGGCAAATACCAGCGCGCAAAACTTGAAGCTCGCGTGGATGTCGGGGAAAAAGACCTTCTTATTCTCGAAATCGAACAGTGTCGCCAGCCGCCCCGTGGTGGCGATGGAACGGAAAAACTTCGCCGCGCCCTTGTCGGCAGCAATTCCGGAAGGGGTCAACAGGCCCACGATGCCATCCGGCCGCACGACGTGCGATGCGCGCTCCACGAACAACGAATAGACGTTGATGTCGCCCGATGACAACAGCGGGTACTCGCCGCAACCTCGCGCAATGCTGGCGGCCGTTTCGGCGCGGTTCGCGGCCAGTTCGTAATCGGTGGCCAGCGGATCGCCATCGCGTTTCAGGTCGTCGATCATTCGTTTGCGGTCGGATGCGCGCGCCTGCAAGGCGATAGCGGGCCGGCGCTCGCCGAACCATTCCACTTCCTGCAATTTCATCCGGTCCCACGGCGGATTGCCGATCACGGCGTCGAAGCCGCCATGCGGTTCCAGACTCTCCGCGTGCTTCCACACGCCGGGAAAGGCGAGTTCCCAGTGCAGGAAGTGTTCGCGCGCGGCCAGCGCGCGGCATTCGTCCAGCAGACCGTTGACGCGGGCATCGGTGGCAGGATCGCCCCATTGGGTGCGGCCGGGCGCCAGCAGCGCAATCAGGTCGCTGCCGTAGCGACCGGAGATCAGGTCGAGTGCGGTTTTCTGCTTCTCGTCGTAGCGGCGCGTCGGGATGTCCAGCGGCGCGATCCAGCGCAACGCCTGCCAGAAATCCAGCACGCGGTGGATGCCTTCAAGATGCTTAAACGCTTCCGCGGCGATGCTGCGCGATCGTTCTACTTCGGTCAGGTCCACGTCGGCGATGCGGCCCAGTTCCAGCATGCCCTGCGCGGCCGTGACAATGCCGGTCAATTGGCTGTCGGCCAAGAGACCGCCGTGGCGGCCGATTTCCTGGCGCACCTTGCCGATGTGTTCGCCGTACAGCGAATCGCCGCAGCGCAAGTGATGGTCGAGGAACGACAGCGGTGCGCCCACGGTGAAGGTATGCAGCCACAGGGCGAGCTTGGCCAGCTCCACGGCCATCGGGTTCTTATCTACGCCGTGCACCACGCGTTTCAGGATCATGCGGCGCACAAGATGGCGGTCATCCAGCAGGCTGGCATCGACCGTCCACTTGCCGGCGGTGGCGTTGGCGAGGATGCGCTCGCGGAGGGCCACGATGTCGTGTGCGATGGGGGACTGGTAGTGCTTGAAGCCAGCCTCCTGCGTTTTCGCAGTGGCTTCGGCGAGCTGTTCCAACACGCGATCAGCCAAATCATCGACGAGACTCACCAGAAAATGCCCGCTGCCCATGGCCGGGTCGCACACGCGTAGGCTCAGCAGGGCCGCGGCGGCATCGGCTTCGGTCAGGGCACGCGTGATTTGTTCCGGGGCAAGCTTGGCTTGCCGGTGTTGAGTTTCGGCGAGTGTCTTGTCGAAGCGCGTGATTCGCTCGCCAGCCAATGGCCCAATGGTCTCGTGCAGGATCAGCTTCACCAGATCGTCGTGGGTGTAGTAGCTGCCCGTGTTCTTGCGGGCGAACACCGATGGCTGCACGACCACGGCACCGCCGGCGTCTTCCACCAATCGCTGTTCCAGCAGGCGTTCATAGATGGAACCCAAGTGTTGGACGGCGAGATCGCGGTAGTTGATGAAGCCGCGGCCGGAAAGATCGGGCTTGCGCGAAAGGCCATCAATCAGCGGCGCCAGTTCGGCATCGGGCAATTCGACCCGCGCAAGGATGTCGCCCGATGCTTCGTGGAACAAGCCGCCGTTGTAGGGCGGCAGGCCAATGGAGTCGTCGCCTTGGTCAATGGCGCGGAACAGGCCACGCAGATGCTGCCAGGCGCGCGAAACGTGGGCACTGAACACATCGCCTTGAGTGGTGCGCTTGGCGATGTCGTTGCGCAGCCAGCGCAGCGAGTAATCGTCGTAGCGGGTATCAGTAACCGGCAGCAGGTTGCGGTCTTCGGCGTACAGCACGAACAGCAGCCGGTAGAGCAGGATCAGGGCGGCGCGGTGTACGTCGTCCAGGTACTCGCGCGTGTATGGGTGCGGCGCCGCGGTATCGTGTTTGGCGATGGCGGCGGCAAGGCTTGGGAACAGTTCGTCGAACACGCGCCGGCCAAGATCGGCGGATACCTTGCTTTCCCAAAGTCGGCCGGCGTCCAGCGCGATCGCATGGAAGCTGCGGCCTTCCGTGTCGCCCGGCTGCGGCAGGAAGGCTTCGCGCCGGAACAGCAGGAAGAACGCGCGCAAGTAGTGCACTTCGTCGGCGGCAACCGGTGCAAACAAGTCGGCGTTGACGCCCGCCACGCCAGCCAGCGCGGCCAGATTGAATTCCAGAAATTCTTCCGAACGTGAGCGGGCGGATTGCCAGTACAGCCGCCACACGCAGCCGTTGGTCAGGATGCCCCACTGGATCGCCCGGTCGGAGGCGACCTCGACACGGCTCAGGTAACGCAGCATCTGACTGGATGGCGTGCCGGGGTCGAGATGATCGGTAACATCGCCGCGATCGAGCGGACGGTTCCAGCGCTTGGCTTCGACGATCAGCTTGCCTTGGCGATAGCGGCGGTCGGGCCGGCGCTCAGCCATGGCGTTGCGCTTGGCTTCGTCGGAGGGAAACAGAAGGAGGTCCGGAACATCCTCACGCCCTGTGCGGTTGGCGGTTTGCTGGCGCGTGTAGTCGGCCCAACCCAGTGCCTTCAACACGGGCACTATCACGTCGTCTTCGGTCTGGGCTTCGTTGAGCTCGCTGGCAGCCGACACCGCGGCGAAGATATCGACAATGCGCCGGCGGAAGTCGATGAACGGCGCTTCAGCGGCGTTCCAGCCGGCCATTTCGCGGATGCCTTCGCGCAGGAAGTCACTGGTGAAAAGCTGACCGTGCATTCGCCCTGTCCCCGAGATGTTCGGCAATGCTAACGCATGACCGCCGTTGCGACCCGATCATCCCATGCTGATGAGTGGAACCATTTCGGGTTGAGACGACCAGCGCGATAGCGAAGCTGCACCGTGAGCTCCGTCTCAGAGGCGTCTCGCCGCGAGTTTCACGGCAATGCGGCAAGTGCCAATGGCTTCAGGTTGTATTTCTCACGGGTATCCCAATCCGCGTCTCGCCCGCTCGGTTTGTCTCATGTGCGGCCCCTAAGGGATGAGACGTGAGACAGGCCCCTTGGGCGTGCAGACATAAAGTGGCAGCCTGACACCTTATGCCGCGAGCCAGTTCGACAGGAATTGCCGAAATGCAGACGGCATCCTATAGCTGCTGCCCCGGACGGTTCCGAAGCCCACCAGGAACGATCGCTCACGCATGGCGAGATCTGCGATGCCGCATGGCCGGAAGGACAGCTGGCCCAAGATCGGCGCGGACCGTGACCGGCGACAGCACGCGCTCATGATGTTGATGCGTCAGCTCAACCGTACGCGGAATTACAGGTCAGCCACCGACCCTAAGCGGACGTCCGCTGTCGATGTAGAGCTGGCTCGCCCGTTCCCACTTCCTATCATTCCTGCGCGGACCCAACTGAAGTATCGGCTCAACGCTGGCCATAACCTTGGCAGAAGAGCCCCCCCCTGACGGCACCATCTACTTCGGCGAGATGAGTCTCAACGTTGAGGCCCGACACAGTTATTGTTGGTGCAGGAACTGGCACCCTTAACACGCAACCAGCAACCCCTGCCGCTAGTCCTTAAGAATCTTCCGAGCGGCTCGCATGACCTTCTCTCGTCCTTCGCTAGGACTTACTTGGCGCGCAGCTTTGGTAAGCGCATTCCTCGCTTCCTGTTTGGTTGTGTCGGAAACCTGCTTTTGCAGTTGCCTCACCGCGTAATCGAATTCGTACTTCTCCTTGAAGGAAATCAGATTGCGGTCAGGCTGGCCGACCTTCTTCTTGTCATCCGCCATAGTAAATTCACTCCTGTTACGAAATGGCAGTGCGGGAGCGAGCACTGCGAAGTCATAGGCAAGCCGAGACACGCGAAGTCTATGCCGATCGTAATTCTGTGCAAAGAGATCGGGAGGCCAGATAAGCGGTGTCCGCCTCTGGCCGCTTGAGCATAACTCCGGTTGCAGACCACCAGGACCACCTGCACCTACTCGACCGTCAAATACCGGCGTGATCGTGACGCTCAATCACGTCCCGGTTGCTCATGTTGGGCAGGGCGCCAAATTGGATCCCGGTAAGTGCACGCGCCAGATAAGCGCCTACACGTCGGTTCGATTCCGGCCAAGAACTCCATCACTCAGGGCCCAAAGACGGGTTCGAGCCCGCGTCCGTGACAGCGCTTGTACTTACTGCCGCTGCCACACAGGCATGGATCGTGGCTGCGCAATCCCGATGCGAGAGAATGTCCCAGAAAGCCCTGAATTTGCTGCAAGGGTTCGATCTCGTGCGCAGGCACGCTCACATAGCCGTACTGAGTGGCCCTCTCGCCCCGGTTCATTACGCGTGCGATTGCTTCCGACGCCCGAATGAAATGCCGAATCAGTTGGTCGTCGCGCAGCGGCATGCGCACATTATCAACCGCGATACCATAGCGACGTCGTTCGTGCGGCACGAAGAGGACCCGGGCTTCGCCGTCCGGCTTCGGCGTGATGTCCACCATCTCTCCTTCCGGGGATAGCCAGACCGCGTGAAACTCGGCTTCGACCAGCACGTGTGGCCATTCCCAGAGTTGCCAGCCGCACAGCATGCGGCTGCCGGCGCGAGCAATCTTGGCCTCGACGTTCGGGAAGCATTCGTTGACGACGGCGTCGGTCTCGGGCTGCACCGTCAGGTACACCGCCTCGCCTCCGGGTACCACTCTTTCGATCAGCCGACGTATCGCCTGCGTGATTTCGGGAGGTGTGGTGGTTTTCACGGCCATCGGGTGTCCTCGGAACCCTTTGCGATTAAAGTTACGATGCTGGTGTCGCGCCGGATGAGACTCGCATCCACTGTCTGAGAATCCGGTCGAATTGGGCATTCATGCCCGCTGATGCTGCGCAATATGCTGGTGCTGATCAAGAGCGGACACACGATGAGCCGCATTCATCTTCACCTCGTTGTTGGCCCCTTGAGCGGTGGGTCGCGCAAGCGGGCGAACGGAACCTGATTTAAGATCACCGCGCTGTGCGTGCTTCATCGGACTCGCTTGCTGGGATGAAGGATCCCAGGATTTGAGACAACCAAGGGGGATTCTGAACTCGAAGCAGGGTTCTCCATTGACGTTTAGGGGAACAACATGCCTATCGAGAACCTCACCATCAGTCGGATCGTTGCCCACGAAGTATTCCGTCGAAACGACGACAAAACGTTGATCCCACCCTCCTACGGGGCGGCGTTGACTGCGCTGGAAAATAACGCAATGGACGTGCTTTCCGCGCGCATCAACAAGGCGATGAGCAGCGCCTCCAAGAGCATGGACATGCGGATAGCCAAAAGTGATGCGGGTAGCGCCTTTGCGCTAGCCAAGGATCTGATCGAAGAGGGACTGGCTGACACAGACTTTGTGGAGCGGTCTAGGCATGGAGCGGATCTTCTGGCAGAAGCACAAGCCAGCCGTCAGCTACCTGGCGGTATTCTGGTTGTTGTTCAAGGAAAGGTCGGACATCCGGCTAGGGACATGGTTGCCTTCTTGAAAGCGGAAGTGCAGGAAGGCTTCCAAAAAAAGCTCGTTGAAAATGGTGGCATCACCATGGAGTTCATCAATGACTTGTTCCTGACGCCCGAGGCCAAACTTTTCAAGATTGGCTTGTTCGCAGCTCCGGCAAATCACGAAGCAACGGCGATCCAGTGGATGGCTACCGTCTACGATGCGACGATGACCGGAAAGAACAGGAACACTGCCGCCCACTACTTCTACAACGGCTTCTTGGGATGCGACTTTCCTGAGAATGCGGCCAAGTTCACGAAAGACTTCCACAATCTCAGCAGAGCGTTCATCAATCAGCTTGACCTACCTGAGGAAGAAAAATCTGACCTTCACAACGCTCTCGTCACCTACTTGAAAGTTGATAAGTCGCCGACCATCCAGGTGGCTGATTTTGCCGACACATATATGCCTACAGCGGAACTCAAGGACGCGTTTGCTGCCTACATGGAAGAAGCAGAATTCACTATGCAGCCTGTTCAGAAAGATATCTCCGATGTGTCTTCTCTTCTCCGGTATCGTCGTGTTGTCTTCAGGCATGACATTAAGTTGACGGCACCTGCCGAGAGTTTTGGCAGCCTCATCACCATGGAGACGGTGGAGGGCGATCCTACAGAGGATGGAAACGCCCCTGTCTGGACTAAGATCATCGTTAAGGACCAGATCCAACAGCAGTCATGAGCGAGGCGGATATCATTCGTAAATGGGGGGAAGACCGCCCCATCTTCAGTGCCTGGGGTCAGTTCATCATCGATGAAGTCCAAGTAGGTTTGCGTGGTTCCATGCGTAGTGAGCAGATGGAAAGCTTTCTGCGTATTCCGCTGAAAGCCCGCTTGAAGAGTAATGACTCTCTCGTTGAGAAGGCGCTGTATCGAAACAAGCCCTACAAGGATCCCTACCGAGACATCACTGACAAGGTGGGTGTTCGTTTTGTGGTTCTTCTCTCTTCAGAGATTGAGCTAGTCGAACACGTTATTTGTGCTCACGACGCTTGGACTTACTCGAAGGATAAAGACTTCGAAAAAGAGCGGGAGGAAGACCCATTCCAGTTCAGCTATCAATCCGTTCATTACGTGCTTTCTAGCAAACGCGATGTCGAAGTGGAGGGTGTGCGTGTACCAATTGGAACACCGTGTGAGGTCCAAATTCGGACGCTGCTTCAGCATGCGCACAGTGAGTTAAGCCATCCAAACATCTATAAGCCGAAAACCCAGGCTACTCCAGAGATGAAGCGGGCGTCGGCTACTAGCATGGCGCTTGTAGAGGCAGCAGATGACTATTTTCGCAGAGTTGCGAATGTAGTCGCGGAAGCCAACCGTCCGCTCGATGACGCGCTTCGCGTTGCGTGTAATCACTATCAACGAATTACAAAGCGAGCCCCTGTGATTGGAAAGCTCACGTCGCTGATTTTAGATGCTTACCGGGAAAAGCTTGGAAATGACCTTGACGCTCGTCTTACTACGTTTTTATTAGAAAAGCCTTATCTTGGCGAGCGCATCAATGAACGTGCTGAAACGAACGCTATCTATCGGCAGCCAGTGGTTGTGTTGATGCAGCTATTTGCGGCGAAGGAACCCAATGCCACCTTGGAGCTTTGGCCGCTCACTCCTAATGAGCTGAGGCCCATCTACGAAGATGTAGGTAGGGTGTTCGATCCCGACTAAAAGGAGCACCGGGATCGCCTTTCCAGCGGCTGCTGTTGGCCGATGGCGACAGGCTGGCAGTTCGCGCCAACGGGGATCGAACTTCGCCACTTTATGGCTGCATAACCACCTTGCTTGGGGCCTATAAAGCGCCTTTCAGGTGGCGGTAAACAGTCGCACGGCCACACCCCAATTCCTGCGCAACCTCGGAGGCCTTCAACCCAAGGCCGTGCAATTCGGTTATCCGATCGTGCAGGGCGTCTTTGCAGTCTCGAGTTGTCCAACACTGCTTACCGTGTTGGTCGGTATCCAGCTTCGCTTCGAATGAATCCACATTCTTGCCATGCAAATTTCGGTACTTCTCGAAGCGCACCTCAAATCTTGCGCCTTCGGATTCCATGTAGTCCGCAGGCCGTCGGAGCGCGATGACTGTGTCCAGGATGTCCTCGCGTTTCGACGTGCCGCGTTGCGTGCCATTTTTGCCGCTGTGATGTATGAAGGTAATGCTGCGACCGCGTGCCCGCTGTCGAAGCGCCCATGTGGCGACGTCGGTCCATGACTCGGCATCGTTTTCTTTGCGGCTGTCGCGCACCAGGCAACTGATGTTGTCCACGAAGATGACTTGTGCATCGCCAAGTGCGGCCTCGATCGCGTTGCAGCCCTCTGTGGTGGCGAGGTTAGGCATGACGCCGTCGGGCTGGAGATCCGGCGTCACGAATCGCAAGTAGCCGTCCAAAGCCTTGCTGCCTGCAGCATTCACGATGGCTGCCAAGCGTTCTTGGAGGACATTGCCTGGCATTTCGCCGTCGAGGTACAGAACGGGCGTGGGTTTGCTCGCTGTCCACCTGAGAAACCTGCCACCCGATGCGAGCGCGTGGGCGATGCCCAACGCGACGTGCGTCTTCCCCGTTCCGCGCCACGCGTGAATCAGGTTCAAGCTTTGGGAGGTGATGAACGGGTCGAGCAACATTTCGCGTGGAGGGAAGTTGTGGGCCAGTAATGCATCAAGAGTCACCGCCACGATGCCTGGGGCGCACGTGTCGGTCTCAATTTCCAGCGTCGGGATGGTGTCCATCACGCGGACCTCCAGCTGGAGCCACGTGCGATCACCCGTAGGTTGCGTTCAGGGCGCTCACTGTCCAACAAATAGGCCAGACGACATCCGTCTCGCACCAGCGCGTGTGCGAGATGCCTGACGTGTTCGCCGGGCAGCCCCGTGATGTTGCCCATGAGGTCGCGTACGTTTGGCCATCGATAAGCTTCTGGATTCTCTCCGGGGGGCAATACCAGCACCGTCCCGGGGCCAAACGTATGGCGGTGCTCACGTGCAAGTCGCCATGCATGGCGACAGGCAAATACGCGCACGTTGGG
>Ga0207707_10004896_pt1 | contig 11767 bp, 9 predicted proteins | sample KBSC83BmetaG_FD_184336 | JGI IMG/M metagenome (GOLD analysis project Ga0207707, IMG submission 184336) | Corn rhizosphere microbial communities from Kellogg Biological Station, Michigan, USA - KBS C8-3B metaG (SPAdes) (version 2) | ecosystem: Host-associated > Plants > Roots > Rhizosphere ... | reverse complement strand
GTGATTTCGTAGGCGCTGACGTTCGGAATCATCCTGGGAAAGATGTGATGCCCGAAGTCGAGGACAGCGCCGGCGGCTGGCCGATCCGGAAAGTACGAGAACAGACCAGTGCCGGCGACGTAGATGCCCGCATTTGCCAGATTCGATCGGGGATGTGCCGCCTTTTCTTCGAAGGCCACGACGTGGTGGTCGCGATCGAGCACCACGGTTCCCTTTTCCTTGGGCCTGTCCGTGCGGGTCACGCCGATCGTGATGGGATCGCAACGCTCATCGTGAAACCGAATCATGCGGGTCAGATCGACGTTCGTGAGATTGTCGGCGTAGACGATGAGAAAACGCTGCTCGCCGTCGACGAATTGGCGATTCGCCGCCACCGTGCCGGCGCTGCCGAGGAGTTGCTCCTCGTGTACGAGCGAAACGCGGATCGACGTCCGGTGTGACTGGAGAAAAGCCAATACCCTGTCGCGCGCGTGGTGCAGGTTGACCAGCACGTCCGTGACGCCATGTCGCTCGAGGAGGTCCAGCCAGAGCGCCATGAGCGGCGTGCCGCGAATCGGTATCAGACACTTCGGCGTCGTCTCGGTCAGCGGGCGCAGACGGCGTCCTTCGCCCGCAGCCAGGAGGAATGCCTTCATCGAAGGGCCAGACCTCGACGCCCGGAACGCTTAGGGCGCGATGGTAAGATGCGAACGATGTCAAGCCGGCGTCGCGTGACGCTCGCCCTCGCCATTCTCGTCATGTTCGCGCTCTCGTCGGGGTGTTTTGGCAGCTGCGGCAAGAATCCTTCGAGTCCCGATTCCCCAACGCCTTCAGATACGTCGACGCTTCCACCGCTCGCATGCGCAGTACCGACCACCGGCCAGTCTGGTCCCACGTACTACGTCGCGATCAACGAACCTGGAGCCGACAACAGTCGCTGCGACGGACTCTCGCCGACCGATCGCGGAAACGGCCATTGTCCCTTCAAGGATTTCAGCTCAGCTCGCACGTTTGCGCTGCTCCGGAACGTCTCGGGAGTTCGCGTTGAAGTGCGGGCTGGCGTTTACACATTCGTCGATGAAGGACTGACGATTCAAGGCACCGGCACGAGTGAAGCAGGCCGTATCGTGCTCACCGCGTATCAGAACGAAGGTGTCGTGTTCGATGGACGGAACGCACTGCGCGAGGTGATTCGGATGTCCGGCCGGTTTACCGCGCTCGAGCGCGTCACCATTCGTAACGCCGCGGCCTATAACGTCCAGGTGGGAACGGGCAGCGATCAGCTCATTCAGTGCAACCGGTTCCTCGCCAATCTCGCCAGCGACTCCCTGAAGGGCGTGGATGGCGCGAGTCAGACGATCATCCGCGACAACGATTTCAGCGGGTGGGACTCTCAGGCGATCGACATGACGAACGTTCGCAGCTGGACGATTGCCAACAACGACTTCCACGATCCGAAGAATTCGACCGGCAATGCCATCGGCGCCAAATTTGGATCGCGCGACGTTCGCATTACCGGCAATCGGTTCCGCAACACCCGGGGCTTGTCGTTTGGCGGCACGTCGACTGCGCACAGCGACGACTTCGAAGCCTACAACCTCGTTGCCGAGCGCAATGTGTTCGATACCGGCACCGGGGCCATCGTCAGGTTCTATTCCTGCTCGAACTGCACGTTTCAAAACAACGATGCGAAAGCGGTCGGCGGGGGATTCGTGCTCTTCGGCGAACAAACCGACGGTCCGAGCGGGTGCGCCGGAGGATGCCGACCGACTCAGGGCACGACGATCACCGGGAATCGTTTGACCGACCTGCGCGGCACGCCGTCGAATACGTTCTGGGGGGTGTACCGGCACGAGGCGGAGGGTCTCACTGCGGGCGGCAATCTCTACTGCGTGCCGCCGGATCAGGATCCCCGGTTCCGTCTGGACGATCAGGATCTCGTGTTTACGCCGTGGACCAACGCCATCGGCACCGACGGTACGTCGATTGTGGCGCGGAGTGATTCGAGTGTCTGTAACGCCTGGTAATCGCAGACCCCGCGACCAGCCATCAGGGAACGATGACAACGTCACCGGCCTCGACGAGGAGATTCGTGTTGCTTTTGCCGGCGCTCACGCTCGATGAATAGCGCACCGGAATGCGCTCGTACAGGTGGTCGGGCGTTCCGCCTCGTCTGAGGATGTAGATTCCATCAAGATCCGCGTATTCGGTCGGCCCGCCGGACAGCGCCAGCACATCGAGCATGGTCGTTGGCCCCTGCAAGTCGTAGCGGCCCGGCTGACGAACCTTGCCAAGCACAGATACTTTGAGGTTCGCCACACGAGTGACGACGACCGTGACGATCGGCGTCGTGACGAACTTCGCGAGGCGATCCTGCAGCGAATCCTGGACCGTTGCGGCCGTCGAATCGGCGACCCGCAGTTCGCCGGCGAGCGGATAGGAGATCCACCCGTCGGGTCGAACCGTCACCTGCATCGAGAGATCCTTGTTCCGCCAGACGATCACGTCGAGGACGTCGCCGGCGACAATTCGATAGCTTCCCTGCGCGGGCGGAGCCTGCGCCTCGGCGACCGTTGCCATTAGCAGCATGCATCCGACCACCCGTGCGATTGGTGTCATATTCGACCCTACTTCATCGAAATCGGCCGCTGAAGAGTCATGCCCACGGCGGCCCGTGTTCGTTTCCTGGATTGTCCGACCGACGTGATTTCCAGATCCGACAGCGCCAGCGCACGATTCTGATAACGATAGCTGAAGACGCCGTCGAGGGTCAGCCAGCTCGAAATCACATAGTGCGCGGTCCCTTCCAACCGGTAACTGTCAGCGCGCTGGCCGGCGAGAGAATTGCGGTAGAACGCCGGACGGCCCGCCAGCTGCAACCGACGGCCGACGACACGCGCTCCACGCAGCTCAATGCTTTCCGTGTCGATGAATCCTGACGCCCCGTACCCAATCTCCTGGGAGCGCGCGTACGTAATCGACAGAAAGTTGTCGAGGTTCCGGTAGGTCAGCGAGGAGCGGACCTCCGGCTTCAATTGCCAGGCGATCGGAACGACGGTGGCCGGCACAATCGTGGCGGGCACCGTCTGGGCAAATCGTGGACCGGCGAACACGCTGATGCTGACGTGAGGCGCGAGCGACTCTGTCAACCGGATTCCGGCGCTCTGCGACCAGAACACGCCGTCGGTCACCGCCCGGAATGTTCGCTCCTCGCCGTTGAGCAGTTTGACGTCGTACTCGCCGCCGATGGTCATGCGCTCGCTGCGTTGCCGTCTCACGCCAATGAACGCCGACTGAAGGACGCTGCGCGCGCCGGGCCGCGATTCCGTCGCCTGGCCGAAATCGTCGAGCGTCGCCGTGTAGCCGACGCTGGCCCGCGACGCCTCTGACACTTTCCGTTCCGTCACAAGATTCGCAACCAGACTCGTTGTTCGTCGCTCGCTCGCCACCAGCCCCGTTTCCTCGAGCACTTCTTCGGGACGCGTCGTCGAGAGATAGCGCATGTGACCCGAAACCAACGACCGCTCGGTGGGTCTCGATTCGAAGTTGAGCGTGCCGATCTGCCGAGCCAGCATGTCGTCGAGAATCTTGAGCTCTCGTTTGTGGCGCTCGCTGTCGAAGGCGTACCCAACATCGAAAAATCCCAGCGGTCCTCGATACCGTGTTGCCAATGAGGGCGTCAGGCGGCCGAAAGCTCCCTTGGTGGTGGGCCCGGCCGTCACGAGCAGGTTGTCTTCGTAGACGGCGAGCGCCTGAATCGACGGAATGAGTGACCAACGGGCGAGATCTTCCGGTCGATCCGGCGTTTGGGCCCGGAGCGGGGACGCCACCAGGATTAGCAACAGCACCGAGATCCGTCCAACGGTCAAAGCTGAACTTCCTCCACGTACTCGAGCGCCGCCAACGCGTTGATGCGGGGCGCGTGTTCCACAACGGTGTGACGGAGTCGAGACATCGCCGCGAATGCGGCGGCATATATCGCCGTCGCCACGAGCAGCGTCGCCTGAAAGCCGATGGTCATGCCCAACAGCACGCTGCCAAGACTGCCGATCACGGTGAACAATCCATTGAGCCCCCAGGCCCAGGCCACCGCCCCGCGGGGATGCCGCTCCACGATCAGGATGCCGAGGGGGAACGGCATGCCCAGAAAGAACCCCAGAGGGACGATGAGCACGGCGGCCACACTCATTCGAACAGCATCAGGGGATGCCAGAAAATAGTCGAAGACTGGGGAATACAGCGTCGCGAAAAGCACTCCGTAGCCGAGGATCCCGATGAATGGCCAGGACCATCGCGTCGCCGGCGATATTCCGAGTGGCTGGGACGCCAGGCTGCCCAGACCGGCCCCCACGAGCAGCGTCAGCAAGACGAGCGCGTACGTATAGACCGGATAGCCAATCAGCTTCATGAAGATCTGAATGAACACCAGCTCGATCAGGATGAAGCCGGTTCCCAGGCATGCAAAGTACACCATCGACCAGTACTTCGCGGCAGGCGGCATTTGTCGGCGTTCCGATCGGAACAGCGGCACGAGGATGAAGACCGCGGCAAAGAACAGCGACACGACCGCGGTCACGATGAGATGGATGACGTCCATCGGCACACGATCCTTGCGCAGCTGTGAATTCAGCATGCCGGCAGTCGCCGCATCTACGAACGTGGATGGATCCGCGCGAAGGGGCCGTGCTGTTTTGCGAAGAAAATTGAAAAACGGCCGGTCATCTTCGGCCGGCCGTACCCGCACACCCGATCGTGCCTGCAGCTCCGCGGAGATCTCCCCGGAGAAGAATTCGGGCGGCAGGAAACTGTGGGCCGGATTCGTCGGATCCTGCAACAGCGTGAATCCGAACTCATCGTCGCCGACCGACGAATAGAAGGACCAGAGGTCCTGTACCTCTGCAGGCGTCCACGGCTGCATCTTGATCAAGAGCGTGGGCAGCGTATCGCCAGTCGTGTTCATGCCGAGCACGACCACATGGCGCTGGAAGTCGGTGCGCCCAAGCTCTTTCCACGCCAGCGCGGCTGTCGTGATCATCCGCGAGAAGCCGAAATGATTGATGTGCAGAATCCCATCGTCGGTCAGATGAGTGAAGTACTCGCGGTACGCCTCGGCCGTCTGGAGGTAGTTCGGCGACATCGCGCCGGTTCCCGCCGCAACGCTCGAACTGGTGTGGTTGCTGTGGATCTGGATGATGTCGTAGGTGGACGGCGTCGCGCGCAGGAAGCTGCGTCCTTCCATGGCGTACGGGTGAACGCGTGGGTCCTTGAAAATACCGCCCGAATAGCTCACGTATCGACCCGTCATGAGTTCCACGACCGTTCGAACCATTTCGACCGCATCGACGGAACTGGCGCCGTACATGAGCGCTGCCTTTGTTTCCTGACCGCCGGCGCTTCCGATGACGAGAACGCGCTGATGCGTGTCTCTTTTCACGCGGTGCGAGGCCAGCACTCCGCGGTGCCAGAAATGCCGGTGCATCGGCATGGCGCCGCGTTCGATCCCGTCACGCAACCCAGCGTAGTCGCCATCGAACGGGAAAATGTGGCTGCTTTGCGTGCCGCCGTCGTAGGCGATGTGCTTTCGGCGCGCGTCCGGGTCCGGGCGGTCAGTTTTCAGATCGTTCGCCACCTGGTCGATGACGTCGATTTTCGAAATCGGGTCCCACCGGCTGAACTCGATCGCGCCGTTCAGCCTCGCTTCCTTGACGCCGCGTTTGGCCAGATGTTCGATGAAATCCTGTGCGGCCGGTCCGCGAAGGAACGGAACGCTGACAACGATCAGTGCTGAAATCGATGCGGCCAGGCCGACGATCCGGCCGGAGGACAGTAGCGCGACTGCCAGAAAACCAAATGAGGCCGCCACGAACAGGATGCCTCCCGGTCCGATCGGCGCGAGCAGCGGAATGATCAGCACGCAGCCGACACCGGCGCCGGCGAGATCCCAGAAGTACAACGTCTGTATCGAACGGGCCGTCGTGGAGAAAAGTACCGTGAACACGAGCCCGGAGAGGAAGAAGGGGACCACCAGCACGACGTACATCGCCGTGAACGCGATCAGTTGCTGGATCGGGCGCTCGGAAATCATGTCGTAATCGAAGGGAAGTCCATTCAGCGCCGGACGGACCGCCAGCAGGCTCGCCGCGAAGAGCGCCGCTATCGCGGGCAGCCACGAGACACTCTTCTGCCAGAACCCGTCGGCCTGCAGCGTCGCGAACACACCTGCCAGCCCGAAGGAGAAAAGCGCGCACGCGATGACCATGTAGGCCATATTCGGGTTCAGAATCACGTCGAACACGCGCGTCAGGACGAGCTCGAGCATCAGCGTTGCTGCGGCCATGAGGAAGAGCGCCAGCCGCACTTTCATGACCTCAACCCCCGGTCCCGTGTGGTCGTCATGCGTGAGCAGTGGTCTGCAACCGGCTTCTCACCCGATCGCAGACGGTGTCGATGTCGAAGTTCTTCAAACACTGGTTGTCGTTGCAGGGCGTAAGCCGCTGATTGAACGGGCTCACGCACGGGCTGCACGAGTACGCCGCATAAACGACGTCCACGCTCTTCGCCAGCGGCCGATATCGATCGGGCAGCTCGGGTCCAAAGAAGACCACAACGTGCACGCCGGTCAGGCAGGCGAAATGAGCGGGACCCGAGTCGTTCGTGATGAGCACCTGAGCCATGTGGAACACGTGCAGCAGCTCCGTCATCGTCGTCATCCCGGTCAGGTCGAGCAGACGGGGCGACGGGACACGCTCGCAAATCGCCTGTGCGTCGGATTTCTCTTCGGCAAGGCCCGTGATCAGGATGTAGACATCCGGATCTTCGAGGAGTCTGCCGGCCAGGCGCGCGTAGTCGTCGAGCGGCAGGCGCCGCATCGGGAAACGCTTGCTGGCATTTGGATTGAGCACGACCAGTTTCCGCGATGGGCCGATTGCTGGATTCAGGCGGCGAAGCGTCGCCCACATCCGCTCCTCGATGGTCCGGTCCACCGTCATTTGTGGAGCCGTGAGCCGATCGGAGCCCAGCGGCCGCTTGACACGAGGAATCTGATCGGGCGGCGCCATCAGGGCATGCACGAGATCGAGAAACGTGTGCCCCGCATGCACGTGCGGGTTGTACATCACAGCGTGCGTCAGCAGATTGCCGGTATAGAGGCCCTCTTGATTGAAGCGATGGAAGCCTACGCGGGTCGAGGCGCCGCTGGCGTAACTGAGCAAACTGCTGTAACGGACGAAGGTCTCCAGATTCACGACCGTGTCGATCTTGCGTCGGCGAGCCCTGATCGGGAAGAGCAGGGTGTCGCGAATCAGGCCGAACGCCGAGCGGTTGTTAATCGTGAGAATGTTGTTCGGATCGATCAGCTCCAGCATCTCGACGCTGGACCGCGTTTGTGCGAAACAGAGAAAGTGCACTGCCGCGTCGGGAAAAAGCTCCTGGAACTTTCGAAGGGCAGGATAGGCGACAACCATCGTGCCCATCTCTGCCAGCTGGATGAAAAGCACCCGCTGGGGCCTGGCGCCGGGATCAGACCTCTTGAGGCCGAGCAGCCGCTGCAGCCGATAGATCACCGTGGTCACGAAGCACAGCGGGACGCCGATCCAGAAGTCGATCCACCGCATCGTGTTGGGTTCCATCAGCGTCTAGAAGAGGAAGAAACGGTTCCGGATGGCGATCGTTCGGAGGGCGGCGCCGGGGTCGGGTCGAATGCCATCGAGGTGACGAACGTGCTGCCGCCTTGGCCGTCACGAAAAATGCTGACGCCCTCGGTCATCGATCCCGGAAGCAGACCACCGAAGTCAGCGAGCGTCGGCGGCAGATCGGGGTGATAGCCCGCCGCGCTGTGAAAATGCGGCGTGAGCCACTGAAGCTCGGGATCGTGATCAGGCCACAGAAACGTCAAGCCAATTGCCGGTTCCGGCGACAGGTAGGTTTCGACGAGGGCGCGTCCACCATTGCTGTCGGTGAAATGAGCGTCGTTCGTGGCGTTGCCGCCTTTGACAGTAATGTCCCAGAACGCTGCCTGAAATCGTCCGAACTGCTGCCGGCCCTCGATGTCGCGGCTCCCGTACACCATGTATCCGGTAAAACTGCCCCCGTCGGCGAGCACGCCGTGAAAGGTCAGCAGCGTCGGATGGCCGCTCGACACGTTGCCGGTGCCGGCCGTCGGTCCGGTGGGCGAGACTGTGAGGCCGCCACATGACTGGGCGGCCAGCGCGCCGGCCAGGACGATCGCGCGTTGCAGGTGTGTCATCACTCGAGCGTCAGTAGGCGTTAGTGTCGCGCCAGCCGTGGCGCAGCGTCAGGAGAATGATCTTCAGATCGAGCAGGACCGACCAGTTGCGGATGTACCACAGGTCGTGCTCGACGCGCATTTCCATCTTCTGGATCGTGTCGGTCTCTCCGCGCCAGCCGCTGGCCTGTGCCCAGCCGCTGATTCCAGGCCGTACTTTGTGACGCACCATGTAGTGCCGCACCGCGCGACGGTAGTACTCGTTGTGAGCGCTCGCATGAGGGCGCGGTCCGATCACCGACATCGAGCCGGTCAGCACGTTGAAGAATTGCGGGAGCTCGTCAAGCGACGTGCGTCGCAGGAATGCGCCGATGCGCGTCACGCGGCGGTCGTTTCTCGTGGCCTGCGGCATCTCTCCCTGAGCCTGGCACTCAGTCATCGTCCGGAACTTCCACATGCCGAATTCCCGGCCGTCCAGGCCATAACGTCGCTGTCGGAAGAAGGCTGGTCCAGGCGATGTCAGGCGGATCGCCGCGGCAATGACGAGCATGGGAATCGCCATGACGAGCAGGACGACCGCAGCAATCACCAGATCTTCGAAGCGTTTGATCCATCCGCCGATTCCGTAGAACGGCGTTTCGAAGACGCTGACCGCGGGAAGGTCGCCGATGCGTACCCAGCGCCCATTGAACATGCTGAACAGAAACATGTCGGGTACAAAGTAGACCGAGGTGGTCGTATCCGAAAACGCATTCAGCAGCTTGCCGATTCTCTCTGAGTTGTTGATCGGCAGCGTCACATACACCATGTCGACTCGGCCGTCCCTGGCCTCCTGCAACAGGTCCGGCGTTTTCCCGAGGAGGGGTGTCGGGAGGTCCGCCGGTATCCGCCCCGGCACCGGCGCACGGTCATCGAAGATGCCGATGAGCCGCAGGCCCATCCACGGCGCGCCCATCACGGCGCGGGCGACCTGAATCCCCTGTTCGCTTGCCCCCACGATGGCGACTCGCCGCGCGTTGTAGCCGAGTGTGCGAGCCTTGGTCAACCCTGTGCGAACGACGGCCTGCCACGAGCCGAGCACGGTTGGGACGAGCAGGAACCACGTGATCAATGCAGCGCGCGAGTAGAGATCGCTGACCTTCAGCACGTACCCGAGGAACAGCACCACGACTGCTGTCGTCGTCCACGCCGTGACGAGGTTCCGGAGATCGAAGCGGAGCGCATGGCTTCGACGATCGTCATAGAGGTGTACCGCTTCGGCAGACAGATAGAAGATGATCGCGGCGAAGGCGGCCAGCAGCGTGTATCTCGTGTCCCACTCCCAGCCGGCCAGCGCGAGGCTGACGCGCAGGGCCGCGATGACCCACAACAGATCGATAGCGCGGCTCAGAACGGCCAATTGCCGTTGGTACGGCCGGATGAATCCACCAGCGGGGTGATAGACCTTCAGGCGACTGAGCGGCGCCGATTCGCTGCCGACGCCGGGCGTGACGGTTCCGTTCACGTTGTGCTGCAGCTGACAGCGACGAGAAGCAGTTGCCGCATCCAGGCGGCGACGAGGTGATTCACGACGAGATGGAGATCTTCGACGTGTCCGTAGTCGTGCGAGTGAATCACGAGGGCGACGTCGACGACCTTCCGCACGAGGCCGCCGTCAAACCCCAGTAGCGCCGCCGTTCGCGCACCGCGACTGCGCGCCAGCTCGATCGCGGTGAGAATGTTGGTCGAATTGCCCGAAGCCGAGATGGCAATGAGCAGATCGTCTTTCTGCAGCACGTTTTTCAACTGATCGGAGAAGATCCGGTCGTATCCGCAGTCGTTGGCGAGCGCGGTGATGAGCGGCACGTTGTCGGTCAGCGACGTCACTCGGAAGCGCCGCACCTCTGTCGTCGGTTCCAGCGGGTACACGTTCTTGGCCAGGTCGCACGCCATGTGTGACGCCGTTGCAGCGCTCCCGCCGTTGCCGATGATGTAGACCTGCCGATCCTCCTGGTATGCCTGTTCGAGGCATCCCACGAAGCGTGCGACATCGCGCGCCGGCAAGTCGTCCAGTAACCGGCGCATCTCCTGCAGGTAAGCGAGGGCAAAGCCATGGCGGTAGCCGGTGGACTCATCAATCACGGTCGATCTCCTCGATGAAGACGATGCGGGCGCCTTGCGGTTCGAACCTGACCGGGACGGGGCGAAGCTCGGGCAGGGCCTGGCAGATTCGCGGATGAAGGTCCTGCGGTGCGTACAGCAGCAGGAATCCGCCGCCGCCGGCGCCGGTGATCTTGCCGCCCACGGCGCCGTTGGCACGTGCCACCTCGTACCAGTGGTCGATCTGCGTGTTGGTTGTTCCTTCCGCCATCGACCTTTTCACAAGCCAGCCTTCGTGCAGAATCTCGCCGAACGAGCCGAGATCGTTGGCTCTGAGCGCATCTCTGAGATGAGCGGCCAGACGAACCGCGGTTCGCAGCGCCTCGCGATAATGTGGATTGGCCAGGTTCTTCTTCTGCTCACTCAAGATCGGATTCGCCGAGCGTGTCACGCCGGTATAGAGCAGCAGGAGGTTGGACTCGAGCCGCTGGCGCGTGGACGGCGAGCACAGGATGGGCTCGACGAACACCGTGCCATCGCAGTTGAACTCGATGTACTGGAGCCCTCCGTAGGCGGCGATGTATTGATCCTGCTTGCCGATTGGCTTGCCACACCGGTCGATCTCGATCTCGCACGCCTCGCGGGCCAGCCGTTCGGCGCCGACGTGCTGGCTGCCGTAGGCATAGAGGGCTTTCAATAACCCGACGGCGTAGCTGCTCGATGATCCGAGTCCGGTTCCCTGAGAAGGAATATCGGAGATCGACGTAATTTCGATGGCGCCGTCGATGCGCCGCATCCTGAGGCATTCGCGGATCAGCTCGTGACGCACCTCGTCGACCGAGTCGACCATCTCGGTAACGGAATAACTGGCGCGGATCTGCGAGTCAAACTTGCGATTGACCGTGATGTAGATGTATTTGCGAAGTGCTGTTGACACGACCGCGCCGGGTTCGTGGCGATAGAAGTCCTCGATATCGCTCCCACCTCCGACGAAGCTGACCCGTAACGGTGTTCTGGAAATGATCATGACAGTTGCGGGGACCTGGCCGCCTGACGCTGATGCCACCGCCAGGCGCTCTCGATCATGGCGTCCAGGTCGGAAATGGCCGGACGCCATCCCAGACGCCGGCCGATGCGATCGGCGCTCGCGACCAGCCGGGCGGGATCGCCAGGACGGCGATCCGCCGGAACCACAGTGATCTGACGTCGTGTGACTCGCTGTACCGCGTCGATCACCTCGCGGTTCGAGTAGCCGTTCCCGTTTCCCAGGTTGAACGCTTCAGCGCCGAGGTCTTCCATGGCCGCCAGACACCTGACGTGCGCCTCAGCCACGTCGCTGACGTGGATGTAATCGCGAACGCACGTGCCGTCCGGCGTGTCGTAGTCGGTGCCGAACAGCTGGATCGATGGCCGAATGCCGAGCGCCACGTCGAGCAGAATCGGGATCAGGTGAGTCTCCGGTTCGTGCCGTTCACCGCACCGGTC
>Ga0207707_10004894_pt1 | contig 11769 bp, 11 predicted proteins | sample KBSC83BmetaG_FD_184336 | JGI IMG/M metagenome (GOLD analysis project Ga0207707, IMG submission 184336) | Corn rhizosphere microbial communities from Kellogg Biological Station, Michigan, USA - KBS C8-3B metaG (SPAdes) (version 2) | ecosystem: Host-associated > Plants > Roots > Rhizosphere ... | reverse complement strand
CGGCGCGGTGATGATCCCTCTGCCTGACGAGAGCGGCGGCTTCGTCGTCGACACGCCGGGTCTGCGCGAGGTTGGAATGTGGGCGCTCTCGACGGAGCACCTCGATCACTGTTTCCCCGAGCTGCGGCCGTTCATTCCGAATTGTCGCTTCGCCGACTGCACGCACACGGTCGAGCCAGAGTGCGCCGTGAAGGATGCTGTCGATCGCCGAGAGGTGAGTGCCGAGCGGTACGCGAGCTACCTGAAGCTGCGAGAAGAGATTGATGACAGCGGCGCATAGCTGTCGGGAAACGGAACGGAGCGTTGATGGATGAAGTGCAGATTCCTCGTCGCTTCGCTCCTCGGAATGACAATGTCATCCCGAGCGCAGCGAGGGATCTGCACCTAACCAAATCGACGCTGCGTTCCGATCTATCGGACTTTCAGATCCTCGACGAACCGCCAGTCTTCGCGGTAGCGGGTGATGCCGAGAGTGCGAGCCATCAGCTCGCCGACGACGGCGGCGATGTGGTCGCGATGCTCCTCCTCGTCCATCCCGTCCTGAGACTGCGTCGCGGCGGCGATATAGTCGATCACCGCGCCCGGCGTGTCGAGTTGCTCGGTGTCTCCGATCTCGACACCGAATTCCTCCTCGATGCTCGCGAAAAATTCGTCGAGCGCCCAGCTCATGCCGGGCACTCGTCAGGCAGTACGCCCCCGCGAGTGAGTGAGAGAGGAGTCACGGACGGGCAGGAATATAAGCCGCTCGGCGATCACTTCGCGCTCAGGAGATGCGCTTTGCCGGCGGCGGCGTCGCGCATGGAGGCCAGCGAGTCGTCGCAGCCCCTCCACAACCGGGCACATCGCGCGTAGTGATTCGCGGCGCGAACCGCGTCACCCCGGCGCTCATAGAGCTCCCCCTGGCGGAAATGCGCCGGTGCGAGATAGATGATCTCGTAGGGCGAGCTCTCGCCGAGCGTCCCGTACCAGCCCACCGCCTCCTCGTCGCGACCCATCGATGCCAGCAGCCCGGCGCGGAGGTAGCGCTCATACGCACGGGAGATGAAGGGCGACGTGACGCTCTGCTGGTACCAGAGCTCCTCGGCCGGCTCGCCCAAGAGCCGGAGCGCTTCTTCCGGAGCGCCACGGGCCGCCGCGGCGCCCGCGCGCACCGTCCGCGCGAGCGCACCCGCGAACCGGTGACGCGTCGCGTCGCCATTGCTCTCCTCCAGCCGCGCGGCGGCGGCCAGTGCCGCGCGCTCGTCGCTCAGCCGTACCGACACGAGGCCGATCAGATACTCTCGCAGCACGCCGTGCAACTCGTTATGCGCCGCCAGCACCTGATTGCGACGCGGCGCCGCCGACGCCGCGTCGTTCCAGCTCTCGAGCGCCTCGCGGACGGCGACCAGCTCCGCGCGCGGTAGCGTGACGAACGGCAGCGTCGCGAACGACGCACGGAGCTCCAGCGCCCACGCCGCATCGAAGCTCGCAGCGGCAGCCAGCTCGTTGCGCGCCGACCGATGCCGACCCGACGCGAGCTCCAGGTGCGCGAGCACGAGATGGCAGAGTGCGCGCTCCTCGGTGGCACGCGTCAATTTCGACAGCACCTTCGCCAGCCGGTGCGCTCCGTCGATGTCGCGGGCGTAGAGCACGATGTCCGTGAACGCGATGCCGACCGCCAGCGCGCGCGCCCGGCCCAGCGCTGTGATCACGCGTGCCTTCTCGATCTCGTTGCCGATCGCGTAGGCACGGAGCGCGCGCATGCTCAGCGCCCGATCCCCCGCGGGGCTCAGCTTGAGAACCCGGTCGACGAGTGCGTCGAGCTCCTCCACGCGGCCCTCGAGCGCCGCCACGCGCGCGAGATGCACGAGCGAGCTCACATGCTCGGGATCGTACTGCAGGGCGCGCTCGAACGCGTCGCGGGCTTCGGTCACCGAGCGTCCGCGGCGGGGATTGTGGTGGAACTGCACATCGCCGAGGAGGAACCACGCCTCCATGTCGTCGACGTACGTGTCGACGATGGCGGTGTAATGCCGCTCGGCGTCGTCGGCCGCGCCCTGAAGCCAGGCGCGCTGCGCGTCGAGAAGGGCCCGATCGTGATACGCCAGGCGATGCTGATGCTGGGCTGCGCGCGCCGACGCTTCGCGCGCGAGCTCCAGATTCGCCACGGCTGCCGCGGCTGAAGAGAGGCGATAGTACGCGAGCGCGAACGACGGATCCTCGTTGGCCGCACTCTGGAACGCGTCCAGCGCTTGTAGGTAGCGACCCGCGCGAAACTCGACTTCGCCGCGCAGATACGCCTTGAGCGCGGGAAGCGACTCGGTTGTCAGCGCGGCGAGCCGCGACAAGCGCGCTCCCGGATCGGCGCTCTGACCGGCGAGCAGGCGACGCGCGATCTCGTCCACGAGGTCGAAGACACCCGACTCACCGCTGCCGGCGACCTCCACGGCGACCAGCGCCGGCGTCCCGCGCGCCGTTGCGTCGTAGAGCGTCGCGCAGATTCGCAGCCGCCCGCCCGCCTCGATCACGCTCCCGAGCACGAACGAGCCGGCTCCGAACCGCTCGGCCACGGCGCAAGCTTGTGCGGGGTCGAAGTGGGTTCGATCCGTGCCTCTCTGCTCGTGCTCGCGCGCGATGTGACCGAGGAGCGCTCGGGGATCCACGGTCCTCACCTCACCGGCCCCGTCGAGCGTCGTACTGAGGAGATCGACGAGACCTTCGGCGAGGTAGGTGTACTCGCGGTTCCCGCGCACGACGAACGGCAGCACGGCAATGACGCTCCGGGCCGGCGCCACGGCAGCCTGCTCGTTAGGCACGGGCGGCTGGTTCGCCGGTTCCTGGGGCGCGCCGCGCTGCTCGAGCGGGGGCGCCGACCGCCGCTGCTTGATCGCCGCCACCAGAGCGAGCGTTTCAGCCGACGGCTCCAGCTCGTAATCGACGCGCAGCCGCCTAACGAACTCGTCGTGTGCGCGCAGCGCCCCCGCCCGGTCACCGACTCGATCGACGAGCGACAGCAGACGTCGATGCACCGATTCGTCGTACGGTGCCAGCGCCGCCGCGCGCCGCGCCGCCTCCACCGCCGCGCGTGAATCGCCGCGCTCTTCAGCGCGATCGGCCACGGTCCACGCCGCCGACGCCGCCTGCCCGTGCAACGCTGCGCGCGTCTCGTCGAGCCAGCGCTCGAACTCGGGCGCGCCGCTCACGTAAACGCCCTCGAGCAGCGCGCCGCGGTAGAGCGCGAGCGCGTCCCCCGGCCGCTCCTCGGCGATCGCGCGCTGGAAAAGCGCCGCGTCGCACGACAACTCCTGGGCCGAGAGACCAACTTCCTCGTCGCCTCGGCCGAGAATCACCCCATCGCCGAGCGAGCGACGGAGAAAGTACAACGCGCGCCGCAACGCGGCGCGCGCATGCTCGCCATCCAGCTCGGGCCAGAACATCGCGAGTAGCGTGTCGCGGCGATAGAACCGCGGAGGATGAGCCACCGCGAGATACGCAAGCAACGCGAGCCGCTTCGGCTGCTGCAGCACGGGCCGCAGCTCGAAGCCGTCGGCACCGCGCAAGTCGAGCGATCCCAGCGTTCGTAGTTCGATCATCTCCGGAGCGGTTCGGGACGCAGCCTCTACCGTGCGGCCATCACACGGGGGACGCTCGGGTCACGTCGACGCACACGGCCGGAGGACTCACCGCCGGCAACATTCGGAACGTATCGGCGGTTCCGGTCGGCGCCAATGGTGGCGCAGGGGGCATCGCCTGCTCATCCGAGGAGACATCGATGAAAACAGAATCGTCAGAGATCCGACGGCCCGCGAGCTCCTGTTATCGCTCCCGAGAATACGCGATGCTCAACAAGCCAATCGAAATCGGTCGGCATCTGGAACGCGTCCGGCGATATCTGAGGCCGCGACCGGATGACCGCCTGCTCGAGATTGGTTGCAGCCGCGGCTTTCTCACTCAACGCGTCCGCGAGGAGCTCTCGCCGTCGACCACTGGTGTCGACCTCAACCCGGAAGCAATCGCGAATGCGTGCGTCGACGGTCTGTCGGTCATGGACGCTCAAGCGCTCGCGTACGAGGACGAGTCGTTCGACAAGATCTACTCGTTTCATTGCATCGAGCACATCCCCGATCTGTCCGGCGCCTTTCGCGAGATGAGCCGCGTGCTCAAGCCCGGGGGCCGCATACTCCTCGTCTATCCAGCCGAGCCGATTCGCGGACTCTACGTCGTGCCGACCGCACTCATTCTCTTCGGCAATGCGTTGCGCGCGCGCGAGATTCATCTCCACAAACTCTGGCCCGCCAAGATCGAGCGCATGCTCGCTGGAACGTCACTCGAGGTCACCGCGTCGGCGCTGGATTTCCTTCTCACGCCCCAGTTCATCACCGTGTTGGAGAAGGGAAGTCGTTCGGCCAAGGTCGCGCTCCCTCGCATGCAGTCCGGAGCCGATCGTCACCGGGCCAGACAGCCAGTGAGCACGCTCTAACGACCGGAATTGCGTCGCCGCCGAACTGCCCGCATTGGCCGAGTGCCGCATATATTGCAGGCGGCATGAGCACGAGACGGAAGTCCACCGAGTCTGCCTCGAGCACTGAGCCGGGGCGCTCGCCGACCAAGCCACCGAGGGGTAGGGCTCGTTCGAGAGGCGAAGGCGTCGAGCAGACGCCGATCGACGCCCCACACGGTTCGCGTCCCGATCAGGTGTACGCGCGGCTGCGTGAGCTCATCGTCGGCGGTTTGCTCGCGCCTGGCAGTCGCATCGTCGAGACCGAGATCGCGACCCGCCTCGGCGTCAGCCGGACGCCCGTGCGCGAGGCGCTCCAGCGGCTGCTGCAGGAAGGCTACGTCCTCGACACGTTAGGCGCTCAGCAGTCGCGACTCACCGTCGCGCCGCTCACGCGCGACGACGTCCACGAGCTGCTCACCGTCGTCGGCGCGCTGGAGGGGATTGCGGCGCAGCGTGCTGCCTCCCTCGCCGCCGACGCCCGCTCGGCACTGGGCAAAGCGCTCCGCGAAGCGAACGGCGATTTCCACCGGGCCGGCCGTGCGACGCCAATCGATCACGAGCTGCTCTACGACGCGGACGAGCGCTTCCACCGGCGGATCGTGGAAGCCGGCGCGGGCCCACGCCTCCTCGCGCTCTACGACGCGGTGAAGCCCCAGGCCGAGCGCTACATCCGCATGTACATCAGCATGCTCACGGGCGACATCCGCAGCTCCGTCGCCGAGCACGACATCATCATCGGGGCGATCACCGAAGGCCGGCGCGACGACGCGGAATCGGCCGTCGAGAGCAACTGGCGCCACGCCGCGGATCGGTTGAGCCGCGTCATCGAGCTCGCGGGTGAGCGTGGGGCCTGGTGAGCGTGGAGTCACCCCGGCGCATTCTGCTCGCCGACGCTGACGCGTTTTTCGTCGCGGTCGCACGGCTCGTCGATCCGGAAGGTGCGGGTCGTGAGCCTTTGCTCATCGTCGGCGGCACGCGCGAGAGCCGCGGCGTCGTCTGCTCCGCCTCGTACGAGACGCGCAAATACGGCGTGCGCTCAGCGATGCCGATCTCGCGCGCGCTTCGCCTCTGTCCGAAGGCCGTCTGTGTGCCGGTACCGCGCAAGGCGTGTACGCAAAAGCATCGGGAGATTCGCGCCGTCCTCGAGCGCCACGCGCCAGCCGTCGAGGGCGCGAGCATCGACGAGTGGTATCTCGATCTCGCGGGCACCGAGGCGCTCTATCATAACGAGTCGCTCGCCGACACCGCGGCCAGAGCCCGGCGCGACGTCATTCGTGAGACTGGGCTCTCCGTATCCTTCGGCGGCGGCACGTCGAAGCTGATCGCGAAGCTCGCCGTGGAGCACGCGAAGCACGGCTTCGACGGCCACGGCACCGGCGTGCATGTCGTTCCCGCCGGCCAGGAGCAGGAGTTCATGCGTGGGATCGCTCTCGCCGAGATCCCGCTCGTCGGGCCGCGTTTTCAGGAGCGCCTGGCCCGCCTCGGCATGCGCACCGTGCCCGACGTGCTGCAGTACGATCGGCGCACGCTCGCGCAGTGGCTTGGCGAACGCGAGGCGGCGTGGCTTTGCGACCGGGTTCGCGGTATCGACAGCGCGCACGTCGAGTCGCATCTCGACGCGAAGAGCATCAGCCGAGACGAGACGTTTCCAGTGGATATCGACGACGACGTCGAGCTGCGGAAGGAGCTCCTCGCGTTATTGACGCGCGCAGCGGCGGATCTCCGCGCCGACGGCCTTGCGGCGCGGACCGTGCGCGTGAAGATCCGCGACCACGATTTTCGCACTCGGCAGGCGAGTCGCACGCTCGATCGTCCCGTGATCGCGGATCGCGTCCTGCTCACCGTGGCGAAGACGTTGCTGCAGCGTCTCCGCGCGGCGCGGCGCGTGCCCGCACGTCTCCTCGGTGTCGCGTTCTCGTCGCTCGCCGCCGACGCGACGGCCGATCAGCTCACGCTTTTCGAGGCGCGCGACAGCCGGTTCGTCGAGACGGATCGCGACCGCAGCGTCGCGCGCGTCGTCGATCGCGTCCGCGCGCGCTTCGGCGACAAGGGAATCCTGCCGGGTGGTTTGGTATGACCCTCGAATACTTCAAAGCGTTGGCGCGGACGCACGCGGTACTGCCAAAAGCGACTACCGCGGAGAAAACAATTTTGTTGTTGTCCGCCAGTGTCCGCGTTCGTCTGCGCCAACGCTTTTGGCTAAGGGCGAACTAGGAGCCTGTGGGCTTGTCGGACGCGGGACGCGGCACGGGTGTGGGGGATCCCGCCTGGAGAACGGGCGCCGGGTCGCGCGGCTTGTCGTGCGGCGTCAGGCGCGCGGTGATCAGATACTTGAGCGGATCCACCGGCTCGCCGCGCACCCGCACCTCGAAGTGCACGTGCGCCGCCGTCGACAGACCGGACGATCCGACCGCCGCAATCACGTCGCCGAACGAGACGAAGTCGCCGACGCGCACTTTCACGGCGCTGCAGTGCGCATAACGACTCGTCACGCCGTTGCCGTGGTCGAGCTCCACCATGAGGCCGTCGCCGAGCTTGCGGCCGACGAAGCTTACCCGGCCCGCGGCAGGGGCGGTGATGTTCGATCCGTAGGCGGCGGCGACGTCCACGCCCTTGTGCGCACGGAAGATGCGCAGGATCGGATGCCATCGCGACCGCGAGAAGCGGCTCGAGATCGGACCGACAGCGGGGAGCGTGATGCCCCGCGCCGGCCGCGCGAGCCCCGCAGCACTGTGGGCCGCGGCGTTCTTTACGTTGTGCGCGTCCGCTCCCGACTCGTCGCCCTCGGGGATGTCGAGATCCGCGATGCTCTGCAGCGAGTCGGTGAGCGTGAGGATCATCTGATGAGCATCCGCTAACTCATCCGCCGTCGCCGTCACCTGTAGCGAGTCGCCGAGAACGACGACGCCGAGCCCAGCGATTGTCAGCGTGCAGAGGCCGGCGATCGCGAGGGCGGCGCGGATGTGCCGCCGCCCGATATGGATCGCGCGTGTCTTGCGCAGCGGATTTGGCGGGACGATGAGGAGCGTCCATCCCGTACGGCGGTGCGAGCGATCCGTCGCCATCGTCCGGCGTTACGCTCCAGATCCCGACAATGCCGTCGCCGGCGTCGGAATCGGTGCGCGCATTTTGACCTTCGCGGGGCGCTCCTTCGCGCTCTCCGCGGGTGTTACCGTGAGGCGGCCCTGCACGACGCAGCCCTCGTGAATCATGATCGCGCCCGCGTCGATGTCACCGGTGACGACCGCGCTCGGCTGGAGCTCGATGCGCGCCGTCGCCGTGACGTTGCCCTGCACGGAGCCGCCGACGATGACTTCACGCGCGGAGATGTTACCCACGACGGTTGCGCCGGTGCCGATGACTACGATGTCGGCGCGCCGAATGGAGCCGTCGAGCTTTCCGTCGACACGCAGCGTTCCTTCGGTGTCGATGTCACCGCGCACGGTGAGCTGTGCGTCGAGCACGGAGTAACCCGCGCCAGTCGTCGGAAGATTGTTCGGATCAGGTCGGCGTTTGAAGAGGCTCATCGAAGTCCCGCGCGGTGAGAGGTGATGCGCTGATGATGTTCTGTGTACAGGACGACCACGCGCGCTCGATAATTACACGTGGACAACGCGTGTTGTCGCGCGCGACGCACAGTGCTCGCGCGGCTGAATTGCCCGCGCCAGATTAGGTCACACGCCGCCATCTCTTCATCGAGTATCGGCAATCTTGACGGCGGCGACATGGCCATCTTGCCCGGGAGCTACGATTCTTCATGACCTTCGATCATCTTCTCGTCGCCACGTCCGCGAGCGGCGTGCGCACGATCACGTTGAATCGGCCGGAACGGCTCAACGCCGTGAACCCGCGCCTCGCCGATGAACTGCCGGTGGCGATCGACGATGCCGCGCACGACGACACCGTGCGCGTCGTCGTCCTCACGGGCGCGGGCCGCGGCTTCTGCGCGGGCCTCGATCTCGGCGAGCCGCCGAAGCTCCCCGACGAGAATCTCCGCGCGCGACTCGATCCGCTCGCGTGGGTCGGCCGGTGGGTGCTTGCCGCAACGCGTTGTGAGAAACCTCTCATCGCGGCAATCAACGGCCCGGCCGCGGGCGCGGGCTTCGGTCTCGCGCTGGCCGCCGACATTCGTCTCGTCGCCCGCGGCGCGCGCGTGACCGCGGGTTACGTGCGGCGGGGCCTCAGTCCCGATGCCGGCGTCAGCTACCTATTGCCACGTCTCATCGGCCTCTCACGCGCGAGCGAGATCCTGCTCTCGGGACGCGACGTCGACGCCGAGGAGGCGGCGCGCGTCGGCATCGCCGCCGCCGCGTTCGACGACGCGGCCTTCGCGGACGAGGTCACTCGTTATGCGGAGCGGCTCGCCGCCGGCCCGCCGATCGCCTTCGCGCTCACCAAGCGACTGCTCGCGTCGACCTTCGACGTGTCGCTCGAGGAACAGCTCGCGCGCGAGCTCGTCGCCATCAAAACGTGCTTTGCGTCACAAGACGTCGCCGAGGCGATGCGTGCCTTCAATGAAAGGCGAGCTCCGGCGTTTCACGGAAGATGAGCGTTCTCTGCTGCCGTTGCATCAATCCTGCAACGGTACGGCCCGTCGCCGGCGCGTGCCGGCGGCTGGACCATTTCCGCAGGGAGGAAGTATGAAGGGAATCGTCGTTCTTGCAGTGGCCGGATTGCTTGCCGGCGTCGCGACCACTGGGCGCGCGCAGACGGCCACCGACAGCGCGCGCACGATGAAACGCGCCGGAACGCCCGACAGCACGACGAAGCGGGTGAACCTCAAGGTGAAAGTCGATGCCAACGTCGCGTCGTCGGCAAAGGTCAGCGCCGATTCGGCACAGGCGATCGCGCTCGCCCAGGTCACCGAGGGCGGCAAGGTGAATTCGGGCGAGCTGCACATGGAGGACGGAAAGCTCGTCTACGACATTCGCGTCGTGCCTAACGGCAAGAAGACCGCGCGCCTCGTCCGCGTCGACGCGATGACGGGCGACATCGTGAAAGACAAGCAGTACGGCGGCGTGAAGGGCGTCGCGAAGAAGCACGCCGAGCACGAGAAGGAAGAGAAGTCCCGGAAGGCACCGGCGGATTCGACGCGCAAACCGTAACGGCAGAGTGCTGTGGGCAGAGAGCAGAGGGTGAACTACCTACTGCCCTTTACTCTCCGCCCACTGCCCTCCGCCCTCTGCCCGCCAGCGATCTCCTCCATTGTCCGGCCCGTCGTCACCGAAGTCGTTTCTTCCTCGACGACATCCCGCGTGCTCGTCGCAAATTCGTCGCGATGCTTGATCAGGAGCCACTGCGGGCGCCCCGGCCGCTTCATTCGCACGAGCACCCACCCGCCGCGGAGTCGTTCGCCGTGGAGCACGAACTTCAAATCGCCGCGCTCATAGCCCTCACGTAGCGCGTCGACGCCACCGCCATTCTCTGCCTCGTACGTGCCGCGGTCCCAGAGCATCACGGTACCGCCACCGTACTCGCCCTGCGGGATCGTCCCTTCGAACTTGTTGTACTCGATCGGATGATCCTCGACTTCCATCGCGAGCCGCCGAACCTTCGGATCGTAGCTCGGCCCTTTGGGCACCGCCCAGCTCTTCATCACGCCATCGAGCTCGAGCCGGAAGTCGAAGTGCAGGTGACTCGCCTCGTGCTTCTGCACGACGAAACGCAGCGTCGCTGCGCGCTTCTTCCGCGCCGGCCGCGCCACCGTCGCGGTGCCGCCTGACGGCTCGCGCGTCTTCGTGAAATCACGCTTGCGCTTGTATTCGGCAAGCTTCGTCGGTGCACGCTTTCGGCCGCCGGTGCGCTTCTTCGCCGCCATTGTCCATCGCCTCGTCAGTGATGACCGATCACCAACCCGGCGTCTTTCATGCCGTGCGGCTCTTCCGCGTTCGACTCTTCTTTCCCTTCTTGCTCACCGATTGCTCGAGGCTCGCCTGAAGACGCGACATCAGATCGATGACCTTCGTGCTCTCCGGCTCCTCCGCCGGCGCTACATCGATCTTCTGTCCCTTCATCTTCGCGCGAATGATCTTCATCAGATTCGCGCGGTACTCGTCGGTGTACTTCTCCGGCTCGAACGGCTCCGCAAGATTGCCGACCAGCTGCGCAGCCATCTTCAGCTCTTGCTCGCGTACTAACTCACTCGACGGGAAGCTCAGCGCGCTGCTGTCGACGAGCTCGTTCGCAAAGCGCATCGTCTCGAGCATGATCGCGTCGCCGACGGTCTTGATCGCCGCCAGGTGCTGCTTCTGATGCATGGTGAGCTTGCCGACGCCGACGGAGCCCGTGGTGCGAATCGCCTCACGCAACAGTGCGTAGCCTTTCTCTCCGCCCTTGGCCGGTACCACGTAGTACGGTGTGTCGAAGAATCGCGGGTCGATCTCTTCCGCGCGGACGAAATCGAGAATGTCGATCGTCTTCGACGACGCGAGCGCTGCCGCGCGGAAGTCTTCGTCGGTGATGATGACGTACTTCCCCTTCGCGTACTCGTAGCCCTTCACGATCTCGCCCCACGGGACGGGCTCGCCGTCCTTCGCGCAGACGCGCTCGTACTTCACCGGCGCGAGGTCCTCCGCGTGCAACATCTTGAAGGAGACGTGATCGCTCTGAATTGCGGTGCGCAGCTCCACCGGAATGCTCACCAGCCCGAACGAGATCGTCCCCTTCCATGCTGCGGCCATTCGCCCCTCCGCGCTCGGTGTCGTCACACGTGAATCCAAGCAAGCCGCATGCCCTCCCTGGGCCGGCAACGCGCTAGTCTTCTACGCCGCGCGCACATCCGGCGCGCACCGTCGATACACATAGTGGAGGTTCCGTGCTGCGCCGCTCGCTTCTGCCGTTGACGATTACTCTCGCGCTCGCCTGTCGTGCACCCGCGACCCTGTCGAACGCCGCATCGCCCGCGACGCAGTCCGCGCCCGGAACTCGCTTCGACATCGCCTATCACATCGCGATGCCCGAGCCGACGTCGCATCTCTTCGACGTACGCATCGATGTCGGCAACATTACCGGCGACGAGCTGCGCCTGCAGATGCCCGTCTGGTCGCCCGGCCGCTACGCGCGCTTCGATTTCGCGCGAACGGTCGAGGACCTCACGATCACCGGCGCTGGCGGCGCACCCGTGTCATGGGCTCGGGAGAATGGATCGCTCTGGCGCGTACGAACGACCGGTGTGCGTCAGCTCGTCGTGCACTATCGCGTCTTCGCGAACACGCTTTCCGGCACCTTCAGCGTGCTCGACACCGCGCATGCGAACTGGAACGGCGCGTCGGTCTTCATGTACATCGTCG
>Ga0207707_10004893_pt1 | contig 11769 bp, 11 predicted proteins | sample KBSC83BmetaG_FD_184336 | JGI IMG/M metagenome (GOLD analysis project Ga0207707, IMG submission 184336) | Corn rhizosphere microbial communities from Kellogg Biological Station, Michigan, USA - KBS C8-3B metaG (SPAdes) (version 2) | ecosystem: Host-associated > Plants > Roots > Rhizosphere ... | reverse complement strand
GACGCCGTCGACCGTGAACGTGACGGTCGCGGCGAGGACCTCTCCGCGGTCGAGCAATGTCACGCCGTCGATCTCCCGCAACGCGGCGCGGAGCTGCTCGGCGAGCTCGACGATCCGCGCACGGATCGCCTCGATGCCGATCTCGAGCGCGTAGTCGACGGCGACACCGAGCCCGACCTTCCCTGCGTAGTACGTCTCCCAGTTCTCGAAGCGCCGTGCGTCGGAGCGGATCGAATAGCTCCCGTCGGGCTGCCAGTCGGCGGCGCGCATGTCGAGCAGCGGCGGCTCGAGCTCCTCGATCAACTCGCGACGGACGTAGAGGAAGCCGGTGCCGCGCGGCCCGCGCAGGAACTTGCGGCCGGTGCCGGAGAGGATGTCGCAGCCGAGCTCCTCGACGTCCAGCGGGATCTGCCCGGCGGACTGGCACGCGTCGAGCAGCAGCGGGACTCCCGCCGCGCGCGTCACCCGGCCGACTTCGGCCGCCGGGTTCACGAGCCCGCTCTGCGTCGGCACGTGTACGAGCGAGACGAGCTTCACGTCGTCGTCGAGCATCGACTCGAGCGCAGCGACGTCGATCTGGCCGTGCTCGTCGTCGGGCACGACGTCGATGCGCGCGCCGGTCCGGTCGGTGACCTGCTTGAGCGCGATCCAGTTCGACGCGTACTCCGCGCGCCCAGTGAGGATCCGGTCGCCGGGGCCGAACGGGAACGCGTAGAACGCCATGTCCCACGCCCGGGTCGCGTTCTCGATCACGGCGATCTCCTCGCGCTCGGCGTTGAGGAGCCGTGCGAGCGCGTCGTAGGTGTGCTCCCAGCGGTCCTTGCGCTCGCGCGCCGCTTCGTAGCCGCCGATCTCCGCCTCGCGCTGCAGGTGGTCGACGACGGCGTCGTGCACCTGGCGGGGCGGGAGGGCCGCCCCGGCGTTGTTCAGGTGCGCCACGAAAGCGACCCCGGGCGTATCGGCCCTGACTCGTTGAAGGTCGATCACGGTAGGAGCCTATGTACGCTCCGCTCGATGGCGGAGACGGAGAAGCGGACGCACGACACCACCGCCGAGAAGCTCGACTGGCTGCACGAGCTACGCCGCGAGGCGCGCCACGCCGGCTCCGAGAAATCGGTCGCAAAGCACCGTGAGGCAGGCAAGCTGCTCGCCCGCGAGCGCGCCGAGAAGCTGTGCGACCCGGGCTCGTTCGTCGAGCTCGATCGCTACGTCCGCCACCGGGAGTCCAACTTCGGGATGCTCGACCGGCGACCGTACGGCGACGCCGTCGTCACCGGCTACGGGACGATCTTCGGCCGCCGCGTCTTCGTCTTCAGCCAGGACTTCACGGTGTTCGGCGGCTCGCTCAGCGAGGTGTTCGCCGAGAAGATCTGCAAGGTGATGGACCTGGCGGCGAAGTACGGCTGCCCGGTCGTCGGCATCAACGACTCGGGCGGTGCGCGCATCCAGGAAGGCGTCGTGTCGCTCGCCGGGTACGCCGAGATCTTCTGGCGGAACGTGCAGTCGTCCGGCGTGATCCCGCAGATCTCGCTCGTCATGGGGCCGTGCGCCGGGGGCGCCGTGTACTCGCCCGCGATGACCGACTTCGTGTTGATGGTCGAAGGGACGTCGTACATGTTCATCACCGGCCCCGACGTGGTGAAGACGGTCACCGGCGAGGAGGTCACGTTCGAGGAGCTCGGCGGGGCCCTGACTCATGCGACGAAGTCCGGCGTTGCGCACCTCGTCGCGCCGGACGAAGAGGCTGCGCTCGAGGACGCGCGCTATCTCCTCAGCTTCCTGCCGCAGAACAACACCGAGCCGGCGCCGTACGACGCGCCGTCCGATCCGGTCGACCGCGAGTCACCGGAGCTCGACACGCTCGTGCCCGACGAGGCGACGAAGCCGTACGACATCAAGGCGGTCATCTCAGCCATCGTCGACGACGGCGAGTTCCTGGAGATCCAGCCGTTGTTCGCGGAGAACATCGTGTGCGGCTTCGCGCGGCTCGGCGGCTACAGCGTCGGCATCGTCGGCAACCAGCCGCGCGCGCTCGCCGGGGTCCTCGACATCAGCTCGTCGGAGAAGGCGGCGCGGTTCGTTCGGACGTGCGACGCGTTCAACATCCCGCTCGTCACGTTCGTCGACGTCCCGGGCTTCCTGCCGGGAACCGCGCAGGAGTGGGGTGGAATCATCCGCCACGGCGCGAAGCTTCTCTACGCGTACTGCGAGGCGACCGTGCCGAAGCTGACCGTGATCACGCGCAAGGCGTACGGCGGCGCGTACGACGTCATGAGCTCGAAGCACGTTCGCGCGGACTTCAACTTCGCGTGGCCGACCGCAGAGGTCGCGGTCATGGGGCCTGACGGCGCGGTCAACATCATCTTCCGGAACGAGCTCGCCGATGCGGACGATCCCGAGGCGCGCCGCGCCGAGCTGATCGCCGAGTACCGGGAGGCGTTCGCGACTCCCTACGCGGCCGCCGAGCGCGGCTACGTCGACGAGGTGATCGAGCCGCGCCGCACACGGCCGGTGCTGATCGACGCGCTGAAGACCGCGATCACGAAGCGCGAGCGCCGCCCGCCGCGCAAGCACGGGAACATCCCGCTCTAGGTTATCTAGGCCGCCGCGGCGCCGACTGCCGTGAAGAACGCCCGCACGACCTCCGGGTCGAACTGCGCGCCCGCGCACCGGTCGATCTCTTCGAGCGCCGCCTCGCGCGTGCGCGGCGTGCGGTACAGCCGCCCGAATGTCATCGCGTCGTAGACCTCGGCGACGTAGACGATGCGCGAGCCGAGCGGGATGTCCTCGCCTGCGAGGCCGTCGGGATAGCCGGCGCCGTCCCAGCGCTCGTGGTGGTGCAGCACCCATTCGGCCACGGGCTCGACGCCGAGGCTCTCCAGCATCCGGTGGGCGATCTGCGGATGGCGCTGCACGACGAGCCACTCGGCGGTCGTCAGCTCGCCGGGCTTCTGGAGGATCTCCTCGGGGATCGCGAGCTTGCCGAGGTCGTGCAGGCTGCCGGCGAGGCGTGTCAGCTCGATCTCGGTCGCCGGCAGGTCGAGCTGCTCGGCGATCGCACCCGCGATGGCGGCGACGCGTTCCGAATGGCTGCCGGTGTAGACGTCACGCGAGTCGACGGCGCGCGCGAGCGCAGCCGCCGCGCGGAAGCGCGCGAGCCGGTCGCCGATCTCCGTCATGACCTCGAGCTCCTCGGGCTCGACGCTGCCGGCGAGCCGCACCTGGTTCTTGCCGTGTTCCTTTGCCCAGTAGAGCGCGCCGTCTGCCAACCGAATCAGCGCGTCGCGCTCGCGCCCGTGCTGCGGGAACGTCGCGACGCCGGCGCTGACGGTGATCGCGCCGTACTGTCCCGCGCCCCAGTCGCCGATGCGCTTGACCACCGAGCGCGCGACCGCCAGCCCCGCCGCCTCGTCGACCCCGGGGAGGAGGAGCGCGAACTCGTCGCCGCCGAGCCGGAACGCCTCGCCGCCCTGGCGGAGCCGGGTCGACACCTGGGCAAGCACCTTGTCGCCGGTCGGGTGGCCGTACTGGTCGTTGACGCGCTTGAAGTCGTCGACATCGAGGAGGCACACGGACACGAGTCCGTTCGTCTCCTCGGCGCGTCCCAGCTCACGCTGCAGGCGCTCCTGGAAGTTCCGGTGGTTGCCGAGTCCGGTCAGCGGGTCGGTGAGCGCGAGCCGCATCGCCTTCAGCGCGCGATGCGTGGAACGCTGGTACAGCGAGATCGCCGCCAGCGGCCCGACGAGCGCCGCGATCAGGTACGGCGTGCGCTGCCACAGCACGACGAGCATCAGTGCGGTCGACGCCATCAGCGTGAACGGCAGCGCCAGCGAGCGCGCATTCGACACGACGAGCTTCAGGTAGCGGATCTCAGAGCCGGAGGCTGCGATTGCGGCGCTGACCAGCACGAGGTTGACGGTGAACAGGATCGCCGCGGTGATCGCGACGCGCCACAACACGCCCACGGCCGTTGTGTCCTCCGGGAACTGCGTCAGCACCCAGCCTGCCAGGGCGCCGGTCAGCCCGAACACGCCGGCGTTGAAGATCGTGCGGATGAACGGGTTTCGCCGGCCGATCGCGACGAGCGTCGGTGCGCTGGCGTAGACGAACGTCGCCGGCGCCCACCCGAACAGGACGAGCGCGGCGAGGGCGAACACGAAGCCGAGGGAGACACCGTTCGCGTCCGCGCCCTCGACCGGGACCGGGAAGCGCTCGGCGAGGGTCGAGGCGACCAGAAATGCGCCGACGCCCGCGACCGTCGTCGTGGAGCCCGGATCACGGGCAAAGGCGACGGTCGCTACTGCATAGGCGGTGAGGCCGACGAGAGAGACCGGCGCCACGACCGCGAGCAACCTCGCGGGTGGATGCGCCCGGCCTCTCATCCGCGGGCGCGACGTTACCAGGTGAAATTGAGCGCGCGCCAGGTGAAGTTGGCGAGATCCGAGGCGATCGCGAGGAGCGCCACCGTTGCCAGAATCGCCGTCACCTTCGTGTTCCACTGGAGCATCTGAGTCCTCCGTAATGGGTGCCGCAAACGGAGCGCATTGTTTGTCGCCGTCTGGAGGGTGGCCATCACCCGAACGGGGTAAGGACGGAGCCGGGCGAGCCTGAATCACTCGATCGAGGGACGTCGGAGTACCCTTTTCGGTGTGAATCCGCAGACCGATCCCCCTCAACCGGCGGATGTGGCCCGGGTCATCGCGGACGTGCTCGCGGACGACGATCCGGCCACGGATCCGTGGTGGCAGGCGGGAATCGACGACGCGCTCGAGGAGTAACCGCCCGCCGCGGTAGCGCGTTGCACTCCTGTCATGTGCATTCGCTGCGGTGAGCACGAGGCTCCGCCGGAACGGCCGTACTGCATCCAATGCGTGTTCGCCGTGCGCGCGGAGGTCGAGGAGGGCCTGCGGCAGCTCGAGGACTACCTCGGCGCATGGGCCGCCTTCGACACCTGGTGCATGTCACACGGTCGCGCTGCGCCCGCGTAGCAGGCTGGGGGCGGCGCGCGCGTAGTCGAGCCCCGAGACCCACGTCAGGACGAGCGCGACGAGCAGCGCCCACCACGCGACGCGGTCGCCCCAGGCGCCTGCCGCGGCGAACCCGCCGACCGCAGCGGCGATCGCCTGCGACCACGTCTTCAGCTTCGCGAGGTCGCGCGCCGCGATCACGACCCCGCGTTCGATCGCCGCCTGCCGGAGGCCCGAGACGAGCAGTTCGCGCGCGACGATCGCGGCGACCATCCACGCAGGGAACACGGCCTGGTCGATCAGCACGATCAGCGTCGCGAGCACGAGCAGCTTGTCGGCGACCGGGTCGAGCAGCGAGCCGAGCGGCGACGAACGGCCGCTGCGTCGCGCGATCCGCCCGTCGAACCAGTCGGTCGCCATCGCGACGATGAACACCGCGGTCGCCCAGTAGTTGTGATGCGTGAACGAGACCGCGAACAGCGCCACGACGATCGGCACCGAGACGGCGCGTCCGATCGTCAGCTGATCGGCCAAGCTCATATCCGGGAGAATACGGCGATGTTCGACAAGGTCCTCGTCGCGAACAGGGGCGAGATCGCCATTCGGATCTGTCGCTCCCTCCGCGATCTCGGGATCGGGTCGGTCGCGGTCTACTCCGATGTCGATCGCTCGGCGCTCCATCCGGGGTACGCCGACGAGGCGTACGCCTTGGGCGGAGCGACCTCGGCGGAGAGCTATCTCGTCGTCGAGAAGCTGCTGGCTGCGGCCGCTGCGACCGGTGCGGGCGCTGTGCATCCCGGCTACGGGTTCCTGGCCGAGAACGCCGGTTTCGCGCGGGCGGTGGAGGAGGCGGGCCTCGTCTGGATCGGGCCGCCGTCCGCGGCGATCGAGCTGATGGGATCGAAGACGCGCGCGCGCCAGGCGATGCAGGCGGCCGGGGTCCCGATCATCCCCGGCACGACCGACCCGGTCGGCTCGGCCGAGGAGGTCGTCGCGCTCGGCGAGCAGCTCGGGTACCCGCTGCTGATCAAGGCGGCGGCCGGCGGTGGCGGCAAGGGGATGAAGACGGTGTACTCGGCCGACGAGGCGGCGCAGGCGCTCGCGTCGGCCGAGCGTGAAGGTCGGTCGTACTTCGCCGATGCGTCGGTGTACGTCGAGCGCTACCTCGAGGACCCGCGGCACGTCGAGGTGCAGGTGCTCGCGGACTCGTTCGGCAACGTGATCCACCTCGGCGAGCGCGACTGCACGATCCAGCGGCGTCACCAGAAGCTGGTGGAGGAGACGCCGTCGCCCGCTGTCGATCCGGAGCTGCGCGCGCGGATCGGGCAGATCGCAGTCGATGCGGCGCGCGCCGCGGGCTACCGCTCTGCCGGGACGATCGAGGGGCTGCTCGCGCCGGACGGCTCCTACTACTTCATGGAGATGAACACGCGCATCCAGGTCGAGCACACCGTGACGGAGCTCGTCGCCGGGATCGACCTCGTGCGCGCGCAGATCCGCATCGCGCTCGGCGAGCCGCTCGAGCTCGCGCAGGAGGACGTGCAGCTGCGCGGCCACGCGATCGAGTGCCGCATCAACGCCGAGGACCCGTCGGCGGGGTTCCTGCCGTCGCCGGGGACGATCACGGTGTACCGCGAGCCGTCCGGGCCGGGCGTCCGCGTCGATTCGGGTGTCGCGGCGGGCTCGGTCGTCTCGCCGCTCTACGATCCGATGATCGCGAAGCTGATCGTGCACGGCGCCGACCGTGAGGACGCGATCGGCAAGATGCTGCGCGCGCTCGGCGAGTACCGGATCGGCGGCGTGAGGACGCTGATCGGGTTCCACAAGGCGCTGCTCTCGCAGCCGTGCTTCCGCGCCGGCGAGACCTGCCACGGCGTCGTCGAGTCGCCCGAGCTGGCGGCGCGCGCGGACGAGCTCGGCGGTGAGCCCGTGGGTAGTGGCGCGGTGGCGGCTGCCGGCGCCACGGTCGAGCGGGTCACGTGGGCGGAGGTCGACGGGCGACGGATCGAGGTCAAGGTGCACGTGCCGGAGCCCGCCTATCGCGAGCTCGGCCGACGGCGGCGCGAACGCGCAGCGCGCGGCGCGGGTGCAGGGTCGGGTGCGATCGTCAGCCCGATGCAGGGAACCGTGCTGGACGTGAAGGTCGCCGTCGGCGACACCGTCGAAGCCGGTCAGGTGATCTGCGTGATCGAGGCGATGAAGATGGAGAACGAGGTGATGGCGGTCGTCGCGGGTACGGTCGCCGAGCTGGCCGTTGCGCCGCTGCAGCCGATCTCGGTCGGCGACCCGATCGTCACGATCGAGCCGACGGAGACCTGAGGCGCGTCGGTAACCTGCCGCCCGGCCGATGGACCTCTTCGAGTATCAGGGCAAGCAGCTCTTCGCGCAGTTCGGGATCCCGGTCTCGGAAGGCCGTGTGGCGCGGACGCCCGAGGAGGCGCGCGCGGCGGCGGCGGAGATCGGCGGCCAGGTCGTCGTCAAGGCGCAGGTGCTGACCGGCGGGCGCGGCAAGGCGGGCGGCGTCAAGCTCGCCGAGGATCCCGCCGACGCCGAGCAGAAGGCGAAGGACATCATCGGCCTCGACATCAACGGCCACGTCGTCGAGACGCTCTGGATCGAGAAGGCGTCCGACATCGCGAAGGAGTACTACCTCTCGGTCACGTTCGACCGCGGCGCGAAGAAGCCGCTCCTCATGTTCACTACGCAGGGCGGCGTCGAGATCGAGGAAGTCGCCGCGAACGACCCCGACGCGCTCGTACGTCTGCACGTCGACCCGCTCGAGGGCTTCCAGCCGTGGGTCGCGCGCCGTCTCGTCTACGGCGCCGGTGTCGACGATCCGGGCGAGCAGAAGCAGATTGCGGCCATCGTCGAGCAGCTGTACCGCTGCTTCGTCGAGTCCGACGCGATGCTGACGGAGATCAATCCGTTGATCGTCACGCCCGACGGCGAGGTCAAGGCGCTCGACTCGAAGTTCACCGTCGACGACAGCGCGCTCTTCCGCCACGCGGCGATCGCCGAGCTGCGCGATACCAGCTCGGCCGACCCGCTCGAGGCGCTTGCGCGCGAGAAGGGCGTGACCTACGTGAAGCTCGACGGCTCCGTCGGGATCCTCGGCAACGGCGCCGGGCTTTCGATGTCGACCGTCGACGTCGTCGTCACCGCCGGTGGCAGGCCGGCGAACTTCTGCGACCTCGGCGGTGGCGGGAACGCGCAAGGCGTCGTCGATGCGCTCGAGGTGATCACGCGCGACGCACAGGTGCGCTCGATCTTCTTCAACATCTTCGGCGGCATCACGCGCTGCGACGAAGTCGCGCGCGGCATCCTCGAGGCGCTCGAGCAGATGAAGATCGAGACTCCGATCGTCGTCCGCCTCGACGGCACCAACTCCGCGGAAGGCCGCCAGATCCTCCAGGATGCCGCGCCCAAGAACCTGCACGTCGAGCCGACGATGCTCGCCGCTGCGCGGCGCGCGGTGGAGCTCGCGGCATGACCGACGTCTGGAGCTCGCGCGCGGACGCCTATCGCGCCTCGCCGACGCATGCGTCCGACCCGGATCTCGATCTCGTCGTCGAGATGTGCGAGCCGCGCTCCGGCAAGAAGATCCTCGACGTCGCCTCCGGCGGCGGGCACGTCACACGGCGCCTGCGCGAGCGCGGCGCGGAGGTCGTGTCGCTCGACCCGTCGCCCGGCATGCACGCCGACGTCCTCGCCCCGGCCGAGCACATCCCGTTCGCCGACGGCTCGTTCGACTGCGTCGTCACACGCATCGCGCCGCATCACTTCGCCGAGATCCGCGAGGCGATCGGCGAGATGGTGCGCGTCACGAACGCCGAGGTCGTGATCGAGGACACGCTCTACCTGTCGGAGGAACACGAGGAGGCGGAGAAGCTTCGCGACCCGTCGCACGTCCGCAGCTACTCCGAGGAGGAATGGCGCGACATGCTCGTGGACGCCGGCCTCGAGATCGAGCGCGTCGAGTACTTCGAGAAGACGCACCAGACCGACGAGTGGCTCGCGCGCACCGACTGCACCGGCGAGACGACCGACCGCGTGCGCGAGCTCCTCGCGCCGCTGTCCGACGACGGCGGCCGCACCTGGCACGACACCAAGCTGATCCTCAAGGCACGGAAGTCGCAGTCGTAGATGGCGATCATCGTCGACAACGACACGCGGCTCGTCGTGCAGGGCCTCACCGGCTCGGAGGGGCGCTTCCACGGGCTCCGCAACCGCGCGTACGGGACGAACCTCGTCGCCGGCGTCACGCCCGGCAAGGGCGCGCAGGACGTGGAGGGCGTCCCGGTGTACGACACCGTCGCCGACTCGGTGCGCGAGGCCGGTGCGAACACGTCGCTGATCTTCGTGCCCGCGCGCTTTGCGCCGGACGCGATCTACGAAGCCGTCGACGCAGGGATCGGGACGGTGATCTGCATCACCGAGCACATCCCGGCTCACGACATGCTCCGCGTCTACACGTACGCGCGCCCGAAAGGCGTCACGCTGATCGGGCCGAACTGCCCGGGCGTGCTGTCGCCCGGCAAGGCGAACGTCGGGATCATCCCCGCCGAGGTGTTCAAGCCTGGCTCGATCGGCCTCGTCTCGCGCTCGGGGACACTCACCTACCAGATCGGCAACGAGCTGGCCCAGCGCGGCCACGGCAACTCGACGATCGTCGGCATCGGCGGTGACCCCGTCGTCGGGTCGAGCTTCATCGACATCCTCGAGAAGTTCGAAGCCGACCCAGAGACGAAGTACGTCGTGCTCGTCGGCGAGATCGGCGGCGACGAGGAAGAGAAGGCCGCGACGTGGGTGTCCGAGAACATGTCGACCCCGGTGTTCTCGTACATCGCCGGCTTCTCGGCGCCGCCGGGGAAGGCGATGGGTCACGCCGGCGCGATCATCAGCGGCTCGTCGGGCACCGCGCAGGCCAAGAAGGATGCGCTCGAGGCGGTCGGCATCAAGGTCGGCACGACGCCGACCGAGGTCGCCGAGCTCGTCGTCGCGGCAGCGTCCTAGCCGCGTTTCGCGGTTCCGCGGAACCAGGCGTATGCTCGCGTCATGAAGCTGCTGTTCTGGCGAAGGAGGCGGCTCGAGCCGCTGCCCGAGCGCGAGGAGCGCGAAGCCCTCAAGTTCGAGCGTCAGTACTCAGAGGAGCAAGGCTCGGTCAACGCGGTCGTCAAGAAGATGGGCCGCGAGAATCTCGACGCGCCGTTCAAGCACGATTGAGCTACGCGGGCTCGTCGAGCGGCGGCGGTGATCGCAGTGCGCTCGCGGCGGTCGCGTAGACGGCCTCGCCGACCGTTATCGCGAGCAGCACCGCGACGGCTATCCGCGGCGAGCCCGCGCTGAGCAGCACGCCGGCGGTGAGCGAGCCGAGCGGCGCCGCGGTCCGGACGATCGTCAGCCGCGCGGCTTCCGCGCGACCGAGCAGCCGGTCCGGCGTGGCCGCGAGACGGTGCGCGATCACGTACGAGTCGGTGATCGGCAGCACGAAGGCCTGCGGCAGCAGTGCGCCGAGCAGGAGATAGACGTTCGGCTCGATCAGGAACAGCACCGCGAGCAGCCCTGTGTACGCCTCGAGCAGCACGACCGCGCGCAGGCTCAGTCGACGCCGGGCTGCGCCGCCGAGCAGAGAACCGGCGAGGATGCACACGCTGAACAGCGCGAGCAGGATCCCGATCTCGCCGCCCGTCAACCCGTGGCGCTTCGCGACCACGAGCACGACGAACAGGAAGGCCGGGATCGTGAAGTTCCCGACGGCATAGAAGAAGGACGTCGTGCGCAGGAACGGCTGCGTCCACAGGAACCGGAACCCCTCTGCGAGATCGGCGCGGACGCGGAGCGGGGCTCGCTCGCGCGGCTGCTGGAACGGCGTCCGCATCGCAGAGATCGCCGCGAACGAGAACGCATACGACAGCGCATCGATGCCGAACGGCAGTGCGCGCGCGACCGCGAAGAGCGCCCCGCCCGCGGGTGGGCCGACGATCCCGACGACGGCGACGCGCCCCTGCTGCACCGAGACCGCCGCCGGAAGCGCGGCCGGCGGCACGACCGAGCGCAGCACGCCGCCGAGGCAGGCGCCGAAGAACGTGTCGCCCGCACCCTCGACGAACGCGAGCAGCGGAATCGGCCAGTACACGTTCGTCCGCCAGACGACGACTGCGAGCGCGGCGATCGCGACCGCGCGCACTGCGTCGCTCGTCAGCATGATCCGCCGCCGGTCGAAGCGGTCGGAGAGCACGCCGGCCGGGAGTGCGAGGAGCGGGGAGGGGAGAAGGCGCGCGAACGAGACGAGCCCCGCCTGCGCCGGCGAGTGCGTCAGCGCGAGGACGAGGAGCGGGTAGGCGATCGTCGACAGCGAGCTGCCGGCAGCCGACAGCAGCTGGCCGGTCTGGAAGAGGACGAAGTCGCGGTTGCGGCTCAGGCGCACCCGCGATTCGTACCTACATCACGTCGCTTCAGGCAGGGTGAGGCGGAAGCGCGCCCCGTCTGCGCCGCTCTCGGCGGTCGCGGCTCCGCCGTGCGCCTCCGCAGCCTCGCGGACGATCGCGAGCCCGAGACCGGCGCCCGGCTTTGCGCGCGCCGTCGCGGCGCGGTAGAAGCGGTCGAAGATCCGCGGCAGGTCCTCCTCGGCGATGCCCGGCCCGTGGTCGGTGACGACAACTTCGCCCTCCCGTACCGCCACCTCGATCGGCGCGCCCGGCGGGCTGTACTTGACGGCGTTGTCGAGGAGGTTCCCGACGGCGCGCTCGACGAGCACCGGATCGACGCGGACGTGCACCGGCGTCAGCGACAACACGAACGT
>Ga0207707_10004891_pt1 | contig 11771 bp, 11 predicted proteins | sample KBSC83BmetaG_FD_184336 | JGI IMG/M metagenome (GOLD analysis project Ga0207707, IMG submission 184336) | Corn rhizosphere microbial communities from Kellogg Biological Station, Michigan, USA - KBS C8-3B metaG (SPAdes) (version 2) | ecosystem: Host-associated > Plants > Roots > Rhizosphere ... | reverse complement strand
AGCACGGCCCGATTGCGCTGATCGACGAGAATGTACCGATCATCGTCATGGCCCCGCACGATTCGGTGTTCGAGAAGACGATCTCCAACATGCAGGAGAGCATGGCGCGCGGCGGCAAGGTGGTGCTGATCTCCGACGCGCGCGGAATCTCCGCCGCCGGGCAGCAGGCCTGGGCCACCATCGAAGTGCCGGAGACGGACGAGCTGATCGCGCCACTGGTCTATTCACTGCCGATGCAGATGCTCGCCTATCACACCGCCGTCGCCAAAGGCACGGATGTGGATCAACCGCGCAACCTGGCGAAGAGCGTGACGGTGGAGTAATTTTGCACAGGCATTGGGGGGAACCATGTCTGAAGAACTCAATCGCATTTTTGGACGAGCCCGCCTCGATGATCGCCAAATCAACGAACTCGTTGGCTTGGCGCACGGATTGACCGCCGACGGCGTGATCAACCATGCCGAGGCCGAATATTTGCAAAAATGGCTAGTGGCGCATGTGGACGTTCGCGAAAATCCCATCGCGATGAATTTGCTCGCTCGCGTGAATGATATGTTATCGGACGACACTCTCGATGCCGAAGAGGCGCGTGAACTGTTCGAAACTCTTCAAAAATTCTCGGGAGGAGATTTTGAGCTCGGAGAAGTGCTGAAATCTACATCGCTCCCGTTGGACGTGCCACCGCCGGCGCTTTCATTTCGCAATTCAGTTTTTTGCTTCACCGGTACGTTTGCCTTTGGGAGCCGAAACGATTGCGAGGGGGCTGTTGAGAAGCTCGGTGGTCGCTGCGGATCGCTCACGATGAAGACAAATTATCTCGTCATCGGAATCTATGCCACTGGAAGTTGGGTTCATTCACCATATGGTCGAAAAATAGAGCGTGCTATGGAGATGAAACAGGAGGGCGTTCCGATTCATATCGTCGGCGAACAGCACTGGCGAAATTGCTTAAACATTCTCTGACCACGTCACAGATACGATTTCACCGCCGGTTCGTGCATCCAGTCATTGTCGCGGCCGTTGCAATACATGATCGGAATCGCGGCAAGCTCTTCGTCGCTCACGCCATCGAGGCAGGCGACATTCACGGCCACGAAGTCGCCGCCCATCTCCGCGATGTGTCCCTTGCCGTAAACGCGCAGGCCGCAGGTCTTGCAGTGGTGCAATTGGATGGAGCGCGTGCCGAAGCCATAAACGAAGGTGTTGTCCTCGCCACGGATGGCGCGCACCGCATCCGGCTTGGCGCTGATACCCCACCAGCGCGACTTGGAACAGATCGAGCAGTTGCACCGCGCCGATCCCGCCGCGAGATCCAGATCCGCTTCGATGCTGACCGCGCCGCAATGGCAGCTTGCCTTGTGGGTCTTCAGGGTCATGAAGGGCCTCCATCGTTTGACGCGGAGGATGTAGCACGCGCCTGGCAGGATTATGTCAGCAGCAGGAGGGCGCGGTTCCGCTTCGCGTCCGGTCTGCTAAGGTCACTCGCATGACTCGCAAAACCGCCGCAGACCTGAAACGCGATGCCGCCATCAAGGCGCTGGAATTCGTCACCGATGGCATGAAGCTGGGATTGGGCACCGGCTCGACGGCGGAAGCCTTCCTGGAAGTTCTCGCGCCGCGCATCCGCGGCGGCCTCAACATCATCGGCGTGCCGACCTCCGAGCGCACGGCGCAGCGGTGCCGCGAGCTTTCCATCCCGCTCGGCACGCTGGAGCAGCTGGCGCCGCTGGACCTCACCATCGATGGCGCCGACGAAACAGATCGCGCGCTCAATCTCATCAAGGGCGGCGGCGGCGCGCATCTGCGCGAGAAGATCGTCGCGATTTCGTCGAAGCGCATGGTGGTGATCGCGGACAAGTCCAAGCTGGTGCGCCGCCTCGGCAAATTCCCGCTGCCGGTGGAGGTCATTCCCTATGGCCAGTCCACCACGCTCGCCCGCATGCGCGCGGCGTTCGCGAAGCTCGGCTATGACGATGTGGCGATGACGCTGCGCGAGAAGGATGGCGCGCCGTTCAAGACCGATAGCGGCAACGTCATCTACGATTGCGCGTTCGGCGCGATCAAGAATGCGGCGAAGCTCGCCACGGCGCTCGACGCCATCACCGGCGTCGTCGAGCATGGCTTGTTCATCGGCATCGCCAGCGCAATGGTGATCGCAGGCCCCAAGGGCGCGGACATCATCACCCGACGATAGACGCCGCCAGCCAGCGCAGGAAACGGGTGAAGACGTTCGGCGCGCGCTGCCAGCGCACGGCGAGCTTGTAGGTTCCGTCGTCCGCTCGCTCGAGTGTCGGCGGCTGCGAGCGATAGGGCGCAAGCCGTTGCTCCGCCGTCTGCCCCGCGAGTGCCAGCCGCATGTCCGCCAGCATTTCATAGGACAATCCGTAATAGCCATGCCCCAAAATATCGGCCGGTGCGTCGCTCGCATCGATCACGTCGATGCTGTGGATGTCGTGTGCGTCGCCGGGCACACGCCCAAGCCGCGCGGCGCCGTGGTTGAGCCGCGGCGAAACCGCGAGCGCCACATCGCCGTTGGACACATAGATCGTCAGCCGCCGGAAATGCTGCCAGGCGGTTTCAATGAGCGTGGAGAATGCATCCGTGCCGATATCGGGCGCGGCGAAGATCACTTCATCGGCATCCGCGCCGTGGTCATGCACCATCGCGCCGAGCACCAGCCGCGTTCCCATGCTGTGCGCGATGATGTTGGCCCGCAATCCCTGTGCGCCCAGCGCGCGCAGAAAGCTCGCGAACAGCGGCTCCGCCGCGGTGGCGGCGGCGCGGTCGGCATCGTAGCTGCGGCTGTCGCGCCGCCCCGCGCTGTTCCAGCTGAACGCGACGACGGCGCAAGCCCATTGTGTGTCGTTGCCAAGTTGCGCCGCGCGCAGGATCGCCGTCTCGAATCCCGTGTTGAAGCCGTGGACATAGATCAGAACGGAATTGCATCGCCGCGCATGCGCCGCATCGGCGATGTGCGCCGCGAAGGTGTCGAGATCTTTGCCGCAGGCGATCGCCGTGCGTCCCGTCTCGCGCGCGAACCGCGGTTCGCCGCCCGGCCGCCGCGCGGGCGGAAGCGCGGCCTGCATCGCGCCGCAGGCCGCGTCGCCGCGCGTGCGGTCGAACTTGTCCGGCAACCAGTTGGGATTGGGCGTGCGGTTGGTGAGAAAAAACACATCCGCGTGGCTTTCCGATGCGTCCGCCGGCCGCCACACCGAATGCACATAATAGGGATCGTTGTAAGAGGAGCAGCCGCAAAACAGCGCGCCGAGCGCGAATGCCGCCAGAAATTTCCCGCCAATTTGCCGCCACCCGTCCATCCCGTGATAGAACGCGCCGGCACGGTTTCACGCAAGCGAGTCTGACATGGCGGCATACGACTACGATCTTTTTGTCATCGGCGGCGGTTCGGGTGGCGTGCGCGCCAGCCGCATGGCGGCGATGGCCGGCAAGAAGGTCGCTATCGCCGAGGAATACCAGTTCGGCGGAACCTGCGTGATCCGGGGCTGCATCCCCAAGAAGCTGTTCGTCTATGCCAGCCAATATGGCGAGGATTTCGAGGACGCCGCCGGTTTCGGCTGGACGATCCCGGAAAAGCATTTCGACTGGAAGAAACTCGTCGCCAACAAGGACAAGGAGATCGCCCGGCTGTCGGACCTGTATGTCGCGAACGTCCAGAAGGCCGGTGCGGAGATTTTCCATGACCGCGCCGAATTCCTCGATCCGCACACGGTCATCCTCAAGAACAGCGGAAAGAAGATCACGGCGGCGCATTTCCTTGTCGCCACCGGCGGCCATCCATCGCATGAGGCGAGCGAGATCGAAGGTTCCGCGAATTGCATCACCTCCAACGAAGCGTTCCATCTTGAAAATCTGCCGCGCCGTATCGTGATAGCCGGCGCGGGTTACATCGGCGTCGAGTTCGCGCACATCTTCCATGGCCTCGGCTGCGACGTGACTTTGGTGTTTCGCGCCGGGAAGGTGCTGCGGGGCTTCGACGAGGACCTTCGCGACTGCCTGACGGCAGAGATGCATACAAACGGCATTCGATGCGTCGCGGAGCGCACGCTCAAGCGCGTGGACAAGAAGGGCGATGAGGTTTTCGCGTTCACCGACAAGGGCGAGGTGATCGAAGCCGATCAGGTGATGCTCGCCATCGGCCGCCATCCCAACACGCGCGGTCTTGGTTTGGACAAGGCAGGCGTGAAACTCGGCAAGCACGAATCCGTGCTGGTTGACGAATATTCGAAAACCAATGTCGGCCATATCTACGCCATCGGCGACGTAACCGACCGTTTGCAATTGACGCCCGTCGCCATCCACGAAGCGATGTGTTTCGTGAAGACCGTCTTTGAAGGAAAGCCGACGCCGGTCGATCATCATCTGGTGCCGACGGCGGTGTTCAGCCGCCCGGAAATCGCGACCGTCGGCATGACCGAGGCGCAGGCGCTGGAAAAGGGCCACGCGATTGACGTCTATCAATCCACCTTCCGTCCGCTGAAGCATACGCTGTCGGGCCGCAACACGCGCGCGCGCTTCAAGCTCGTCGTGGATGCGAAAACGCACAAGGTTCTGGGCTGTCACATCTTCGGCTTCGACGCCGCGGAAATCATCCAGATGGCGACCGTCGCGTTGAAGATGGGCGCGACGAAAGAAAACTTCGACGCGGCCATCGCCCTGCACCCCACTGCCGCCGAAGAACTGGTGACGATGCGCACGAAGAGCTACTCCAAGCCTTAGAAATGCAGTTCAAATAATCGCTGCAGGCGCTATATTCCCCGCCGGGCAGGGGGACGTCATGGCCAAATTGCAATATCTTGCGCTCGCGTGCTTGCTGGCGGCTGTCTTGCCGGGCGCGGCGAGCGCGCAGACGTGCGGGCTGCGGGAATTCGCGTCGATCGATCTTCTTCCGAATTCGGAGGTGCCGGTTGTCGAAATGCAGATCGGCGGCCGAACGCTTCATATGATGATCGATACCGGCGGCGTTTACAGCAGCCTCAACGCGGATGTGGTGGACGCCCTGAAGGTGTCACAACACGACATCAAGAATGGAATGGAAGTTTACGGCGCCGGTGGCGAACAATACAAAACCTATGTCGAAGCGCCGGACTTCAAGCTGGGTGCCATCGCGCTCGACAAATATCCGATGATGGTGGCGCATCATGCGCTCACGGGTAACGGAATCGACGGCACGCTGGCCCCTGATTTTCTATCGCGGTTCGAAATCGATTTCGATTTCGCGGCGCATAAGCTCAATTTCTTCGCGCCGGATCATTGTCCGGGAAAAGTCGTTTATTGGTCGGACGCGTATGTCGAGATTCCGTTCAAAGTCGACAATATCACGCACGTCACGGTGCCGATGGCTCTCGACGGACATGAAACGAGCGCCACCATAGATACGGGTGCAAGCATCACGACCCTGAGCGAAGCCATGACGCGCTCTGTTTTCGGACTGTCGGACACGTCGCCGGGAATGGAGGCGATTCCTTCCGCCAAGCCGGATGATCTTTTCCAATATCGTTACAGGTTCAAGACGCTTTCGTTGAACGGCCTCGCCGTCAACAATCCACTGATCTACATTCTGCCCGACGCCGCCGGCAGAACATTTCGCCGCAATCATGATGCCAAAATGGATATCGATGCGATCTACGGCCTGCATTTGAGCGGCCCCCAGTTGGTGCTTGGCAGCGACGTTCTGTCGAAACTGCACCTGTTCATTTCCTACAAGGAAAAGGTGGTGTACCTGACGGCGGCCGGCGCGCATCGGTGAGCGCGGCCTGAACGCCCCGTTCACCACGCCCTTCCGCCGCACTGGCAAAGCCGTTCCCCGCCGCGTATATCCACAGGCAGACAGGAAAAGGTGCGTGCCGTGGCCCAGGTTTGGAGCCCAGATAGCTGGCGGAAAAAGCCCATTGTTCAGGTTCCGGCCTACCCGGACCCTGCGGCATTGGCGGCTGTCGAGAAGCGCCTGAAGACCCTGCCGCCGCTGGTTTTCGCGGGCGAGGCGCGCAACCTGACCGCGGCCCTGGCGCAGGTGTCCGAGGGCAAGGCTTTCCTGCTGCAGGGCGGCGATTGCGCGGAAAGCTTCGCCGAATTCTCCGCCAACAATATCCGCGACGCGTTCTGCGTGTTCCTGAGCATGGCGACGGTCCTCACCTTCGCGGCGGATGTGCCGGTGGTGAAGGTCGGCCGCATCGCCGGCCAGTTCGCCAAGCCGCGCAGCGACGACAACGAGAAGCAGGGCGATGTCGTGCTGCCGTCCTATCGCGGCGACATCATCAACGGCGAGGAGTTCACCGCCGAAGCGCGCATCCCCGATCCCGAACGCATGTTGAGCGCCTATTTCCAGGCGGCATCGACGGCCAACCTCGTGCGCGCTTTCGCGACCGGCGGTTACGCGGATCTGTCGCGCGCGCGGCACTGGTTCCTCGATCATCACCATCCCGATCTCGAGCGCCGCTACAACGAAGTCGTCGACAAGATCGACGAAGGCGTCGGCTTCCTGCGCACCTTCTCGCTCGCCAATGCGGTGAAGCAGCAAACCTCGCGCGTCGATTTCTATTTCAGCCACGAAGCGCTGCTGCTTCCCTATGAAGAAGCGCTCACGCGTCAGGACTCGATCACCAAGGATCATTACGCCACCAGCGCGCATATGATCTGGATCGGCGACCGCACGCGCCAGCCGGACGGCGCGCATGTGGAGTTCTGCCGCGGCGTGAAGAATCCCATCGGCCTCAAATGCGGCCCGTCGATGAGCGAAGACGATCTGGTCAAGCTGATCGCCGTGCTCAATCCGAAGAACGAAGCCGGCCGCCTCACCCTGATCTGCCGCTTCGGTGCGGACAAGGTCGGCGAGAAGTTGCCGCGCCTCATCCGCGCCGTGCAGAAGGAAGGCGCCAATGTCGTGTGGTCCTCCGATCCGATGCATGGCAACACGGTGAAATCGAACAACGGTTTCAAGACGCGCCATGTCGAGCGCGTCATCAAGGAAGTGAAGAGCTTCTTCGAAGTGCATCGCGCCGAAGGCACCCATCCGGGCGGCGTGCATTTCGAAATGACGGGCCAGAACGTCACCGAATGCCTCGGCGGCGCGCAGGCGATCTCCGAAAGCGACCTCGCCAGCCGTTACGACACGCGCTGCGATCCGCGCCTCAACGCCAGCCAATCGCTGGAGCTTGCTTTCCTGATGGCGGACAACCTCAGGGCCGAACGCATGAAGGGCGCGGGGCTCGCGCAAAGCGCCTGAGCGGCGGAACGTCCGAAGGGGAGGGATAGTTCATGGGCGCGGCGCGGTTGCTCGCGAAGGCTTGGCTGGTGTTCTGCGTGTTCGCGGGCGCCTATGAAGCCCGGCAGATGGTGTCCGCGGGCGCCTCGCTGCAGCAGATCGCCGGCCCCATTTCCGTTTGCGTGCTGCTGTTCGGCGCCATGGGCGTTCTTTTCATCGCAGGCTATGGCGTGTCCGGCATGGGCGGGTCGTTGCGCGCAAGGATGAAGCTCGATCATTGGACGCCCGGCTTCAACGGGATCGTGTTCATCGCCTTCGCGATCGTCATCTTCCTCGTGCAGACGAGCTATCTGCCGCAACATGTATCCGGCAGCATTCTGTCGGCGCTGGAAGCCTCCGTGCATTTCGCCATTCCGGGGCAGCGCGCGCTTGAACACCGCCTCGACGTCTGCACGCTGGACGGCGGCCGCGTGACGGCCTCCGCGCTCTCATGGCTGCTCGCCTGCGTTTTCCTGGGATCGGCGCTGTCGCGCGTGCGGCTAGCGGCCAGCATTGTGCGGCTGGAGCGCAATGCCCGCCCCGGCACGCTCGGCCCGGCAAGCCTCACCCTGCTGCTGGGAATTTCCGCGGTGATCGGAATCCAGTTTCTGCTGCTGGGTTCGGTCTTTCCGCTGATGCCATGCGACATGCTGATCGATCTGCCCGGCGAAATCCTCATCGGCCTCGGCCCGCTGATGCTGGCCTATCTGATCAACGCCGCTGTGACGGATTTGCTGTCGTTGGGGCCGGAAGCTTGAATTTGCCTGCGAATTGCGCGGAAAAATTTAAGGGCTGGTAACGCCGCGGCGCGATCATGCGTGGCATGAACATGGCAAAACCATCCGTTGCGCTTATCGTTTCACTTTTCGGCTGCATATGCCTTTCTGCCTGCGGCCAGCCCGCTGACTGGCGCGCGCAAGCCGTTGCCGATGCCGAGCAACAGATACGTTCCGACGTGAACGATCCCAACGCCAAATTTTCCGATGTGCAGGTGACCGGCAACAGTTCGACTGGCCAAACCTGCGGCCGTGTGTCGGCAAGGCTCAGCACCGGCGGCGACCAGAGCGGACGCTTCATCGTTTATATCGACGGCAGCGTCAGCCCCTATGTCGAGAACAGCATAGGCGCGCATCCCATGACGCACGAGCAGTTCGAATTCGCCTGGCAGAATGACTGCCTCAAGGAAGGGTACAAGGATTGAGTTTCCTCCCCCGTTTACGGGGGAGGTGCTGAGCGAGCATCGCGAGCGAAGTGGAGGGGGCTTCCATACGACGTCCCCCTCCGGCTCTCTTCGTTCGCCTCCTCCCCCGTAAACGGGGGAGGAAAATCTCAAACCGCCTTGTCCGGTCCCACGCGCACGACCATCTTGCCGCTGTTGTCGCCGCTGAAGAGGCCGATGAAGGCTTCCGGTGCTTTCTCCACGCCGTCCTTGACCGTTTCCTGCCACTTCATCTTGCCTTCCATGGTCCACTTGGCCATGTCCGCGACGAATTGCGGGCCAAGATTGCCGTAGTCCGAAACGATGAAGCCTTTGATCGTCAGGCGCAGCGGCACCACCATGATGATATTGCGCGGGCCGGGCGGCGGCGTGGTCGCGTTGTATTGCGCGATCATCCCGCAAACCGGAATGCGGCCGTTGAGCTTCATGTTGGCCAGCGCGGCATCCAGATGATCGCCGCCGACATTGTCGAAATAGACGTCGATGCCCTTGGGCGCCGCCTTGCGCACGGCTTCGGTAAGATCGCCCGCCGTTTTGTAGTTGATGGCGTGATCGACTTTCGCCACGTCCTTCAGCCATTTGCACTTCGCGTCCGAACCGGCGGTGCCGATCACGGTGCAGCCCTTGGCCTTGGCGATCTGGCAGACGACGGCGCCCACCGCGCCCGAGGCGGCGGAGACGAACACCGTCTCGCCGTCTTTCAATTCACCGACCTTGAGCAAGCCTGCGTAGGCGGTGAGGCCCGGCATGCCGAACGTGCCCAGATAGGCGGAGAGCGGGGCGAGGCTTGGATCGATCTTCTGGAAGTCCGCACCGGTGGAGACGTACCATTCGCGCCAGCCGCCGAAATGGCTGACATGGTCGCCGACTTTCCACTTGTCGTTGTTGGAGGCGACCACCTGGCCGACCGCGCCGCCGGACAGCACTTCGCCGATCTTGAAGCCGTCCACATAGCTGGCCCGGTCGGTCATGCGCCCGCGCATATAGGGGTCGACGGACATGTAGCTGTTGCGGACCAGAACCTCGCCCGGACCGGGGGTGGGGACGGGCTTCTCCACCAGCTCGAAATTGGCCGCGGACGGCATGCCGGCGGGGCGGGATTTGAACAAAATTTCACGGTTCATCTGGTTGCTCATGGCGGTTCCTTTTTCTGGGGTTTTCTTGGGTTTTTGCGGGGGGAACCCTAGCAGGGACAGGGGGTGTAACAAGGCGAAACATTATGTTGGTGGCCCGCCGCCCCTGCGGCATGGCTTTTAGACCCCGGTTTTACCCGGGGATTCCCCTTGTTTCAGTCACCTCAGCAGGAAGCCGGTTTGCTCCGCGCCGCCGTCATCGGGCAGGGCGCGTTCGGCCGTCATCACGCTTCGAAATATTCCAAGCTGCCCGGCGTGCAGCTCACCGCCATTGCCGACCCGTCGGCCGATGCGCGCCGCGCCTCCGAAGCCGCCCATGGCGTCACCGCCGTCGCCGACTGGCGCGATCTGCTCGGCAAGGTCGATATCGTTTCCGTCTGCTCGCCGGCCGTGACCCACGCGCCGATCGTGCGCGGCTTCCTGGAAGCGGGCGCACATGTGCTCGTTGAGAAGCCCATCGCGACGGATCTCAAGGAAGCTGACGCGCTGATCGCGCTGGCCGAGATCAAGAACCGCGTTCTCACCGTGGGCCATCAGGAGCGCTATGTTTTCGCGCGCACCGGCCTGCTCGATTTCGAAGAAGCGCCGCTGGAAGTGGAATGCTGGCGCACCGGCCCGTGGACGGGCCGCGGCGCCGACGTGTCCGCCGTGCTGGACCTGATGATCCACGACCTCGACCTCGTGCACCGCATGATCCCGGGCGGCGTTTCCGACGTGCGCGCCAAGGGCCGCGCCACGCATGGCGGCCATCCGGACGAGATTTCCGCGCAGGTGCATTTCGACAATCACGCGCAGGCCAAGTTCGTGGCCTCGCGCATCTCGCCGATCCGCCGCCGCGGCATGCGCGCGGTCTATCAGGACGGCGTGGTGGAAATCGATTTCGTCACCCGCGAGGTGAAGAACACCACCGGGCACGCGCTGAAGCCGCTCGAAGTCATGGACCCGCTGGGCGAAAGCGTCGCGGCGTTCGTGGACGCCGTGCGTCTGGGCAAGCCCGCGCTGGTGCGCCCGGAAGAAGCGCGCCGCGCGCTGGAAACCGCGCTCCTCATCGACCACGCCGCCGCCCCCCAAACCGGCGCGCAACAGCAAGCGCTGTACGCTTAAGCAAAAGCCGCCTTCTTTTCCTCCCCCGTTTACGGGGGAGGGGACCGCGTAGCGGTGGAGGGGGCGCGACGCCCCGCGACGGCCCCCTCCACTTCCCCCGCATCAAGTGCGGGGTCAGCACCTCCCCCGTAAACGGGGGAGGAAACTGCGGGGCAAAGGTGATATTGCCCCCATCATGACCGACCGTTTCCGCATTGCATTGGCCCAGCTCAATCCGACGATGGGCGACATCCCCGGCAATCTGCGCCGGGCGAAGGAGGCGCGCGCGGAAGCGGCCAAGGCGGGCGCGGACCTGATCCTGTTTCCCGAGCTTTATATCGTCGGCTATCCGCCGGAAGACCTCGTGCTGAAACCCGCGCTGCAGGACGACGCGCGCGAAGCGGTCGAGAAATTCGCGAAGGACACCGCCGATGGCGGCCCCGCCGTTCTCATCGGCGCGCCGTGGGTGGAAGAGGGCAAGCTGCACAATGCCTGCGTGCTGCTCGACGGCGGCAAGGTGGCGGCGAAGACCTTCAAGGTCGATCTTCCGAATTACGGCGTGTTCGACGAGAAGCGCGTGTTCGAGCCGGGCCCGATGCCGGGGCCGCTGAACATTCGTGGCGTGCGCATCGGCGTGCCGGTTTGCGAGGACATCTGGAAGCCGGATGTCATCGAATGCCTGTGCGAGACCGGCGCGGAAATATTGCTGGTGCCGAACGGTTCACCTTTCGAGACCGGCAAGGAGGATGAGCGCCTCAACCTCATCGTCGCGCGCGTGAAGGAAAGCGGGTTGCCGCTCGCCTATCTCAATCAGGTGGGCGGGCAGGACGAGCTGGTGTTCGACGGCGCCTCGATGATCGTCAACGCGGATGCCTCGCTCGCCGTGGCGCTGCCGGCGTGGCAGGAAAAAATCGTCATCACCGACTGGTCGCGCACCGATAAAGGCTGCGTCTGCGCGAAGGGCGAGGTTGAGAAGGAAGAAGACCATCTCACCGCCGTTTACAGCGCGATGGTTTTGGGCCTGCGCGACTATGTGAACAAGAACCGCTTCCCTGGCGTGGTGCTGGGCCTTTCC
>Ga0207707_10004890_pt1 | contig 11771 bp, 10 predicted proteins | sample KBSC83BmetaG_FD_184336 | JGI IMG/M metagenome (GOLD analysis project Ga0207707, IMG submission 184336) | Corn rhizosphere microbial communities from Kellogg Biological Station, Michigan, USA - KBS C8-3B metaG (SPAdes) (version 2) | ecosystem: Host-associated > Plants > Roots > Rhizosphere ... | reverse complement strand
CTACTGCCGAGTTCAATGCGCCCGCCTGAAGCGGCTTGCGCGCCGGCGAGGGTCTTCATGAGCGTAGTCTTTCCCGCGCCGTTCGCGCCAAGCAGGCCGACCGTCTCGCCGCGGGCGAGCTGAAAGACCACATCGCGGAACACCGTGAGACGGCCATAGCCGCCCTCCAGGTTCTGCACGCGGAGCACTGAGCTCATGCGAGGGACCCGAAATACGCTTCCTGGACCATACGATCGGCCATCACTGCCGCCGGCGCGCCGCGGGCGATCAACCGTCCGCTTTCCATCACCACCACTTCGTCGGCGATCGTCGAGACGAAATCGATGTTGTGCTCGACCACGAGGATCGCCGCGCCTTCGGCCCTCAGGCGTTGCAGCGCGGCCGCGAGGCGCGCGACCTCCTCGGTTGTCAGCCCGACCGCTGGCTCGTCGAGCAGGAGAAGCGCTGGATGCCCGGCGGAGGCGCGTGAAAGCTCGATCAGCTTGTGGAAGCCGAGGCCGATTTCGCGTACGCGGCGCTCGGCGAAAGCTTCGAGCCCGAAGGCGGCGAGCTGGGCCTGCGCCTGAGCGCGGCGCTGGTTTTCGCGACGCGAGCCCCGAAGATGATCAAGGCGCGCGGTGACGTTATCCAGCGTGCTCATCTCCGGCACGAGGCGTGGCACCTGGAACGAGCGACCGATCTCGCCCGCGCGGCGGTGGATGGGCGCCGCGCTCAAATCGACGCCCTCGAGCTCGACGCGCCCGGCGGTGAGCGGTTCGAGGCCCGAGATGCAGTTGAAGAGCGTCGACTTGCCGGCGCCGTTGGGACCGATCAGCGCGACGATCTGCCCGAAGCGCACCTCGAAGCTGACGTCGTCCACGGCGCGCAGGCCGCCGAAGTGCTTCTGCACGCCTGCCACGCGCAGGCAGACGCCTTCACGCGGCATGCGAGCTGACAGCGCGCCCGCCGCCGCACTCGGCGATGTCGCGGTGGCTGCTCGGCGGCGGACCAGAAGACCCATGATGCCGGCCGGTGCGAACAGCACGACGAGGAAGAAGCCGAGGCCGTACACGAGAAGCTCGTAATGCTGTGCGCCCCCCGCCACGGCGAAAAGCCACTGCACGCCCGCGGCGCCGACCACCGGACCGAGGAGCGCGCCGGCGCCGCCGATGATCACCATGGCAAGGGACTCGAGCGACGCGTTCACGCCCCCCGTCTCCGGGGCGAGTACGCCGACGTAGTAGGCGAGCAGCACGCCGCCGACCGCCGAATAGGCGCTGCCGATGGTGAACACGTTGGCCTTCACGCGCGGCACGTTGATGCCGAGCACTTGCGCAGCGAGCTCGTCGTGCCGCACGAGTTGCAGCGTGCGCAGGAAACGTCCGCGCACGCTGAAATGAAACGCCGCGATCGCGAGCCCGAGACAGGCCACGGCGATGGCGTACCACCCGTCGCGCGACAGCTCGATCGGCGGCTCCAGCACCAGACCGGACGCGCCGCCGGTGATCGATGGAAAGGCTCGCGCCACGCCCTCGACGACGAACGCGAAGCCGAGCGTGCCGATGGCGAGATAGATACCCGGCAGACGCACGAAGATCTCCGCCACCACGCGCGCGATCGCCACCGCGATCAGGATACCGAGCACGATAGCGAGCAGGCCCGGCACGTGGTTCTTCTGCAGGATGCCGGCCGCATACGCCGGGATGGCGGTAAAGGCCGCCTGGCCGAGCGCCAGCATGCCGGTCACGCCGAAGATCAGATTCAGTCCGATCAGCGAAAGCGCGGTGAACGCCGCAACGGTCGCCTGTGCTGGCGTCCAGGCCGGCAGGATGCCGATATACGGCAGAGCGATGGCGATCGCGGCGAGCGTCGCCCACAGAGCGAGCTTCATGCGCGTCGCGTGCCGCCGAAGCGGATATGCCGGCTCTGCCAGAGCGCGACCAGGATGAGGAGGAAGAACATCACCGGATCCTGGTAGAGCGCGCCGAGGTATGCCCCCACCATGGACTCGAAAAGACCGAGACCGATACCGCTGAACAGCACGCCGAGCGGTGACATGCCGGAGATGGCGGCGGCGATGAAGCCGCGCAGGGTCATGGCGAGGCCCGACTGGAAGTCCACCGCGATCAGCGGGATGAGAAGGATGCCGGCGAGCGCGCCGAGGATCGCGCCGATGCCGTAGGCGACGAGGCGGGCGCGCTCGACATCGACGCCGACCAGCTCGGCAGCAAAGGGGTTCTCGGCCGCCGCGAGGAGCTGCTTGCCCGAGCGCGTGCGCGCGAGGTAGACGCCGACCGCGGCCGAGACGCCGAAGCCGAGCAGCACCAGCGCTATCCCCTGCATCGGGATCACGCCGCCGGCGATGCGCAGCGGCATCCCGGTGAAGAGCGCGGGGAAGGACACTGGATCCGTGCCGCCGGCGAGGATCAGCACGCCCCGCACGACGAATGCCGCGCCCAGCGTGATGAGAATGAGGGTGGCCGCGGGCCAGTCGGCGCGCGGGCGCAGCACGAAGCGGTGCAACGACAGCGCGAATGCCAGCGCGATGAGGAGCGAGAGGCCGAGGGCGGCCAGGAGTGGCAGTCCCGCCTTCACCAACAGTGCCGCTGCGACGCCCGTGATCGCGAAAGCCTCGCCGTGCGCGAGGTTCAAGATACGGGCGGTGCGATACGCCAGCACCAGCCCGATGCCGAGAAAGGCGTATACCGCGCCGAGCATCAGGCCGCTGATGACGGCCTGGCTGAAGAGATTCACCGGCTGCTAATCGGCTGCGCCTTGATCCAGTTACCGTCCTTCAGCTCCACGATCATCACCGACGAGGCATCGAGGCCGACATGGTTCGTCGACGAGAACTTCTGCGTGTGGAAGCTCTCGATCGGCGTCGACTCGAGGAATTTCTTCACCGCCGGATAGTCCGACGGATTCGCGGTCTTGCGCAGCACCGCTTCGGCCACGTCGGTCTCCGCCCGGCCGAGCAGGTTGATCATGTCCGGCTTCTCGTTGAAGCGCTTGGCATACGCATCGAAGAAGGCGCGGGCGCGGTCACGCTCGGCGCCGGCGGGCATCTGGTCCGGCACCAGCGCGGCGACGCTGGTGCCCAGCAGGCGTGGCGGCGCCACATCCTTGATGAGGTTGACGAATGCCTCGCTCATGTTGCCGTAGCTCACCATCAAGGGCTGCGGCAGGCCGAGGATCTTGAAGCTTTTCACCACGGTGGCGGCGCCGGCGCCGGTGTACGAGGAATAGACGAGCTTGATATCCGGGCCGGCGACGCTCGCGAGCTGCGTCGAGGCGTCGGTCGCGCGCAGATCGATGCGCGCGAGCCGCAGCTCCATTTTCTGGTCGTTGAACACCTTCTTCGCGCTCTCCACGCCCACTTCGCCGCTCGCGTCCGTGGCGGCGACCATGCCGATCTTGCTGAGGCCGTTCTCCTTCATGTACTTCGCGATCGCCTCGGTGAGGTGCAGGTCGGACGGGCTAACCTGGAAGGCGTAGCTGTCCGCCGGCGGCACGACGTTGGGCGAGGGAATGAGAAGCAGCGGCCCGTTCTTCACCAGCGGCTGCATGGCACGCAGGCTCGCGGTCAGCGAGTTGCCGAAGATCATGACCGCGCCCTTCTCCTGGAAGTCACGCAGGCAGGCCGCTGCCTTGTCCGGCCGGCCTTCGTCGTTGCAGGTGGCGAGTTCGATCTTGCGGCCATTGATCCCGCCCTTTGCGTTCACCTCCTCGGCCCACAGCTGGGATGCCTTGTTGAGGCGCGTGCCGACGGTGGCGGCGGGGCCGGTGAGCGGCGCGACCTCGCCGATCAGGATCGGCCTGGCGGTCTGCGCGTGGGCGCTGGCGATGGCGGCCAGCGCCAGAAAAAGCAGGTTGCGTTTCATGACTCCTCCTCGAGAATGATTATTTGGTCGCCAGCCGATAGCGGCCGTCAGGCGTGCGGTCGATGCCCGGGTCCTTGCGCACGCCGTCGAGCTCGATCAGCACCTCGCGTCCGTCGCGGCTGCCGGCGGCCTCCATCAGCTCGCGGAAGCTCTTCGGACCGGCCTGGAGCGCCTGGCGAACGCCTTGCTTCGGTGCGGCGCGCAGCTTGGGCGCCTCCGGTACGCGGAATTCGGTCTCGCGGTTCCAGCCGAAGGGAAACGTGAGATCGAAGCCGGCCTTGGCGCCGGTGCGGCTGCCAAGCAGCGACGGATCGAGCGGCACGCAGCGAAAGCCGGTCTGCACCACCAGATCGCGGTCGGGCTGGAAGCGCGTCGCGAGCGCCCAATCCATCTGCGAATCGGAAAAGATGTCGATGTCCTCATCGACGACGAAAACGTTCTTCACGTCGGCATTGGAGGCGAATACCGCGGCGATGGCGTTCCTCACCTCCCCCGGATAGCGCTGGCGCAGCGCGAGGCGCAGGTTGTGCATGCCGCCGGCCGAAGGCGTGCAGTACACGGCGATCGGCTCGCGCACCGCGGTCATGAGCGCGCTCCACGCGGCAACCTCGGTGCGCAATGCGCAGAGCTGCGCGGTGTCGGTGTTGGCGAGCGCGCGGCCGCCGATGGTGACGGTCTGGAACAGGGCGTCGCGCCGCATGGTGACGGCGGTGAGGTGGAACACCGGGTTGGTCTTCATCATGCCGTAGTAGCCCACGTACTCGCCGTACGGTCCTTCGCTTTCCACCCAGCCGCGCTCGTCGATATAGCCCTCCAGCACCACCTCGGCGTCGGCGGGCACGTGCGCTTCGATCGTCGCGCAGCGCACGAGGGGCACCGCGGCGCCGCGGATCGAGCCCATCAGCGCGACTTCGTCCGCCACGGCCGACATGCTGGTGGCGGCGATGCCGTCCGCCGGATGCGAGCCGATGACGAAGGCGACCGGCATGCGCTCCTTGCGCTTCACGTATTCGGCATAGAGCGCGCGCAGGTCGCTGGGCGCGATGAGATCGATGCCCGCCTCGTGCCGGCCGCGCAGCATCATGCGGCGATAGCCGACGTTGCGCTTGGTGCCGTCGAGGCTGCGGGTGATGTCGATGCTCGCCGAGATGTACGGCGCACCGTCCTCGCTGTGCTGCAAATGCACCGGCAGTCGCGTGAAATCCGCGTCCTTGCCGGTCCACACGACCTGGTGAACGGGCGCCTGGCTCGAGCTGACCTCGACGGGGGGAATTTCCTGCCCGAGGCGGCGCGAGGTCTCGGCGCGCAGGTCTTTCTCGCTCACGCCCATGGCGAGGGCGAGGCGGCGGCGGCTACCCATGACGTTGCCGACCAGCTCCGCCTTCTCCGGGCCGGCGGCGCGGAACAGCACCGCCTTGGCGTTGCCGTCCAGGAAGGCGCCGACGTCGATGAGATCGACCGGCTGCGCCACGACTTCGAGCTCGCCCTCCGCGGCGAAGCGCTCGACCGTCTGCCGCAGGCGGAAACGCTCGAGATCGGCGCGCACCGGCGCGTCAGTGATGGAACCCATCGCTCCTCCTTCGAAAAACTAGTTACAGCCGAAACCATTCATCGTATCACCGGCCCGCGGCGCGTTTACCGAGCCGCGCCGAAAGCGTTTGCGCCGCGCGCTTCACCGCGCGCGCGATCGCGCCATCCCAGGCCACGTCGAAGCCGCCCTGCGGGCCGAGCGCCGCGATCACCGCCACGATGGCGTCGTCGTGGCCGAACACCGGCGCCGCCACCGACGCCACGCCCCGCAGGAGGTCGCCCCGCACGCGCGAGAGACCTCGCGCGCGGATCTGCTCCAGGCGCGCGCCGTAGGCGCGCTTCGCTTCGGGCATACGCGCGAACTCCGCCCGGAGAATCGGCGCGGTCACGCTGGAGGGCAGATAGGCGCTGAAGCAACGGCCTGTCGCCGAGTTGGCGAGCGGCATCACCCATCCCGCGCGCACGTTGGTGGCGACCGGCCGGGTCGATTCTTCCCAGCGCGCCACGACCGGGCCCTTGTTGCCCCAGACGGCGAGCAGGACGGTCTCGTCGATCGCCGCGCGCAGGTCGGCGATCGTCTCGCCGCCGAGCTTCAGCACGTCGAGGCTGCCGAGCGCGGACAGGCCGAGCTCGAGCGCGAAAGGACCCAGGCGATAGCGGCCGCTCTCGCGGTCCTGCTCGGCAAGGCCGGCGCGGATCAGGCTCACCAGGTAGCGATGGGCTTTGGCTGGCGGCATGTGCGCGCGCGCGGCGACATCCTTCAGCGGCAGCGGCCACGGCTCCTCGGCGAGCGCGCGCGCGAGGCGCAGGCCGGTTTCGAGCGAGTGGATGCCGAGGCGTTGCACGCGTGCCATTTCGATTAGTAAAATTCGTTGTACATATTGTAATCACGATGGGACGCCCGATGCGCTACTCGCTCTTCTCCGTCAACGATCACTATCCCCGCCTCGCGCGCACCGTCCCGCAGCTCTACGAGCAGGTGATCCACTCGTGCGAGGTCGCCGAGCGCCTGGGCTTCGACACCTTTTTTTGCGCGGAGCACCATTTCCACGAATACGGCGTGGTGCCGGACCCGGCGGTGATGCTGTCAGCGCTTGCGCAGCGCACCAAGAAGATTCGCCTGGGCACGGCGATCTCGATCCTCACCTTCCATGATCCGCGCCGCATCGCGGAGACCTACTCGATGGTGGACATGATGAGTGGCGGGCGCCTTATGTTCGGCGTCGGCTCGGGCTATCTCGCGCACGAGTTCGTCGGCTTCGGCAAGGAAGGCAAGGAAAAGCGCGACCGCTTCAACGAGAACCTCGACATCGTGAAGCGCCTGATGGCCGGCGAGACGCTCTCGTACAACGGACAGTTCTCGGCGAGCGAGAAGGTGGTCCTCAACGTGCTTCCCCACGAAGGCCGCGTGCCGCCGATCTACGTCGCGGTGCTCGCGCGAGAGGCGGCGTACCACGTCGGCAAGCAGAAGAACCGCATCTTCACCGTGCCCTACGCGTCCTGCAAAGACTTCGCGGACATCGGCACCATGCTCGACGAATACCGCAAGGGCCGGGCCGAGGCCGCCATGCCCAAGGACGACGATGATCACGTCTTTACGCTGCATACCTACGTAGCAAAGAGCGACCAGGAAGCGCGGGAGCAGGCGAAGGCGGCGTACGATCTGTACGTGGACACGCGCCTCTATGCCAAGAAGCACGTGTACGAGGACATCATTCAGAATGGCATCTGCCTCTTCGGATCGGTGGACACCGTCGCGGAGAAGATGTGCCGGCTCCACGAGATGGGCATCCGGCATGTGGCGACGATGCATAACTTCGGCGCGCTCGACCCGAAGCTCGTGGAGCGTTCGATGACGCTTTTCGCCAAAGAAGTCATGCCGCGAGTTGAGAGCCGCGTGGGCGCTGCCGTATGAAACTCGTCCCGCGCATGCTCAACCATGCGGCGTATGTCACGCACGACGTGGCGGCGACGGCCGACTTCTATACACGCGTTCTCGGCATGGAGCTCGCCAGCACGATCTTCGATGACCATGTGCCATCGACCGGCGACGACTTCCCGTATTTCCACATCTTCTTTCGCATGGCCGACGGTTCGACCATCGCATTCTTCGAAGTCGCCGATCTGCCGCCGCGCGCCAAGCCTTCGCACCCGGCGTATGAGGTGTTTGACCACATGGCGCTACAGGCGGCCGACGCCGGCGAGCTGCGACGCTGGCGCGACTGGCTGGTCAAAAACGGCGTCGACGTCCTGGGCCCCGTGGATCACAAGGGCATGCTCGAGAGCATCTACTTCCACGACCCGAACGGCATACGACTCGAGCTCACGGTCCCGCAGGATGCGCAGTGGAACGCGCACACCAGGCAGGGTTACGAGGATCTGAAGCGCTGGGTCGAAACCAAGGAGCGCGCGAAGCGCGAGGGTCGCGATCCCGCGCAGGCGCTCCTCGAGATGATCCGCGAATCGAAGAAGCGCTACCTCAATCCAGCTTGATGTTGAGGCTGCGGATGAGCGGCAGCCACTTCTTCGCTTCGTTGTCGAGGAACGCGGCGAACTGCTCGGGCGTGTCGGCGATGATCTCGAGGCCGAGGCCGGTCAGCTTGGCGCTCACTTCCGGCGAGTGCACCGCCTTGACGATTTCCGCATTCAGCCGGTGGATGATCTCGCGCGGCGTCTTCGCCGGCGCGCCGACGCCGACGATGGGCGCGATGTCGAGGCCCTCGTAGCCGAGCTCGCCCATCGCGGGCACGTCCGGCGTCGCGGCGAGCCGCTTGTCGGAGAAGGAGGCGATCGCGCGCAGCTTGCCGGCGCGCAGGTGCGGCAGGATCACCACCGTGTCGATCGGTCCCATTGGAATCTGGCCGGCGACGACGTCCTGCACCACCGGCGCGATGCCCTTGTACTGCACGTCGACGATGTCGAGCTTCGCGCGCTGCTTGAACGCTTCCATCGCGAGCTGGTGCGCTAGACCGCGGCCGGGCGAGCCGTAGTTGTACTTGCCGGGGTTCTTGCGGATGAGCTCGACGAAGGACTTGAGGTCCTTCGCCGGAAAGTTCGGATTGACGGCCAGGATCACCGGCGCGCGGATCATGTCGCAGACCGGCGCGATGTCCTTCGGGTCGTAGGGCAGCTTGGAGTAGAGCGCGGTGTTGAACACCATCGAGCCCTGCTCGACGCTCATGATCGTGTAGCCGTCGGGCGCCGCGTTGGCGACGTACTGGGCCGCGATGCTCGAGCTCGCGCCCGGGCGGTTCTCCACGATCACCGGCTGGCCGATGTTCTGCGAGAGCTTCGAGGCCACCAGGCGCGTGACGCCGTCGGCGCCGCCGCCCGGCGGGAAGCCGACCACCCAGTTGATCGGCTTCGAAGGAAAGCTGCCCTGCGCACGCGCAGCGATGGGCGCCAGGGCGGCCGCCACTAGAAAGTCCCGCCTTTTCATCCTCTCCTCCTCAGAGATCGATCTCCAGCACCACGGGGGCGTGATCCGAGGGCCGCTCCCGCTTGCGCGGCCCGACATCGATGATGCACGACGTGCAGCGTTTCGCAAGCTCGGGCGCGAGCAGGGCGAGGTCGATACGCAGACCCCACCCCCGCTCGAACGCCTTCAGGCGATAGTCCCACCACGAGAACTGCTTCTCCGGCTGGTCGAACAGGCGGAACGCGTCGGAGAAGCCGACGTCCATCACTTTCCTGAGTGCCGCGCGTTCCGGCTCGGAGACATGGATCTTGCCTTCCCAGCGCTTGGGGTTGTGCACGTCGCGATCCTCGGGCGCTACGTTCATATCACCGAGCAGCGCGAGCTTTTCCCTCTCGCCGATTTCCGTGCCCATCCAGCGGGCGAGAGCTTCGTACCAGCGCATCTTGTACGCGTACTTGTCCGTCCCCGGTGCTTCGCCGTTCGGCGCATAGAGGCAGACGACGCGAATGCCGTCCACGGTGCCGGCGATGCAGCGCTTCGGGTCGTCCGGAAAGTCCGGGATGCCATGCGCCACGTCCTCGATCGCACGGCGGGAAAGGATGGCGACGCCGTTGTAGGCGCGTTGTCCGCAGAACACCGCGTGATAGCCCGCGTCGCGCAGCTCGCCGACGGGGAAGTTGGCGTCCTCGGTCTTCGTCTCCTGCAGGCACGCCACGTCCGGCCGGGCGTCGCGCAGCCAGTCGAGCAGATGCGGCAGCCGGACGCGCAGCGAGTTGACGTTCCAACTCGCCAGCTTCACTAGGCGGTCATGCCGTTATGGCGCAGGAGCGGCTCGACGCTCGGATCGCGCCCGCGAAAGGCGCGGAACGATTCCGCGGCGGGACGCGAGCCGCCGACCGCCAGCACCTCGTCGCGGAAGCGCTCGCCGCTCTTCGGGTCGAGCACGCCGTGCTCCTCGAAGAACGAGTACGCATCGGCGGACAGCACTTCGGCCCATTTGTAGCTGTAGTACCCGGCGGCGTAGCCGCCCGCGAAGATGTGCGAGAAGTTGTTCGGAAAGCGGTTGTAGGCCGGCGGCTTCAGCACCGCGACCTGGCTGCGCACCTCGTCGAGGAGCTGGAGCGCAGTGCGTCCCGTTTCCGAGTGCAGGCGCATGTCGAACACCGCGAACTCGATCTGCCGCAGCATGGCGAGGCCGCTCTGGAAGTTCTTTGCCGCGACCATCTTGTCGTAGAGCGGGCGCGGGAGCGGCTGGCCGGTCTCGACATGCTTCGTCATGTGACGCAGCACGTCCCATTCCCAGCAGAAGTTCTCCATGAACTGGCTCGGCAGCTCCACCGCGTCCCACTCGACGCCGTTGATGCCGGAGACGCCCAGGTCTTCCACCCGCGTGAGGAGGTGGTGCAGCCCGTGCCCGAATTCGTGGAAGAGGGTCAGCACCTCGTCGTGCGTGAAGAGCGCGGGCTTGCCGCCCTTATCTGAACCGAGGGGGCGGGAGAAGTTGCAGGTGAGATACGCGACCGGCGTCTGCAGTTGCGTGCCCTTGCGCCGGCGGGTGATCGCGTCGTCCATCCACGCGCCGCCACGCTTGGTGTCGCGCGCGTACAGGTCCATGTAGAACTGGCCGACCAGGCTGCCGCCGTGGTCGCGGATTTCGTAGAACTTGACGTCCTCGTGCCACGTGCGCGCCTGCGCGGGCGCGATGCGGATGCCGTAGAGCGTCTCGGCCACGCGGAAGAGGCCCTGCACGGCGACCGGTTCCGGGAAGTACTGCTTGACCTCCTGGTCGGAGAACGAGTAGCGCTTCACGCGCAGCTTTTCCGACGCGTAGGCGACGTCCCACGATTCGAGCGGGTCGAGCCCCAGCTCCGTGCGCGCGAAGTCGCGCAGCTCCGCCGCGTCTTTCTCGGCGAACGGCCGTGCGCGCCGCGCGAGATCGTCGAGGAACGACAGCACCTGCTCGGGCGTCTCCGCCATCTTCGGCACGAGCGACACTTCGGCGTAGGTCCGGTAGCCGAGGAGGTGGGCCAGCTCGCGCCGCAGCTCGACGATGCGCGCGATGAGCGGCGTGTTGTCCCATTCCGGCCTGCCGAACTCGGAGGCGCGCGTCACGCTCTCGCGGTACATCGTTTCGCGAAGGCCGCGGTCGTCGGCGTACTGCAGGACCGGCAGGTACGAGGGCGCGTGCAGCGTGAACTTCCAGCCCGGCTTGCCGTCCTTCTCGGCGGCTTCGCGCGCCGCGTCGAGGACATCCTGCGGAATGCCGCCGATGCGCTTCTCGTCCACGACGATGGAGAACGCCTTGGTGGCATCGAGCACGTTCTCGGAAAAACGGCTCGACGTCTTCGCCAGCTCTTCCTGGATCGCGGCGTAGCGCGCTTTCTTGTCCGCCGGCAGCTCGGCGCCGCCGAGACGGAAGTCACGCAACGCGTTCTCGACGATCTTGCGCCGCGCCGGGGCGAGCCCGGCGAACGCCGCCGATGCCGCGAGCTGCCGGTACTTCTCGAAGAGCGGCTGGTTCTGCCCGAGCTCGGTCCAGTATTGCGTGATTTTCGGCAGGTTGGCGTTGTACGCGTCGCGCAGCTGCGGGCTGTCGAGCACGGCGTGCAGGTGCGCGACCTGGCCCCAGGCGCGGCCGAGCCGCTCGTTCGCGTCCTCGAGCGGCGCCACGAACGCGTCCCAAGTTACGGGGGCCGCGAGCACGCGCTGGATGGTGGCGCGGCCTGCGGCGAGCAGCTCGTCGATCGCCGGGGCGACATGCTCCGGCTTGAGCTCGTCGAATCTTGGCAGGCCGGAAAAATCGAGAAGTGGATTCATTTCGTTGCGCCAGCGGCGCGCAGGCAGTTTTCGAGCAGCATGGCGATCGTCATCGGTCCGACGCCGCCGGGCACGGGCGTGATCCATCCGGCCACTTCACTCACCGGGCCGAAGCCCACGTCGCCGCAGAGCGATCCGTCGCTCAG
>Ga0207707_10004888_pt1 | contig 11773 bp, 10 predicted proteins | sample KBSC83BmetaG_FD_184336 | JGI IMG/M metagenome (GOLD analysis project Ga0207707, IMG submission 184336) | Corn rhizosphere microbial communities from Kellogg Biological Station, Michigan, USA - KBS C8-3B metaG (SPAdes) (version 2) | ecosystem: Host-associated > Plants > Roots > Rhizosphere ... | reverse complement strand
AAAGCTCTGCCCAAAGGTGTTGGAGTGCGGTTCTCACCTGAATTTCTACGCTTACTCCATAGGCCGCAACGATTACATGTACAGCTCTATAACCATGACTGGGATTCGTTCGGCGATCCATCACGCGGGTTTCAGGGAACGTATCACGCAGCGTGGCGATCGTCTGGTCTTGGGTAAAAATGTCCGCGACAATGACGCGGCAACCGGCGATATCTTGGACTTGACTTAACCGTATGCTTTCACGGCGAAGCTTCTCGGCGATAGAACTGGTAGATTTGGCTGGTCTGCCAGTTGGTTCTAAATGAAGCTTCTCACGAGTTGTTCGGATGACCACATCGTATGCATCGCCGAATGAATGGCGATATTCGTCGAGTAGTCGGAGGTCAGCGTCGCTCGGAGATCCCTTCTTTAGGCGATATCCGAGTCGGTCTATTTGTGATTTGCTAAAGGAAGCCAATGGTAGTGGGTTTGATTATCGCGCCAATCCAGATGTTCCCAGTTCCCGCCGCGCTTGCTCGGCAAAGCTCCAATTGCGCACTTTGTCCAGCGGAATGGCATCTTTGATCTTGAGTTCGAGGACTGATTGGTCGACCAATACTTTCACTGCGTCATCGGAGACGACTCCTCCGGCGGACCAGCTCGGTCTGCCAAGTTCGTAGCTTTTGGCGGCGATTTCTCTATCGACTTTGAGCCAGCTCGCGATGATCTGGGTGGTTTCTTCGCGGTTGGCGGCCGCAAAGTTCATGGCACGGGCAACGGCTCGCACCAGGCCGAGAACTTGTTTTGGATTTTTCTGAATGGTTTCGTCGCGCGCCGCGAGACCCGATAGCGGCAACTCCATGCGTTCGCCGAACCAGAGCAGATCCTTGTAGCCGGCTTTTTCCGCCTGCAGATTGTAGGGCAGGGTCAAGATCGTTGCATCCACGCTGCCTGCGATCAGCGAAGCGTAGCGCGATGCGGCGCCGCCCATTTGCAGGCGAATCAGATCGCGACCGGCGTCCAGTCCCTCCTGTTTGGCGACCATGCAGAGCGCGAGATCGGCGGCGGCGCCGAAGCTGCCGATGGCAATGCGCTTGCCTTTCAAGTCCTTGAACGAACGAATGTCCTTCTTGACGGTAAGAAAATAATCGGGGCGACCCAGCAATACGGCAATCAGTTTCACCGGGAGACCGGCTGCCGCGGCTTTGATCACGGAAGTGCTCGGCGTCGCATAGTCGACGCTCCGGCTGAGAAGCGCATTGACTGCGATACTGGTGCGCATGGTGATGGCGAGAGCCTCGAGACCTTCGTCGCGAAAGAAGCCTTTTCGCGCCGTAATCTCCAGCGGCAGAGTGCTGACACCGGGACCGGTCGACGCGATTTTGATCTCGTCGACGGCACTGACCGGTGACGACAAGATCAGGAAGATAAAAAGCGAGGCGAATAGTAAAAATAGCTGCCGCATCATCGGTCCACGCGCGGCGCTTTGCTGAAGAATGCCGGCAGCCAGCGCTGAAGCTATTCTTTTGCGGTTACGTGAGCGCCGCCGAAAGCTTCCGAGCGGTTGCCGACCAGCACAAGCGGCTCGGTGCCGACGTTAGTGATCTGATAGTAGTCTTTGGCGCCAAAAAAGACGATTTCGTTTTTCTCGATGATCCGTTCTTCGCCTTTAAGGCCTTTTACCGACGCTTTGCCCTCGAGCACGATGAACGTTTCAGGCGAAAGATGATAGTGCATATCGGTTTGTTCGCCGGGGCGGAAGTAGAGAATCCAGGAGCGAAAAGTTTCATTGCCGAAGAGCGGAACGAAGCGCTTGTTCGCGTCATTCGCCTTGCGTTTTGTTTCGTTGATGCTGGCGAATTCCATGGATTCTCCGTTCCGCTGTCGGCCGCGTTCCGATGTTCTCAGTCGGTCAAATCCAGCAACACGCCGTCCGGATCCGCCAGGCTTTGCTTGCAGAGTTTGCAGCCTTCGAGATTTTGCTGGCGGGTTTCGCCGTCCCGTCCGATGGCGATCTTGCGCGGCGCCGATTCAGGCGCGGCGGCGGCGAGGCTGGCGAGATCCTTTTTCGTCTGGTCGAGATCATCCACCTTGAAACCGAAATGATCCAGGCCGGCCATGTGGCCGCGATACTGCACCATGTCCCACGGCCGAACCGCAATGTTCACTTTGCCGTCGGAAAGATAGTAGCTGTTGTCGCCGGACAGACCTTCCATGGGCTTGAGGTCGAACACTGTCCGGTAGAATTCTGCGATATCCGCGGCGCGGCCGCTGCGGATGCAGATATGGTTGATCCAGCGCGGCTGCTCCCAGCCGAACTCGACGTAGCCCTCGCGAACATTGCTCATGCCTTTCTGCGAGAGATCCCACTGGTTCCCGTCCGGATCGTGGCCGCGCAGCCCGGCAAACGGCACATGGCTTTGACTCTGGTGAATATTGCAGTCCGGGTAAAACTGCTTGAGTCGGTCACGCACGACCTGGACGTCTTCGACCGCAAAACCGAAATGATCGAGGCCCGAGCGAAAACCCGGTTGCCGCTGCAGCAGCGCCAGGCCGATGACGCCGTCGCTCAGATGCCCGCGGGTTTTGTTGTACTCGCCCTTTTCATCGGTCATGCCGTTGGTGATTTTTCTCATGCCGAAAATCGTCTGATAGAACTTCGCCTCCCGGTCCCAGTTCTCGGTCATCACCGCAATATGTCGAATGCTTGCGAACATGAGCGTCATCCTCCTTCTTTCTTTGAATCGGATTCATGTCAAAGTTGGTTGTGTGTGTCAACTGCCGCCAGACGGCGGTCTGGGGTCTCGAGCTTGGCGTTTCGGGTTAAGAAAAAATCCTAAATCAGTGGAAAGGCTACGTTACGCAGCTTGACTTATTTCAGCCAAGCAGGTTAGCTGCGAACCTGTCCGCTCATGACCATCCAGTCCTTCGATCTACTACAGCCGCGTTCTCTGTCCGAAGCGGTCGACATGCTCGCCGAGCGCGGGGACGATGCCCGACCGCTGGGCGGCGGCACGACTTTGGTGATTCTCATGAAGCAGCGCGCGCTGCATTATCGTTACCTCGTCGATCTCCAGACGATCCCGGGGTTGAACGAGATCAAACGCGAGGTAGACGGCGTTCGCATCGGCGCGCTGGTGACCCATCGCATGGTGGAATCATCCGCATTGATCCGAGAAGCGTTTCCAGTGCTCGCCGACGCGTTCAGCCGGATCGGCAATGTGCGTGTGCGGCAGACCGCATCGGTGGGCGGCAATCTCGCCCACGGCGATTATCGCCTCGATCCGCCGCCGCCGCTGCTTGTGCTCGGTGCCGAGGTCAATGTGGTCGGCCCCAACGGCGCGCGCACAATTCCTCTCAAGAATTTTTTTCGGGGCATGTACGAGACCGCGTTGGAGCCAGCGGAGGTCCTGGTCGACGTCAAGGTCCCGTTCATGGAGCCGGACAGTGGCGCAGCTTACCTGCGGTATTCCACTTTGTCGGCTAACGACTGGCCGTGCCTCGGGGTGGCCGCGTGGTTGAGAAAGACCAACGGGCGCTGCCAAGAATTGCGTATCGCTCTGGGCGGAGTGGCGGCAACGCCCGTGCTGATCAACGGTCTGGACTTCGTCGCGGATCAGAAGATCGATGATGAGTTGATTGCCCGGTTGCTCGACAGGGTCGATCAGCAGATTTCGCCTTCGGGGGACCTGCGCGGTTCGGTGTGGTACAAACGCCGCATGGCGCGGCTTTTCGTGCGGAAAGCCGTGGAGCAATTGAACGGCGCGCCGAGCTAGAAACCCATGAAACGAGAGATTGTACTGACGGTTAACCAACGGGCCGAGCTGCTGACGGTCGAGGATGCCGACACGTTGCTCGATGTATTGCGCGATCGGCTGAAGCTCTGGAGCGTGCGCGAAAGCTGCGGCGTCGGCGCCTGCGGCAGTTGCACGGTCCTTTTGGACGGAAGGCCGGTCAGTTCCTGTTTTCTGCTCGCGGTGCGCGCGGTGGATCATGCGATCACCACCCTTGAGGGACTTGGCGACGGGCGCTCGCTTCATCCGATTCAGGAAGCTTTCGTCGAGGAGCGCGCGCTACAATGCGCCTACTGCACGCCCGGGTTCGTTCTCTCGGTCAAATCCTTCCTCGAAGAAAATCCCGAGCCTTCCGACGACGACATCCGCGAATATCTTTCCGGCAATCTCTGCCGCTGCGCCGGGTACGCGGATATTTTGCGCGCCGTGCGCGCGGCGCAGCGAAAGATGGCGCCCTCCCGCGCTTGATTCGTATTCAATTCATCCCGCGATTTGCTCGTGTCGAGCGCAACATTTGTGGGGTCGGACGATGGACCAAACAAAATTGTGCCACAATGCAATGATCCATCTCTCGCGCTGTTGTTCGCCATCAATTTTCCGGCGGCAAGCTGGCTGAATTACTTGGAAAAATTCTTCGATCGATTCCGCGTCTGCAAACCGGCGTGTGGCATATTATATGCAATAAAACCATGAAAATTCAGCGGATTGTGCTCAGTGGAAAAATTATCTCGCATCGACGCATTGCAGGTCAGCGCGCGCCCGCGAAGCCTTGATCGCCTTTTCGACGCGGCGAAAAAGGACACCGTCATTCGGTTGCGCTGGCCGCTGCTGATTCTCTCCTCGTACTTGCTTTACTACTCGCCGAGCGAGTGGCTGACGCCGACTCAGATCCAAGCGGTCCTGATTCTTTATCTGCTCAGCCATACGACCCTATATTTTCTTTCCGATGAGCTCTTTGATTCGCCGTATTTTTACGGCCCGCTGCTGATTTTCGACACCATCGTGCTCGGCGCTGTCCTCAGTACCACCGGCGCGGCCAGCTCGGATTTTTATGTCGCCTGCCTTTTGACCGCGGTCCTGAGCGTCATCTGCAACGATGCGCGCGGGCTGCTTGTGGTGACAATCCTGGCGCCGCTCGCCTACGGCTATTTCGTTTTCAACAGCGCCGCGCCGCTCGACCCGAGCGTGTACCTGCGCTTGCCGTTTCCGTTCGTAATTTCGCTTTTCTATGGCTACTTCGCGCAGGTCGAGCGTTTGCGCCGGAGCGGACGCGATAAGGAAGAACAGATCAAGCGGCAACAAAAGGCCGCCGAGGAGATCCGCCGTCAGCGCGAGCGCTTGGAAGTGTTGCACGAGGTGAATGTGTCGGTGGCTTCCACCGCCGACAAAGCGCAGATCCTCGCTTCGTTTCTCGAAACCGCGCTCATTCATTTGCCCTACGCCGCCGGCCTCGTGCGGCTCAAAAACGGCACAGTTCTCGAGACCGTCGCGGCCCGCGGATTTAGATCCAAGACCCTGAGCGATGTACCGGATTTACTCAGTTTTACCGATCGCGTAGTCAAGGAGCCGGTGCCGTTAAAAATCCAAAATGTTTTTGCCGATCGGCAGGTGCGAAATCCCGGCTTTTTCGAGGAAGAAGGACTGCTTTCGCTGCTCGGCGTGCCGCTTTTCGCCAACAACGAAATCCTCGGCTGTCTCATGTTCCTGACCCGCGAGGAGCACGACTTCAACCCGGAGGAGGTCGAATTCATCTCAACTCTGGCCGGCCAGGCTGCCATCGCGCTCCAGCGCTGGGAGCTTTTCACCCGAAGCCAGCGCCAAGCCGAGGAACTGACCGACGCGCACAAAATCAAAGACGAGTTCTTGAAAGTCGTTTCGACCCAGCTCAAGACGCCGTTGAACGTGATCGCCGGGTACTCCGAGATGTTTATCGAGGGTTTACTGGGAGTCATGACCCCAATTCAGGAAAAAGCTGTGGAAACCATCGCGCGGCAGTCGAAGGAGCTGCACGCGCTGATCAACACCGTTTTGCAGGTGAGCAGCATGGAAGCGGAGCCACTGCGCGTCGAGCGGCGGGAAATCAACCTCTGGGAGTTTTTCTCCGAGCTGAGAGCCTTTTACGATTATCCGCTCGCCAAAGAGCTGAAGCTTCTGTGGAATTATCCGGGCGATCTGCCGTCAGTCGAAAGCGACCGCGCTAAACTGAAACGCGTGCTGGAAAATCTGGTCGGGAACGCGCTCAAGTTCACCGAGCACGGCACAGTGGCGGTGGCGGCGCGTTATCTCGCCGGAAAGCAGTGGCTGGAAATCTGCGTGAGCGACACCGGACCCGGCATTCCCGAAGAAGATATTTCAAAAATCTTCGACAAATTTCGCCAGGGTCCGGCGCACGCCGGCATGGAGCACGGCGGCATCGGCCTGGGTTTGTACATCGTCAAGAAATATCTGGATCTTCTGGGCGGCTCTATCGAAGTACAAAGCCAAGTGGGCGAGGGTACGACCTTTATCGTTCAGGTTCCCGCCCCGATTCATAGTGCGGCCGCCGCGCACGAGCAATTGTTGCTGCCCACCGGCGGCGAAAGCTTCGGCGTGGAGTCGCGAGGCTAAAAATGCGAGGGAGCGCCGCTCAGTGCAGCGTGTCGGGGAAAGCGCGGTTGTCGCGCTTTAAGTACATTCTCACCCAGAGATCGTACAGGTTGTCGGGTCTGAAGACGTCGATTTCTTTCCGCCCGTAGGGTGTTTCAATCACCACGCTGATCGAAAGTTCCTGCCATGCGATGCCCAGCAGGCGCTCGCCTCTTTGGCTGACCATGTCGCCGATGGTTCGAAGCAACTGCGATAGACAGTGGCCGTCGGCCTTGCCGCTTTGCTGGCGCCGGCGGGCGCGCTGTTCCCGTTCGATGCGGTCGAGCTCAGGAACCGAATAGCGGAGGCGCCGCCCGGTCTGAGTCGTCGAAATCGCGTAAGGCTCTTCGTGGCCGAGGGGTCGCGGCGGCGTCCGATTGCGCCAGAGTTTTTGCAGGCGATTCTTGCTGATACGAAAAACCGGGTTCCCGGTTTCGGACTGTTCCTCCTGACGCACCCAGACCAGGTAGGAATCGCCGACGTATTCCAGATTGAACGTCGTGAGATGGAGATGCTCCAGATCCTGTCCAATGGCTCGGAGGTGGCGCGCATAATCCGCGGGACTGATTCTTGTGTCCATCGGCTGGTTCCGATTTCGGCCGACGAAGTCGAGCGCGGCCGTATCGTTCTTGCCGCGCACCAGATGCAGCGTGGTTCGACGCGGGAGCCGAGTCGGCGTTCGGTTCCCACGAAGGACACTATACACCGGCAGCTTATAGTTACAATTCAGACAAAAATTGGTGACCGAAGTGGCACGGCCACGAATATAGCTTTTCTCGACGGCGAAGCCGATGAAGTAGTTGCAGTTCGGGCAGTAGCGGGCTCGGTACTTCGACATCGCGAAAACTCAATACCCGCGGTATCTAGGCGTAACGCGCGCGAAAGTCAAGTTAAACGAGCGCGTTTGCGGTAAAAACTTCGAGTGTCTTTAGCAAAGACGATCAGGCGCCGCCTCCGACGCTCTTGCTGTCCATGGGTGTCCAGTCTTGGCAGCTCCAAACCGTCCATGGAACGGCGCCTGGTATGTCTCAGTTTTTTCTTATTGCTGCGGCGAGGCGGGGAAAATCAGCGACTTGATGACGACGGGGACTGCGCCGGAGGAGGGAATCAGCGCGCCGATGTCGATGTAGTCGAAATCGCTGAGGGCGACGCCGTCGATGGAGATGATCGGGCTCTTAAGCTGCAGCTCTTCCTGAAAATGAAGACCGATGATCCCGCCGATATCGCCGTCGTTGACCAGAACCAGCGGATGACTTTTGGCAAAAATATCTTTGAGTCCCTCGGCGACGCCGCTGCAAAACGCCTGGAGTCGGAAAAAAGTCGCTGAACCGTCCCAGTGAAACGCGACCGCGACCGGCTGACGGCCGTGCAAAAGGTCCAGGCGGCGGAGCGCGCTCAGCAGCGCCTCGCGCACAGCGTCCTTGCTGAATTCATCTTGGTTCAGCGGAAACTCCGGTGCGACCACGGCGACGTTGCGCACCGGCACGGCGTCTTCCGGCGCGATGAAGATCGTGTTGCCGCTCACCTGGACGGTGTACTGCGAAGCGCCGATGACGGTGGCGCGGATGCGCGCGTTGGGCTCCATGACGAGGAGACCCAAGTTGCCCGCTCGTTTATGCGCTTCCTCGGCGATCAGCGGTCCGAGATCGCCGAAGCTGGTTTTTGCGCGTTTGTAGATGAACTCCGACACGCCGCCGGAAAACATCACGCAATCGATCTCGCCCTGATAGGTAAGTGGCGGCAGGCGCAGGAGGCTCTTGATATCCTCGGTAATGGCAGCCGGTTTCACCATGGCGAAGAGCTTGTCCATCATGCCGGCAGCCATCCGGCGCAGGTCGTCTTCGGCGATCTTGTCGCCGAGCGCGACAGAAAACCCGGCCCAGCCCGCGTGCTTGCGCCCCGCTTCTTCGATGCGCGCAATGGCGCCGTCCTTGTCGAAAGCGAGCAGCCGCGCGCCGATATCGATGGCGGAAACCTCCTGAACCTTGCCGTTGTTGCAGACGGCAAATTTGCTGGTGCCGCCGCCGATGTCGATGTTTAAAACCACGCCGTCGATTTTTTCCGAGTGCGCCACGGCGCCGGAGCCGTGCGCTGCCATGGTCGCTTCCAGGCCATCGCCCGCGCTGACGGCGACGAATTTGCCGGCCTCTTGAGCAAAAAGCTCGGCGATGGCGCGCGCGTTGCGCCGCCGTACGGCCACCCCGGTGAGAATTAAAGCGCCGGTGTCGACTTCCTCACGGCGGATCTTGGCTTTTTTGTATTGCTCGTTGATGAACGCTTCGAGGGCTTCGACGTCGATCCGCGTGTCGGCGACGTAGGGCGTCAGAAGAATGTCCGATTCGTTCAATATCTCGCGCTTGGTCACGCGATAGCGCGAGCCTTCGAGAGTCAGCTCGAGGCGGGAAAACACCAGATGCGAGGTCGAAGAGCCGATGTCGACGCCCACGCTCGTGAGCTGGAGATTCTCCTCCTCCTGCATGTGGCGGTTGGCATTGGAAAAAGAGCCTCGCGGTGGGGTGGCCATGAAAATCCTTCGGGGATGGATGACGATTGTTTGGTGTCTAGCGTCTAGAGTTTAGGGTTAAAAACGCTAGACCCCAGACGCTAGACACTAGACGGTTAACGGTTTTAGTAAGAGTGGGTGTAGAGGTCCGACTCCATCCGCGATTTGGTGCCGACCTTTTCCAGAGTCTCTTCGAACTCTTTGCGCAGGAACGGGTCTTCCTCGTTGTATGGGATCGCTGTGCCGCCGTCTTTCATGTCGATGGCGCCGTAGTCGATGCCCTTTTCGCCGGGGCGGCCGCGATCGCGTCCGGGCGCGTTGGGGCCGAACCAGGCGGTCAGGCGCAGCGGTTCCTTGCTCGCGCCAAAATGCGCATGAAACCAGTTGCCGCTCATGGGCGCCGCGCTGACCATGCCCACCGGCTCATAATCCTGGCGGCGGATTTCTTCCGTCGTGCCCTTCTCCCACGGGTGAGTGCCGAGTTTCGACGGCCACGTGTAAGTGTAACCTTTGCCGCTGAGACAGATAAGCACCGCCGCCGAGCCGTGCGCATGCGCTTTCGAGTAACGACCGGTTTCATGCTGACCGATCCACATATAGAATTGCTGTCCCGCCATATGCGGTTCGATGCGGCGATACCCCGGCGAGCGGCGATTGTCCATGGGTAACTCGCACGCCATGACGTCGGGGATGATATTGGTCTGGCGCATGGCGAGACCGCGCAGCGGGTCCGGGGTCACGTCTTCTTTGTACTTGTAATAGTCGTCGCTGGGATCGAAACGATTTTTAAAATGATAGGGGCAATTGAAGATGAAATCCTCGTGGTCAAAGTTGTTCATGATATTGGGCGCCGTGGTGCCGGCGAGCAAAAGCGCCGGGCTCGATGTCGCATTGACGATGCGATGGCTCGCGTTCATCGGGATGGCGAAGATCGAGCCTTTCTGCCACTCGAACGTGACCTTCTTTGGATTGCCGTCGACCCAGACTTCCGTCGTGCCGCGGCCGTCGACGACGAGATACTGCTCTTCGTAGAGATGTTTTTCGGGATTCAAAGCGCCGGCGCCGGGGACTTCGACGACGTAGCAACCCCACAAACCTTCGGTGCCGAGAAGCTGAATAAATGTGCCGCTGCCGCCCATGCGCTTCCACGGTTTGCGCGGTAGATCCTGCACGCGGCGGACGCCGATGTCTCGATAGATGGGGATGCCCTGCGATTCCATAAAGTTATCGTAGGGCGTGTTCGGCCGGAGAAATTTGCCATAGCCAGCCCGGGTCTTTTTATCTGTCGGTTCGTTAAATGATTGCTCAGCAGGATGATCCATAATACCTCCTTTTTCCTCGTCGACCGTTTCGAAATCTGCGAATTGGCGTGAGCTTACGCTGTCTCAAGCCTAGCGGGACTTGTAGCAATTATTATCGATTGGCGAATTGGGAGTCAAACGGCGGACAGCCGAGCAAGCTTGTCGCTTGCGACGGCGCAAAGGAATGGATCTGCTTTGCGATTCATATTTTGGATTCCGTCGGGCCGCGGCTGAAAGTCAGCCAGCGATAAACCTGGCGGGTCGAATTCACGTCGCATTTGCAATAATCCACGATCTCCGCGATCCTCCCCGCGCGATAAAACGGGTAGACCTTCGAGCCGTCCAGGCTTTCTTTCGGCGACGGAATGCCGAAGGTCTTCGACAGCAGATCGAGGCTCGCGTGTTCGCGGCCCCACTTGCTCCATTCCTGCATGGTGTCGAAGATCGGCGCGTTGCGGAAACGGGCGAAGGGCAGGTCTCGGGACGGCTTGATCTGGTGAATCACCGAACGCTGGTAGATGAAGCGTAGATCGAAATCCAAAATATTGTGGCCGACGAAAAGATTGCAATCCATGGCGATCTTCCAGAAGTTTCTGAGAATCTCGGTCTCTTCGCCCTGGAGCGCCTGCACTTCCGAGCCCACCGGCGGTTCGATGGCGTAGCATATGCAGAGAATTTTCGCGGTGGCGGCGGAGAGGCTGAGCTTTTTGATCAGCTCGGCTTCATCCAGGTGAATCTGGGGCTCGAGCAGGCCGTTTTCCTCCAGCGAGCGCTCGGTGGGAACGGTTTCAATATCCAAAAAACAGATTTTCATGAAGATCCTTAAAACAACGCGAGCTGGCGGTTTTTCACCGGCCCGAGCTCGACCGCTTCACCGAGGCGTAAAAAGATGATTTTGAACGCTGCCGGCTCGCGCCCAAGACTTTGTTTGATCGCCTGTGAGTAGATTTCCGCCTGGCGGCGATAGCGCTCGGCTGCGCGCCGAAGCTCGCTGCGCTCGATCTTATCTGTCTTATAGTCGGCCGAGTAAAGCAAGCCGTTTCCTTCATAGACGACGTCGATAACGCCTTCCATGACCTGGTCGTTCCACGGCATTAGCAGCGGCACTTCGCGGCCCAAGATGCGCGCGCCGGCGAGCTCGTGGTAAGCGGGCGAGCGCACAAAGCCGGCAAATATTTCCTCAAGCTCGGATTCGATCATCGGGCGCGACGTCTCCATCTCGCTCGGCAACGCGATATCGCGGAGCCAATCGTGTAGATCGCTTGCGACTCTCTCGTTAGAGGAAAAATCCCAGCTCTGCAAAAACCGATGCGCCAGGTCGCCGATGAGAAGCGCTGGGGTCTGACGATGGGATTTTCCGCTGCTTGCGTCGCCTGCTTCGGTCCAGGCTTCTTCCTGGCGTTTGAGCAAAGTCGGTGTGAGAAAGGCGCCCGTCTGCCGCGCGGTCTCGTAGGCTTCAGTGCGGCGCGACCAGGTTTTGAGGAACGGGTGCCAGTCGGGCGTTTTTCCGCCCGCCGCGGTTTTTGTGGAACCGCGGCTCGGCGCGGCGAGATTTTGGCTCACGACTTCGA
>Ga0207707_10004886_pt1 | contig 11773 bp, 10 predicted proteins | sample KBSC83BmetaG_FD_184336 | JGI IMG/M metagenome (GOLD analysis project Ga0207707, IMG submission 184336) | Corn rhizosphere microbial communities from Kellogg Biological Station, Michigan, USA - KBS C8-3B metaG (SPAdes) (version 2) | ecosystem: Host-associated > Plants > Roots > Rhizosphere ... | reverse complement strand
CGCTCAATGCGCGGCTGGAGCAGCTCAGCGAGGTAATCAAGGTCAACTCTGCGGAAGCCGAGCGCTCGCTTGGGCAGCTCGCGCTGACCACCACCGAGGCGATCCGCGCCAGCGCGGGAGATGCCGAGCGCACTTTGGTCGGTGTCAGTGAGGAAGTCGCGCGCAGCTTCGTCGGCAAGGCCGAGGAGATCGCCACAGCTGTCAGCCGTCGTACCAACGAAATGACCACCGTGCTCTCTGAAAAGAGCGGCGGTGTGCTCGCAGCGATCACCGAGAAGAGCACGCAATTCACGCGCGACGTCACAACGGCCACCGATCAGGCGGTAAAGGCGATCGAGGAAAAGGGCTTCGCCTTCACGCGCTCGATGATGGACAACAGCAGCGAAATTTCCCGCATGATCAACACTGCGGGCGAAGCGGCGACCGGCGTGGTCACGCGCACGATCAACGAGCTCAACGAGACCGCGCAGAAAGCGATCGCGCAATCGCAGCACACAGCGACGTCGACCGTAAAGGAAATGCTCGAGACGCACACAATGCTGCGGTCCGACACGACCGCTCTCTTCGAGCGCCTGCGCGAAGCCAACATCATGCTCCAGGAAGTACTCAGCGGCGCTCACGAAAACATGGGTGCGCTGGAAAATACGCTCATGGTGCGTGTGTCCGAATTCGTCACCGCGATGAACGAGGTCACGGCTTCGACCGGCGATGCCACGGGGCGCGTCGAGACGAACATTGCGGCCTTCCGCGACATTACCGCTCAGGTCATCGGCGATCTTGGGCAGTTGGCGCGGCAATTCGACATTCACGGCCGCGACCTTGTTAAGGCGGTCGAGATCATCGATCACAGCAATCAGCGCGCTGATGACAGCGTCAACGAGCGGCGCGTCCAGCTCGATTCCCTGGTCGCCACCCTCGATATCCGCACCGAGGATCTCGAGAAGCGCCTGACCCGATTCTCCGGCCTGCTGGACGAGTCGCTCGAGGCCGCTTCGACGCGCGCCCGCGAGGTCGCCCGCCTCGTCTCGGAAGCCAGCGCCGAAGGCACCCGTGCCATCAGCGAACAATACGAACGCGTCCGCGAGAACGCCGAAGGGGAGCGCCAGCGCTCCGCCGAAGCGATGCGGGCAATCTACGACCAGAGCGCCGGCGAGACCCAGGCCTTGTTCCAAAGCGCGAACGAACGCTTTTCTGAATCGGTCAACGGCATGAAGCAGATGGCTGCGGAAATGCAGCGCGAGCTGGAAATCACGCGCAACGAACTCCGGCGTGGCGTCTTTGAACTGCCGCAGGAAACTGCCGAAAGCGCCGCCCAGATGCGCCGGGTCATCGTCGATCAGATCGAGGCCCTCGCCGAACTCAATCGCATCGTTGCGCGCCACGGCCGCAATCTCGACGCGGTGGAGCCGGTGGTGCGCCGCCCGCGCGAAGAGCCGACGCTGGCCGTTATCGGGGGCCGCAGCGAACTCCCGCGCGCTACCCCCGCCGATAATCCGCGAAGCGAAATGCCGCCGCCGCGTCCGCCGCAGCGAAGCGAGAGCGGCGGTTTCGCCCCGCCTCCCCGCCGCGCACCGGCGGAACCCCCCTCTGTGACCGCCGCCCCGGCAGGCCCGGGCCGCGGCTGGCTTTCGGACCTTCTCACTCGCGCCTCACGCGACGAAAACGAGCCAATGCGCGATGTTCCACGCGAGCCTGCCCGCGAAACGACGCGTGACGTCATGCGCGAACCGTCCCGGGCGGGCGAAGATCGGCCACCGCGCCACTCCATCGAGTCGCTCGATTCGCTGTCCGTCGATATTGCGCGGATGATCGATCACGACGCTGCGGCCGACCTTTGGGATCGTTACAAGCGCGGCGAACGCAACGTGTTCACCCGCCGGCTCTATACGCTGCAAGGTCAGCAGGCATTCGACGACATCCGCAAGAAGTACCGCGCGGACCGCGAATTCAAGCAGACGGTCGACCGGTACATTTCGGAGTTTGAGCGGTTGCTCGAAGAGGTATCGCGTGACGATCGCGGCCAGGTCGTTGCCCGCACCTACCTTACGTCGGAAACGGGCAAGGTCTACACGATGCTTGCGCACGCGGCCGGCCGTTTCGATTGACGCAGGCATCGCTGACCCTCTCCTACACTGTCGAGCGTTGGCCGATCGCCGGGTCATTCGGCATCAGCCGTGGCGTCAAGACCGAAGCTGTCGTTGTGGTGGCCGAGTTGGCCGACGGCAACCGGCGTGGGCGCGGCGAATGCGTGCCCTATCTCCGATATGGCGAGACGGTCGAGAGCGTCACAGCCCAGATTGAAGGGCTGCGACCGCAGATCGAAGCCGGTCTCGACCGGCGCACATTGCAGACGGCGATGCCGCCGGGGGCCGCGCGCAACGCACTCGATTGCGCGTTCTGGGACCTGGAGGCAAAGCGCAGCGGCCGTCCCGCCCACGAGATTGCCGGCATAGCGGCGCCCGCCGCACTGACCACCGCGTTCACGATTTCTCTGGCGGTGCGGGACGACATGGCGAAGGCCGCGGCAAAAGCAGCGAGCCGCGCCCTGCTTAAGATAAAGCTCGGGTCCGACGGTGACTCCGATCGCATCGCCGCCGTTCGGAACGCGGCCCCAAAGGCAACTCTGATTGTCGATGCGAATGAAGGGTGGACCGACGGCAATCTCGGTTCCAATCTCGCGGCCTGCGCGCAGGCAGGCGTGGCGCTGATCGAGCAGCCATTGCCGGCCGGAAAGGACGAGGCGCTTGCGCGCATCGGGCGGACGATTCCCATATGCGCCGACGAGAGCATGCACGATCGGGCTTCGTTGCCCGCTCTCGCGGGAAAATACGACGCGGTGAATATCAAATTGGACAAAACGGGCGGGCTCACGGAGGCGCTCGCCACGGCCGCCGAAGCAGAGCGGCAGAAGTTCACGATCATGGTCGGTTGCATGGTAGCGACATCATTGGCGATGGCGCCGGCGGTGCTGCTGGCACAAAGAGCGCGATTCGTGGATCTCGACGGACCTCTGCTGCTCAGCAAGGACCGGCCCGGCGGTCTGCGCTACGAGGACAGCCTTGTCTATCCGCCTGCGGCCGCGCTTTGGGGCTGATGACACTGGAACTTTTCACCTGTAGCAGCCTGATTCTGTTCATGAAATGTGCCCGATCGCACATCCTAATTTTGTAGATTCCGAAAACGAATGCTTCCCGTCCGACACCCGCTTGGCTTACACTTGAATCAAATGATCGCGCCGCTGCTTGAACAGCGGGCAATGATAACGGGACGGGGAAATGCGAATTCGGGGACTCGTGCTCGGCGCCGCCGTGATGGCGCTCACTGTATCGTCAGCATCCGCAACGATGCGGATCTCGGAGGATCGCGGCGGTCAGATCGGCCGCTATCTGGAGGCTTACGCCGCAGTGCGCTCATCCGGTGAAAATGTTGTCGTCGATGGAAACTGTCTTTCGGCATGCACGCTGCTGTTGGGCGTGGTGCCACGTGAACGCATCTGCGCTACGCAGAATGCGCGGTTCGGCTTCCACGCTGCCTGGATGCCCGGCCACGACGGCCGTCCTGTAACGAGTCCGTTGGGCACGCAGGCGCTTTGGAATATTTATCCGACGTCGGTTCGGCGATGGATCAATCAGCACGGCGGCTTGTCGCGAAAAATGATCTATCTGCAGGGGCGCGATTTGAGTGGGATCGTCGCCAGCTGTGACCGCGGCCCACGTTCGCAAACTCGCTCAGCGCGCCGCCTGGCGCCGGAGCCGGTGCGCTACCAGTCCGCAAGCGCCTCCGGCGATCGCCGTTAGGGCCATCGCCGCGTAAGCAACGCTGCCGAAATCACGATAGAGCGCGCCTGAAAGCGCCATCGCGCCTGCCATGGCCACTCCGGACGCGATCGCCAGGTGGCCCTGCGCAGTTGCTGCCTCTGCCGGCGGCGCTTGTCGGGCAAGGAACATCAGTGCGCCGAGATGGGTCGCGCCGAACGACAGGGCGTGCAGCAATTGCAGCGCGGCCAGCATGAAAGCCGGCGGATCGAAGGCCATTCCGATCCAGCGCAGCACGCCGCCGCAGGCACCGGTCAGCAGCAGCACGGTTGGCTCGAAAAACGGCGGCAACCTGGATTGCGCCGCGAACAGCACGATCTCGGCGGCAACGCCGAGCGCCCAAAGCGCGGCGATGACGGTTCCGTCGAAACCAGCAGCGGTCCATTGCACCGCGGAGAAGCCATAATACAGCGCGTGGCTCGCCTGGATGAGGCTCGCAGCCGCGACGACGGCAATGAACAGGCGGTCCCGCAACAGGGTCTGCCGGGCGGCAGCCGGTGCACTCGGCGCAACCGCGCGCGGTGTCATCGCGGGCAAACCGAGCGCCGCGAGCGCGATCAGAACGCTCGCCGCAACGATGAGCCAGATGAGATCGTGGGCGGCAATGACGTCCGCAGCAAACCCGGCAACGAAGTTGCCGGCGATGAATGCGAACGAGCCCCAGAGCCGCACCGGCCCATAAGCACGTTTGCGCGCGCTGAGTTCCTTGAGCGCATAGGTTTCCGCGAGTGGCATCTGCGGCGTGGTTGCTAGTGATGTGAGCGCATAGGCAACGAGAATGAGGACCGCACTCGCCGATAACCCGACCAGGATGTAGCCAGCCGCCGCCGCAAAACCACAGACGATCAAGGCGGCGCGGACGGCATCGCGCCGGTCGGCATCACGCATGATGACGGGAACCGCCAAAAGCCGCGCCACAATTGGCGCCGCCAGCACGATGCCGATCATTCCGACGTCGACGCCCTTGGCTTCGAGCCAGACCGGAAAAAACGGCATCTGAATGCCGGGCAAGGCGAACAAGGCTGCGTAGAAAATCGCCAGGCGCGGGACCAGGCCGGAGGTCTCTTCAGTCCGCATTGCGTCGCCCCAATCCAACTAAAACATTGCCCAACTGATCTTTTCCAACGCGGCAACTGCCCGGCGACGCGGCAGCGCTGGCCGAATCATGCCGCATGATTGATAAACGGCTGCGCAAGGATTGCACATGCCGACCGAGACCACCGTGCGGGCGCAACAGCTGCAGCCGGGTGCGCCGGACGAGGCTGACTATCACGCTTTTTGCACGGCGCTATCGGAGAGCGCACGCGGCCGTGCATTTCTCGCCGAATATGCCCGGCGCAACCGCAATGCTGACACGCGGCCATTGCTGAGCGCGATCGAGCGGCTTCAGATTTCCCTCGTCGCCGATCCGGCAGCGCCCGCCGAGGTGCTGGTCAAGCAGAAATTGCGGGCGCTGCTCGACGACATCAACTCGGCGCAGAATGAAATCGAGGTAAGTGTGATGGCGATCAGGACGGCAAAGCTCGCCGATCTGATCGCCATGGTCGAGCACAGACTCGTCGAGATCATGGCACCCGCCATGAGCAGCCCCGCGACGCACGAGCCGTTGCCGCCGTCACCGCCGGAAGAGCCTGCAGAAGAGGCGCGCGCACGCCTCGCTGTGGTGCCGCCGTCTGATCAGCCCGAACTGCCGATCCCCTCGCCGGCTGTCGCGCAGCCGCCGCCGATCGCGCTGGTTCGGACAGAAACGGCCATAGCGGAAGTTGCCTTCGTCGAGCCTCAACCTGCAGTGCCGGTGAATGATCCGAAGGCGGCTCGGGCCACGGCCGTCGCACCGGTTCCGTTGAAGACCCCGATGCCGACGGATCCGCTGGCCGCGATCAAGATGCTCAGCGAAGAGGAGCGGCTCGCATTGTTCACGTGAGCAGGCGCACTATTTGGCGATCAACCGCCCAAACAGTTCCGGATCGACATTCGCACCCGACAGGATCGCGATTACGACTTTTCCTTTGACCGCGACCTTGCCGGCGAGCAGCGCCGCAAGGCCGATGACGCCACCCGGTTCGACGACCAGCTTGAGCTCGTGGAACGCGTAACGCACGGCATTGCCCACCTCGTCGTCGTTCACAGTCGTGCCTTGCCCGATCAGCTCGCGAGTGATGGGAAATGTCAGTTCTCCAGGCGTGTTGCTCAACAGCGCATCGCAGATCGACCCGCTCATGCGGGCATTCGCCTCGCGCTTGCCGCTCGCGAACGACCGCAACGTGTCATCGAACCCTTCCGGCTCGACCGCGTAGAATTTCGCAGACGGAACCTTTGACTTCACGCCGAGCGAAATACCCGCAGCAAGCCCGCCACCGGAGGCGCCGACGACCACGATTTCGGGCTTGAGAGAAAGGCGGACGAGATCCTCGACGATCTCGGCACCGATCGTCCCCTGGCCCGCGATGATCAGCGGGTCGTCATAGGGCGGCACCAGCGTCGCGCCGCGCTCGGCGACGATTTTCTTCGCGATTGCAGCACGGTCCTCGGTGTTGCGGTCGTAGAGCACGACTTCGGCGCCAAGCGCCAGCGTGCGCTCGCGCTTGGGCTTGGGCGCATCGGCCGGCATCACGATGGTGGCGCGCATGCCGAGCAGACGCGCCGCAGCGGCCACACCCTGTGCGTGATTTCCGCTCGAATAGGCAACAACGCCCGCGGCCCGCCGATCTTTCGGGATCGATGAAATCTTGTTGTAGGCGCCACGAAACTTGAACGATCCGGTGCGCTGGAGTGTCTCGGCCTTCAGGAAAACCCGCGCGCCGATCGCTTCGTCCAGCACCGGCGCATTGATCAGCGGAGTGCGAACCGCGACGCCGGCAAGGCGCTTCGCCGCCGCTTCAATGTCTGCAGCGGTGGGTAAGATCGTATTGTCGACGGCGCCCATGGCGAAAGGCTAGCGCAATAAAATGGCGAGAGCCACCGGCAGATCTGGCTATGCGGCCTGCCGCTTTCCCACACGCGCGGCATCGACATGCTCCAGAAATATCCGCGCACTTTCAGCCCAGGTCATGCCGAGCGCAAAGTCCCGGCAGTCTTGCCGCTTGAGGTCCAGCGCCTCAAGGCACGCACGGCGCAGGTCTTCGTCGAGGCATCCGACCGGCGCACCTCCCGCCACGTCGCGCGGGGCCGCCGCCGGAAACGCGGCCACCGGCAGACCGCTGGCCAGAGCTTCCAGCAACACGAGACCGAACGTGTCGGTGCGGCTCGGAAAAACAAAGACGTCAGCGGCGGAGTAGATGTTGGCCAGCGCCTCGCCGCGCCGCGCCCCGACGAAGATCGCCTTTGGAAATTTCCGTTCCAGCGCAGCGCGCGACGGGCCGTCACCGACCACGACTTTGGTGCCCGGCAGGTCGAGCGCGAGAAACGCCTCAAGGTTCTTTTCCACCGCCAGCCGGCCCACGGTCAAAAAGATCGGTCGCGGCAGCTTGAGATCGACGCCCGCGCGCGGGCGGAACAGGTCCGCATCGACGCCGCGCGGCCAAAGACAAACATTGTTGAAGCCGCGTGTTGCGAGCTCACATCCCAGTGTGGGTGTCGCCGCCATCACCGTTGCGCCGGGTGCATGAAAACGGCGAAGCCAGCCCCAGGTCAGCTCGCTCGTCCATCGCTCCGGCACCGGCAGCCTTCCGGCAAGATAGTCAGGGAAACGCGTATGAAAGCTGGAGGTGAAAGATAAGCCGCGACGCAGGCAGAAACGCCGCATGGCATGCCCGATCGGACCTTCGGTTGCTATGTGAACCGCATCGGGACGTATCGCATCGAGCCGCCGTTCGACGTCGCGCGGACCGACCAGCGCCAGCCGGATCTCCGGATAACTCGGCATGGGCAGAGCCCAGAACTGGTCGGGACTGAGGAATTCCAGTTCGGCGCCGAGTGCCCGCGCCTCGCGGGCCACATGCCCGAGCGTGTGGACGACGCCGTTAACCTGCGGATGCCAGGCGTCGGTGGCGACAAGAACCTTCAAGCGGCTTCCGCCCTCGGCGACGACGCCGGTGTTTCGGCCGTGGCATGACTGCCGTGAGTCCAGGTAATGACTTCAAACCGGCCGTCATGACGCTCGGCGACGGCCGTGCAACTTTCGACCCAGTCACCGCAATTGACGTAGCGAAGACCGTAGTCGTCGTGCATGGCTGCAGTGTGGATGTGGCCGCAGATGACACCCTCGGCCCGATGGTGTCTGGCCTCGGTCGCCAGCGCCTTCTCGAACGCGCCGATATAGTTCACCGCGTTCTTCACCTTCAGCTTCGCCCATTTGGAGAGCGACCAGTAAGGCGCGCCCAAGATGCGACGGCATGCGTTGAAAATGCGGTTGGCCGTCAGGGCGAGTTCATAAGCCTTGTCGCCCAGCAACGCGAGCCAGCGCGCCTGCGTCACCACCAGGTCGAAAATATCTCCGTGGACCACCAGGTAGCGGCGTCCGTCGGCGCCTTCGTGAATCGTGTTCTCGACGACCTCGATGCCGCCGAAATGCGTGCCGTAATAGCCACGCAGGAATTCGTCGTGGTTGCCGGGGATGTAAACCACTCGCGCGCCCTTGCGTGCCTGCCGCAACAGCTTCTGCACCACGTCGTTGTGGGTCTGGGGCCAATACCAGGACGATCGCAGCGCCCAGCCATCGACGATGTCACCGACGAGATAGATCGTTTCGGCCTCGTGATGGCGGAGGAAGTCGAGAAGTTTGTCGGCCTGGCAGCCACGTGTTCCGAGGTGGACGTCGGAGATGAACAGTGCGCGAAATCGCCGCGTGGCGTTCTCCGTCACAGTACGACGTTCTCCAGCGCATTGATCATGCTCGACAGGTACCAGTCCCGCGTTTCAGTATTGTGACGGCGCCGTTTACCTTGCGGACATCTTTACGCTGCCGCGCATTGCGCCTCGGCACACTTGGATCGCACCAGCGTGTAGACGCCAAACGGCCTCAGCTTGCGCCGCTCGATCAGCTCTGCGCTTCCGTGCTTCAGCGCAGGGGTAACAAGCCCGTACGACAGTCAGACGACACGCCGCCGACCCTTGACCGCGTCGCAACTACGCCTTCTAACAGTCGTCGACATCGTCACGGTCATGAGGATCCCATGAATCTCGGAATCGCCGGCCGCAAGGCCATCGTCTGCGCATCGAGCCGCGGCCTTGGAAAGGCCTGTGCGCGCGCACTGGCCGAAGCCGGCTGCGAGGTGGTGATCAACGGCCGCGATGCCAAGAAGCTCGAGGCCGCCGCGGCTGAGCTCTTGGGAATTGCAGGGGCCAAGGTCATTCCGGTCGTCGCCGATGTTGCGACAGCCGATGGGCAGAAAGCACTGCTCGCCGCCTGCCCCCAACCGGACATACTGGTCAATAACAATGCCGGCCCGCCGATGCGCGATTTCCGCGAGCTGACTCGTCAGCAGATGCTTGACGGGGTCATCGCCAACATGGTGGCGGCCGTCGAGCTTATCCAGAAAGTGATCGATCCGATGTGTCAGCGCAAATTCGGCCGCATCGTCAACATTACGTCGGGCTCGGTGAAGATGCCGCTCGCTGGCCTCGATTTATCGTCGGGGGCCCGCGCCGGACTCACGGCCTTTCTCGCCGGTGTCGCGCGCAAAGTCGCGGACAAGAACGTCACCATCAACAATATCCTGCCCGGCGCCTTCGATACCGACCGTCTGCGTAGCACGTTGAACAAGACCGCCGAGCAGCAAAACAAAAGCGAGGCAGAAGTCGCGGCTGCCCGTATGGCTGGCATCCCCGCCAAGCGCTTCGGCAATCCTGACGAGTTCGGCGCGGCCTGCGCATTTTTGTGCTCGGCGCAAGCCGGCTACATCACGGGTCAGAACCTTCTGATCGACGGCGGCACCTTCAACGGCGCCTTCTGAAATGCGAAGGCCGGCAGCAATGCCGGCCCTGCACCCCAACCCCGTAATGATGAGTTATTTCGTGACCAGCTGCTTTGGCGGGGCCGGCTGGAGCGCCGCGAACGGAACCACAAGCGCGCCCGACACAATGTCCGCATGCCCGTTCACGGTGCCATTGTAGTTCACGACACCGTTGAACCATGGATTGCCTGAAGCAGCTGAAATGCTAATGGGCGCGTCCTTAACCCAGATGTGAGTGTACGCAAGATCAAAGTGGATGCCCCGACCGAGCTGATAAGTCAGGCCCGCCGATGCCCAGAATCTATCATTGTCGGGTATAACTGGCGTGCGCACGCGATCGTTGATCGGCGAGAGTTCGTAGCCAACTCCTGCACGCAATTGCACCTGATCACTCCATCGATATTCAGCACCGACAGAAAAGAACCAGCCATCGTCGTACTGGAAGGGGAATTGCACCGGAGTAGAAGCAATGGTTGCGACGCCACCACCCGGCTGGGTCCACTGAGAAGTGCCAGTACGGCTCCAGTGCGACCATTCGACTGTTCCCATCACTGTCCAAAGAGCGTCGAGGCGCTGGCGAATTCCCAGAGACACAATGTCGGGGGCCCTGATCGTGGTACCCACTGTGCCCGGCGTCGTGATGCCTGCCGCGGGAATGGGACTCACATATAATATGCCGTTAAAATCCTGATTGATGCCCGAGCGCCAGCCAATCCCGATCAGTGTTGTCGGTGTCGGCGTGAGTGTGACACCGGCAGTGACTCCGAAGCCCCAACCACTCCCTTTGAGTACTGCATTGCCACCAAGTGGCGGAGCGGGGCCCACGCCCTCCTGGAAGACCAAGCTTGCGTACTGAAGCTGAATGCCCGCGCCGACGCTGATCCAGTCATTGATACGATAAGCAATACTAGGCGCGGCGTTATAGGTTTTCAGGTTGCCGGGGCCCGCACCGTAATCGCGGCCTGCCCATCGGTCACGAAAGTTGACGGAAAGTCCGAACGGGGAATTGATCGACAGCCCGAGCCAGAGGTTTGGGTTGAGTTGGTAAGAATAATAAGCCGCCGGGACAAATGCTGGGTTGAGGCTATTGGAGTCACCAGGATAACTAAATGGTGCTGCACCTAGATCGAACGGCGGGGCTGGAAACGTCGGGTTTGCTCCCGGGTGAGGCGTATGACTGGCGTAAGAAATTACCCCGGACACGGCCGTTTCAGCGATAATGCCCGGGAACTGCGTCATCACAGCCGGATTCCAGAACATCGATGACACTGCGCCGCCGGCTGCAACGCCGGCATATGACGTGCCCTGCCCGTAAGGACTCTGCTCGCGAATGGCCAGAGCACCGGCATTTGCCTGTGCGGTGGCGATGATCAGAATTCCGAGCGCAGTCCCCGCCCGAAGTGTGCCCATCCATCCGAGACGTGACATTGATTGGCCCCCGCCCGACTCGTGTCTATCCCCGCAACAACTATCGTGATCTGAGGTTGTACGACGGACAATAGTCGCCGCCTTAAAAAACGCAGGAAGAGCACGAACTTGTGCAAAAAGACTGCGGCTGTTGCGGCGATGACACAGCGGCTTGCCGCGCTGCGGAAAACTAGGGAATTGGTTGCCTATCAACGAGTTGCGGGGCCGGCTCAGGTCGTGCCGAAACCACGCGGTAGCGACGGCTTGGTCGCGGTCTACCGTGACTTTCGGCGCACTAGTCAGCGCGAAATTCCACACCCAGGCGCGTATCCGAACGCCAGACGACATGGCACGAACGCTTGAACTTGTCGTAGGCGACCGCGAGAACGAAATCGTTCGGAATGCCGACTTGGCTGCTGACCTCGAGACAGGCGCCGACCGGCGACATATTGCGCACCCGGCAATCGATACCGCTGGCCCGGTTAAAGTTGATGCTGCCAGCCTTGAGCGTGCGCCCGCGTTTAGCTTTGCTCTGTCTTCCATTGCTGCCTCCGTCGCCGGTGGCATCCGCATTCCTTGCGCGGCCTCGCCATGGCCTTGTCGTCCGACGGAAACGGCCTGTCGCACGCTAGGCCCGGCTCTTTATCGGACAATGAA
>Ga0207707_10004885_pt1 | contig 11774 bp, 7 predicted proteins | sample KBSC83BmetaG_FD_184336 | JGI IMG/M metagenome (GOLD analysis project Ga0207707, IMG submission 184336) | Corn rhizosphere microbial communities from Kellogg Biological Station, Michigan, USA - KBS C8-3B metaG (SPAdes) (version 2) | ecosystem: Host-associated > Plants > Roots > Rhizosphere ... | reverse complement strand
GCGACGGGCCGTCCGTCACCGACCAGATCCAAAAGCAAAGACGCTACGAACAGTTTCGTTTCGGCCGGGAATACATGGATGAAGGATAGATTCGCTTGGGCGCGTTTCATCTTCTGACGCTGTTCAACATTCAGGTTCGAAGCTCAAGGGTTGGTTCCCACCTTCATTGTAAACTGTTGTCTTCACGCTGACTGATCCAATTCACGGAACAGTCCGCATCCTCTTTACCGCTCTCGCCGGATCGTGTTACGTTGCAATCCTCAAATTCAAATTTCGAGGAGTTGCGCATGAGGATTATCGAGAGGGAGTTCAGCACTAAGCAGCACGGAGTGGCGGGATTCTTGTCCGCTCCGGAGCGATCCGGGCCCGGTCCGGCGCTGTATTTGATTCATCCCAAAGGCGGCCTTGGCGAATACATCAAAACCGAGACGCGCAAGTTCGCCAAGCTCGGCTACACGACCTTTGCGATTAACGTATTCGAGCAGTTGGGTTATCCCGAGCCGACTCACATTGTCACCGGCTCACAGATTCAAGCGAAAACGGCGGATCCGGAGTTCACCCGTGTGTTAACCGAGGGCTGGCGATTCTTGCTCAAGCAGACCAACGTCAATCCGGAGCGGGTGGCGGTGTGCGGCTACTGCATGGGCGGGCGCATCGCAATTCATTTCGTTGCGGCGACTCCGGATGTGCGCGCCTTCGTCGGTTATTATCCGACGGTTCGCGCGGAGCCGGACTCGCCGCTTCGGCCGGTGCATCCGTCGGTGAGCGTGGGAAAGTTTCGCTGCCCGTCGATCAATCTCTATGGCGCTGACGACGTGACCACCGTGCTGCCGGTGCAGGAACGGATGTGGCAGGCCTTCAAGGAAAACGGCCAGCCGCTCGAATGGCATTTCTTTCCCTTCGGCGGCCACGGCTATGTCGATCCCGGAGCGCCGGGTTACAACGCTCACACCGCCGAGCTTTCCTGGCCGCTGGTGACCGATTTTCTCGAGCGCCATTTGAAATGGAGCTCGCCGGAAATGAAAAATCCTAATCTTCCGCCTGCCTGATTTAGACGGAAAATACGAAAACGCCGGCCGCGATTTTAATCACGGGCCGGCGTTTTCCTGTGAAGGGCGATCGAACTCGCAGCCGTCAGTCGCCGCCACGCAAGGTGCTTTTGAATTCGTCGATGGTGAGCCGGCCGGTGACCATGCGCTCGAAATCCGAGCTGCTTACGTAATGGTTTAACTCCGGCATCTCAACATCCCAGTGAAAAATCTCGCTCATCGCCGGTAGTGACGCGGGCAGGGTGCTGTCCTGCTGGGAAATGGAAATATCTTTACCGCGGTAAACACCGCGAACGTCGGCGTGGTTTTTTCGGCACCACTCGAGAACATCGGCAAAGGTCATGAGCGCGCCGCCTTGACCTCGGCCGGTTTCACCGGGTTCAGCAGGTGTTCCTTGAGGCCGGTATGAACGCCGTAGATCACTTTGCCGATCTTCGGCCGCGGCTTGGGTTCGGTGCTGACCTGGTAAAGGATCAGGCGTTCCTTGCCGGTGTTGTTGAGCTGGTAAAAAAAGCCGGCCGGAACGTGCACCGCCTGGTGTTGCTTCAAGACGAATTCCTCGCCGGGCTTGAGACCCTTCATGGTGCACTCGCCCTGAACTACAAAAAACGTGTGATCGGAACCGGGATGGCAGTGAAGCTCGTCGTTGACTCCCGGCTCGTAGCTGTTGAGCGCGATGTGAACCTTGTCGGTCTGGGTCGGGCGCGCGTAATTACGTCCTGTGGGCCGTCCCCATTTTGCTTCTTTTTCCACATCCACCACGGTGATTTTTTCGATCTTCGGCATCGCCTGTCCTCCTTAGAAAGTATTTGAGCGCCAAATCGAGATCGCGAAATTAGCGCGACTCTACCGGAAGTTCACACCCCGAGACAAGTCGCGCAAGGTAGGTTTTCCTCAGCCCGCCGCAAAATCTATGAGCCGAAATCCCCACAGTTACAGTAGCTTTAGCCAGATTTTATCTTTTTTCACTTCAGGATTGCTTGCCAAGTGCCAGGAGGAAATTTTTTAGAATCGCGTAACCGCTCGGATGGGCAAAGGAAAGTGCCCCATGGCAATGGTTTCGATGGGCGCCGGGCCTTTGACGTCTAAAAGGCGGGTGCTACAAAAAGGTCACCCACAGGAGGAAACCATGGCTGCCAAAGTCGACTGCATGACGTGCCGCAAACGGCCGCGAAAAAAAACCGGCAAATAATCCGTCCATTCAATAAAAGATCTTCCAGAGATCTTCGCTTGCCTCGCAACGGCAATAAAAAGGGCCCACGGTATGAATACCGCGGGCCTTTTTAGTTTAATCATAGCGGATACAATTTCCCGCTGCGTTGAATTGATTCGTTTCCCAAAACCGTCATTTGCACATGTCTTAAGCGGAAATCCAGGCGAATCCGGATCTGGACCCCCGATTGATTGATCCGGAAGGGTGCACGTCAAGACACGGTTTCTGATCTCCGCGATTCACCACTCGAAACGCCTGTCCAAAGGATACCGCGGTCGTCACTAGAGAAACTGTGCATTAAGCGAGAGGCTGACGACGGGGCACGAGGGATTTCTGCGCAATAGGCGTCGCGCGGGCTTGATTATTTGAACCCCCGAACGAAACCTGCCGGTTTGGCTTTTCAACTACCGCCGATCTTGTTGCCGAAGCGCGCAAACACACCAAGAACTCCTGAGCGAGCGCTGATAGAGGTCGCTCCTTCGAATAGACGATGTAGCGGTCGCTGATAACGTCGAATCCGGCGAGATTTAGCACTTTGAACTCACCGCGCTCGATCTCGCGCTTGATAACGTCGGAATACAAGAGACCTACTCCAGCGCCGTGCCTCACTGCCTCCTTTACCGCCGCTGCCGATTCACAGCGCATCCCGATCTTAAGTTTGATTCCGTTCGAAAGGAGCTGGTTCAATTCCGTCTCGGTTCTGCCTTGACCGTCTCTCCGACTTCTGATGATGAGATTCATTTCCCCGAGATCCGAGAACGCAACGGCCTTGGCCCGGATCAAGGGGTGATTCCGAGAAACGAACGGAATCAGCGGCTCGCTCCGAAAAGGGTCCATTTGAAACAGCGCCTGTGACAGCATGGTGAAGTTGGTGATGACGGCAAGATCGACTTTGGACGTCAAGAGCAATTCCTCGATCTCCATACTGTTCCCCACCTGGAGAGTGAGCTGGACCGATGGATGCATTCGACTGAACTCCGCCATGACGAGCGGTATGGCGTATATGGAGACGTCGTGATTACACGCGATCGTCAGAGAATCTTGGCCTCGGGTGTATTTTTTATGCAGCGCTTCGAGCTGCGAGAAGATCGGAGCGACCTCCCGAAAAAACAATCGGCCAGCTTTGGTCACCGCTATCCCGCCTTTGGTTCTAATAAGCAATCTCAGACCGAGGTCCTGCTGAAGCTGCTTCAGTTGCCGGGAAGCGGCAGGTTGGCTCAAGTGTACCTCGCGCGCCGCCTGCGTGATGCTCAGGCGCTTCGCTACCAGAACAAACAGTCGGATCGCGTCAAACGTCATAGTGCTGTTTAAGCGTCGTCTACCGAAGCGCCCTTTCTTTACTTGATCGCGTGGGCCTCCGTCAATGCAATGAGCGTTCCCCCGACGTAAAGAGGTGGAACCAAAGCAAAGTTCACAAAAATTAGTGGTAACCACACGCGTGGTGTCACCTGACAACTTTCATGAAGTCACCTGCGTAGACATTGTGTACACCGGAGGAACACCGACAAGCACAATCATGTGCATTAAGTTCTGGTTAACACCCGGCGCGAAGCCTATTTCACGGTTATGCAAAAACTGCATGACCCTATGCAAAAATTGCATTGGACATTTTACCAGCAACATTAGTAAGCAAAGTGAGCTAATCAACCGGCATTTTCTGAATCGGAGGCTGCAACATGGTTTCACTCCCGTCCCATTCCCGCCTGTTCGATATTTCTCGTTGTGGATTGCTGGTCTTGTTACTGACGCTTCTTTGGTCGCCAGCAGAAACGAGAGGCCAAACGGCCAGCGGTCAGCAGTCGGACGCCACCACCGATACATCCACCGCGGACAAACCCAAGCAGCAGAAAGTAGAGACGCGCACTACCGCGATGGCCCCCACCGGCGATTCCGCAGCCGGCTCCATTGGCGGCATCAAAAATCCGGAGAATACCAAAGTGAGCAGCGGCGGCGCCGCAACGCAGTCAATCCCCATCGCGGTTCCTCCCGGCACTGCCGGCGTTCAGCCTAATCTGACGCTCACATACAACAGCCAAGGCGAAAACAGCCTGTTGGGCGTCGGTTGGTCTGTAAGCGGTTTGCCTGTGATTCATCGCTGCCCGCGCACGGTCGCCCAGGACAATTTCAGGGGCGGAGTCAATTACGACACCAACGATCGCTTCTGTCTTGACGGACAACGCCTGATGGCGATCAGCGGGACCTACGGAGCCAATCTCACCGAATATCGCACCGAGCTCGATAGCTTTCTAAAGATCGTTTCCTACGGCACAGCGGGTACCGGCCCCGCCTATTTTACAGTCAAAACGAAGGCTGGCGAGACCATGGAGTTTGGCGGCAATGCGACGAGCCAGGAAGGTCGGATCGAAGCGCAAGGCAAATCCGAAGTACGGGTCTGGGCGCTCAGCAAGGTTTCCGACGCGAAAGGAAACTATCTCACGGTGACCTATGCCGAGGACGCGACCAACGGCGAATATCGTCCCACTCAAATCGATTACACCGGCAATGCAGCCGGCAGCCTCACGCCCAATCGAAAGGTGACGTTCGAATACGTCACGCGAACGGATCAGATTCCGCAATGGGTCGGCGGCTCGATCATCCTCACCACTAAGCTTCTGAGCTATGTCAAAACCTATGTTGGCGCGACACTCGTTCGCGATTATCGGCTGGAATATGAGACGGGCACCGCAACAGTGCGGAGCCGTCTAAAACGAATCCGAGAATGCGACGCCGCAGGCAACTGTCTCCCGGCCAATACACCGGGGTCGCAGCCCGCGTGGCAACTCACCTGGCAGGAAGGCGGCGACGGCACAATAACTCAAGTACCAGGGGCGCCCATAATCACAGAAAATAACTTCAGCGCTCCCCATACCTGTGCTGGTGATTTCAATGGAGACGGCAAAGCCGATCTTGTTTCCATCGATGCCTCGAAAATCTGGTCCTATTTCTCCAACGGAGATGGAACGTTCGATGGTCATTCGACAACGTACGACACGAACCAGCTCAACAGAACGTATATGTGGTGCGGAGATTTCAACGCGGACGGCAGGTATGATTTCGCTTCCTACTCCAACAACACTATCTATACATATACTTCTAGTTCCCAGGGAGACGGGACGTATCAAGTCGGCTCCCAATCGGTGCTGACGTCACAATTCGACAACCTGAAAGTCTGGATCGGCGATTTTAACGGCGACGGCCGCACCGATCTGATTTCCTGGAAGAATTCGAAAATGTATACGTACTTTTCGAACGGAAACGGGACCTATCAAGTGGTGGCGAGTCCCACGTTCAACACCAATCAGATTTCGGTGAGTGCCATGGTGGTTGCCGATTTCAACGGCGACGGCAAGGCCGACCTTTTGAGCAACACTAACGGTAAATTATGGACCTATTTTGCAAATGGCGACGGCACGTTTCAGCAAAAGAGCTTCGACAGGACTCCGTATCCCAATCCCGCGACTATGTATGTCGGTGACTTCAATGGCGATGGAAAGGCTGATGTCGTTTCCTTCGCGCCAACACAAATTCGGCTTTTTTTCTCGAAGGGTGATGGGTCGTATAATTACGTTAGTTACACTTCGCCGTTCGATGTCTATTTTATCGATGACATCGCCAAATTCGGAGATTTCAACGGCGACGGGAAGACCGACATTATTGCCTATAACGACTGGATGGATTGCAATCCTAGCTGTGATCCTTATCTAACTACATATTTTTCCAAAGGCAATGGTGATTTTTCGGCGATTGTGCAACCGTCGTCCGCGACTTTTCTCTATCCAAATCAGAATTGGTTCCTTGACCTGGATGGTGATGGAAAAACCGACTATGTTTTCCCCATTTTGAGTGGGCGTCCATTGCAGGCCAATTTCCGCCTGGGAGCCCATCCCGACCTTCTGACCAACATTATCAATCCCTTCGGCGGCCAGAACACGATTGCGTACAAGCCGCTTACTGACAATACGGTCTATGCCAAGGACACGGGCGCGCTCGCCGCAACCTATCCGAACGTCGATCTGATCGAGCCAGTATATGTCGTTTCAAATATCGTTGTCAGCGACGGTGTGGGGAGCAATTACAATTTTGCTTACACCTATGGCGGTGCCAAGGCGCACCTTTTGGGCCGGGGCTCGTTAGGCTTTCGGACCACGACGGAAGTCGATAGCGGAGCCAATGTAAAGAAATCGACATTTTTTAAGCAAGATTTCCCGCTCACCGGCTTGCCGGACACCATTGAAATCGATCGCAATAGCGACGGCGCCGGATTTCTCGACACGATCAACACCTACGTGACAGGGAACGCATACGCGTCGGCGCCTACGGTTTCTTTTGTCGGCTTATCGCAACAAGACACGATACAGATGGATGGCACCGGGTCCTCAAGAACCATCCGTAAAACGATGGAATATGATTCCTTCGCGAACGGCAATCTACGACGGACTAATAATCTAGGCGATATTGCCGTTAACGGTGATGAACGGGATGAACGAGTCGACTGGATCGTGGACGCAGCCAACTGGCTCCATCGCCCCAAACGGCAAGCGCTCTATGATGCAGGCGGAGCGCTCGTGCGCGAGAAATGGCTGTACTACGACAACCAGGCTCATGGCTCTTTGGGTGGCGCAGGTCTTCTGACCAAAGAAGAGTCCAATGCAGGGAGCGGCATCGGCAACGTCAATAACCCAACCGTCAGCTACGGCTACGATCCAAGTTTCGGGGTAAGAACCTCGACCACGGACGCTCGCGGTTGCACGACCACGACCGCCTACGAGAGCACGAAGACATTTCCGCAGACGGTGACCAATTGTCTCACGCATCAGGGCACAATGGTTTACGACGCCCGTTTCGGGGTCATGACCAGTCAGACCGATGCAAACGGTCAGACGACGACATCCGCGTATGATTCCTTCGGCCGGCTTACCAAAGTTACGGGACCCCTCGACGGCACCTCGACTTACGGGGCTATGAGCCAATTTTATCTGGACTGGGGCAATCCGGCGCTGCAACGGGTCGTCACCTATAAAACCGAGCAATATGGCACCGCAAACTACATCTGGACGAAAGAATACTTCGATGGGTTGGGGAGAGGAGATGTGACGCAGCAGGAAGGCCCCGGCGGCCAGATCATTTCGACGGAAAAAACCATCGACTCCCGCGGGCTTGTGACGGCCGCCACCACGCCGCACTTCACCACCGAGACGCCGGTGACAACTACCTCCCAATACGATGTGCTGGGCCGTGAAACCCGCGTCAATTATCCTGACGGAACATTTGCCACGGCCGCTTACGCTCCGGGTCTGGTCACGCTTACCGATCCGCGCGGCAAAGTGAAACGGAAATATCTCGATGCCTACAATCAGCTCAAGCAAGTCGATGAAGTCAATGGAGTGGAGACCTACGTCACGACCTACGCTTACGATACTGTCGGTTCCCTGACCACGGTCATCAATCACCTGAGCCATACCACGCGCATGGCTTACGATATGGTCGGCCGCAAGGTCGCCATGTGCGATCCCAATATGGGCACGGCCTCCGGCGTGACAAGCTGCACCACGGCGAGTGTCGGGGCCTGGGTGTATACGTATTCGACTGCTGGCGATCTGCTCACACAGAAAGACGCCAAGAACCAGACAATCACCTTCACGTACGATTCTCTCGGGCGTGCGTCGACAAAAAAGCAGGGCTCGACCAGCCTGGTCACCTGGACCTATGACGACCCGGCGGTGCTTTATTCCAAGGGCAAAGTCACCCAGATCGTCGATCAGGCGACCACGACGAAGTTTGCCTACGACCAGGTGGGCAGAACTTCACAGACACAGCGCCTACAACTGGGTGTCTGGTATACGATGGCGCAGCAATACGACGCATTGAGCCGTATCACCAGCGAAACCTTCCCGGACAGTGAGGTTGTAAACTACAGCTATAACGAGGCCGGTTGGGTGAGCTCGGTCTCCGGTTACATCAACGCGATCACTTATAACGCCAGGGGCCAGAAAACGGCGCTCACCTATGCAAATAACCTGACGACCACGTGGAGCTACGATCCCAACAATTTCAGGCCAATCAATCGCACAACTTCGAACAATCAGCAAAATCTGACCTACGGCTACGACAATAACGGGAACGTCACCACGATCACTGACGCCCTGTTTACGGGGAGCCGTACGTTTACCTATGACGATTTGAACCGGATGATAACTGCTTCCGGCACTTTTGGTGCAAATCAGTCTCAGGCGAATTGCACCTACGTTTACAATGCGATCGGGGACATCACCAACAAGTGTGGAACGACGTTCACATACGGCGATGTTATGCATCCCTCCGCGGTCACCTTCAATCCGGCCACGGGGAAAAACTACACCTACGATGCCAACGGCAACATGCTGACGAGAGGCAATCAGACCCTCACCTGGGATATCGATAACCGGGTGAGCCAGATTTCGATTTCCGGCGGCGGCACGACCTTCATGGAATACGATTACACGGGCATGCGGGTGAAGAAAAACGCACCCACCGGCATCACGCTGTTTCCGTTCCAGGGTTACGAAATCGATCCCAGCGGAGTGGTTACGAAATTTATCCGAATCGGAACAGAAAGCTTTGCATCGAAAAGAGGAGCAAACAAATATTTTTATCACAATGACCACCTGGGGAGCGTGAACGTCGTTACAGATATCGCCGGAACCCGAGTGCAGCTCAACGAGTACGATCCGTGGGGCGGTGTATCACAGACCGTTGGCAGCATCGACCCAACGCATCGGTTCACAGGAAAAGAACTCGATCCGGAATCGGGACTCTATTATTACGGTGGGAGATATTACGATCCGGAGATCAGTCGGTTTGTTTCACCCGATCCCTTTATTCAAAGCCCAAGCGATCCGCAGTCACTCAACCGTTACAGCTACGTTAGGAATAATCCACAGAACTACATCGACCCAAGCGGATATTCGTTCTTCTCATTCTTCAAGAAGATTTTTAAGTGGGCATTTCGTGTGGTCTTTCCAGTTCAGGCATTTGCCAACTTTCTTCAGACGAAGATTACTTCACTCGTGCCTCCAAAAGTTAATGCTGGATTTAACCTTTTTGGCGGAATCGCCATGCTTTTGAACTCAAATCCAGGTGGCCTATTTTATATTGCGTCAGGAATAGCAACTCTTGCTTCTGGACAAAGTAATGGTGGCCAAATAGCGAGTGGTGTTTTCGGTTTACTCGGCGGAGCTGCCTCGCTCGCAGGTGGCGGAGGAGGCAGCGCGCTAGGAGGTGCATCCGGTGGTATCGATTTTAAACAAAGTTCTGTACCGTCGCTTGTCCAGGCTTTGGGAGCGAGTGGGAGAAATCCGACAGATGTAATCAACGATCCTAGGATAGTTTATTCGAAAGCGTGGTACCAAAACCGAACAGGTGAGGATCTAAGTCTTAACAAATCAATCTTTCTTGGTGGAACCACAAGTAATGCCGAAATAAAGTCTGCAGATCCTTATACGTTGTATTTGCGTGACGATCTTTTATCTATAAACGTAAGCGACGAAAACCGCTATGGAACCCTATTTCATGAATACGTGCATTATGGTTCGATGAAGGCGATGGGAATTCAAAATTATTTCGAGAAAGTGGAGGTTTTTAATAGGCTTGGCTTGACTGGAGGAGCAAACCCATGGGAGCGTATTGCCGAATATAGAGGAGCAACGTTGGCGAGTGAATTTCTCGGGCGACCTGTTCGTCCCAATTCCTTATATAACCTTGAAGGGTTGCGTTAGAGTCGTGAACGCAAAAGTAATTCTCTTAGAGGTAGTTCTGATCGCCGGAATAGGACCGGGCGTGAGATCGCCAATCGCCGGGGAAAGGGATCCGCTGAGGCCGTTTAGTCTTACCATTCCTCGGGTAGATATTCTCGTACAGCAGGAGGGGGGGGCGGTACGGTTCGAGTTTTTTCTCGAGGAAGAGCTTAATGGGGTCAAAAATAAAATACACAATGATAAAATTACTACAGTGGCGGTCGTTAAAGAGGGCGAAGAGATATGGAAAATTGAAGCGTCATCCCGCGGAGTTTCAACGGTTACGTATGGAGTAGTGCCATCGGGTTTTGTACAAACAATTCCCAAAGCCAAGAACGTACCTCTACTGGAAAAAAACATGAAATATTACGTCAGAGTTGATGGGTGGTCTTGGGGAGGAGAATACTTTGTCTATCTAGGTAGATTAGGTCAGTAATAGTATAAAATAAGCGCTCAAATGTACGGTCAGACTGAGCTGGCCCGGGTTAAACGCAAGCAAAAAGCAAAATGTAGAGCAACAATTTAGGGTCACCCATTAGCCGGCACCCATTAGCCGGCAGGTCAAGTAGGCACAGATTTTCCTGCGGAGAAGAATTTCTTTTTCTTCTCCCGTTGAAGCAACTCGTCCGTGTTTGATGTCTAGGTCCGCACCCCTTGTTTTCAATCGGTCGGTGCCATTATCAAATTGACTGATCAAGGCCATGGGCCAGCAACAAGGCCGGAGCTGGCTTTATTGCTAGCCTCCTCCACCTCGATTCGCAGAACATTCGGATCAGAAAAAAGCCAAAGTTCGCATTTCGATGCTCTCACGCGGCGGTAACCCGGGCGGGCTCGTGGGGTCGTCGAATGCGCTGTGCGCGGTCCAGCGAGCGCGGCCGTCCTTGATCGAGTCGAAAGTTTTGAAAACGATCGCTTCGTCGCGCCGCATGTTGGGAAAGTAATACCAGCGATGCGCCGGACTGAAAGCGCAGTGATACACTTCACCGACCCGGTCCGGATAAACCCGCGAGCTTGCGAATAGTTCCTTCATGCCGATGCTGCGCGCGTCGGCGATGGCCAGCGGCTCTCTTTCCACCGGATGCCGGATCGGCCGCCACACCTGCACGACGGCAAAGCGGTGTTTGAGCAACTCTTCCGCTTCCTGCGGCAGGAGATCGCGCACGCGCTGAGGCCCGGACCATTCCGTATAGTCGTTGTGGGCGTTGCGCACCGGACCGCTGATCTGTTTGGCTTCGCGCATGGCCGTGTCGGCGGAGCGGAGCGTGTGGTCGAAGACGAGAACGCGCCGCGCGCCGGACGTTTCCTTCACGAGTTGCTCGATCTCCGGATAATAGACCGAACGCACTTCGTTCTCATCGTAGAAATCCTTAACCTTCGTGTCGTGGCGCACGAAGATGAAGCCTTCGCGATCGAGGGACAACTGTTCTGCGCGGGCGCGGCCGTCGTAGATCGGCACCTTGTATTCCTGGTACTTGCCCGTGCGTTTTTTGTCCGCGTCAAAAGTATTGATGCCGCCGTAGCTGGCCGGTTTCTCGCCGGTATCGACCGAATAGTTGATGAAAGCTTCGAAGACGGGTTGGGATCCTTCGACTCGTTCGGCGCGTGACATAAATTCTCCGTGCCTCCGGCTGACAGCTAACTCCGCGGCAGCATTTCGCAGGGAGTCTGGCGCGGGCCGAGGCTTTCGTAATAGCTGTTTTTCTCAGGGAGGTAGCGGCCCTGGTTGAAATCGCCGCCTTT
>Ga0207707_10004884_pt1 | contig 11775 bp, 10 predicted proteins | sample KBSC83BmetaG_FD_184336 | JGI IMG/M metagenome (GOLD analysis project Ga0207707, IMG submission 184336) | Corn rhizosphere microbial communities from Kellogg Biological Station, Michigan, USA - KBS C8-3B metaG (SPAdes) (version 2) | ecosystem: Host-associated > Plants > Roots > Rhizosphere ... | reverse complement strand
CCGCAAACGCCACGCCACGCGCAGCAGATCGCGCGCGAGCGAGGGGCTCGCGATCGCGCGGAGCGTGAGGGTGGCGGCGAGACGGGGCCAGGGCATGTAGGGGCTAGGGGGCTAGGGGGCTAGGGGCTAATCACAATCTTACGGATCTACCGTGCTCTCTCAACTCGGATACCAGATCGTTTCGGTAACAGGCGCCGTGCTCGTGCTGGTTGGCTACGCGGCGTTGCAGCGTGGATTGCTTACGCGCGAGGACCGGTGGTTCAACGTGCTCAATCTGGTGGGCTCGGCGCTGCTCGCGTGGATCGCGATCGCGGACCGGCGATTGGGGTTCATTCTGCTCGAAGTCATCTGGGCGGTGTTGTCGGTGCCGCCATTGCTGCGAGGGAGGCGCCGGACTGCGGGCGGCTGAGAAGAGAGAAAAGGAGAGAAAAGGGTCAGACCCCAAAAGAGAAAAGGGTCAGACCCCAATGCTGAAGAAAAAAGGGTCAGACCCCAATTCTTCAGTTCTTTCGCCTATACGAATATTTGTCCGTCCAGGCCTGACGGCACCTGCCGACCCAGCACCCGCAACGCACTCGGCATCACATCCACCGTTCTGAGTGGTGTGCCGTGCACGGGGTGATTCAGAAGCAGTGGCACGAGCATGTGCGCGCGATGCAGGGCGCCGTGCGTGCTCACGTGCGGGATGGGTTCGTACGCCGCACGGAAGTCCCAGCCGGGCGCGGCCGACAGGATGACGTCGCCCGAGCGTGCGGCGCCGGCGAGATGGGCGATCTGCACGAGCGAGTCGGGATAGTCCGTGTCGAGCGAGATGCACCAGGCGTCCCGCGCGCTGAGGCGCTCGTGCTCGCCCAGGCCGAGCGGGTCGCCGGTGACCGGGTGATATGAGTAGCGGCCAGCATCGTGCTCCAGCCGGGCGGTGCCACGGTCGAATGCGCGGATCTCGCACTGCGTCGGCGAGTGCGGCAGCACCAGGATGTCCACCGAGTCGCGGCCGAGCAGCGTCTCCACCAGCGGCTCCCAGCGCGCGCGCAACGCCGGCCACCAGGGACGTTCGCGGCGCGCGGGTTCGAGATAGATGTGCGCCATGGCATTCCCGCTTACCATGACCGCTGCGTCGGCGCGACGCGTGAACACCCAGGGATGCGCGAGCACACGATGGCCGGTGTCGCGAACGGCCTGGGCCAGATCATCATGCGCGCGCACGCGCGAGTGCCCATGGTCGCTCACGATCCACAAATGGGTCGTCTCCCATCGCCCCGCGCGCTCCGCGTCGCATCGCAGGTGCGAGACGAACTCATCAAGCATGACGAGCGCCTCGTGCGCGGCAGGCGAGTCATGGCCCATCGCGTGGGATGTCTTGTCGAGCGCCAGCAGCGCGACGAAGCTGAGCGCGGGCGCGCGCTCGCGTATGCGACGTCGCGCGGTGCGTGCGACCAGACGATCGAGGTCGAGCCACCCCGCGACGTTGCCGCGCCAGTGCGTGCGCGCCATCCGTGCCAGGAGAGGCAGGCTCCTGCCCAGATGCGCGCGCCGCGCGAGGCCGCGGCCGATCATGCTCATCGCGTTGAAAGATGATGGCACGAGCTCGAACAGCGTCGGGGCGCACGCATCGAGGTCCTGATCCATGCAGCGCATCTGCGTGCCCATGTAGCTCCGGCAATAGGGCGGCAGCGTACAGCGCGCGTGCGCGCGATCGTACCAGCGCAGCCCCGGCAGCCCGATCGGACCGGGATATCGCCCCATCAGAAAAGGAGCGTAGGCGGGCCCGGTGACCGAGGGGAAGACCGTCGTGATCGCATGCTGCCCGCCGTCCGCCCGCAGTCGCGCGATGGCCGGGAGCGTGCCGCGCGCGAGACCTTCATCGAACGCGTCGGCACGCGCGCCATCGGCGACGAGAATGATGAGCGATGGTGCCGCGGACATCATGCGACGGGGAGTCGCGTAACCATGTCCGACGCACGCGTCTGCGGCGCAGGGCCGCGTGAGGCAACGGTGGAGCACGCCGCGGGTACCTCTCTCCCCACGGGGGCGCTACTATTCCTCTCTCTTTGCGCGCCGAGCCCGGCGCGCCAGGATGACTGTGGGGACGGGCACATCAACGGGCACTCTCGGACATCATGGCGACGAGAAAGCAGAAGCCGCGCCGGCCTTCCAGCGCGGTGGTAACCGCGACGGGGCGCGCGGCGGACCTCACGAAACTCGCCGAGGCGGAGTACGGCGCACGCGAAGGATTGCGCGAACGTACCGAGGCGGGTCACCGGAAGGCGGGTCGCACGCCGCCGTCGCAGGAATCCGCGCAACGTCGCTCGGGTGCCGTGAAGATCACCGAAGAGCGGCCGATTGACCAGTCATTGCGCGACTATTTCCCGTCGGTCATCACCGAAGACGAGAAGCTGCTGCGCGGTGTCGTGGCGCCGGTTGACTTCACACGCACCGACCCGTGGCGCGTGTTGCGCATCATGTCGGAATTCATTGAAGGGTTCGACACGCTCGCCGCGCTGGGCAAGGGGGTGACGGTGTTCGGCTCGGCACGTGTGGGACCTGATGATCCGCAGTATCTGGCCGCGCAGGAAACGTCCCGGTTGCTGGCGGAGGCCGGGTTCGCGATCATCACGGGCGCGGGCCCGGGCATCATGGAGGCCGCGAACAAGGGCGCGCGGCTGGGGAAGGGACGGTCCATTGGCTGCAACATCGAGCTGCCCTTCGAGCAGGGCGCGAATCCGTACGTGGATACGCTCATCAACTTCCGCTACTTCTTCGTCCGCAAGACGATGTTCGTGAAGTACTCGTCCGCGTTCATCATCTTTCCCGGCGGCTTCGGCACGCTGGATGAACTGTTCGAAGCGCTCACGCTCATCCAGACCGGCAAGATCTATCATTTTCCGGTGATCATGTTCGGACGCCACTACTGGGCAGGACTCGTGCGCTGGCTGCAGTCGCGCGTGCTGCTCGAAGGAAAGATTGCGCCGGGCGACATGGATCTCATGCTCCTGACGGATGACCCGGCGGAAGCGGCAAACGCTGTCATCAAGGCACTCGCTGCGCGTCCGGACGAGACGCTCACGCCACTGGGCGTGGAACGGCCATGAGCGCGTCCGGCGGAAAGCGCAGGAAGAAGGGGCCGAGCGCGGCGGCGCCCAAGGCCGCGCAGAAGCGCGCGGCAGAGGCGCGGGAGCGCGCGGGCACGGAGCACGTGGCGCACGAGGCAAGCCGTTTCCTGCGCGGCCAGCGCATCGATCCCAGACGGATCGATGGGACCGAGACGGTCGCGCAGCTCATCGAGGGAACGTTCCTCGCGTACAACGCGGGACGTCTGCGCGAGGCGGCGCAACTGTTCGCGGAGAAGATGCTCGAGCCCGATGTCACGATCGGTCTCACGCTCACGGGAGCGCTCACGCCGGCGGGGCTGGGCATGTCGGCGCTCATTCCGCTCATCGAAGCGGGATTCGTGGACTGGATCATCTCCACGGGCGCGAACCTCTATCACGATACGCACTTCGGGCTCGGGCTCTCGATGCACCGGGGGAATGCACAGGAGAGCGACATCGTACTGCGCGAGGAAGGCGTCGTGCGGATCTACGACATCTTCTTCGATTACGATGTGCTGCTGTCCACTGACGCGTTCTTCCGGCAGATCATGCGGGCGCCGGAGTTCCAGCGCTCCATGTCGAGCGCGGAGTTCCACTACCTGTGCGGCCGGTACGTCGCCGAGCGTGAGCGACGGCTGGGTCTCTCGAAGCGGTCATTGCTCTCGGCGGCGTACGCCGCGGGAGTGCCGGTTTACACGTCGTCACCCGGCGATTCCTCCATCGGGATGAACATCGCGGCCCTCTCGCTCGAGGGAAGTGCGCTCACGCTCGATCCCAATCTGGATGTGAACGAGACGGCGTCCATCGTGCTGGCGGCGAAGACGAGCGGCGGGAAGAGCGCGGTCATGATCATGGGCGGCGGCAGCCCGAAGAACTTCGCGCTGCAGACCGAGCCGCAGATCCAGGAAGTGCTCGGCATTGACGAGCGCGGTCACGACTACTTCCTGCAGGTCACCGATGCGCGCCCCGATACGGGCGGGCTTTCGGGTGCGACGCCGGCGGAGGCGGTGAGTTGGGGGAAGATCGATCCCGATCGGCTGCCCGACGCGGTGGTGTGTTACACCGATTCCACCATCGCGCTGCCGCTGCTCACGTCGTACGCCTTCGCGCGTCGCGCGCCACGCGAGCTCAAGCGGTTGTATGACCGGCGCGCGGAAATGATGGGCGCCCTGCGCTCGCGAGTGACGCGCTAAAGGGGAACAAGGGGCAGCCCATGGGGCTGCCCCTATGTGGCGCGGATGCAGCACAGGGGCTGCCCCATGGGCTGCCCCATGGGCTGCCCCTATGCCTGGTCATCGCACGAACAGCACCGCGGTCGCTTTCTGGCCGCCGGCCGCGGCCGAGATCGTGGTCGAGCCGGCCGCGAGCGCGGTCACGAGACCCGTCCCGTTTACCGATGCCACGTCCGCGGCGGATGAGGCGAACTGGAAGGAGACGCCGGTGATCTGCGCGCCCGCTGAATCGAACGCGGCGGCGATGATCGTGGCGGTGTCGCCAACGCTGAGCGTTGTCGGAAAGGGCCCGAGATCCACTTGCGCGACGCTGCGCCGTCCAGTGCACGGGAAGCCCAGGCCACACGGTGCGGTGACCTCGGTACCGCTGCTGGAGCAGGCCGCGAGCAGCGCGATGGCGGCCGTCAAAAGAAAGAGTCGGGTTCGCTCGGCACGCACGGGGAAAATCCTCCGCTGGATGTCGGCTGAGCGCGCGGCGGCGCCACGCGCGAAGGCACAGCGTCAAGGATGCAGCACAAACGAGCAGTGTGCCATGGTGTCGTCATGCTGAGCTCGGTTGACGGTCCTCGCTTCGCCGCACCGCGCGAACGAAGTTTCCCTTCGACATGGCGCCCCGCGACAGATACGCGGTCGCATCCTCGCGGCCCAGCACCGTTTGCGCGATGAGGCGGTCAGTCCATCCCTTCGCGATTCCGCGCTCGATCTCACCGATGGTCTCGTCCAGCCAGTTCGCTTTGGCTGAGAGCGCCTCCACCGGATGCGCAATCGGGCCGCGGTGCGCGTCAAACATGCGCGTGGGGCGCAACGCGGCCGCCGCACGCACGCTCCGCGCAAGCTGGCGCGGGTTCTCGCTGGGATGCGCCAGCCGAACTTTCACCCCCAGAAAGAGATCACCCGAGAACAACGTCTCTCGCTCCGCGTCCCACACAACGTGGTGATCATCCGAATGGCCTGGGGTGGGCACCAGACGCAGCGTGTCCGAGCCGAACCTCGTGATGGGCGAGACGAGTCGCGGCGGTGTCCCCCAGATGCAGCGACGGTAGAGGGCGAGCGGACCCGCGGCGCGCAGGTGCGCGAGCGTCGCATCGGACAATGCGAACGGCAGTCCTGCGCGCGCGGCAGGCTCGGCGTTGCCTGCGTGATCCTCGTGGTAATGCGTGAGCAGCACGCCGGCGGGGCGCACCTGCGCAAGCATCGCCGCGACATCCTGTTCGACCGCCGGGAATCCGAGGTCCACGACCATGTCACGCACCAGATACACACTCACCGAGTATCCGACGGCCCGGCTCACGCGTGTGGACAGCACCAGCCGCGTGACGTCGCCGAAGTCCTCGGTGCGGAGCATTGTGGAAGTCTACGACGAATGCGACAGCGAATGCAGGGTGGACACCGCGAGGTCCCATGCCTACAATGCAGCATGGACTTCACGCCGTTGTTCCGCATGATCCGGTTGCGCGTGCCCAAGGCGGCACGCGTCGTGCCCCCGCGTTTCGTGCGCGGCGGAACCCGGCGGTCCATCACGTAGCTCACGGTAGCGCTGCAGCGTGCTCGATCGACGCCCTGCCATACCGGCGGGGCGTTTCACTTTTTGCGTCGTGTGCACCCATGATCGAACAGCTCAAGGAGAAGCTGGAGGCGGAGGCCAATCGCCTGCAGCACGAACTCAATGTCACGCTCCCCGCCGAAATCCGGCGCGCCGTGGAGCTCGGAGACCTGCGCGAGAACAGCGAATACAAGGCCGCGCTGGAGCGGCAGCAGTTCGTTCAGGCGCGGCTGGGGCAGTTGCGCCAGCGCCTGAGCAAGCTGTCGCAGATTGACGTGGCGCAGATTCCGGCGGACAAGGTGGGACTGGGCTCGCGCGTCACGGTGGAGGACGTGAAGACGGGCGCCACCGAGGTCTACAACCTGGTCTTCGGCGACTCGGTGGACTTCGAAGATGGGCACGTCACCATGTCGTCGCCCATCGGGCGCGCGCTGGTGAACAGGGGAGTGGGCGACGTGGCGTTGCTCAAGCTTCCCGCGACGACGCGGCAGCTCCGCATCGTCGAGATCCTCACGATTCATCAACTGTCGGTGGAGGCCAAGTAGGGAGCCCGGGCGCCGGAGCGTGTGTCGCCTGCTCCTCCACGGCGAACATGCGCTGCACCTCGTCCGCGTATGCCGCAAGCTGCAGTTCCTGCTCGACGGTGGTCCAGCCGAGCAGCGGCGCCACGGTGCGCGCCACGGCGGGAGCGAGCGCCGCGGCGTGGTCTGTGGTTTCGTACGCCACGTGCAGCCGGCGAATGAGCAGGTCTCCCAGCGTGAGCGCCATCTCGTGCTCCACGGCCCAGTGCAGCTCGGCCACGACGTAGGGAAGTCCCGGTACCAGGGGTGCGCGCAGTGCATCGTTCGACGCGGCCAGCGCCCAGACGTCCTGCCACTCGGTGCCATGGCTGTGCACGAGATGTCGCGCGACGTCCCGGCTGCCGACCTTCGTGAGCGCGGCGTCGACTTCATCGTCGCAGGACGTCATCGTGCCGCCGGGTAGTGCCACCCGCTCGGTGCCGGCCCGTTTGTCGGGCTGCCCGAGCGACTTCGCCGCTTCGCGTACGACATCTTCCGCCATGCTGCGATACGTGGTGAGCTTGCCGCCGGTGATCGTGAGGAGCCCGGGTACCGTCCACGCGATGGCATGCTCGCGTGACACGCGTCCGGGCGCACCGTCGCTGCCTGACGTTGCGGCGAGCGGGCGCACGCCGGCCCAGGTGCTCACCACGTCCGCGAGCGAGAGGTGCGCGCGTGGAAAGAACGCGTTCGCGGAGCGAACGAGATAGGCGATGTCGGCCGTCGTGGCGCGCACGGTGTCCAGCGGCCCCGCGTAGTCGGTGTCCGTCGTGCCGATGATGGTCAGTTGTTCGGCGGGGAGAATGAACATGACGCGCCCATCGATGGGCGAGAGCAGCGTGAGGGCGTTGTGATTGCGCACGCGGTCGCGCGGCACGGCGATGTGGACGCCCTTGGTCCCGCGAACCGCGGGAGGCAGTCCCGTGCGCGCCAGCGCGCGAATGGTGTCGCTCCACGGTCCGGTGGCATTCACGGTGGCCCGCGCGGTCACGCGAACCTGGCGCGCGGAGAGCGTATCCTCGACCACCGCGCCCGTGACTCTGCCCTGGGCGAGCAGGAGATCACGCACCGCGGCGTGGTTGACGACGGTGGCGCCCGCCGCCGCCGCCGAACGGGCATTGGCCAGCGTGAGCCGAATGTCATCGGTGGCCGCGTCGTAGTAGCACGCCGCACCGCGCAATCCGTAGGGACGCAGCTCCGGTTCGGTGACCGAGGTGAGATAGGTGTTCAGCACGCGGTGGCTCGCGATGTTGCGGAACAGCGCGAGCGCGTCGTACAGGGTGAGCCCGGCCCGCACCTTCCACGCGGGCAACCGGGCGTTGTCGTACATGGGCCAGACGAACTGTTCGGGCCGCACCAGGTGCGGTGCGATGCGCATGAGGATGCGCCGCTCGCGACTCGCCTCGTACACGAGTCGCAGTTGTCCCTGCTCCAGGTAGCGCAGTCCGCCATGGATGAGCCGTGAGGAGCGACTCGACGTTCCGCTGGCAAAGTCGTCGCGCTCGACGAGCGCCACGCGCCAGCCGCGCATCACGGCTTCGCGCGCGATGCCCGTGCCAGTGATGCCGCCACCTATGACCAGCAGGTCGAACGGCTCGTTACCGAGCGCGGTGAAGTGCGCTGCGCGTGCGGCCGCGGAGAACGCGTCCATCATGCGCGGGGGCCAGCGCGCGGGCGACGATCCGCTGTCATGTCGCGGCCTGTCCGCGGTTGCTGCATCGGGAATGGGGTGCACATGGTTCGCAGCAAGTTTACAGCGCCAGTGCGGTGTGAGCCATGCATCGGACGGTCGCTGCACGGCAATGGCGTCTTTCCCCGCGTCGTCATAGTTTCAGCGCATGGCTTCCTACGGCAGCAACGGCCGGCGCGTCGCCGTCATGACCGGGCTGCGCACGCCTTTCGCGAAAGCCGGTACTGAGCTCAAGTCGCTCTCTGTTCAGGATCTCGGCCGCGCCGTGGTGGCCGAACTCATCGAACGCAGCAACCTGGACGGCAAGGAGATCGACACGCTCATCTTCGGCACGGTCATTCCGTCCGTGCTCGCGCCCAATCTGGCGCGCGAGGTCGCGCTCCTGCCCATGCTGCCAAAGGGAATTCCGGCGTACACCGTGAGCCGCGCGTGCGCCTCCGCCAACCAGGCCATCACGGACGCGGCGGATCAGATCGTCCTGGGGAATGTGGACGTGGCCGTCGCGGGCGGCGCGGAATCGCTGTCGAATGTGCCCATCCTGCATTCGCGCGCGTTCTCGGACGTGCTGGTCTCCGCATCGCGGGCCAGGACGCTCGGCGCGCGCATCGGCAAGTTCTCCCGGGTCCGGCCACGCGACCTGGTACCCATCACGCCGGCCATCGCCGAACCGTCCACGGGTGAGACCATGGGACAGTCCGCCGAGAAGATGGCCAAGCTCAATCACATCCCGCGCGAGGAGCAGGATCAGTTCGCGCTGCGGTCGCACCGGCTCGCCGCGGCGGGAACGCAGGATGGACGCCTGGCATCGGAGATGATGCCCTTCTACGTACCGCCCGCGTACGACACCGTGCTGACGCACGACAATGGCGTGCGCACGGACACGAGTCTCGAGCAGCTCCAGGCGCTCAAGCCGGTGTTCGACAAGCGCTACGGCAGCGTGACGGCGGGCAACTCGTCGCCGCTCACCGATGGTGCCGCGGCGGTGATTCTCATGAGCGCGGAGAAGGCCGACGCACTCGGCTATCAGCCGCTCGCGTACATCCGCTCGTACGCCTACGCCGCGCTCGATCCCGGTGAGCAGTTGCTGCAGGCACCGGTACTCGCGGCACCCGTGGCGCTGGCGCGCGCGGGACTCACCCTCGCGGACATTGACATCGTGGAGATGCACGAGGCCTTCGCCGCGCAGGTGCTCTCGAACCTGCAGGGATTCGAGAGCAGGACGTGGGCGGAGCGTGCCGGCTTCAGCGAGCCGGTGGGCGAGGTGGATCGCTCGCGGCTGAATGTCATGGGCGGGTCCATTGCCATTGGGCATCCGTTTGGCGCGACCGGCGCACGCATCACCACCACGCTCGCGCACGAGCTGCAGCGGCGCGGCGGACAGTTCGGGATGATGACTGTGTGCGCCGCGGGTGGCATGGGCTTCGCCATGATCCTGGAGAACGCCGGATGACACTCGGGGCACGCGACGTGATCACGGGGACGGCGCTCTCCGTGGAAGTGGATAACGGCATCGCGATCGTCACGCTCGACGTGCCGGGCGCACCGGTGAATACGCTGAATCGCGCCGTGGTGGAGGAGTTCGGCGAGCTCCTGGACCGCGTCGAGAAGGACCTCGGCATCCGTGCGATGGTGCTGATGTCGGGCAAGCCCGACGGCTTCATCGCCGGCGCCGACATCGCGCAGTTCCTCGAACTGCGATCGGCGCGCGAGGCGGAGCTGATGAGCCGTGCCGGTCAGGCCATGATGAATCGCGTGGAGGGGACGCGTGCGCCCATCGTGGCCGCCATCCACGGGGCGTGTCTTGGCGGCGGCCTGGAGACCGTACTCGCGTGCGCGTATCGCATCGGCACCGACCATCCACGAACCCTGCTGGCGGCGCCCGAAGTGATGCTCGGCCTGATTCCGGGCGCGGGCGGCACGCAGCGGCTGCCACGCCGCATCGGGCTGCGCGCCGCGCTCGACATGATACTCACCGGCAAGAACGTGCGCGCGAAGAAGGCGCTGCAGCTCGGCCTGCTGGATGAGATGGTGCACCCGGCAATTCTGCGCGATGTGGCCGTGGATCGCGCGCGTCAACTCGCGTACGGCGGCATCGACCGGGAGCGGCGGCATACCGGTGCGGGCATGGCGGACCTGGTGCTCGAGGGGAACATCGTTGGCCGCGGCGTCGTGTTCCGCAAGGCGCGCGAAGGGGTGATGGCGAAGACGCACGGGCACATGCCGGCCCCGCTGGCGGCGCTGGATGCGGTGCGCGCGGGCTACGAGATGGGGCGCGAGCGCGGATTCGGCGAGGAAGCGCGGCTCTTCGGCGAGATGGCCGTGACGCCGGAGTCGAAGGAGCTGATCTACCTCTTCTTCGCGACGACGGCGCTCAAGAAGGACAACGGTACGGACACGCCGACGGAACCGCTGCCCGTGAACAAGATCGGAATACTCGGCGCGGGCTTCATGGGCTCAGGGATCGCGAGCGTCGCGGCCATGCAGGGAACCGTCGTGCGTCTCAAGGACGCCGACCATGCGCGCGTGGGGAAGGGGCTGAAGGCGGTGAGCGAGGTGCTGCGCGAACGACTGATGAAGAAGCAGATCACGCGACGCCAGTTCGAGGACCAGATGGCGCTCGTGGGCGGTGTGGTGGACTACTCGGGATTCGCCAGTGTGGATCTGGTGATCGAGGCGGTGTTCGAGGACCTGGCGCTCAAGCACACAGTGCTGCTGGAAGCGGAGCAGGTCATTCCGGGCGACGCGATCTATGCGTCGAACACCAGCACCATTCCCATCGCGCGTATCGCGGAGGTGTCGCACCGGCCGGAGCAGGTGCTGGGAATGCACTTCTTCTCGCCGGTGCCCAGGATGCCGCTGCTCGAAGTGATCGTCACGCCTCGAACGGCGCCGACGGCCACAGCGACCGCGGTCGCATACGGGAGAACGCTGGGAAAGCACGTGATCGTCGTGAATGACGGGCCGGGATTCTACACCACGCGCACGCTGGCGGCCTATCTGAACGAGGCGGGATATCTGCTCGATCAGGGGGTGACGATCGAGGCGCTGGATCGCGCACTGGTGGACTTCGGATTTCCGGTTGGACCGATCACGCTGATGGACGAGGTGGGTCTCGATGTGGGCGAGAAAGTGGGCAAGGTGCTCTTCGACGCCTTTGGCGCGCGACTGGCGCCCTCGCAATCGCTCGCCCGTGTGGCCGCCTCCGGACGGACAGGACGCAAGGGGGGAAAGGGGTTCTACCAGTACGATGGCCCCGGCGGGAAGAAGGGCGCGGTGGATGAGTCGGTCTATCAACTGCTGCCGACCGGAGTAAGCCGCATGGATATTCCAGCGACCGAATTGCAGGAGCGCTGCGTGCTGGCGTTCGTCAACGAGGCCGCGCGCTGCCTGGAAGAAGGCATTCTCCGCTCGACGCGCGATGGAGATGTCGGCGCGGTGTTCGGCCTCGGCTTCCCGCCATTTCGCGGCGGTCCATTCCGCTACATCAGTGCGAGGGGCGCAGCGACCATTCTGCGCGGGCTCGAGGAATATCACGGTCGCTTCGCGCCGCGGTTCGAGCCTGCCGGAATTCTCGTGGAGATGGCGGGGGGAGGTAGGGGGCTGGGGGGCTAGGGGGCTAGGGGCTAGGGGACCAGGGAACAACTCCCTATTCCCAACG
>Ga0207707_10004881_pt1 | contig 11776 bp, 12 predicted proteins | sample KBSC83BmetaG_FD_184336 | JGI IMG/M metagenome (GOLD analysis project Ga0207707, IMG submission 184336) | Corn rhizosphere microbial communities from Kellogg Biological Station, Michigan, USA - KBS C8-3B metaG (SPAdes) (version 2) | ecosystem: Host-associated > Plants > Roots > Rhizosphere ... | reverse complement strand
TCTTGATCTTCTTCTTGATCGCCTCGGTGCGTTCCTTGTAGGTGGCCACCGTGTCCAGCACGGTGTCGAGCACGCCGGAGGTCTCGCCGGCATGCACCAGGTTGCAGTACAGCTCGTCGAACTGCACCGGGTAGCGCCCCAGCGCCTCGTGCAGCGAGGCGCCGCCCTCGATGTTCTGCTTGACGTCCAGCAGCACGTTCTTGAAGCGGATGTTCTTCTGGCCGTCGGCGATGATGTCGAACGACTGCACCATCGGCACGCCGGAGGCCATCATGGTGGCGATCTGGCGGCTGAAGATCGCCACGTCGCCCGGCTTGATCGTGCTGCCGGAGGCGCCGAACAGCGGCTTGGCGCGCTCGCGCACGGTTTGCGGGTTCATGCCCTGGCGGCGCAGTTCGGCCTTGACCAGCGAGGCGTTCTTCGCCGGCATGTCGCCCTTCATGCGCTTGCCGCGCTTGTCCAGCGCCACCCATTCGTAGGTGGTCAGCCGGCTGACCTCGGCGCGTTGGGCGCCGAGCGCACGCGTCTTGTCTGCCTTTGCTTTTGCGGTTGCGGTAGCCGTGGCCATGCGCATCTTCCCCCGATGGTTCGATCTCGAAGCCGCCTGGACGGCCGGCTGACAAGGTATTTCGTACAGCTTAGGTCATTTCTGCCGCGGCAAACCGTGGCGTCTTACGCAAGTTCGCCAGCGCGGACGGCGTGTCGGCGGACGTCATTCCTTGGTCACCCGGTCGATCTCGGTGAGGCTGGTCAGCCCTTGCTTCACCTTGAGCAGGGCCGAGGCGCGCAGGTCGTTGACCCCGGCGGCCTTGGCCACCTCGGCGATCTGCATCGCGTTGCCGCCCTGCAGGATGATCTTCTGGATATCCTCCAGCATCGGCATCACCTGGTAGATGCCCACGCGGCCCTTGTAGCCCTCGTTGCAGCCGTCGCAACCCACCGCCTGGTAGATGGTCAGGCCGGCGTCGATGTCGGCCTGGCTGAAGCCGGCGTCCAGCAGCACCTTCGGCGGCAGCTCGATCGGCTTCTTGCACTCGTGCAGGCGCCGGGCCAGGCGCTGGGCGATGATCAGGGTGACCGACGAGGTGATGTTGTAGGGCGCGATGCCCATGTTCATCAGGCGCGCGATGGTCTGCGCCGCGTCGTTGGTGTGCAGCGTGGACAGCACCATGTGGCCGGTCTGCGCTGCCTTGATCGCGATCTCGGCGGTTTCCAGGTCGCGAATCTCGCCGACCATGATCACGTCCGGATCCTGGCGCAGGAACGAGCGCAGCGCGCTGGCGAAGGTCATGCCGCGTTTGGCGTTCTGCTGCACCTGGTTGATGCCCTCGACGCGGATTTCCACCGGGTCTTCCACCGTCGAGATATTCCGCTCGTTGGTGTTGAGCATGTTGAGGCCGGTATACAGCGACACCGTCTTGCCCGAGCCGGTGGGGCCGGTGACCAGCACCATGCCGTACGGCTTGTGGATCGCGTCGACGTAAAGTTTCTGCTGATCCGGCTCGTAGCCCAGTTTCTCGATGCCGATCCTGGCGGCCGAGCCATCGAGGATGCGCAGCACGATCTTTTCGCCGAACAGGGTCGGCAGCGAGCTCACGCGGAAGTCGATCGCGCGGGTCTTGGACAGGTTGAGCTTGATGCGGCCGTCCTGCGGCACGCGCTTCTCGGCGATGTCCAGTTGCGCCATCACCTTCAGGCGCGAGGAGATCCGGTTGGCCATCTTCATGGGCGGGCTGGCCACCGCCTTGAGCATGCCGTCCATGCGCAGGCGCACCCGGTACTGGCTTTCGAACGGCTCGAAATGGATGTCCGAAGCGCCGCGACGGATCGCGTCGACCAGGATCTTGTTGACGAACTTCACCACCGGTGCGTCGTCGGTGGCGTTGGCGTCGATGCCGGTGGATTCGGCCTCGTCGCCGCCCACCTCCAGATCCAGCTCGTCGAACTCGCCGGTATCCATGTCGGGCATGGTGTCGCGCAGGTTGTTCAGCAGGCTCTCGATCGCCCGCTGCAGCGCGCCGCGCTCCACCAGGATCGGTTCCACCAGGCAACTGGAATGGAAGCGGATCTCGTCCAGCGCGTGCGACTGCGTCGGGTCGGCAATGCCCACGAACAGCCGCTTGCCGCGGCGAAACAGCGGCAGCGCCTGGTGCTTGGTGATCAGCGCCTCGCTGATCAGATCCAGCGGCATCGTCGTCACGTTCACCGACGTCACGTCCATCATCGGCATGCCGAACTCGATCGACGCGAGGCGGGTCATCTGCGGGCTGTCGATCAGGTTGTGGTTGAGCAGCCACACTCCCAGCGGCACCTTCTGCTGCGCGCTGTCGGCCATCGCCTTGCGAACGTCATCCTCCGGCAGCAGCCCTTCGGACACCAGGCGGCGCGCCATGCCGGTCAGGCCTGCGAGCGACGGTTGCGGTTGAGATGACATAACTTACGTGACCCATTCCCCGTATGTAGTTGAATCTACCGCAGTCTGGCGTTCAGGTCATCCATTGTCTGCACCCTGGCGCCGAGCAGGGTGACGCGGCGCACAAGCTGGACAATCCGCCGTGTTGCGGGAAATGTCGACTCCGACTTCCCCGGGACAAGCAGGGATCGCGCCATCCTTGCGTCGAGCGCGGCGCTTGTGGCCAGCCACGGGTGTCCTTACAATGAAGTAAGGAGTCGGAGCGCAGTGGCGCATACTTGGGCCGAACGCTCCAGTCCCCGTCCTTCCTGCGAAAGCAGGAATCCAGCGACTCCAAGCCGCTGGAGGCGCCGGATCCCCACCATCGGGGGATAACGAACTCAAGTAAACGTCATTTGCAGGAAACACCATGTCAACGTCCACCATCACCAGCAAGGGTCAGATCACCATCCCCGTGGCGGTGCGCGAGGCGATGCAGGTGCGCACCGGCGACCGGGTGGAGTTCGTGGAGATCGAGCCGGGTCGGTATGAGTTCGTCGCTGCGACGCGCCCGGTGACGACGCTCAAGGGCATGTTCGGCAAGCCGCGCAAGAGCGTGACGATCGAGCAGATGAACGCCGCCATCGCTGCCGCGGCGGGCGCAACCAAGTGATTGGCCTCGATGCCAACGTGCTGGTTCGCTACATCATGCAGGACGATGCCGCGCAGGCGGCCAAAGCCTCCACCCTGCTCGAAAGCCTGACCGTCGAAGCGCCGGGCTGGATAGCGCTGGTGTCCATCGTCGAGCTGGGCTGGGTGTTGGGCGGTGCCTATGGCTTGGAGCGCGCCCAGGTTCTCCGGGCGATCGAGTCCTTGCTCACCATCAAGGAGTTGCGGATTGAGCGTGCCGAGCTGGTCTGGAAGGCGTTGCGCACATGCCGCGCCACCAAGGCGGATTTTGCCGACTGCCTGGTCGCGAGCTCCGCCACATCGGCAGGCTGCGAACGCATCGTGACGTTCGATCGAGCTGCGGCCAGGTTCGCAGGGATGAGCCTGATTGCCTGACTTTTGCCGTCCGTCCGCCACCGGCAATCACCCTTCACGCTATGATTCTCCCTTCTCCGGGGAGCCCGCTCTTGAACCAGCTCAGCATCATCCTGCCCGCCAAGAACGAGGCGCCCGCGCTGGCGACGCTGCTGCCGCAGCTGCGCGCGGCGCACCCCGACGCCGAGATCATCGTGGTCGACGACGGCTCCACCGACGACACCCGCGGCATCTGCGAAAGCAACGGCGTGCAGTGCCTGTCCTCGCCGTATTCGATGGGCAACGGCGCGGCGATCAAGCGCGGCACTCGCGCCGCCAGCGGCGACATCCTGGTGTTCATGGACGGTGACGGCCAGCACGATCCGGCCGACGTCAAGCGCCTGCTCGACAAATTGGACGGCGGCTACGACATGGTGGTGGGCGCCCGCGACTGGGGCAGCCAGGCCGGCGTGGGCCGCGGCCTCGCCAACACCTTGTACAACTGGCTGGCCACCAAGATGACCGGCCATCCCATCCTCGACCTCACCTCCGGCTTCCGCGCCGTGCGCGCGGACAAGTTCCGCGAATTCCTGCACCTGCTGCCCAACGGCTTCAGCTACCCCACCACCAGCACCATGGCGTTCTTCCGCAGCGCCTTCCCGGTGGCCTACATCCCGATCAAGGCTGCCCAGCGCATCGGCAAGAGCCACATCCGCCCCCTGAAGGACGGCATCCGCTTCTTGCTGATCATCTTCAAGATCGCCACGTTGTATTCGCCGTTGAAGCTGTTCGTGCCGGCCAGCGTGGTGTTCTTCCTGGCCGGCTGTGCTAACTATGCATATACGCTCTACGCCTATCATCGGCTCACCAACATGAGCACCCTGCTGTGGAGCGCGGCGGTGATCGTGTTCCTGATCGGGCTGGTGTCGGAGCAAATCACTGGGCTGACCTATCGTCGTGACAAATAATGAATTCGTCCACAGCTGTCGGCATTGATTCGAAATCCTCTAACTCGGCTACGGTAGGTTGCGTGCGGAAGCGGGGCATTGGAGTCGCCTGCTTCTCGAGGTTGGGGAAACCATCATTTTTGAGAAGCTGGGCGCCGACTTGCTTGGATGAACGGGTGCAACAAATGCATGCGCCTAGTCGAATCGATATTGCCATTTCAATCACACAAGGTTCCTTGGGTGGAATGGCATGCGGCTAAGCTGGAACCTATTTGCCGGTTTAACTAATTCAGCTTGGACAGCCCTTGTTGGTGTAATGGCAACGCCGTTCTACCTTCACTATCTTGGCATTGAGTCCTACGGTCTGGTTGGGTTCTTCACGACCTTATTGGCGCTGCTTACGCTGCTCGATCTAGGCCTTTCTCCGACAATGAGTCGCGAGGTGGCGCGCCATACTGCATTTGGTGATACGGACGGGGTGCGTCATCTGCTGAGGTCGCTCGAGTTTCTATATTGGGTAGTGGCAGTTCTATTAGGCGTTGTACTGCTTCTGGCCTCAGGCTGGATCGGCAGGCATTGGCTCCAGTCGAATCGTTTGGCGCCATCTGACGTTGTCCGCGCGGTTATGCTCATGGCCATCATCGTTGCCGTACGTTGGCCAATCGGCCTGTATGCAAGCACTCTTATGGGGGCTCAACGACTAGCGATCGTCAGCGGAATAAGCATCATAATAGTGACGGTCGGGGCGACTGGTGCGATCCTTGTGCTCGCTGTCTTCTCACCCACGATCCGCGCCTTCTTCATTTGGCAAGTGGGAATCGGGCTGGCTCATGTCGTACTCGTGCGTTGGGCCGCCTGGAACTCGTTGGGCGGGCGTCGCTGCAGCAAGTTCCAGCTTCATGCACTTCGTCGGATCTGGCGGTTCTCCGCAGGACTGGGACTGGTTACGATCACTGGCGTCTTCTTGACTCAGTTCGACAAAGTGTTGCTCAGCCGATTGGTTGGTTTGGATGCATATGGCCGCTACATGTTGGCCACCCTTCTGGCGAGCGGCTTGTATCTGTTCGTGACCCCGGTGTTCAATGTACTGTATCCACGGTTCTCGGCGCTGGTTGCAGCCGGCGAATCACACCATCTCTCCGAGCTCTATTCTGTGGCCACCCGCCTGCTGGCCACGCTTGTATTCCCGGTCGCCATAGCGATCTCTACATTCTCTGAGCCGATAGTACGGCTATGGACGCATGATCCAGCACTCGCGGCGCAAGTGGCACCGGTTCTCTCGTTTTTGATCCTGGGCGCCGCGCTACACGGGATAATGTTCGTGCCATATGCCTTGCAATTGGCGCACGGGGAAATCAGGTTGGTTCTGAGCATCAATCTCGTTCTAATAGCGCTATATATGCCGTTGGTCATGATCTTGACAAAACTGTACGCTGAAACTGGCGCCGCGATGGCCTGGTTTGTCTTCCACTGTCTCTACTTTTCCATTGGTACCTGGCTGACGCATCGGTACCTACTCAAGGATCATGGACTAGGGTGGCTATCACGAAACGTGGGGATTCCTCTCCTTGCCTCGCTCTTTGTCGCATTAGTTGTTCGGAAACTAGCGGAACAACAGGGCACCTCTGGGATTGGAGACTTGGTGTGCGCGAGCGTTGTAGTCGCGGCTGCAGCCTTGCTATCGCTCGCGATGTCACCTGTGTTGCGTCGAACGCTCGCTGACATCTGGCGAGCCAAGTCGAGAAACCACGATTAACTAGGAGTGGCCGTATTGTGTTCACTACAATAGTCAACTATCTGCTCGATAGCCGAGATCGCCAACGTATCGCGATTGCGTTGATCAAGGGTAATGCCATGCGGCAAGCTCGCCAGATCGAATTGACAAATCCGATCACGTGGGAGTTCTCGGGGTTCAGCCAGAACGGCGAAGACGGAATTATCGAAGTACTTCGTAAGCAACTTCGGTCGTCCAATCGCTATTTCGTTGAGATTGGCGCATCCAATGGTGTGGAAAATAACTCTGCTTGGCTAGTAGTGGCTGAACGATATAAGGGCTTGATGATTGAAGGTGATGCGCGGCTCGTTAAGCGGGCTAATCGAAACATTGCGATTTACAGCATCGGTGCACAGTGCAAGGCGATGTTTGTTACCGTTGAAACAACTTCCGCGATCCTTAAACTAATTCGTCATCGCGATCCAGATGTCTTTTCGTTGGATATTGATGGCAACGACTATCACGTCGCGCAGGCCCTGATGAATGGGGGGCTGCGCCCCAAAATTATTGTGGTGGAATACAACTCAGCATACGGGCCAGATCGGGAGCTGAGTATTGCCTATAGGCCGGATTTTTCCGTAAGGCAAGCACATTCCTCACGGCTTTACTACGGGGTTTCAATAGCGGGCTGGCGGAAGTTTTTCGAAACGAAAGGCTACCGATTTGTTACGGTAGACCAAAACGGCGTCAACGCCTTCTTTGTGGATCCTGTGTGGTTTGATTCCTCGTTCATCGATAATATCCAGGGAGCAGAATTTGTGGAGAATCAAGCTCAGCTGTGTGCCCACGGCGTCTCCAATGAGGAGCAGTTCGCGATCATCAAAGACCAGAAATTCAGCCAGATTTGAGCTTCCTATCCATGCATATCAGAAACACGGCATCACGACCTTCAACGGATACAGGGTCGACGGAAAGCGATTCTCCGATTCGCCTGTCCATCTGCATGGCAACGTATAAGCGGGCTAACTTCATCGGTCAAACGATCGACTCCATCCTAGGGCAAATGCAGGACGGCATGGAGCTTGTGATAGTTGATGGCGCATCGCCCGACAATACAGAGGAGGTCGTGTCGATTTATTCCGCGCGACACGCAAACGTCCGATACTTTAAGGAAGATGTCAACTCGGGTATTGATGGTGATTACGACAAGGCTGTTTCCTACGCACGGGGTGAATATTGTTGGTTGATGACTGATGATGACTTGTTGAAAGCGGGAGCGGTCGAGACTCTGATTAAGGCGCTCGAAGAAAGCCACGATCTCGTTGTACTCAATTCGGAGGTTTGGAATCGTGATTATTCCTCGTTGCTCGTCCCGCGCTTTGCACCCATTGATGCAGACAGGAGGTATTCGGCGAGAGACATGGACAAGCTTTTTATGGATGCCGCTGGTGCCCTTAGCTTTATCGGCTGTGTGGTCATCAGGCGTCGCTCATGGTTGTCGCGTACGCGCGTCCCTTATTATGGAACACTATTCGTTCACTTTGGGGTAATTTTTCAGTCGCCTGCGTTGGGCAGCGTGTTACTTGTTGCTGCGCCGCTGATTGCGATTCGTTATGGAAATGCGATGTGGACTCCACGAGGTTTCGAAATCTGGATGTTCAAGTGGCCGGATCTGTTGTGGTCCTTTGAGGGCATATCGGCGGCCAGTAAAAGTATGATCTCCGCGCCTCAGCCGTGGCGACAGCTCCGAAAACTGCTGCTATATCGAGCGATGGGTAGCTTTGGAATTACTGAGTACAGGAAGTTTTTGCGCCCGAATGTTGGGCGATGGGATAGCTTGGCGCCTCGGTTCGTGGCACTGGTTCCTGCTAGCGTGGCGAACGCATTGGCGAGTGTCTATTGCTTGTTATTTTCGAGAGGCTCGAGAACCAACGTTTATGATTTGGCGAGAAGTGTCAGCTCGACCTGGGTCGCACGGAGTGTCGCTCAGGTTTTGCGCGTGAATTTCAAATAGATTTAGGCAATTGTGCTGGATATTTGATGTGTGGTTCCGGGAGTGGTGGGTGAATTTTGTAGAGCGGGCTAGGATGACTACGTTGGATTTGTCGATCATGAATGTTTCTCGTTGCTTGACATCATGTCATGAGTGTTGATTCGAAAAAAGATTCGGATGGAACGGTAGGTGGTGAAAATCCGACCACTACGGCTGGGCTCGTTAGAGCCATCTGTTTCTACTTGCCGCAGTTTCATCCGACACCTGAAAACGATCTTTGGTGGGGCAAGGGCTTCACGGAGTGGGCAAACGTCGCCTCGGCCACGCCTCGCTTTGGAGGACATTATCAGCCGCATCTGCCGGGCGAGTTGGGTTTCTATGATCTTCGTCTGGAGGATGCGCGGATCGCGCAAGCGACACTGGCCGCACGGTTCGGTGTCCACGGCTTTTGCTACTACCACTATTGGTTTTCGGGTCGACGCCTATTGGGTCGTCCGCTGGATGAGATGCTCGCCTCGGGCAAGCCGGATTTCCCGTTTTGCCTGTGCTGGGCGAACGAGACGTGGTCGCGCGCTTGGAGCGGCCGCGAGCACGATGTACTGATCCGTCAGGAGTATTCGAACGAGGATCACCAAAAGCACATCGCGTGGTTGGCCCGGGTGTTTGATGACCGGCGCTATATCCGAGTCAGTGGTCGCCCGTTGTTTCTGATCTATCGGCCCGACAGCATCCCTGAACTTGCGCGGGTGCTGGACGAATGGAAAAGCTTCTGCAGGAGGCTGGGTGGGGTCGAGCCCTTCTTCTGCGCTGTGAGTACCGGGTTCTCCACGCTTGACGACGAGGCGCTACGTGCATCGGGCTTTGACGCCATCGTACCCTTTGAACCCAATCGCCAGCATTTTCCTGCCGCCAGAAATGCGACTGGCCACGCTGTGGCGTTGGCCCGCCGGATATTGCCGCAGCGCTTGTACGATGCGCTGCGCAACAACCGTTGGGTGGCGCCGACGCGGATCAATACCCTGGTCGACTACGCTGCCTATGTCGATGCCAGCATTGAGAGAATGCAGGCTCCCACTAACCCAACGTTTCCCTGCGTGTTTCCTTCGTGGGACAACAGTGCCCGGAGGGTGGCGGCGACGATCATCCAGAACAGTTCGCCTGAGCAGTACGCGCGCTGGCTGAGTGACGCGATCGAGCGGGTTTCCGCATATCCGCCTGACTCGCGGTTGGTGTTCATCAATGCGTGGAATGAGTGGGCGGAGGGATGCCATTTGGAACCCGACAGCAAGCATGGGATGGCGTTTCTGGAGGCGACGAGTCGGTGTCTCGGGAGTGTTCGCCCGAAGTGAACGCCCGGTTGGAACGGTAATGGGTACACGCTACGAGTGAGTCCCTTCAGTCGATGCGCGGTAGCCCATAATTTTTCAGCAATTGGAGCTTGCGCGGCCAAAGGCGGGTTGTGGACATGTATTTCCACCATCCCGTTTGACGCGTATTTTGCGTTTCGGCGCGCCTTGCGCGAAGGGTTGCCCAGTACCGAATTGGCGCGGCAATTGCCGGCCTGTAGATGCCCGACCATGTGTGGGCAGTCGGCTTGAGCATCGAAAGCAAGAGTCCTTCGACTAGAAGGGCTGTGAGATGTGCGGCTAGCAGCGGCCAGACCGCCATGCTTGGCGTCAATACGAATAGCGCAAATGTCTTGTTTCGCTCGCTCAGCTGCCTGCGACGAAGGTTGGTGTGCAATTTTCCTTTCGAAACACGGTTTCCGCCAAAGCTGGCGCCTTGACGGTGCCTGTAGCCACTTTCGGCGCTGACTTGTACGGGAACACCGCGCAGGCGAGCCAAGCAGCACAGGTAGAGATCCTCGCCGATGGACTCCAGCCACTCGGGGAATCCGCCCAGGCTGTTCCAGAGCTTTCGCGGGGTGAACAGACAGGCGCCAATTACCATGGCCACATCGCGGCGCTTTGGATCCAGGTTCGGGACGGGGTTGTAGAACGGATCGAGCAGACAACCTCGATCGACCAGATCGCCGCTGATCCAGTCGTATTGTGGCAAGGTCTGGATACCGGGGTGCTTCTGACTGCGGGCGGTATTCAGCAGGGTCGCCAGCGCATCAGGGTAGAGTGCGGCGTCGTTGTTGAGAAGCAGGACGTATTCGCCCCGTGCATGCGCCACCATGCGGTTGTTGCCGATACTGAATCCAACGTTTTTCGTGCTGGCCAGAACCTCGACCTGCGGGTAGCGCTGTTGCAACAATGCCAGCGAATTGTCGGTCGAGGCATCGTCGTGGACGATGATCTCGACGCTGAAGCCGCCCTTTTGAGTCAGCACGGATTCCAGGCAGTCCGGGAGCAGTCCAGCACCGTTGTAGTTGGCGATGCACACCGAACAGATCGGCGCCGCCGGCGGGTTCATTGCCGGGTGGTGTTGAACCATTCCCATGTGTTCGAAATTCCTTCGTGCAGTGACGTAGTCGCGATCCAGCCGAAACGTTGATGTGCGAGACCAGCTCCTATCACCACCCGTGGCGCATCCACCGGGCGATTCGTTTCATAGCTGCGCCGCAGCTTTCGGCCAGTGATGGTCTCCATGACGCCAAATAGCTCGTTGAGGCTCACCCCGATTCCGCTGGATGCGTTGAATACATGGGCGCCGCTGGGCATCGGCTCTGTCAAGGCGCTGACACACAGTGCCACGAAATCGGCGACGTACAGATAGTCTCGAATGGCCGTGCCGTCTCCCCATATGTGGAGCGTTTCACCACGGCTGATCTTTCCCAGTCCGGTCGGCACGATACCGAATCCGGCGCGCTCATGCTGGCCGGGCCCGTAGATGTTTGATGGCCTGAGAATAGTCGCGCCACCACCGTATTGGCTGCACCAGGCACCGATGAAATGCTCTGCCGCGATCTTGCCGGCGCCATGATACGAGCGCGGGCTGATGGGGGAGATCTCCGTAGCTGGTTCGCTCGGTCCGGTGGTGTAGAGGCTGCCACCGGAAGACAGGTAAAGCAGATTTGTCTCCGGAAACTGTTGCAGCGCCTGCAGTAGCCCCAAGGTTGGGCGCAGGTTGTACTCAAGCTCTGCCTCGGCATTGCCCGCCGAGCTTCCCGGCGTGGATCGCGACGCTGCATGAACCACGGCACGACTACGCTTCAGCAAAGGCGTGAAGTGCTCGGCGTCGGTCAGTTCGCCAGCGATGCATTCGACATTCGTCAAGTTCAGGTCGATCGGCTTGCGGCTGATCGCAATGACGTGCTGGCCTCGTTGCGCCAGTGCTTGCGTCAATGCAAGCCCGACGAACCCGCCGGCACCCAGGACAAGGACGGAATCACTCAAAGCGGTTGTTCCCGAGCAGCTTTCGATAAATGACGGTGTAGCGCTGCGCGCAATCATCCCACGTGCCGACCTCCCGAGCAGCCCAGTCGCGCGCCGCTTCGCCAAAGCGTCGACGGGTTTCGGCATCCTCCAGTTGCTGCAAGGCGGCGCCGTAGGTGTCCAGCGAATCGCAAAGGATCCCGGTTACGCCATCATCGACAAAACTGGCATGCGCGGGCATCCGCGAATGAAGCCGCCCTTCCCTGCCGTGTCTGGTCTATACGCGGCCCCGACCGTCGTAAACAACGTTGAGACGCTGACGGCCGTGCCCGACATCATCAAGATGGGCGGCGAGGCTTATCAGAAACTGGGAACTGAAAAGAGCGG
>Ga0207707_10004879_pt1 | contig 11779 bp, 8 predicted proteins | sample KBSC83BmetaG_FD_184336 | JGI IMG/M metagenome (GOLD analysis project Ga0207707, IMG submission 184336) | Corn rhizosphere microbial communities from Kellogg Biological Station, Michigan, USA - KBS C8-3B metaG (SPAdes) (version 2) | ecosystem: Host-associated > Plants > Roots > Rhizosphere ... | reverse complement strand
CGGACCGTACTGATCGAGCGTCGTGTTGAGCGGGTGAGTCGCGCCGGTGAGCACGCTGATCGTTACCACCACCGCCGGCGTGTTGAACGAGTTCGGCGGCAGCTGTACGCCTGCGTTGCCGTCACCTGTGACGACGTTCTGCGTGCTGCTGCTCGGGAACACCACCACGTTCACCGTCCCCGGATCACTCGGATCGCCAGGAAGCGTGAGCCCGGTGGTCGGCAGCCCGACCGTGCAATAGAGTCCCGTCTCGAAGGCGAGCAGCTGCTGTCGCGTCGCCAACGACGTTCCGCCAATCAACTTCCCCGCGTTGAACTCCTTCAGCGTGAAATCGAGCAAGCGGAAGACCAGCGTGCGCGCGTCAGCCAGGTGCCCAGTGTTGATGTAGAGCAGGATCGCCGCGTAGGTGGCCGTGGCGATCAACCGGTCGCCACCTTTCGATGGGAACAGGTTGACGATCATGCTCGCCGTCTGCGTCACGGTGGGACATCCGGCGGGCACGATGCTGGCCTCCACCGGCGGAGGCGCCGCCTCGGTTGGCGACCGGCTGTCGCTCGAACACGCTGTGATGAGCAATGCTCCGGCAACTGCCATGAGGCAGCTTCCGACTAGTGAACGCCACATTCCGTCTATCCTCTCAGATCAGGTTGAAACAGCAATTCGCATCGCGGACACGTCACGTTTCTGCTTCTTAAATCACTGCTTCCCTGTACTCACGAGACGCTGAAATCGCGGATCGTCAGCTATCGTACGCCATCGCCAGTTGTTGTCCGAGTTGAAACCGGAAGCGACGTTGGGGTTCGCGGCAAGGAACACGGCGAGTGACTTGATTGCCGCGCTCTTATCACCAATCAGGGTCCAAACGAACGCACGATCGTACTCCAGATCGCGCGTGGGATCGATATCCGCAGACTCGCGGACGGCGGTGAGCACATGTTTCGCGCTATCCGTCAAGTTGGCGCGGGTGAGCACTGCCGCGACGCCCGTTTGCGAGCTCGCCGTCGCGTATCGGCGCGACGACTCGGGCGTGAGCTTCACGATGGAGTCCGCGAGCCGCCAGGCGAGCGCGGGATCTGGCTCCACCGCCTTCGTCGCCATGAGGCTGAGCTTGCACTCCACGAACCGTGGGTCGGCCGGAAAGCGCCGGCTCCCCACGTCGCACCAGTGCACGGCCTCAGGCAACTGCGCATCATCGAACGCGAGGTTGAAAAGCCTCCACACGATGACATCGATGTTGCTCAGATACGCATCCTGCTCGTACGCACGCCGCGCGGCGAGCTTGGCGCTCGTCACGTCATCAGTGTGCGTGAGCAGCGAGCTCAATACGCCCCACGCTCCGGCCTGCGCAGGGTTGATCTTCACAGCCGAATCGAGATCGGCCTGCGCCCCGTCGAGCATCCGCTTCGATGCATCCGCGCCCGGCTGGAGTCCGAGCAGGTAACTCCAGTAGCGGAGCGTACCGCGGAGCTCGAGCGCGTCCGGATTGGACGTCGACAGCGCGAGCGCCGAATCAGCGAAATCGAGGCCGACCGTCACCCACTTCGCCGCCTTGAGCTGATCGCTGCCGAAGAATCGAGACGCACGGTACGCGAGCGTGCCGCGCAGCACCGGCACCGCCGCCCACGCGCGGTCGAGCGCGGACGCCTGCGCGAGCAGCGTATCGGCGCTGTGCACCTCGCGCAGAACGCCCGCGGTGTCGCCCCCCTTGATCGCGTCCTGCTCCGCGCGAAAGTGCTGCTCGGCCTGCTGCAAAAGTGCCCACGCATCCGCGTTCGATGTGCCCTCGCGCTGCTCGCGCAACAACACCTCGGTGCCGAGCCGGCGGCGCAGGAATTCCGCGACACGCATCGACAGCGTGTCACGCAGCGCCAGCGGATTGCCGCGCGCCTGCTCGAAGCTCGCGCGCTCGAAGTCGGTTCCGGTCGCATCCTTGAGGCGAACGCTCACGCGCAGCTTGTTGCCGTCGGGTTCCACCGTTCCCATCACGAGCGTCCCCGCGTTCAGAGCGCGCGCGATGCTGTCGGGTGCCACGCCGCCACCACGGAAGAGCGATGCGCCATTCGTCGACACGACGTCCAGCCCCGACACCGCGCTCAGTCGCGTGATGAGCGCCTCGGTGAGGCCGTCGGCGATGTAGCCCAGGTCGTGGCCCTTGCTGTCGTCCTCGAAGTACATCACGGCAATACGGCGCGGGTCGAGCCCCGTGCTCTTGCCGGCGTTCCGGATGTGGTCACCGCGCGTGAAGTGCCACGCACCCCATCCAATGAGCACCAGCGGCAGCACTGCAGCGCCCACCCGAATCGCGAGGCGCTTGCGTCGCGCCGCCGGCGTCAGCACGCGCATCGCCTGCGTCGCGCTCCGGGCGGCCTGGACGCGCCGCGAGTACGTCGCGCCAGCCGGACGCTGCAGCGCCTCCGCGAACGCGCCCGCGGTGCGGAATCGATCCGCCGGCACCTTCGCCAGCGCCGTGAGCACGGTGTCTTCCAGCTCGTCCGGCACGTTCTCGCGCACGATGGCCAGCGACGGAACGCGATCCATCGTGTGCCGCGCGATGATCGACGCCGCCGTAGGCCCGACGAAGGGTGGAGTACCTGCGATCATCTCGTAGAGAACGCACCCCAACGCGTACACGTCGCTCCGCCCATCGATGTCCTTCTCGGCCATCGCCTGCTCGGGGCTCATGTACGTGGGCGTCCCGAGGCTGATGCCGGTTTGCGTGAGCTTCTCCTCGCCCATCGCGCTGATCGCGTGCGCGATGCCGAAGTCCGCAACGATGGCGTGACCGTCGTCGAGAAGAATGTTCTCGGGCTTGATGTCGCGGTGGATGATTCCCTGCCGGTGCGCGTAGTCGAGCGCGTTCGCGACCTCGATCGTGATCTGCACCGCCTCATCCACCGAGAGCTGCTGCTCACGGTCCAGCTTCGCGCGCAGCGACTCGCCCGAAACGAACGGCATCACGTAGTACAACAAGTGATCCGGCGTCTCTCCAGAATCGTAGAGCGCCAGTATGTTCGGGTGACTCACTTTTGTAGCGAGCTGGATCTCGCGCCTGAAGCGTTCCGGACCCAGTGCCATTCCCAGGTCGGGAAGCAACACCTTGATCGCCACCTCGCGGTCGTGCCTGAAGTCCTTCGCGAGGTAAACGGTGGCCATCCCTCCGCGGCCCAACTCGCGTACGATCTCGTACCGCCCTTCCAGAGCGGCCTGAAGTCGATCGACGCTACTGCTCATCTCTGTTGCCCGTGTCATTTGTTAAGAGACACTAAGATGCGAACATAAGACTTGTGACCTGAATCTGCCAGAGCTTGTGATCCAAATCTGCAGCTGCTGGGTCAGGGCGTTCCGATCGCCGTGTCCGCGGCCTGCGCCTTCCGGAGTGCGGCGTCGTCCCTCACGGCCTTGATCTCGAGGTCCAGTTGCTCTATCCGGGCCCGGAGCGCCGACATGTAGGCCCCGCGCGCACTCAGCTCCGCGGCGGCCGCTGACTTGGCCGCGTCCGCGAGCGCGGCGCTGGAGGTCTGCTGGACGCCGGTGACGTTACCGTGAGGCCCGAAGGTGAGTGCGATCTTCCCGGAGCCGAGCGTCTGCGTGCCGAATGAGAGATTCAGGATCGGGTCGTTCGCGGCGACGAGCGGCGCGATGCGCTCCTCACGAATCGTGAACGTCGCGCGCCTCGCGTCCATCTCGCTGGGCACGTGGATGCGGATCACGCGCATGATCGGCTCGCGATAGTAGATCCGCGCGCAAATGGAATCGGAGCCGGAGCAACCCATCGACAATCCCTTCGCGCCGGGCGCCGGCTCGAGCGGCGTCGCGGGATCCGGGAGCGGCGACACCGACAGCACGATGTTCGTGACTCCGAACAGTTCGGCCGCGCGCGGATAGGCGGTGAACGCGTGCGACACCTCAGCCCAACTCATGTTCGAGCCGGTCGCGGGAGGAAGCTCGGTGACGTCGAAGGTGCGCAGCACGTGCGTGGTAGAGTCGAGCCGTGCTCGCGCTTTCGAGATTTGGGCGCACGAGGTGTCCTTGCCCGCCGTGAGCCCGCCAGTGGTGACGCTGCCGAGTATTCCCGCGGCGCCTTTGGCGATCGAGCTGACGATGGCGGCACGCTCGTCGGCGCCGCTGTAGTTGAGCGACGTGAGCACGCCCGTTTCGGACAGCTTCACGCCGAGCGCCTGTTCCATCGTGCTCGAAGGCGCGAGTCCGAGCCGGTATGCCTGGCGACGATCGGGCGCGGTGGTGGCGGTTACCGTCCAGCTGGTCGCGATGGAGTCGCGCGGAGTGCACTCGCCACCCAGCCCGCGCGCGGCGGTGTGCCGGGTGATGGTCTTCGCGTCGACCGAGATCAGATCGCGCGTGACGTAGTAGCGCAAACCATCGCTCGGTGCGCGGTCGATGTCGAATGGGCCGCTGGTATTGAGGGAACCCGGCCGCGCGCAGGCGGCGGTCGCTGCCGTGAGGAGCAAACCGAGTAGTTGGGCGGGGCGCGGCATGAATCCTCCATTGGCCATGCACGTGTGAAGCGTCCGGCGGGTTCGATCGTCGTGGATATGATAGGGTTGCACTGGGCGCGGGGCTACTCCGGCTGCGCCACCGGGGGACAGGAGGCGTCCCATGCGGTACGATCGGTGGGTGCATGGCAGCAGCTGTTCGAGGCATCGCGTGTGGCTTCGCCGCGCGCTGCTCGTCCCGGTGCTGCTTGCCGCCGCAGTGGCCGCGCGCGCGGCGCCGCTCCCTCCAACATCCATTCCCGTGCGCGTCATCCTGATCGCGAACGACGTTCGCGATTCGATGAATATGGTCTTCCTCCATTCGACATCGGGATGGCGAAAGTATCCCACCTACGTCAACGCCGCGAATTACGGTCGCGGGACTCCCATCTGGCAGGAGACCATGCGCTGTCTGCGCGGCCACATCTCCACGGACACGCTGTGGATCACGGCGTGGGAGTCGCCGCGCGGGGAGCGTGCGTTTGCGGCGGCCGTGACCGGTGAGTGCGACGATCGGGCGGACGCGGTGGGCAGCTGGCACACGCACCCCTGGCGCGCCGACAGCACCGCGAAGCCGATCAAGATCCGCGAGCTTTCCATCGGAGACCTGCGCGCGTTCCGGGCGAGCGCGGATCGGATCGCACTCGCGCAGTGGGACCGGGATTCGATGGCCGGTGCGGTGCGTGCGTTCAACGGCTCCGTGCAATACCCGGTGCCGGTGCAGGTTCAGCTGCGCGCGCGATTCGATAGCACAGCAGTCGAGCCCGATACGACTGGAACGCGCTGAAATCGGATTCGGAAATGTGACGCTTCGGTATGCGCGTGAAGGGGGTTGCGCCGCCGACCCAAAAGCGTAACACATTGTGGCACAATACCATATAAACGAGTACGGACGCTGCCAGCGCGCCCATTACGCGTGATGATGTCCGTTCGTAGCGTGATAGACTCTGTGACAGATCTCACCATACATTGCGGGTCAGAATTTTCTAAGAAATTCACCCGCACCAGCCGGCGCGCGTCCAGCGACGAGCACCGGCCTATTCTTTGGCCAAATACAGCGAACTCAGCAACCCGGACGATGGTGAACCGCTCCCGCCCCGCCCTTCACGTCGAGTGTCGGGAGGCGCGGGCGTTCCGCGTGCGCTGTTGACGTCGCTCGAGGATCACCTCACCTCGCTGCCTGGGGTGACGCTGGCGCGTGTCGAGATTCGGCCCACCGGCGAGATCGTCGGCATCCATCTCATGGTTGCGGCGGGCACGGACACGAGCGCCCTCATCAACACGGTGGACGAGACGCTGCGAACGGACTTCGATCTCAAAGTCTCCCCCGAGCAGATCTTCGTCGCGCAGGTCAACGCGCGCACGGGCACGGCGGCGGCGCGCCCGGGCGAGGGCGCCGGCGGGTTCGACCAGCGCCGCTCGGGGGAGGTTCGCGCGGCCGACACTTTCGACACTCCGCGACTCGCGCGCCGGGTGTACTTCGAGGATCTCGAGGTGCGCCGCTCGCGCGTTTTGGGAATCACCTGCCGAGTGTCGCTGCGGAAGGGCGCACTGGTGCTGAGTGGCGAGGTTACCGGCGCGAGCTCCGAGCGGTCGCGCGCGGAATTGGCGTCGCGCGCGACGCTGGCGGCGCTGGGCGCTGCCGACGTCGCGGCGCAGACGGCGGCGATAGAGCACGTGCTGCTGGTCGACTCGCTCGAGCGACGTTACGTGGTGGTGGCCGTCGCCGCGCGGCGGGGGCGCGAGATCGTGCCGCTCACGGGCGTGTGCGAGGTGCGCGAAGATGTGGAGACGGCTGCGGTGTTGGCGACGCTGTCGGCCACGAACCGGTGGCTCGCGCAGTACTGAGCCCGGGTGGGCCGCTCGCGGCCGCATTGAAACCAACGATTGGTTGACGCGTACAAAGACGAGCTGTGGTCGACGTTCGATCGAGTCTCTGTCGCGGGAGCCACATCGATGAACTGCCTTCGCATCGCTACCGCATCGCTCCTGCTCTCCGCTCCCATCGTGGCGCGAGCGCAGAGCACCGCACCAATCCCGATCGACATCGCCAAGCGCTACTTCGCGGAGGCGCGAGCGCTGTGCACCGCCGACGACGGCAAGTTGTGGGGGGTGTCGTTGTGTGGGCCAATGATGTTCGTCGACGCGGCGAGCCGCGAGATCGTCGCGAGCGAGGCCGACGCGAAAGGAGTGCTGAAGGCGCAGGACGGAGTATTCGTCGGCATGCTTCCGGCGGACCAGAACGTCGCGAATACGGCCGTGGAGTGGAGCGGCGTACGGTGGACGCAGATGCTCTGGCCGCTCCCCGACGACGAGCGCCCACGCGCGACGCTGATCGCGCACGAGCTCTTCCATCGTATTCAGCCGCAGCTCGGGCTGCCGAAGATGAGCGAAGGCGACAACGCACATTTGGACGAGGTGGATGGGCGGTACGACATGCAGCTCGAGTGGCGGGCGCTGTCTCGCGCGCTCGAGGCTCATACGAAGGCGGAGATCGAGCAGGCCGTCAGTGACGCACTGCTCTTTCGCGCGGACCGCTACCGGATCTACCCGAAGGCTGAAGCGGAGGAGCGAGCGCTCGAGATGAACGAGGGCTTGGCTGAATACACTGGCGTGATAGTCGGGAATCCGACTCCGGAACTACGAACCGCCATGGCGCTGCACGATCTGGCAACGCACGTGGGTGACGTGACGTTCGTGCGATCGTTCGCGTACGCGACCGGACCGGCGTACGGGTTGCTCCTCGATCGTTACGCGCGCGGGTGGCACGCGCAGTTGAAGTCCGGCGACGGCCTCGATGCGATACTGCGGACCGCGCTGCATGCTGGAAGATCCGATGCGACGGCAGAACGCGCGGCGAGCTACGACGGCGCGTCACTCCGCACCTTCGAAGTCGAGCGCGACCGTAAGCGCCAGGCCGTCCTCGCCCTCGACCGCGGCAAGTTCGTCGACGGCCACAAGTTCACCCTGCACTTTCGCCACATGAATGTGCAGTTCGATCCGCGTAACTTGCAGCCGTTGGGCGACGCCGGGACCGTGTATCCGACGATTCACATCTCGGACGACTGGGGAATTCTCGATGCGAAGAATGGCGCGCTCATGAAGCCCGACTGGAGCGCTCTCGTAGTCTCGGCGCCGACGTCGACATCGGGAAGCGCCGCGAGCGGCGATGGATGGACGCTCGCGCTCAAGCCCGGCTGGACGATCGTTCCCGACTCACGGTCGGGCGATTTCGTGTTGTCCGCACCTTCCTCGAGCCACTGATCAATGCGCGTTGCGATCGGATCCGACCACGCAGGTTTTCACTACAAGGCGCTCATCAAGGAGATTCTCGCGCGCTGGGGTCACGACGTCACCGACTTCGGCACCGACTCGGATGCGCCCGTCGACTACCCATTGTTCATTCGCCCCGTTGCGCTCGCGGTCGCGCGCGGCGAGTTCGAGCGCGGCATCGTGCTCGGCGGCTCGGGCAATGGCGAGGCGATCGTCGCGAACCGCGTGCGCGGCATACGGTGCACGCTCTGCTGGAACGTCGAGTCCGCGCGCTACGCGCGGCAGCACAACGACGCGAACGTGCTCTCGATAGGGGAGCGGTTGGTGGCGGAGTCGGACCTCGAGCCGATACTCAGGGTGTGGTTCGAGACCGCATTCGAAGGTGGCCGGCACCAGCGGCGCATCGACGAGATCGACGCGGTGTGAGCCGATAGCGAAGTTCAGTCGACGCGCGCCACGCGGATCAGGCCTGGGGAGCCACCCCCAGCTCACGTCACCAGGCTGCGGGCGTGGTATTCCGCCCTGTCCCACGCGCGCTCGGCCATGATGTCCTTCAGCGTCGCGACCGCATCCCACAGCTCCGCGTAGCCGAGATACAGCGGGGTGAAGCCGAGCCGCAGGATGTCCGGCGCGCGAAAATCTCCGATCACGCCGCGGTCGATCAACGCTTGTTTGATCGGCCAGGCCTGGGAATGCGAGTAGCAGAGCTGACTGCCGCGCATCCCCGGCGCGCTCGGCGACACCAGCGCGAACTCGTCGCGCCCGATCTCCTGCCCCACGAGCGCGTCGAAGATCTCGCCCTGCCGGACGGATTTCGCGCGCACTGCGTCGAGCGGCGCCTCGAGCATCAGGTCGACGCCCACCTCGAGCGCAGTCAGACTCAGAATTGGCGGCGCACCCACCGTGAGCCGCTCGATTCCCTGCGCGGGGCGATACGACTGTTCGAACGTAAAGGGAGAGTCGTGCCCGAACCATCCGCTCAACACTGGCGTGATGTGCGGCTGGTGCCGCTGGGCCACGAACAAGAACGCGGGCGCGCCCGGCCCGCCGTTGAGATACTTGTAACCGCATCCCACCGCGAGATCGACGCCGGCGGCGGCAAGGTCGATGGGCATCGCGCCGGCCGAGTGGGCGAGGTCCCAGAGCATGATCGCTCCGCGCGCGTGCGCCCGCTCGGTGATGCGCCGCATGTCGTACATGCGCCCCGTGCGGTAGTTGACGTGCGTGAGCATGACGACCGCGACGTCGTCCGTGATCGCGTCCTCGATGTCGTCCGGCTCCGCGAGACGCAGCGTGTGGCCGCGACCGAGGTGCCGCATCAACCCCTCGGCCACGTACAGGTCCGTCGGAAAGTTGGCGGGCTCGGAAACGATGACACGCCTGTTGGGCCGAAGCTCGAGTGCCGCCGCCAGCGCCTTGAAGAGGTTGATGGACGTGGAGTCCGCGACGATCGTCTCGCCTTCGCGCGCACCGATCAGGCGGCCGATCTTGGCGCCGATTCGCTGCTGCAGATCGATCCATCCGCGCGTGTTCCAGCTTCGTATGAGATCGTGGCCCCACTCGACTTCGACCACTTCGCGTACGCGCTCGGATGTCGCCCGAGGCATCGCGCCGAGCGAGTTGCCGTCCAAGTAGATGACGCCTTCGGGGAGCGCGAATCGATCACGAAATGCTCGAAGCGGATCCGTGCGATCCAGCGCCTCCAGATCACCGCGCGTGATCACCGCGCTCACGATCTCATCACAGTTCGGTGCGCACGTCCCAGAGCTCCGGGAAGAACGTGACGTCGAGAACCTGCCGGAGATAGCCGACGCCCGCGGTGCCGCCCGTTCCGCGTTTGCGCCCGATGATTCGCTGCACCGTCGTCACGTGGCGAAAGCGCCATTGCTGGAACCAGTCTTCGAGGTCTATCAGCTCCTCCGCCAACTGATACAGATCCCAGTAGCGCTTCGGATCCCGGTACACCTGCGCCCACGCCGCGAGCACCGACGCATCCGCGTGGTAGGGCTCGCGCACGTCGCGCTCCAGCGCGTCGGCGTCGATCGCGAAGCCGCGCCGCGACAGGAGGTGGATCGCCTCATCGTACAGGCTGGGAGTCTCGAGCGCGCGCTCGAGTAGCGCCTTCACATCGCCGCGATGCCGATGCGGCGCTATCATCGCCGCCTGCTTGTTGCCGAGTGCGAACTCGATCAACCGGTATTGCACGGATTGAAAGCCGGACGACTGTCCGAGCGCATTGCGAAATTGCGAATAGTCACTCGGTGTCATGGTGGACAGCACGTCCCACGACTGGATGAGCTGCGACTGAATCCGGCTCACCCGCGCGAGATGTTTGAACGCCGGCTGCAGGTCATCGGCGATGACGAGACGCCGCGCAGCCCCGAGCTCGTGCAGCGTCAGCTTCATCCACAGCTCGGTTGCCTGGTGGATGATGATGAACAGCATCTCGTCGTGGCAGTCGGAGCGTGGCTGCTGGGCCGCGAGCAGAGTGTCGAGCTGGAGGTAGTCGCTGTAGCTCATCGCGCCGGCGAAGTCGGTGTGCGCTTCGGCGGCGGGGTGCGGGCTGGAAGATTGCGCGGCTTCGTCCTTCATGTCGTTCGTCCTCACCAAATGTCCGGCACCTCCGCCCGCGGTCTCACCATCGGGTCGCCCTCCTTGCACCCGAACGCCTTCGCGAACGCCACCGAGTTCGACACCGGGCCGTTCACGCGCCACCTGTCCGGCGAATGCGGGTCGACGGTCACGCGCGTGCGCAGCGACTCGTCGCGCTCGTGCCCGCGAAAGCTCTGCGCAAAGCCGATGAAGAAACGCTGCTCCGGTGTGAACCCCTCGATCAGCCCGGGACGACCATCGCGTTCGAGCGCTCGCTCCAGCGCATCGTAGCCGGTGAGCAGGCCGCCGTTGTCCGCGATGTTCTCCCCCTCCGTGAGCGCGCCGTTCACGTGGAAGGTGTCCACCTGAATGTAGCCGTCGTACTGCGACACTATTCGTGCCGACAGCTTGGCGAACGTCGCCGAGTCCGACGGCTGCCACCAGTCGCGAAGACTCCCCGACGCATCGTAGTGGCGTCCCTGATCGTCGAAGCCGTGCGTGAGCTCGTGCCCCGCCCAGCTCCCGCCCAGCGAGCCGTAGTTCGCACCGTCGTCCGCGTTGGGGTCGAACGTCTGCGGCGTGAGCGCGCCGGCGGGGAAGACCATCTCGTTCTTCGTCGGATCGTAGTACGCGTTCACGGTGGGCACGGTCATGTCCCACTCCGTGGTATCCACCGCCTCGCCCGGCCTGTTCGCGGTGCGTTTCCACTCGAACTGGTTCGCGCGGATGTCGTTGAGCACGAATGCGTCATCGCGCACGTCGAGCTTCGAGTAGTCGCGCCACTTGTCGGGATAGCCAACCTTCTCGTGCATCTTCGAGAGCTTGTCGAGCGCGCGCGCCTTCGTCGTGTCGGACATCCACGTCAGGTTCTTCAGGCGCGCGGCGAACGCCGTGCGAATGTCGTCGATCACCTGCTTCGCGCGCCGCTTCGCTTCCGGCGGAAAAGTCTTGGCGACGTAGGCTTCGCCGAGCGCTTCGCCCATCTGGTCGTCGGTCTCGCGGAGGCAGCGCTTCCACCGCGGCAGCAGCTCCTTCGCACCGCTGAACGTCGACGAGAACGCGAAGCTCTCCTTGACGTACGGAGTGCTCAGCCACGGCGCCGCGGACGAGAGCACGTGGTAGCGCAGATACGCCTTCCAGTTCGCGAGCGACTCGCTCGCGAGCAGCGTGTCCGCGCGAGCGATGAACGCCGGCTGTCCGATGTTGAGCTTCGTGACGGGATGATCCACGCCCGCGTTGTGGAAATAGCGAGTCCAGTTCACGTGCGGCGCGATGGCGGCGAGCTGCTGCTCCGTCATCGGATGATCCACGGCCGCGGGATCGCGCATCGCAACGCGCGTCAGCGACGCCTCGGCCAGCTTCTTCTCGAGATCGTAGACTCGTTGCGCATCGGCGTTCGCCGCAGTGGGCGACTCGCCCGA
>Ga0207707_10004874_pt1 | contig 11782 bp, 9 predicted proteins | sample KBSC83BmetaG_FD_184336 | JGI IMG/M metagenome (GOLD analysis project Ga0207707, IMG submission 184336) | Corn rhizosphere microbial communities from Kellogg Biological Station, Michigan, USA - KBS C8-3B metaG (SPAdes) (version 2) | ecosystem: Host-associated > Plants > Roots > Rhizosphere ... | reverse complement strand
ATGAAGGCGAACGCGAGCAGCTCGCCGTTCTTCGCCGTGACGTAGCCGCCGAGCGAGATGACGCTGTTCGTGGTCCCCGTCTTGGCGTGCAGATTCCCCTGCGCCGGCGTCGCACGCATGCGATGGCGCAGCAGCTCGGACTCGCCCGCCACGGGGAGTGACGAGTGGAAGGCGTCGCTCCACGACGCGCCGTTCGCGTAGCCGAGCAGCTGTACGAGGGAGCGCGGGGTGATGTGGTCGAGCACCGAGAGCCCGCTGCCGTCGGCGGCGAACACCGCGCCGGGCGCCGCACCCACTTTCGCTGTCATGAATTGCCGCAGCAGCTTGCTCGCGGACTCGACGGAGCCCACGGAGTTGGGCGCCGCGTTCCGGCCCGCGTCGCGGAAGAGCAGCTCCGCGTAGTGATTGATGCTCTCGCCGTTCATCACGTCGAGCATCTGACCGATGGTGGGAGACGGCAGCCCGGTCACCTTCACGGCGCTCGCGGGGGTGGCGGCGAAGGAGGTGGCGCCATCCACGGACACGCCGCGTGCCTGCAGCGCGCGCCGGAACGCGCCGGCGCAGAACGCCGTGGGATCCTCGACGACGAGCTGGTAGCTGTGCTCGCCCGCGTGAGCGCCGATCGTTCCCTTCACCTCGATCACGCCGGCGGCCGACGTGTGCGCGGAGATGCGCGCCTTGCGGCCGGCCACGGTGCGCACCTTGGACGCCAAGGGAAGTGTCGTCGCGGGATCGAGCGTCACGACGGCGCCGTGCTTGCCGTTGCCGGGTTGCACGCGCACGGTCACGAGGTTCTCGTTGAGCGACAGCGCCGACACGCGCGCGGCGTAGCCGGACTCGAGATACCGCCGCTGCCACCCCTCGGGGATGCGCTGCGTGTCGAACGCGCTGGCATCCGCCACGAGCGCGCCGGTCACCCGCCTCACGCCCGCCTTCACGACGAGCTCCGCGAGCGAGTCCATCGCGCCGCCGGGGCCGCTGATGAAGCGCTTGGAGAGCGCCGGATCGCCGTCGCCACGAAGGATCAGATTGCCGCGCAGGATGCCGTCCGCTCCGAGCGATCCGTCGCGCAGCACGTCGGTGCTGAACTGATGCGCGGCGCCGAACTGGTCGAGCGCGAGCGCGCTCGTGAACAGCTTCATGTTGCTCGCCGGCTGCAGCGCCTCGTCGGGGTTCACCCCGTAGAGCGTGTCGTTGCGCGTGAGCGAGACCACGATGACGCCCCAGCGCCCGTTGCGCACGCGCTGGATCATGAGCTGGTGGAGATCGCTCACCAGCTCGAGCTCCCCCTGCGGCTTCGCGAAGTGCACGGCCGCCACGGCGCGGGTAACCTTGCGGGCGCGGCGTCGCGGACGGTGCTTGGTGTCGTCCGACGCCTGTCTGACCGACGGGGCGCGGACGGCGTGGGGCGCCGCCACAGTGCGCGTCGGTATGGCGAGCACAGCAATAAACGCAGCGGCGATGAAGCCGAGGCGTACGGGGGCGAACGTCGGCAGCCGATCCAGTATCGAAGACAAGTCTAACGCGGGCAAGATGTTAAGTGGGCAGCAACGGGAGCGGCGGCCCCGGAGCAAACTCTCCTGCGCCGCCGCTCTCGTCAACCCTTTCACTACGAGTCTGACGTCCCGTCGTCACATATTGGCGCGCGCCAATGTTCGGCCGCAATCCGTCAGATCTTTACGATGATTCCGCGCCTGTGCATGAGCTGCAGAATCGCGTAGAACAGCGCTACGTACACCACCGCAAAGAAAAGGCTCGAGTCGCGGGCGTCGGAGAAGAGGGGCACGAACACCGACTCGTACACGGCGCTCTGCACCGACACGAGCGCCCCGCCGCGCGGCACCCTCACCAGGGTGTAGATGAAGCGCGAGAAGAAGCCCGACGCCACGAAGGCCACGATCGGGTTGAGCCCAAAGGGCACGATCGGCCTGGTCCACGCGCGCCACCCCTTCACGTCTATCAGCCACACGCACGTCGCGATGCACACGCACGCCATCCCCGCGGTAAAGACCACGTACGAGCTCGTCCAGAGGTTCTTGCCGATCGGGAACGACCAGTTCCACACGAGCCCCGCCATCATCCCGAGCGCACCCGCCGCGAACAGGGTGGAGACGCGCTCGAGCAGCGGCGTGGGCGCGGCGATCCACCGCCCGGCGATGGTGCCGAGGATGACGGTCGCGGTGGCGGGCACCGTGGAGAGGATTCCCTCGGGATCCCAGATGCCGCCGCCGCCGATCCACATGTGGTGTGGTCCGATCACTGTTCGATCGAGCCACGCCGCGAGCGATGCGCCTGGATCGGAGAGCACGAGCGCTCCGATGCCGTGTCCCGGCACCGGAACGAGCGTCATCACCAGCCAGTAGCCCACGAGCAGCACCACCGCGATCCAAACCTGCTGCCGAATGGTCGTGCGCATCGTGAGCAGCGCGCCGAGTAGGTAGCAGACGCCGATGCGCTGCAGCACGCCGGTGACTCGCCAGTGGGAGACGTCGAGCGGGATGGTGGTCGAGTCGAACACCGCGCCGCCCGGCAACTGGATGTAGAACTGGTGATACGGGAAGCCGGTCATGAGGAGACCGAGCCCGACGATCGTGAGCGCCCGGCGCGCGGTCTGGCGCATGATCGCCCCGTCGCTCTCGCCTCGCGCGCGCCGCGCATCGCGCGAGAGCACGGTGGTGACGCCGACGATGAAGAGGAAGAACGGGAAGATGACGTCGGTGGGCGTCCATCCCCACCACGGGGCATGCTCGAGCGGCGTGTAGATCGCGCTCCAGCTGCCCGGATTGTTCACGAGCAGCATTCCCGCCACGGTCGCCCCCCGAAAGACGTCGAGCGAGAGGAGCCGCTCGCGCCTGGGGGGCGCCGCTACCGCCGCGCCCTCAGAAGTGGATGGCGAGATGGCCGAAGAGGAAGAGCAGGCCGACGATCGTGAAGGCGGCCAGCGTCAGCGGTCCGCCGAAGAGCGCGCGGAACAGCTTCGCATCGTATTTCAGGTGCATGTAGAACAGCACGACGATCGCGAACTTGATCGCCGAGAGCACGAGCAGCGTGGGGACGAACATTTTCGTCTTCACGAACGACGGCAGATAGTAGATGTACACCTCGAGCCCGGTGAGGAGCGTGAGAATCAACGCCACCCAGCGATACGTCTTCCAGTCGGGGTGCGTGTGCTCTTCCGGCGAGGCGTTACCCTCTGCGTCGTGTGCGAGCATGGAATGCGAGTGATCGGCGGCCATCGGAGTCCCCGCTTACTTGATGAGGTAGACGAGCGTGAAGATCGCGATCCACACGACGTCGACGAAGTGCCAGTACAGCGCACAGACGTCCACGTTGATCGCGTCTCGCGGCTCGAGCCCGCGCTTCATGTCGATGAACAACAGTGTGAGCAGCCAGATCACACCGGCCGTCACGTGCGCGCCGTGAAAGCCCGTGAGGATGAAGAACGACGACCCGAAGAGGTTCGTGTGGATCGTGAGCCCCTCGTGCACGAACGAGGTGAACTCGTACGCCTGGAAGCCCAGAAAGGTCGCGCCGAGGATCGCGGTGGACGCGAGCCAGATCTTCGAGGACTTGCGGTCGCCGCGCACCACGGCCGAGTGCGCGAGCACCATGGCCAGCGACGACATCAGCAGCACGAAGGTCGAAACCGACGTGACGGGGATGTTGAGGATCGCCTTGAAGACGTGCCCGGTGGCCGGATCCGTCCACGCCTCGTGCGGAAACGGCCCGACCACGGAGCGGCCGCGATAGATCAGGTACGTCGAGATCAACGACGCGAAGAAGAAGCACTCCGAGCCGATGAAGGTCCAGATCGCGACCTTCGTGCTGTTGAGCCCTGTGCTCGTGGGCGGGTGTGCCCCGTGGGTGTCGTGTGTTTCGAGAGCGGCGGTAGCCAAAGCGATCTCCGAGGAGCGGTCGATGGTTGACTGAGCTTTCGTGGTGCTCTAGTGGTGCTCTGGCTCGAGCGGCGTGAGCAGCCAGCTGTAGAGCGTCAGCACGAAGATCGCCGCGGCGAGGAACATGATCGGCAGATTCTTGTGCATGATGAGCCCGATGAACACCGATCCGAGCGCGAACGCCGCGATGAGCGGCTTCACCGTGGGCGTCGGCATGACGATGCCGAGCTCGTTGGCCGATGGATGCGCCGTTGGGGCGTTGAGCTGTGTGTCCGCGGGGGTCTTGAGCCTCCCCGCATTTTTCCCACCGAGCGTGACATCCACCTCCTGCTCGGCCGCCGCGCCGTGCGGCACGTCGGTGGTGAGCTTGGGCGACTTGCGGTCCCAGAGCGGATAGCGCGACGTGACGGTGGGGATGGTCGCGAAGTTGTAGTCCGGCGGCGGCGAGGGGATCATCCACTCGAGCGTCGCGCCGCCCCACGGATCGTTCCCCGCGATCTCGCCGGCCTTCATGCTGTGGAACCAGTTGTAGATCATGAACAGCAGGCCGACCGCGATCATGAACGCGCCCACCGTCGCGAGGTGGTTGTTGAACTCCCACCCCTGGCCGGCGTCGTACGTCGAGATGCGGCGCGGCATGCCATCCAGCCCGAGGAAGTGCATCGGGAAGAACGTGAGCGTCATGCCGATGGCGGTGAGCCAGAAGTGCCAGCTGCCGAGCCGCTCGCTCATGATGCGGCCGGTGATCTTCGGATAGTAAAAGTAGAGACCCGCGAAGAGCCCCATCATCGAGCCGCCGAAGAGCACGTAGTGGAAGTGCGCGACGATGAAGTAGCTGTCCGTCTGCTGCAGGTCCGACGGCGGCGACGCGTGCATCACGCCGGAGATGCCGCCGATGGTGAAGAAGGCGACGAGCGCGATGGCGTACTTCATCGCGGTGGTGAAGCGCAGCGAGCCGCCCCACATCGTGCCGAGCCAGTTGAAGATCTTCACGCCCGTGGGAATCGCGATCAGCATCGTGGTGATGCTGAAGAACGAGTCGGCAATCGGGCCCATGCCCACGGCGAACATGTGGTGGGCCCACACGCCGAAGCCGAGGAAGGCGATGAGGATCCCGGAGTACACCATCACGGGATAACCGAAGAGCGGCTTTCGCGAGAATACCGGCAGCACCTCGGACACGAGTCCGAAGGCCGGGAGGATGAGGATGTAGACCTCCGGGTGCCCGAACAGCCAGAACAGATGCTGCCAGAGCAGCGGATCGGCGCCCGCGGTGATCTCGTAGAAGTTCGTCCCGAAGAAGCGGTCGAGCATGAGGAAGGTGACGGCGACCGTGATGATCGGGAACGCCAGCACGATCATGAACTGCGTGATGAACGCCATCCACGTGAACACCGGCATGCGCATGAAGTGCATGCCGGGGGCGCGCATGTTGATGACGGTCGTGATGAAGTTGAAGCCGGCCGCGAGCGACGAGACGCCGAGGATCTGGAGGCCGATCACCCAGAAGTCGATGTTCAGCCCGGGCGAGTACGTGGGCGTGGTGAGCGGGGCGTACCCGAACCAGCCGGCGTTGGGGGCCGCGTGAAAGAGCCACGAGACGTTGATGAACAGTCCCCCGAACAGAAACACCCAGTAGCTGAACGCGTTGAGCCGCGGGAAGGCGACGTCCCGCGCGCCGATCTGCAGCGGGATGAGATAATTGAAGAACGCCGCGGAGAGCGGCATGATGACCAGGAAGATCATCGTCGTGCCGTGCATCGTGAACAGCTCGTTGTACGTCTGCGCGCTCACGATGCGGCCGTTCGGCCCGTAGAGCTGCGTGCGGATGAGCAGCGCTTCGATCCCGCCCACGATGAACCACGTGAGCGACGTGTAGAGATAGAGCTGGCCGATGCGCTTGTGATCGGTGGTGGCCAGCCAGCTCCAGAGCCCGGACTCGTATTTTTTAGGCGCGCTCGCGGCGTGCGCCGGAAGTGAGACTGTCGTAGCCATGTCGATCTCCGATTACTTCAGTGACGAGAGATACGCGGCGAGATCCGCGATCTGCTGGTCCGTGTAGAAACCCGGCGTCGCGCCCTTTTCGTTCTTTCCGAACAGCGGCATCAGGCTGCCCGCCTTCATCTCCGGCGCGTTCTTGATCCAGAGCTCCAGGTGCTTGAGATCGTTCGGGTAGATGCCGCCCGCGATCGTGGTGCGGCTGCCCACGTGCGTGAGGTTCGGGCCGATCATGCCGGCCGCCGTGGGCACGCCCTTCACCGTATGGCACGCGATGCAGGGGGCCGTCTTGAACATCGCGGCGCCGCGCGCGGCATCGCCGACGACGCTCTCGTCGAATGTCAGATTGGCCGGTGTCGGAGTCTTGGGGATGACCCACTCCGGGAGCTTCGAGCGCGGATACGTGGCGGTGGAGGTGTCGCTCACGTTCATCACCGGCGTCGCGACGGGCGGCTTGGCACCCGCGCTCGCCGGTGTGGTCGCGGCGGTGCTCGTCGCCACCTGCGTCACGGGCGCGGCGCCCGTCTTTCCGCTATCCGCCGCGGCGGCGGTCGGCGCGCTCCCGACCGCGAGCGTCTGCTGGTGCTTGATGTACGCATCGAACTCCGCCGGCGTCACCGTGAACACCTTGAATCGCATGTTCGCGTGCGACGTGCCGCAGTACTCCGCGCAGAAGCCGTTCCAGGCGAAGGTCGAGTCCGGCGTGAACCAGATGTAGTTGGTGTGATTCGAGATCAGGTCGCGCTTGCCGTTGAGCTGCGGAATCCAGAACGAGTGCAGCACGTCCTTCGTGGTGAGCGCGAAGTTCGCCGTGCGCCCCACCGGCAGATAGAGCTCGTTCGCGGTGGTCACGCCGTACTGCGGGTAGCGGAACTCCCACCACCACTGGTGGCCGATCACCTCCACCTGCAGCGCGCTCGGAATCGCCTTGGCCTGCGTCTCGAAGATCGTCTTGATCGTCGGCACGGCAATGAACGCGAGGATCACGGCCGGCACGAGCGTCCAGCCGATTTCCAGCGTCGTGTTGCCGTGGATCTGCTTGGCCTCGCGATTCCCCTCGTGATCGCGGAACTTCACGAGGATGTAGATCAGCAGCCCCTCGATGAGCACGAACACCGTGAGGCCGGCGTACAGCAGCCGTCGAGTGAGGGTGTCGACCGAGTGTCCGAACTCCGAATGCGCCCCGAAGATCGTATTGGGAGCGAAGGAGCCGCAGGCCGAGAGCGAGAGTGCAAGTAGCAGCGCGAGTGCCGGCGTCAGCCAGCGCATGCGGAGATCACGGGTCATCCCGAATCCTTGCTATGTCTATGGGAGGGCGCCGTAGCGGGCGCACCTGTTGAAGGCGACGAAGTGAAAGTATGCCGGTGAGGGGCACAATTCAAGGAAAAACGCGGGTGGCCGGCCCTCACTCCACGCGCTCCAGACGGGGATTCGGACGCACCGTGCGCCCCGCCTTCGACTGCGCCGCGCCGTTCACCGTGACGATGTCTGCCGTGAAGTCGAATCGACCGGAAAAGAGCGACGACCCCACGCCGTACGAGTCCACCGGCACGCCGCTTTCCTCGAACGCGCGGATCTTCTCCACCGTGAATCCGCCCGAGACCACGATCCGCACGCCGGGGAATCCGGCGTCGTCGAGCGCACGGCGCACGTTCCACACGAGCTGCGGGTTCACGCCAGTGGGGCGAAAGCTCCCCATCTGCGGGATGATCGAGCGATCCACGAGATTCTCGGAGGTGTCGAGCCGCACGGCCCAGAGCCGGCCGCGCATCGCGCGCGCCACGTCCACGCTCGTCCGCACGCAGTCGTTCTCGTAGTCCACCAGCGTGATGATCTGCACGTCCGGCGAGATGTACTCGGCGAACTTCCTCGTGGCGAGCACCGTGTCGCCGCCGTAAGCCGCGATCAGCGCGTGGGGCACCGTCCCGATCCCGGTCGAGCCCCACCAGCTCGCCTGCGCGTCGGTGGAGACGCCGATCGCGCCCGCGATGTGCGCGGCGTAGCCGTCGCCGGTTTGCACGAGCCAGTGGTCGTGCCGCGCGGGAAAGAACATCACTGTCTTGGGGTGCGCCGCCTCGACGACGAGCCGCGTGTTCGTCCCCACGCGCGTGCGCCGCGCGAGCACGCCCAGGTAGAGCGTCTCGAGGTGCGCGAACATCTCGTACGGTCCGTCGATGGTCATCACCGTTTCCCACGGCGCGATCGGCTCGCCGTCGTACAGCGCGTGCACGGCGAGCGCGCTCCAGTCGTCGGAGCAGAGCTTGAGTATCGCGATCGCCTCGTCCATGCCGCCGAGGTAGCCGATCGACTTGCCGAACACCTGCATCGTGACCCGCGGGGCGTAGCGGTCGGCGATGAGGATGTCGCGCGCGCGAACGAAGTACTTGTCCGAGTAGTAGCCCTCGCGCATCCGCTCCACGGGGAGATGAAACACGGAGGGATCGAGACGGGTGCGGCGCGTCGTGGCCATGAGTGCTAGAAGCTATCGGACGCGGCTCACTGGCGGCAACCATCGTGGCCAGCGTATTCTCCGGCGGATGTCCCTCCTCGAAGCGCACGTCATCTGCGCCATTCTCGTGGTGATCGATCTCGTCACGCGCGCGCTGCGTTTTCAGTGGCTGCTCGAGGGACTGCGCACGCCGGTGTCGTTCTGGAACGCGTTCGTGATGACCACGGTGGGGGATGCGGCGGCCGCGGTGACGCCCAACCGCGTGGGCGCGGAGCCGGCCCGGCTCGCGGCGGCGGCGTTCGCGGGCGTGCCGGTGACCGCGGCGCTGGTGGCGATCATCTTCGAGCTCATCGTGACCTTCCCGGTGACGACGGCGGCCGCCGGATGGCTCGCGCTCATGTACGCGCCGCGGTGGTGGCACATCGCGCGGCCGCTGCTCGAGCAGACGTTGCAGCGCACCTGGCCGTGGGTGGCGGTGCTCATGATCGGAGGCATCGTCGCGTGGATCATCGTGCGGCGGGCGATGCCCAAGGCATCCACGGAGGTCAAGCGCAGCACGCGCCGCGCGTGGGCGTACGCGCGCCGCATGCCCGCGTGGCCGCTTCTGCTCAGCGTCCCGCTCACTTTCATCGGGCTCGCCGCGCGGGTGGCGATCCTCCCCGTGCTCGCGCTCACGCTGCAGTTCCCGCCTCCCATCGGGCCGCTCACCTTCGGCTCGTTCGCGCTCCTCTACGCCCAGGTGCTCGTGCCCACGCCATCCGGGGCGGGGGTGATCGACCTCGGATTCGTCGGCGGGGCGGTGGGCGATCTGGGCGAGCACCACCGGCGGCTGCTCCTCATCTGGCGGGTGTACACCACGGCGGCGGTGGTCGCGATCGGCGCGATAGTCGCCCTGCGCGTGTACGGCGCCGCGCTCCTCTCGGCGCTCGCGCGCCGGCGCGCCGCCAGGAACGGAACGGCGAATTGAGAGCGATTCGCGCCTATTGACCCCGCGGGGACGGGGAGGGCGCGGTTTCGCCGCCGCGTCACGCGCGTCCTAGAGAGGGTGCCCGCGCCAAGCGCCGGCACCGTCGCATGAGAGTCGCAACTCCAGGCCCCACGAGGACGCAATGCGCAGCTTCCTGCTCGCCGGAGCGCTCCTGGCGCTCGGCTCCACGTCCATCGCTGCGCAGGGCAGCGCGGCAGGTGCTCCTCGCCCCGACTCGTCGGGCCGCTGGGAGATCGGCGTGTACCCCACCTTTCGCAAGCTCACCTACGACCTCGCGGCGAAACACGAGTGGGGCGGCGGCGCGACGGCCAACGTCGGCTTTCGCCTGACGCGCTTCGCCATGCTCTCGGCCGAGTTCACCGGCGCGTGGATCCCGCAGCTCAACACCACCACGCAGGGGCAGGTGAACGAGGTGCTCCCCACGCTGTCGCTCCAGCTCGAGCTCCCGGGCAATCGATTCCGTCCGTACGTGGTGCTCGGCGGCGGGCACGAGGACTTCCATTTCGCGGCGCCGCTGGTGCCCGGCACCAACAACCTGAAGTTCTGGACCGGACACACGGGCGTCGGATTCCGGCTCAAGCTCGCCAACTGGGCGGCGCTGCGCACGGAGGTGAACGCGCAGGTGAGCTCACACCGGCCGTCGTGGGGGCTCATGAGCGGCGTCGCGTTCTACCCCGGGGCGCGGAAGTCCGCGCCGGTGATCGTGGCGGCGCCGCCCGTGGTGCAGCGCATCACGGACACGGTCACGGTGCACGCCGTGGATACCGTGGCCAGGGTGGATACGATCACCGTCACCACGCACGTGCGCGAGCAGGTGACCGCGCGCGACACCGTCACGCAGGTGGTGAAGGGGCAGGACGTGATCCTCGTGCTGCGCGACGCCAACTTCGACGTGGGCAGGTCCGAGCTGCGGCGGGCCGCGCGCGTCACGCTCGACTCGCTCGCGCACGAGCTCACCCGCGGCGCCGGGCGCCAGATCGCGCTCACGATCACCGGCTACACCGACAGCGTGGGGAGCGAGGCGTACAACCTCAAGCTCGGCATGGCGCGCGCGGAGAGCGTCCAGCGCTACCTGGCGGCGCACGGCGTGGATGCCTCGCGCATGACCGCGACGTCGATGGGCGAGGCCGATCCGGTGGCCACGAACTCGACCGCGGCGGGACGCCAGCTCAACCGCCGCGTGGTGATCGGTCGATCGCAATAGTCGCTAACTTGTCGTGGTACGCCACGCGATGAGGGAGCACTGCAATGAAGCGGCCGGTGATCTTCTGGGATGTCGACACGCAGCACGACTTCATGGACGCCGACGGCGCCATGTACGTGCCCGACGCGGAGCGCATCAAGCCGCAGCTCCAGCATCTCACGCAGTACGCGCACGCGCACAAGATCCCCATCGTGGCGTCGTCGGATGACCACACGCTCGAGCACGCCGAGATCTCCTCGGCGCCCGATTTTCGCGAGACCTTCCCGCCGCACTGCATGCGCGGCACCATCGGCGCCGAAAAGATCGCGCAAACGGAGCTCCGCCACCCGCTCGTGCTCGAGCCGGAGGCGGTGCCGCACGAGACGCTCGTGCGCCGGCTGCAGCCCCACGAGGGCGACATTCTCATTCGGAAGCACCGCTTCGACGTGTTCTCGAATCCGAACACCTCGACGCTCCTCGAGGCGTGGGATCCCACCGAGGTCGTGCTCTACGGCGTCGCGCTCGACTTCTGCGTGCGATACGCGCTGGACGGGCTGATCGACATCGGCATTCCCACGATCTACCTGGTGCTCGACGCCACCAAGCCGATCGTGGAGGCGGACGTGGCGAAGCTCGTGGCGGGGTGGAAGGCGCAGGACGTGCGAATCGTGAGCACCGACGACGTGGTGTGCGGCCGGATCGTGTAGGCACCCGGTTCTTCGTGCCCGGGCCCACCGCGGTGCGCCCGGTCATACGGCGAGCGATGATGCGGCCGATGATCGCGCACCGCGGGCCGGAAATGCGGGAGCTGCTCGCGCGCGTGTACGCCGCGCTCCCCCCGCTCGCCGGCACCCGGCGCCCGGTGTACGTGTCGTCCGGCGCCGCCACGGGGATGATGGAGGCGGCGATTCGCTGCGGCTCGCGCGAGCGCGTGCTTTCGCTCGTGAGCGGCGCGTTCGGGGAGCGCTTCGCCCGCATCGCCGAGTCGTGCGGACGAACCGTCACGCGCCTCGTGGTGCCGCCGGGATCCTCCGTGAGCGCCGATGCGCTCGCCGATGCGCTCGAGCACGGCGCGTACGACACGGTCACGGCGGTGCACGTCGAGACCTCCACAGGCGCGATGGCCGACGTCGCGCACTACGGACGGGTGGTCGCCGCGCACGACGACGTCATGCTGCTCGTGGATGCCGTCTCGTCGCTCGGCGGCACGGAGGTGGCCATGGACGCGAGCGGGATGGACGTGGTGCTCGCGGCATCGCAGAAGGCGC
>Ga0207707_10004863_pt1 | contig 11788 bp, 20 predicted proteins | sample KBSC83BmetaG_FD_184336 | JGI IMG/M metagenome (GOLD analysis project Ga0207707, IMG submission 184336) | Corn rhizosphere microbial communities from Kellogg Biological Station, Michigan, USA - KBS C8-3B metaG (SPAdes) (version 2) | ecosystem: Host-associated > Plants > Roots > Rhizosphere ... | reverse complement strand
GGCGTCGGGGATTGCTGGGACAATGCCGTGGTGGAAAGCTTCTTCGCGACGCTGACGAAGGAGTTGCTGGCGGAGGGGCTCTTCGAGTCGCGGACGATTGCGAATCGCGAGCTGTTTGCCTTCATCGAGATCTGGTACAACCGGCAGCGGCGGCATTCATCGCTCGGCTACCGTTCACCCGTGCAGTTCGAAGCAGAGATGAGCAAAGTCAGCTAACCAAGGTGTCTACTAAACCGGGTGAGCTCCAATTCTTCGTACGATCACGTCAATCTGCGCGCGAAGTGTTGGGCCCTCAAGTGCGGCTGGTCCTGCTCGGATCGGGCGTGGCCCTCTTCGGCACCTGCATGGGGCTATTCGTGCAGACCTACGTCGCGCACGCGCAATTATCCGAGGCAAGGACGGCGCGTCTCCAGGGGGAAGCAATCTCGGAACTGGGAGACGTTGCACGCGACGCCGGAGCTGTTCGTTATTCACTGTATCGCGTTCTTAGCCTTAGCCTCACAGGTGATACCCTCGGGCTCAGCAAAGCAGTCTACGACTGGCGGGAAGCGAGTCGTAAATGGTTCGCTGCGGAGCCAACCCACCATGCGCTCCTTGCGGCGTACAGCAACGATGTCGTAGCGGCGTCCATCGTCGACGTCGGTCATTTCTTCGCATCGGACGTTCAATCGCTCGGCTACGTCGCGTACATGCAGCGCCGAAGACACGGGCCTGACTCGACGCGAGATCGCAAGTATATCGAGTCGAGGCTTGCGACGGTCGATAGCGTCAACCGGCTCCTTGAGTTGTGGGAACGAGGTCTGGCGTTCCAAATCCGCGCGGGCCAGATCGCCGAATCGCCTGCCCTGGACCCGCTGATCGCCCAGACGCTCCAATCATGGGAAGCAGATCACTCAATGTTCCGCCGGTTCACTTTCTCAAAGGTCGGCATTCTCCTTTCCGTTGGGGTTGGACTTTGGCTGCTCATCGGTTTTGGAGTCGTCCTGAAAGTGCGACCGGACGGCCACCGGCCAACGCTGCTTGCGATCTCCGTCGTCTTCCTCGGTCCGATGGCCCGGCTGATCATATCGCGGGACGCAACGAGTGTTGGTTCGGCTGAAGGCACGTAGCCGTATCCCCGCGGCGAGGTCCTGGGCGGGTCACCGTTGCCAGGTCGGATGACCTCAGGCGCAGGCCGGTTCGATCCGGGTAACCGTTGATCGCCTTTCGCTGGGCTGCGCGTCATGGAGCCATCGAATGCACCAGAACTGTATGCCGTCGCACAGTTTGTCGTCCCACGCATCGCGGCTGACGCGCTGGACATTCCGCGAATCGTTCGGGAAGCACGCGACGCCGGGATGGTGGCGCCAAACATCGAAATGAACACGCGAGGCGCCGGCGCCGGCAAAATCCGCGTCACGTGTCGAACGCTGATGGCGATGCGCCTCGTGGCCGAGTGGAAGCGAATCGCCGCGACTGTGCCGCAGACCGACTATGGCGCCAAACTGCGCGAAGGCATCTCGATCGCCAATATCGCAGCGAGCGTGGCCTGCTACAACGCGTGGAGCCCGCGAAACCTGTCGATGGGCGAAAGCGGGTTCATTGGCTAGCTGCTGAAACCTCAAATCAGAGAGTCGCCTGCATAACGCGCGACTCCCAGTCTGTGCTCCCTATCCAGCCGCGTAGGCGAGAGGCATCATCCGGCCGAACTCGCGCAGCGTGATCTCGTCGCGACCGCACACGGTCACCTTCTCGAGATCTATTCCGTCCAGTTTTCGCAGCGGCTTTCGGATTGCCGCCGCGATCTCTTGCTTTAGTGTGTTGTACGCCGGCGACGGTCCGTCGGCCACGTGGTCATGGACGACGGCGTACACCGTGAGCGTATAAGACCCATGTTGACCAACCTCTTCGAACGGACGCACTACCAGGAGAATATCCTGAAGGTCGCCTGCGTATTTCTCAAAAACCGCGATGAGTGCCTTCTTCCCGCGGTCGAAGCGTTCTTCGAACGCATCCGGATACGCTACGCGTTCATAGCGCTTGCCCAGGAACGCGGAAACCTGGTCGATGACAGAAGAGGGGATTCGCAGATCAACGTGCGGGCGATGCTTGGTTAGTAGGCGACGGTCGAGCATGCCACGGTTGCGGATGTGAAGGGAGACGGGCTGTCGCGCGCCGTCGGGCCCTTCGAGAGTTAGGTGAAGCTCTCGCGGGTGACGGAGTTGACGATGTCGCTCCTCCTCTCGTGCAATCGGGAACGCGACCAGTACTTCAACCGCCGGCTCGACTGCTAGGCTGTTGCAAACGACATCGCAATCCTGCGACGCGAGGATGAGCCAGAAACGCGACTCGGGGAGCGAGTCAAACTGCGCGAATGGCGCCATCCGGACAGCTTGAAAGATCGACTTATCCGCGGGCAGCACGGCGCCCTGGCGCCAACCCATTGAACCGATCTGTGCGCGTAGTTCGGATTCGGCCGGTGCAGCTCCTACTTCAGCCACGGGTACCGGCGATGGACTGGCGGCCTCGCTGGCGCGAGCGGCATCGCCAGTTCCCATGCCACCTGGAACTGTCACCGTCCGTAGGATCGGCCGCGCTGAATCAACGACCTGAGATGGTGTCGCGCCACCTCCGGCGCCGAAGCGGAGCCAGCCCGCAATTCCTCACGCGGAGAACGTGCGTACCGCTCATCGACACGGTCGGCCAAAAGGAGGAGCGCTCGCTCAATACGATCGCGGTCCCATGTGGCGGCTCGCAGCAAATCGTACAGGCTTGGTTCCCCGTCACCAAGAGGAGCGGTGAGTAGCCGACCAATCTCCTGCTCGGAGTGCGTTCGCCATTTCGCTCCCAACCGATATAGACCACGCAACCGCCGCGCTACCGCAGGGTCCCGAGGAATCGGCGTGTCTCCGCGAGCCCAGCTGTGCACAGTGCCACGGGCGACACCCACGATCTCAGCGATGTGCGAAATGCCCAGCGATAACGCGTCTTGTATCGAGTCGATTTGCTCTTCCGCCGTTATCGCGATTCCGTCTTCGTCAGGAACAGACGCTGACGATGCAACGGCGGTCGGCACCGTTGGCGAAGCGGCGGCGGCTGCAAAACGATGTAGATGATATGTTGCCGCGACGAAGGCGCGTCGCACCGTGTCGTGCTGTATCGCCTGAAATCCCACATCAAGAAAAAACAGGTACAGCAAACCGCCGTGTGCCGCAACACGCGGAGGTTCCGGTTGTGCGCCAGTTCCGCGCACAGCCGCGACCAAGGTGCGCTCATAGACGCAAGCCGGGTTGCCTCCCGTCGGCATCCACAGCTCGGGCTTCTCCTCTCCGAAGTAAACGGCCTCGGGGGCTACCGTCGTCACAGAGCCTCCACAGCGACCCAAGGACCCCATTGTTCGAGCGCATAAGGCGTCACGATCACGTCGAACGCCTGGCGGAGCGTGCGGTGCAATGTCTTCAAGTGTGCGACGATCGTGTCCGGATCAAAATCCATCGCATGAGTGTTAGGGCCGTTGAACAGAGTGAAGTGGTCGAAATCCACGGCAAGTCCCGGCATCGTACCCGTTGTCGGCGCAGCCGCGGGTGTCTGAAGCATTCCGGCGTCCAGATCCGGCGGCAAGAATCTGCCGGGCGACAACGTGATAGACCGTATCGCCAGGAAGCCTGTGTTGGTCGTAGCAACGCTCTGCGTTAAGAAGTTGACTGACCGCGCATCGAGTTGAGGCGCGTCTCGGAACGGAAAGCCGAGAAGTCCCACATGCACGTATTTCCCGTATGACTCGTCTTCTCTGGGCCGAACGAGATCGACGTAGCGCAGTCCGATTCGCTCGACTACCTGCAGCGTCGGCACCAGTTCACGGAGAGCGACGAGGACGGCGTACATCTGAAAGAGAAAGGGCTCATTCGACGTGTACGCCGCGGTGTGCAAAACGACGCTGGACGAGGTCAACACCACTCCAGTCCGCTGGGACCGATCCGCAAACTCCCATTGCGGCGAAGTCTCGCCGGCCTCCCTCCCCAAAACCGGGATTGTGGCGATTACAGCCTTTCGAAAACGCGGGAAAGACGCACCCAGCCGTTCCTGCAGCTCGGGGACGTGACGCTCGATCGTAAGGATTGGAGAGAAAACCACTTGTGCGACCACGTGGACAAGCGGAGCGTTCTGGAGTCGCATAGGGCGAAAGTAACAGTGAGTCGTACACCGAACAAGACGATAAACGATACAGCACGATACGCTCCCCAACCCCATCCTGTTCCACGAGATGTGACTCTGGAGCCGGACTCAATGGCCCAGGAGCCAGCTAACAGCCCGATTGGAAAAGACTTCGGGCATCGGATTGCCAGCGTCGGGGACGACCGGAACCAGGCTGCGGCCCGCCACCAGCGCCGGGAAGCAACGCGCCGTCGTGCTTTTGCGGCACAAGCGCGCGGGCCGAAGATTTCGCCGATGGTTTACCGGTGTCAGGTTTGTCGGTCTAGAACTCGATTCGCTTGCCGCCAATCACCATCACCTGGACGGCGCTGCCGTCTCTGCCGCTCACCTCGTGTTCTTGCGGCGCCAGTCGCGCCCAGAGGGGGTAAAAGGCGTCGGGGTTCTTCCGACCCCACTTCACCAGCGACTCCACGCCACCGAGCTCGTCGAACGCGTCGCGGATCGCGGCTTTGATGGAGGCGGTGAGCTTGTTCGGCGAGCCTTTCGGCCGGCCAGGGCCAGGCCGTCCATTGCCAATATTCTCCGTTTGTTTATTGCGTCCAAGCGTGGTGGTGTCAGTCACAACGCCTCCGACGGGGCTCGAGCCTTTCGCGCGCTCGTAGAGCGCCGCTAACTGCGCGTCAACGAACCGTTGCTGCTGAGGCGTGAGCTTCACGGTTACCCCTATCCGGCACGAAGTCATGCACGGTGTTTCACCGTGGGGTTCACCGGCCTTCCGTGGTTTCCACCGTGGTTTTTAGGCCTCCCCCGGACTTTCTACCGGACGTTTCGCCGAAATGCACGGTCAGACTTTTGTCCCACTCACGGATCGGCATCTTCCGAACAATGACCAGGATCATCGCGGTCACCAATCCGCCGATCGAAATCGCGACGAGCTCCAGTATGCGCTGCGTGATCATCGCCAGGTCGTACGCCGGGGCGATGTGCGGAAGGACCGAAACACCAACGGCGAAATCGGTGCGCCGTTGGAAAACCCGGCCGAGCAGTCCATCTCGAACGTGGTGACGAAGGGATTGTCGTCCGTGGTATCCGTTTCGGAGAACGGATAGCCGAAGCCACCGAGTCCGGTGCTGGGGAGATCGGAGTCCGTCACGCCGTCGATCGTCACGCCGTCTGTCTTGAACGAAATGCTCGTGCCGCTCATCACTAGTTCAACCGTCGATGTGGCCGCAGCCGAATCCGAGGTTAGTTGGGTCTCGACCCCACCGACGCGCTTGAAGAGATCCCAATTCCCACTCAGGTTGTTGCGCCGCACGAAGTAACAGTTGTCGGAGGACCCACCCTGCATCCGTCCCATCACGTCAAGGAAGTCAGAGCCGCCGCCGCTCGTGTCGAGCACGGCCCGCACGGTGTAGTCGGCGGAGGCCGGTGTAGGGGATGCGGCGTAGAAGGCTTTGGTATGGAGCGCCCCGGACGGATACACCCGATTGGTGTTGATCGAGAGTTCGCCGGTGCTAATCGGGTCCTTCACCCACGAGAATCCGCCTGGGAAGGCGTGAGCCGAGAGGGCAGTACCATCGGCGTCCGTGAAGGGATCGCTGATCGTGCTCATGCTGCGCACGCCTGAATCGATGGTCCAAACAGCGCGTTGACATCGAATTCGTCAAAAGCCCAGACCCCAAATCGGCCTTGCTGCGTGAGGCGCGCGATCTCATCACGACAACGAGGCAGAAGAGCCGCGGCGGATTCGCGAGCGACGGCTTCGCGAATGGCTGCTTCGCTCGGTGCCTCGTCCGATCCCAACGCTCCGATGCTGAACTCGGCGACGAAGGTGATCGAGAAGGCGTATTCCCCCGTTCCCTCCGCAGTGAGTCGAACGGAGGTCCCGCGCTCGTAGGCGAGCGTCAGCTCGACAGACCCACGATCGGCCGAGGGCCGTACCCCCGCCGAGAAGGTGACGCGCTCGAGATGGATGTCCGAAAGCGATATACGCATGCTCACGGGTTCGCGAATGGTGAGTTGGCCGACGTGAACATCAGGTTTCTGAGATAGTCTGACAGCGACTGTCCGCGCGCCGCGCTTTGGATCGTCCGTTGCACTGCAGTCTGGCCCCCGGGTTGAGCGAGCAACGCGGCTATCTCCTGGCGCATGCCGATTCCCGCCGGCGCGGCGAGTGGATTGTTCGGCGTGAACGCACCAAGTACGGCGCGTACTGGGCGACAAAAAAGGAGACTCGCCGGGCCGCGCTGCATCTTGCTGGGCCGATTGGCGTGCGAGGGCGGCCAGCTTGGCATCAAATCCGCCGGCGCAGGGAGCCATCGAGATTCACGCCCATCGGGGGAGTCACATTGGGCGGCAGTCTTACGCTCATGATGCCGACACCCGGCGCCCTTCGCGGACGTACTGAACGGTTACCACAGTCGGTCCGACGATCTGCCGCTTCTCGGCCGGCTTGTCGTTGTCGTATTGCGTGAGGATTCGCAGCGCAGCGCCAAACCCGCGCGAGTTGCAGTCCAGCAAGGCTTCCCGGAATGCTTTCTGTACGTCGGGATCAGAGCGGAGCGCCGCGAGAAACGCGCGCAGATCATTCGGCGGCCTACCTGAGCGGCCCTTCTTGCCGCCCGTGTTCTTGGCATGCGCGCCGAGGGGCAACGCCACACCCGAGCGAGGCGACGGCTTAGCGGTTTTGATAGCGGAATTTCCGTCGATCGCAGTCACCGGGTGGTCGCCCCGATCTCAGGTTTTCTCAGGTTTTGTTTTTTTCGCCTTGGTCTATGCCCCATGGCCGTCGCCTGCCTCTAGCGCAGCACGGGCCGCGGTGATGCTTTGCTCGAGCTCTGGGAGAAGCGCCTGATCGACCGTCAGCCCTTTGGCGCTCTGGACGAGCGAGCCGTCTGCGCGTGGAAGCCAAACACGCAGATCGACCACTCGCCGGCCCTCGAACTCCTGAAGGCACGTGCGAACGATTTCTCGCCGGTTCTTCGGAAATGCGTGTACGATGAGAGGCGCGGTGCCCATCGTGGCAATTCTCATAATGCAGCGTTGCGCGTCAATTCTGTCCGTTTGGACAGGCGGGCGGAGACGGTACCAAGTTCAGTTGGGTTTGACACCTGGTATGCATCACGAACTGTCCAGCTTTCCGGCCTGCTTTACGCTGATCTGCTATGTCCCACCAACGTTCAGACGTATGACCCTCCGCCTTCACGTCACCCACGGGTCCACCAACTTTCGCCCGGTCGCGCCGCCGTCGTGGGAGCGTCATCCGGACGGCAGCGGTCTGCGTCCCGTTGATCATGCGAGCCGCGGCAATGTGAATCTTCCGTGCCCCGAGTGTGCAGCACCGCTCGTACGGGACGCGAGCGAAGACTTTGTATTTCAGTCTTGGTTCGTCTGCCCAAAATGCGAACGCATGGTGTCGCCGCACGATGAGCCCGAGCCGGGTACCAACGCGACGGACTGACCGAAGAGCGGCAGCCGGGGTGATTCCAGCTCGACGACATGCCGGACTATTTGCGCGCGACGAGAGCGCTGCGGATCGAGGCACCAGCGCACCGAAATATCGTGCTGGTGCAACTTGACGGTCCTCTCGGTGATCCCGAGCCGGGCGGCAATGTTCTTATCGTAGAGGCCAGCCGCGACGTGGCGTGCGACAGCGGTCTGCCGCCGGGTCAGCCCTGGCAGGCTCGACAGTTCCGGAAGTCTCTCGCGCGAGACAGATGATTCCGATTCTCGCGTCATCCTCGGTCGCGCGGGACGGTGTCTCGCCGAGAATGCCGAGTTTTTCGACCTTCGCGTTGCATCCACGTTGCAGCGACACTCGCAGATGCGGCAGCGGCCGCCCGTCGTAAGTGACGGTGCGGCCGCTTTCTATAGAATGGTCGGGGCGACTGGATTTGAACCAGCGACCTCCTGCTCCCGAAGCAAGCACGGGCGACAAACCCCGCCGACAGGGTGTCGGCGTACGCTCTGAAACGGGCCCCCGATGTCGTCGGGGAGGCGGGCGAATGTTGGCCGTAGTCGGCTTCCCACGTTACATCCACGTTGCAACGGTTCGTCATGCTGAGCTCGCCTCCTTTGGCTTCGCGTCGCGGAGCTTGGTCGGCTCGTTGACGACCGCCAGCACGGTCAGCTCGTCGGCATGCGTATAGGCGGTTTGTAGCGTCTTCAAGTCGCGCCAGGCGCCAACGTGCGCGACGTCCTGCACAGGAAGATGCTTTCGCTCAGTCGCCCATTTCCGCCGATACGCGTGGAAATCCGAGCCCTTGAGCGCGCTCAGCTTGCCCTTCGTCTCAGCCCGCGTGAGCAGCTTGCGCGCATGGTGGCGCGTCCAGGCCTTCGGAATCTTGGCCTTCGCGTCACCGTTCGGGGTCTCGACCAGTTCGCGAGCGACGGGCGCTGGGAAGAGCGGCCAGTCACCGATCGCCGGATTGGCGGCGCGAACCCGATCAATCCCAGCGCGGACCGACTCGCTCATCGGGATCCAGCCGCCAGCGCCCTCTTTGTCGTGCTCGGGATTTTTGAAGATCCGGCCCCGCGGCGCGGTCGGCGACGCGACGAGATCGACGTCGCGCGCGCGGAGGGCGCAGATCGCACTGACTCGCCAGCCGAGCCCCTCGACGAGCATCATGAACCCGCCGAATAGTTTCTGCGGATCGACGGCGTCCGCGTGCTCGAACACCGTGAGGAAACGGTCGTATGTGGCGACCGGGCGCCGTGGTTGCGTTGTTTCGGGTGGTTGGTAACCGGCGACTGGATTCGTCGCCAGCAGTCTCTCGCCGTTGGATCGGACGACGCGAGTCGCATGGTTGAGCGCCGCCCGCAAGAACTGAAGGTCCGCCGCGATCGCGCGGTTGCTCGGGTCCTTCGGGAGCTCGTGGCCCTCCGGCTGAATCGCGCCGGCGCGCCGCTCGCGCACGAACCGATCGAGTGTTGGGAAATCGATCGTCTGCACGGTGCGGGTGGCGCCGAGAAACGCGGTCCAGATGGCGACGCGGCGCTTCGCCTCCTTCGGGCCCTGCCCCTTAGTGTGTTGGCCGACGTCCGTCTCGTATGTCGATAGCACCTCGCCCACCGTGGTCGTCCCCGCCGCGGCGGCGAGCGTCGAGGCGAGGAGCTGCGCAGCGATCTCGCGCGCCGTCTTCTCCGCCTGCTCACGGTCGGCGTGCTTGAGAGCGCGATAGCTCCAGGATCCCGACCTGTCACCGACCGCCGGCGTCCACCAGCGAAGATGCAACAGGCCGCCCGGCCGTCGCTCGTACGCAACGACGCCGTGGCCTACCTCGCCGACGCGTACCGACCAACACTTGCGAGGACGTCCCATCAGGCCGCGAATCCTTGTGGAGTTGTGCGACGATTTCATGGGGCGACTCCTCGGATGCGACCGGCGATTGCGTCGCGGACGATCGACGACGCGTCGCGCAGTGCGCTGGCGGCGCCTCCAGTGAGGCGAGACGATGCACTGCGGCCCGATGGCTTCGCAAGCGACGGTCGTGGCTTGTGGGGCAAATCTGCGCGACGAATGCGCGGCCGACGTGCCGTGCCCTGGTTCGTCAGTCTGCCTTGCCGGATGAGGCGCGCCAGCGATTCTGGGTGATAGCCGGATGCTGCGGCGGCTTCGGCAAGGGAGAGCAGTTGCTCGTCGGCTCCGGCGGCTAACCGGTCAAGATCTGCAACGATTTCACTAGCCAGCCTCGCGCCCTCAACGGAAACGCCGAGCCTCGACCACTCCTCGCGGCGATGCTCCCAGCGCTGGCGCAACTCGCCGAGTGTCATCGTGTGACCAAGCGAGGGCGAACGCTGCGCTGCGACGCGCCGTCGGCCGGACAGTGAAAGCGAACGCGCCGAACAATGACGCCATCGACCGGCGGAAGTATCGCGACCAGCTCCGGTCCGACTCGCGCGAGTTCCGTTCTCCACGAGTCAGTCAACACGCGGAGATGCAGCACGCCGAGGCAATCCAGCGCCGCGGGTTGCGCGACTCGAGCGATCTGCGCTCCGACCACGGCGGGCCAGTCTGCGATCAGTTTCGCGAACGTCGTCATAGCGCCGCGTCCTGGCGGTGGGGCAGAATAGCGGCAAGCCTGGCGTTCGACTCGGCCGTCTGCTGTTTCAGCTCGGCGACCAAGGCGTCCCGACCGATTTGAGCCACCTTGGGCCGCACAGCGTCAAGCAAGTCGGCCGACCCGCGGAGCACGACTCGCCCATCGTGCCGCAGGTAGTAGTCACCACCCCGCGCGACGAACAGCTCGAGAAATCGGGCGGCGGTCATATGACGAGCTCTGCGTCCGCGCAAACCACCCTTCGGGTGCACTCAGTTCCGCCATTTTCCTCAGTTCCGCCAACTTCAGCCAATGGCGGAACTTGGCGGAACTGGGGTGTTGTGGCGGAACTGGCGGAACTTGGGCCACTCACTAGAGACCAGTAGGCTCGCATGTCGGCACCGAACCCGTCGCGCGTTTTGACGATGCCGACGCGTTTCGCCACCCGATCGAGCGACCGCTCCGAGAACCCCGCCGACTCACCCACCTTGATGAGCGCTTTCCGCTCCATGCGTCCGCCAGCGAGCACATCGCGCAGCCAATCGGCCGCATCCCTACCTTCTCCGGGTCCACCGTCTCCGCGGGCTGCCAACAGTTCGTCCGCCGTGAGATTCGTCTCACCGGTCCATTCGAGCCGCGAGGTGTGAACCGGCTCGCCGGCGTCAGTCTTCACGATCGCTAGCACTTTGCGGAACGCACGGGCCGGTGGGATGGCCGACATATTCGCCTTGGCCACGGCGAGTACTGCGGATTCCGCATCGTCGGGGTGTTGTTCGACGATGAGCACGACGCGCGCTTGACCGCTGATGCCAACGCTTCCACCGCCTGCGTAGATGGCATTGCCCCCGTGACCTTTGCGGACGTGCCGCACGATGATGACGCAGACGTTTCGCTCGGCCGCCATGCGCGCAAGCCGGGCTAGTGGCCGACGCATGTCCTGGTCGCGGTGCGAATCCACGTCCGCACTAATCGCCGCCATGAGCGGGTCGATAATGAGCAGGCGAACGTCTGGTCGCTCTCCCAGCGCCGCGTCCAACGCGGCGAGGTCCTTCGGCAATGTTGGCGGTAGAAGCTCGGTGTCGCCGTTGTAGGCCACGCCGGTGATGTGGCCGATGCGCGATAGGTCGGCGCCAGCCGCCTCAAGCCTCGGTCGAATCGTGTCGGCGGCGTCATCCTCATAGCTCAGAATGAGTGTCCCGGATGGCGGGCTAAAGCCCGCGGAGCCATCCGGCATATTTGCGCCGCGGGAGAGTCGCGCCGCGATGTCGAGCGCGAACGTACTCTTTCCTTGGCCGGGCAACCCGTCAACAACGACCACCTTGCCCAGCGGACAATAGTTGCGCCAGAGCCAGTGAATGGATCGCGACGCGACGCGTTCGAGTGGGACGACCTCGAGGCGTGAGACAGGAGCGGCCGCGTCACCGTGTCTCTTGGCGGCGGACGCTGTTCCATACTTCGCACCGTTCGCACCATTGGCCGGGAGTGTCATCTCGGCGGGCCACCGACCTTGGCGCTCAAGGCTCGCGCGTGCCTCGGTCGCCCAATCCTTAGGCGGCATGACGAACCTCCGACGAGCGTCCGGCTGCGGCGCGGTGAGCTCGTTCCCACGCGTCCTC
>Ga0207707_10004862_pt1 | contig 11788 bp, 13 predicted proteins | sample KBSC83BmetaG_FD_184336 | JGI IMG/M metagenome (GOLD analysis project Ga0207707, IMG submission 184336) | Corn rhizosphere microbial communities from Kellogg Biological Station, Michigan, USA - KBS C8-3B metaG (SPAdes) (version 2) | ecosystem: Host-associated > Plants > Roots > Rhizosphere ... | reverse complement strand
GCGGCTCCTGCTCGCTGCTTCGCTCGGCGCGGCGGTGATGCTGATGTGGTCGCTGGTCGTGATCGGCTCGTCGAACGCGCTCGAGAACCAACGCTGGCTCGGGACGCTCGAGTTGCTCGTCGCGGCGCCGGTGCCGTTCGCGACGGTGATCGCTCCGATCACGGTCGCCAGCGGCTTCGTCGGCGCGTACGCGCTGCTCGCGACGCTCGCGTGGGGGACGCTCCTGTTCCATGTCCCGCTCGTGATCGAGCAGCCGCTCGCGTTCGCAGCGGCGATCCCGGCGTGCATTCTCGCGATCGGGATGCTCGGCCTCGTGATGGCCTCGACGTTCGTGCTCTACCGCGCTGCGTTCAGCCTGGGCATCTCGCTGCAGTACCCGGTGTGGATCGCGTCCGGCCTGCTCGTCCCGCTGTCGGTGCTGCCGAGCTTCGTCGGCAAGGTCGGCTGGTTCCTCGGGCCGTACTGGGGCTTCCGCGGGATCCGAGAGGCGGCACTCGGGGGCACACCGTGGCCCGACATCGGCGTGTCGGTCGGGATCAGCCTCGCCTACCTCGTGGTCGGCTCGGTCTGCCTGCGCGCATTCGTTCACGTCGCCCGCCGGACCGGGTCGCTGAAGTTGACATGAGAAACGCGCTGCGCATCTTCTTCGTCGGCGGCGTCACCAGCTACCGGGCGCTCTTCAACTGGATCAGCCCGTGGGTGTACGTCCCGCACACGCTCGGCTATCCCGTCTTCGAGATCCTCTTCTTCGCCTACCTTGGTCGATTCGCGAGCGTCCAGTCCGACACGTTCTTCCTGATCGGCAACGCCTTCATGGCGATCGCGATCACCGGCTTCTTCGGCATGGGGAGCGCGATCGGCGGCGAGCGGCGCTCGCAGACGCTCGCGACGCTCCTGGCGTCGCCGGCGAATCGCCTCGCGCTCTTCCTCGGTCGCGCGGTGCCTTCCATCCTCACGGGGTTCGTGACCGCCGTCTTCGCCTTCACCATCTGCAGCCTCGTCCTCGGCGCGCACTTCAGCGCGCGCGAGCTCTCCGGCCTTGCCGTCGCCGGCCTCGTCTCGTCGTTCGCGTGCACGTCGTTCGGGATGTGCCTCGGCTCGCTCGGGTTGCGCGGCCGCAGCGTCTCGCTGTTCGCCGACATGATCGGCGGCTCGATGCTCCTGCTCTCCGGTGCCAACGTCCCCCTGCACCGGTTGCCGGGCTCCGTCCAGGCGGTGAGCAACATCCTGCCGCTCACCCACGGCATCCAGGCCGGCCGCTTGCTCGGCGGCGGCGCGTCGTTCGGCGCAGCGACGCACCTGCTCGCACTCGAGGCGCTCGTCGGCGGCATCTATCTCTGCATCGGCATCGTCATGCTCCGGCTGCTCGAGTACGAAGGCCGGCGCTCCGCCGCGCTCGAGACGTTCTAGAAGGGAGTACCGTGGCGGCTACCGACGATCGGAGGAACTTGGCGACGAAGAAACAGAAGGCGCGCGCTGCCGCGGCCGGCAAGGAGCCGACCGGCAAGCCGAAGCCGAAGAAGAAGACTTCACGCGGCAAGTAGCGCGGGGGTCGGGCCGCGACCACCTGCGTGTCGCGGTGCTCGCGCCGATTGCGTGGAGGGTGCCGCCGCGCCACTACGGGCCGTGGGAGCAATTTGCGTCTCTCCTGACGGAAGGGCTCGTCGCGCGCGGACACGACGTGACGTTGTTCGCGACCGCCGATTCGATCACCCGCGCACAGCTCGTCGGGAGCGCACCGGTCGGGTACGCCGAGGATGCGGCACTCGATGCGAAGGTCTGGGAGGCGCTGCACATCGCCGCGATGTTCGAACGCGCCGATGAGTTCGACGTCATCCACAACGGCTTCGACTTCCTGCCTCTGAGTTTCAGCCGTCTCGTGCGGACGCCCGTGGTGACGACCATTCACGGCTTCTCCTCGGAGGCAATCGTTCCCGTGTACGAGCGGTACAACGACATCGGCCACTACGTCGCGATCAGCGACGCAGACCGGCACGAGCGACTGGAGTACGCCGCCACAATCCACCACGGGATCGACGTCGCCGAGTTCGAGCTCGGCGGCGGCGACGGCGGCTACGTCGTGTTCTTCGGAAGGATCCATCCGGACAAGGGCACAGCCGAGGCGATCGATGTCGCAGAGCGGTCCGGACTGCCCTTGGTGATCGCAGGGATCATCCAGGATCGCGCGTACTTCGAGCAGTTCGTCGAGCCGCGCCTGGACGGAGTGCAGACGAGCTACGTGGGCCCGGTCGGTCGCGAACGCCGGGCGGAGATGCTCGGCGGCGCAGCTGCGCTCCTGCACCTGATCGACTTCGACGAGCCGTTCGGGTTCAGTGTCGTCGAAGCGATGGCGTGCGGTACTCCGGTCGTCGCACGTCGTCGCGGCTCGATGAGCGAGATCATCCGTGACGGCGAGAACGGCTTCCTCGTCGACACCACCGGCGAGGCCGTCGACGCCGTGCGCCGGTCGGCCCTGTTGGACCGCCGAGCGGTGCGGGCGGCCGTCGAGACGCGCTTCGGCGTCGAGCGCATGGTCGACGAGTACGTGGCGCTGTACCGCCGGCTCGTGTGAGCTACGACGGCGCCGCGAGCACCGCAGCGAGCAGGTCCGCGAGACGCGAGGTCGCCACGCAGATCGAGCTGTCCGCCGCGCCGTAGTACAACCGAAGCTGGTCCGTCTTCGGGTCATGGACGAGCCCGCACGGAAACACGACGTTCGGCACGTCGCCCGTTCGCTCGTACGGCTCGAGCGGGGCCAGGATCCAGTTCGGCAGCCGGCGAAGGACGCGGGTCGGGTCCTCCAGGTCGAGGAGGACGAGGCCGACGCGGTAGATGTCGCCGGCGATCGTCTCCTTCACGCCGTGATACACGAGCAGCCACCCGTGGTCGGTCCTGACCGGGGGTGGACCGATGCCGATGCGGAGCGAGTCCCACCACGCGCCTGCCCGCGGTTGGAGCACTCGTTCCGGCGCGCTCCAGCTGAAGAGATCGTCCGAGCGGGACAGGTGGATCTCGCCCTGCCCGTGGGCGGACTGCGTCTTCGGACGGTGCAACAGCGCCCAGCGTCCGTCGATCCGGTGAGGCAGAAGCGCCGCGTTCTTGTCCTCCGGCGGCCGCACGATCCCGTACCGCTCGACGCTCGTGAAGTCCACCGTCGTCGCAAGGAACACGCCGGGGCCGGCCGGGCCGTAGGCCGTGCACGTGATCACCCAGCGCTCCAGCTCCTCGACCCAGACGACGCGCGCGTCTTCGAATCCCCACTGCTCGTCCGCCGCGTCGTCGTCGGGTGTGAGCAGCGGCTCTCGTTCGACGGTCCAGCCGTCGATTCCGTTCGCCGAGCGCGCGACCGTGAGGTGCGAGATCCCTCTGCGGTCCTCCACTCGCGCCAGCAGCACCGTCTGTCCTGCAACCTCCGCAGCGGCGGGGTTGAAGACGCCGTTCACCTCGTACGGCCAGTCGGCGGCGGTGAGGATCGGGTTCGACGGGTGCCGCTCGAACAGCTCGGCTGCCTTCATGCGGGTACGAGCTCCTCGGCACCGGCGCGGACACCGGCAGCGTCGAGCAGGAGCGCGGCCTGATGGAAGGCGAGCGTGGACTCGGCGCCTTCGTTGTCGTTCAGCGCCTCGTCGCCGAGGCCGTCGCTGCAGCCGCCCGTGGCGAAGTCGTAGAGCGGCCTGCGCAGGCGGTTGCGACCGAGGAACCACTCGAACGCCTTGATCGCGCGCCGCCCATGCTCCACCCGACGAGTGATCGCGAATGCGGTCAGCTCCGCCTCGACCAGCGCCGCCGCCTCCAGTGGCTGCTCGTCGCCGCCGCCCGGCGCAGGCTCACCTCTGCGACGTCCGAGGTGGCCGGGGAGACGGAGCCCATCTCCGTCGAGGCCGCACTCGTCGCCGAGCCAGCGGAGCGATTCGAGCCCACGCTCGGCGACATCGGGCCGGCCGAGTGCCGTGGCACCGGACAGCAACGCCTGCGGCAGGCGGGCGTTGTCGTAGCTGAGCCTGTCCTCGAACCAGCACCACTCGTCGGAGGCCTCACGCTCGAGCGCGTCGTCGAGTTGCTCGACCAGGCGCTCGAGCAGTCGATGCGCCGCTGGTGCGAGGCGATCCGCGTCCACGCGCGACAGGCCGAGCACCGCGTACGCCGCGGTGCGCAGGCTGATGTCGCCGGAGAGCGTTCCGACCAATCGGTCGAGAAGATCACCCGCAGGCCGGACCACGGCGGGGATCCAGGCGGTGGCGAGGATGTCGCCGAGAGCCCAGATCGCCCGGCCGACGTGGTCACCCACGTGGGGCTCGTCGAGCCACCGGCGGTCGTAGCCCATGAAGTTGCGCATTCCGTCGTCTCCGGCGGCGGCGTGGAGGAACGCGAGCGAGCGATACAGGCTCGCAGTCCAGATGTGCTCGTCACCGCGCTCCGCAAGCGCGAGCGACACGACCGCGAGGCGTGCCACGTCGTCGACGCAGTACCCGCTGCCGCGGTTGGGGATGATCCCGTGAGCGTGCTGGACGATCCCGACGTCGTCGACGAGCGTCAGCAGGTGATCGGTGCGGAGGCTCGTGAGATGCAGCTCGGCGATCCCTGCAGGCCGCCGTCTCGGCGCGAGGGCGCTGGCTTCCTCCAGGACGGTTGCGGTGGCTTCCGCCACGGCCGGCCACGCGAGCGTCGAGCCCACGCGCCGCGCTTCTGCTTGCGCGGCGGCGAGATCGGCCGGGTGGTCGATGTACCTGCTGACTGCAGCCGCGACGGCCGCCGGCTCGTCGAAGGGAACGATCTGTCCCGCGCCCGATGCGAGCATGTCCTGCGCGTACCAGTACGGCGTCGAGACGACGGCACAGCCTGCGGCGAGTGCGAACGTCAGGGCACCGGAGGCGATCTGCTCGCGACTCGCGTACGGGGTGAGGAACACATCCGTTTGACCGAGGAGAATCGAGAGCTCGTCGACCGAGAGGAATCGATCGTCGAACACGACGTGCGTCCCGAGCCCGAGCTCGAACGCCCGCTGCTCGAGGCTGAGTCGGTAGCGCTCGCCCTCGCGCCGCTCGACGTCGGGATGCGTGCGGCCGGCAATCGTGTAGACGAGATCCGGATGCCGCTCGACGATCGCCGGAAGCGCCTCGATCACGGTCTCGATCCCCTTGCCGGACGAGATGAGGCCGAACGTCGATAGACGGATCCCGTCGTCGACATCCGGCCGGTGTGATCTCTGCTCGCGCGCGCTTGCAGAGCGTGCGATCAAGCGTGCGGGTGCGCCGTGTGGAACGACGCGAACCTTCTCCGAGGGACACGTCCCCGAGTCGACCAGCAGTCGCAGCGCCGTGTCGGTCATCACGATCACGAGCTCCGCTTCGCTGCAGAGCTCCGTCAAGACCTCCGCCTGGTGCGCCGTCGGCTCGGAGAGAACCGTGTGCAGGGTCACGACGAGTGGTTGAGCGAGCTCGCGGGCGAACGAGAGGACGTACTCCCCGTCCCGGCCGCCGAAGATCCCGTATTCGTGCTGGAGCAGCACGACGTCGACATCGAGCCGTCCCAGCATCCTGGCCGTTCGCACGTAGTCCCCGCGCACGGCTTGCGCGATCGTCGCGAGCAGGCCTCGCCGCTGCGGGCTCGACGGCTCGTGCACGACCGCGACGAGATCCGCGGTCTCCAGAGCATCCGTGCCGAGGAGAGCGCTCCGGAGGTCGGCGGCGAATGCGCCGATCCCGCAGGCACGCGGAGGGAACGTGGAGACGATCGCGGTGCGCACGCGCTAGCTCCCGATCCGCTTGGCCATGCCAAACCCTCGATCCGCGGCGATTGCCGCATTGGCGGAGGCGTGAGATCTACCATCGCGTCCGGGCGAGAGCGCCACTCGGAATCGCTTCACGTCTGCTCCACCGTCGAGTGTAGCCGAGGCTGAATCGTGGCCGCTCGGAACGAGCGCGTGAAGAACGCGTAGAGCTTGTGGAGCTCCGTGAGGGTCCGCACGTCGATGCGTGGTGTTGCGTGCGCGAGCAATGACGTGACGGTGAGCCGTACGTGCGGTGAGGCGGCGGCAAGCGCCCGCGATTCGGCGACGGGGAAGTATTTGTCCTCCGGTGCGGTCGCGATCTCTACCGGTGCATCCAGTCGTCGTGCGACGTGGAGCGGCGAGAGTGAGACGACGGCCTTACGGACGTGCGGAGGCAGCGCGGAGAACAGGCTGTCGAACCGGTGGGGGTCGCTGTTCGCGAGCAGGTCGTAGAGCCGCCCCGCCTCGGTCCCGGCTTCGTGGAAGGCGCGTACCGGAAGCTCGACCGGAGCGCTCGACTCGTAGTCGAGTGCGCGTAGCGCACGGCAGAGTTCCGCGGTCGCGTCGGTGACCGCGAGCATGGCCGCGAGGGAGCGGGCAAGACCGATGCGAAGGTACGCCGGCGGTGCGTGGTGTCGCACGACATCGCCGTCTCGATAGGTGCCGGTCGTCGCCAGACGCATCACGTTGGCGAGGTCGCCGAACGGCGCGACACACGCCACGACCGAGACGCGCTGCTGCAGCTGCGAGTCGGCAGCCGCGAGGAGCGCGAGGGTGCCGCCGACCGATACGCCGACGAGCGCGACCCGCTCGTCGGCGGTCTCGGACGAGCTCGACGCGGCGCGCGAGACGGCGACGGCCTGTGCGAGCGTCGCCGGTGACAGTTCGCCTCCGGCGACGCCGGCAAGGTCGGGGATGAAGACGCGAACGCCGGCCCGCGCGAGCGCGAGGCTGAGCCGGTGCACCGTGGGGTGCCGCCGGCCGTCCGGCGTCGCGCCGTTCATGAAGACGAGCGAGGGCCACGGCGGCGCGCCCGGAGGACGGACGACGGTGGTCGCGATCCCCGCCACGCTGGTCTCCGCGAGTGCCGGTTGCCCGCCGGCACGCGAGAGCGCCGACGCGCCCGGCAGTGACAGCGCCGTGCCGAGCACCGAGAGCGCCTGCGTCCGCGCGCGGAGCCGACTGCTAGACGGGCGCCGCATGAGCCACGTGTCGTCGCTGCATCGTCAGGATGGTCGACCCGGCTGCGCCGACCGCGGCGGCTGCAAGGGCACTCAACGTGAGCAACATGCCGGACGCCAGCGAGAAGTTGATCGCCGCTTGCTGCGTGACACCGAGACCGATCAGCACGACTGACGTCGTGCCGATATTGACGATTGCGCCTCCTGCGGTGATCGGGAGGATCGACGTCGCCGCCGCGAGGCAGATTACGACCAGGGCAAGGAGCGGCGAGAACCCCGCGCCGAGCGCGCTCAGCAGCAGCGCGCACCCGAGCGCGCGAGTCATCCAGCAGCCGAACAGGAATCCGGCGGCAACGAACGTCGCGCGAGAGACGCCGACGTGATCACCGACGCGTCTGAAGCCACGTTGGACCCTGTCGGAGCGGTCCACGAACGGCAGCGTGACGAGCCGGGGCCCGAGCGCGAGTGCCGTGATGCAGCCGATGCAGAAGAGCAGCACGACGACGAGCGGCGCGCGGAAGATCGCGTCGCTCGTGGCGAGCGCGCAGATCGCGAGGGGGAACATTGCGACTGCGTCGACCATTCCGAGCGCGAGGATCGAGAGGCCGACCGTGTCGAGCCCGAGCCGGACGCCGCCGAGCCTTCGAAGCGTCCAGATCTTGACGACGTAGTCGAGCCGGAACGGCAGCACGACTCCGCTGGCCGCCGCGGCGCCGCACGCGGCGAGGCAACGGCTGCGATCCGGCCGGTCGCCGGGGAAGAGTCGCTGCCAGCCGAGAGCTCGCAGGAAGAAGCTCGCGAGGTACGCGGCCGATGCGGTCAGGACGAGCGCGACGTTCGCCTGCTCCAGCGGCCAGCCGCTCGTGGTGAGGCGACGCGCGGTGAGAAAGCAGGCGGCGACGATCAGGACGGAGAAGGCGACGCCTCCGCCGACGCGCGCTCGTTGCCACTTGACGCTGCGCGTCATGCCTGCGGCAGCACGTAGAAGACGATCGTCGAGTACTGGCAGGCGACCGCCACGATCACGAGCGCGTGGAACAGCTCGTGGTATCCGAACGTCGCCGGTGCGGGGTTCGGGCGCTGGCGCACGTACACCACCGCGCCGACCGTGTAGGCGACCCCTCCTGCGAGCAGTAACAACGCCGGGACGAGCCCGATCCGTTCGATGATCTGAGGGAGAACGAGCAGCGCGGACCAGCCGAGCGCGACGCTGATCGCGGGTGTGAGCCAGGCCGGCGGCCTTGCCGAGACGAGCTTGACGACCGCCGCGAGGCAGGCGCCTCCCCAGACCGTGGCGAGGATCGGAACGCGCCAGTCGCGGTGCAGGACGAGCAATCCGATCGGCGCATATGTCCCCGCGATCAGCGCGTAGATCATGGCGTGGTCGAGCCGGCCGAGGCGCTGCGCGACCGTCGGCGTCCACGACCCACGATGGAAGATGCTGCTGACGCCGAACATCGCCGCCACGCTCAGCGCGAATGCCGCCGCCGCTGCGCGCGCGACACCGGTGTGCGTCGTCACGGTGACGGCGGCCGCCGCCGGCACGGCGGCGACGAACGCAATCTGGTGCGACACGCCTCGGAGCCGCGGTCTCGGGCTTCCGTCGCAGGTCAGCGCGACGCGATCAGCCACGGTCGGCTTCGGCGAGCAGTGCGATCGACGCAGTCATGATTCCTCCCGGGCTCGGAAGCCTCGACGCCGACCACTGGACTGAGGTCGGCCGATGCAGCTCCAACCCGCGTTGCTGTGGGAGGATCTCCGTGGCGCCGATCGTTATGGCGCCGCAATCGCACGATAGCACCGGTGCGCTATCGCCCTTGGTGCGTCAGCGGCTCTGACGGCAGAGGAGGCGGGGCTGCTTCAGGCCGTACTTGCCGCCCGTTCGCCGGACATCTCCGACGACCTTCCAGCGGTGTCCGTAGAGATCGAACTCCTCACCGAGTCGCTTCTCCTCGACCGACTCCAACTCGTGGATTCGGCCGTTCGGATACTCGAGCGTGAGGAGCGACGACATAGTCTTCTCATCGACACGACGGGCGCAAACCTGAAGGGCGGAAGTTCTTGGGCTACGCTCTCGAGCGACTCCGATGGATGAGCCTGACCTCGTGCAGCAGCACCTTCGGGTGCTGATCGCGAACGAGAAGCGAGACCGGCTCGAGCTGCTTGCGCAGGTCGTGATCGGGCTCGGGCACGACGTGATCGCGCGCGAGATCTACGTCCGCGAGGTCGGCAGTGCGACGGCGCGAGAACAGCCGGACGTCGCGATCGTTGGGCTCGGCATCTCATCGGCGCACGCCCTCGACCTGATCGCCGAGATCGTGCGGGAGGCGTCGTGCCCGGTGATCGCGCTGCTGCATGCGAATGACCCGGCCTACATTCACGAGGCGGCCAAGCGAGGCGTGTTCGCGTACATCATCGACGGCACGCCCGAGGAGCTGCAGAGCGCGATCGACATCACCTTGCAGCGGTTCAGCGAGTACCAGAACCTGCAGGGTGCGTTCGGGAGGCGCGCGATCATCGAGCAGGCAAAGGGGATCCTGATGGCTCGTCATGCCATGACGGCAGACGAGGCGTTCGCGATGCTGCGCGATCACTCGCAACGCAATGGTCGCAAGCTCGCCGATGTCGCCGCTGCGGTCGTCGAGAGCCACCTGTTGCTGCTGCCGCCGTTCGAGCGGCCCGAGATCGTCTCACCCGATCGTGAGTGAAGGGACGGTAGCCGCAAGCTCCCGAGCGATTTTCCACGCTCTTCGGTGACTTGATCTACACTGGTGGCGAGCGGTTCCCGTATTCGATCGGGACCGCGGCGACGCAGGCCAGAATTCCGCCGGCCGGCAGAGGATCCGCCCTAAGCAGACAGGCCGGGGCTGAGACGCCGACTGCGCACGTGTCGGCGACGGTGCTTGCGACGGGAGGAGCGGAAGATGGAGACGACGACGCGGGTGAGCAGGGCGTCCGGCCCTGCGCTGCAGACCGAGCCTGTCGAACCGCGCACCGAACGGCTTCGTCGACACGGACGGCGAACCGCGCTGTACATCCTGGCGTTCAGCCTGGTGGTGCTCCTTGTCGCCCTGGTCGCGCTCGTGAGCGCGAACACGCGCCAGGTGGAGCTGAGCTGGGTGGCCGGCAGCGGCCACGCCTCACTTGTCTGGGTCATTCTCACGAGTGCCGTTCTCGGGTGGCTGCTCGGGATCGTCACGAGTGTCGCGTTCCGGCTGCGCACCCGCAGGCGGCACCCCAGGTCAAGTCGCAGCACGTCGTCGTCAGTGGCGGGAAGCGACGGCGAGCGACAGACACTCGAAACGGACGGAGGGTGACATGGTCAGCACGGAGTCTTCGATCCAGGCGACGCACGGCGCAGCTGCGGGGTCAGCCGTCAGCGTGCGCCGCTATGTCAACGACGAGATCGCGAGAATCGGCACACGCTTCGACGCCGGAGAGACGGCCGCCTTCGAGTTCCTTTGCGAATGCGGCCGCCTTGGTTGCGGGAAGTTCGTCGCGCTGACGCTCCCCGAGTACCGAGGGACGACGCCTGGGTCGGTCGTCGCTCATCCGTGATCGACGGCGAGGTCGTCAGGCCGTCTCGTCCGGGTCCTCGCTGTCGACGATCTGCAGCGACGACGCGCGGACGTCCGTCAGGTGGCGCTTCTGGATCGGCAGGCCCCAGGCGGTCAGCTCCTTGACGCCTGGATGACGGGCGCGCTTGTTGAAGCGGGCAAGGATCTCCCAATGCCCGACCTCGCCGGCCTCGGCCATCGTCAGGAACTCGAGCCCGTCGAGCGAGTCGGACTCGCCGTCGAGGTAGGTGGTCATCATCTCGGCGCCTTTTTTCTTCACCTCGCGCGCTTCGCCGAGGATCGCCGACTTCTTCCCGTCGAAGGTCGCGGCGATCGCCTGCCCGCGCTCTTCCGCTTCCTTTGCCTCGGCGTTCATCTTCTCGAGCAAGGCGACCAAGCCGGAGCGCTTGTCGGCGCGGGCAAGCGTCGCGACTTTCTTCGTCGCCGCCTGTGCCGCCATCGCCAACCCGACCACTTCGCCCAGCTTCGACTCCAGATGCGTCAACTCAGCCAACTCGACCCCTTTGTTTGTGTGGAACGATCCGATGCACGCGGACCAGCGGTCTTTGCCGGCCCGCGCGCTCACATGCAGCTCTAGACGGACTGCTTGACTTCGCCGGGCCAGGCGCCGGACGCCGAGCCCTGCTTCTCGACCAGTTCCTTGAACCGTTCGAGGTCGCCTTTCACTGCGCGGTCGTCCTGGCCGATCATCGCCCCCAACGCCTCGACCATACCCTCGGACTCCCAGTCCAGCTGGAGCATGATCTTCGTGCGGTCGTCGTCGAGCTTGTGGAACGTGACGACGCCGGCATTGCCCTTACCGCTCGTCGCCTTCCACGCGACGCGTTCGTCGCGGATCTGCTCGGTGATCTCCGCATCCCATTCCTCGCGGTGGCCGCCGATGGACGCCACCCAGTGCAAGTGCGTGTCGTCGAGCTGCTTCACAGACTCGACGCCGTTCATGAACGACGGGAACTCTTCGAATTGGGTCCACTGGTCGTACGCGGTCGAAACCGGCACGTCGACTTCCACTGACTTCTCGATGCTCGGCATGCAATTGCCCCTCTCCTCGGATGGCTCTTCAGCGTTGAAGAGCGTTTGCACCTAGCCTGCCCGTGCCGGGATTGCCCAAACTGTCGAAGGCGGGGAGGGTGTTTGCCGTGGGCGCAACGGGAGATACGTGACCGATGGCGACCGAGCAGTATCACGAGCCGCCCGCGGAGCTCTCTGCCGAGACGCGGACGTTCGCGCGCATGATCCAGTCGCTCATCGAGGAAGCC
>Ga0207707_10004858_pt1 | contig 11793 bp, 9 predicted proteins | sample KBSC83BmetaG_FD_184336 | JGI IMG/M metagenome (GOLD analysis project Ga0207707, IMG submission 184336) | Corn rhizosphere microbial communities from Kellogg Biological Station, Michigan, USA - KBS C8-3B metaG (SPAdes) (version 2) | ecosystem: Host-associated > Plants > Roots > Rhizosphere ... | reverse complement strand
CGGCCAGATGTCCTTCAGATAGACGTCCTTGCCGTCGCTGCCCTGGCCCAGCGGCTGGGTGGTCAGGTCGATATCCAGCGAGCCGGCCAACGCGTAAGCGACGACCAGCGGCGGCGAGGCGAGGTAGTTCATCTTGACTTCGGCGTGGATGCGGCCTTCAAAGTTGCGGTTGCCGGAAAGCACCGCCGCCACGGTGAGGTCGCCGGCGGTCACCGCGGCACTGACTTCCTCCGGCAGCGGACCGGAATTGCCGATGCAAGTGGTGCAGCCGTAACCGACGACGTAAAAGCCGAGCTGCTGCAGGTAAACCAGCAGGCCGGTACTTTCCAGGTAGTCGGTCACCACCTTGGAACCCGGTGCCAGCGAAGTTTTCACCCACGGCCTGGATTTCAGGCCCTTGGCGGTGGCGTTCCTTGCCAGCAGGCCGGCTGCCAGCATCACGGCCGGATTGGACGTGTTGGTGCACGAGGTGATGGCGGCGATTACCACCGCGCCGTCTTCGACATCGAATTCCTGCCCATTGCGCACAACGTGCTGCCGGTGCGTCAGCTCGCTGATGTCATGGCCGATGGCGGTAGCGCCACCTTCGTTGGCGAAGCGCGCTTCCGCACCGTTGCGATGGGTGATGGTGGCACCGAAGTTGTCGTGGAAATTCTGTTTGACACCGGACAGCAGAACATGATCCTGGGGGCGCTTCGGGCCCGCCATGGATGGTTTGACACTGGCCAGATCGAGCTCCAGCGCAACGCTGTATTCGGCTTGTGGGGTGGTGTCGTCGTGCCACAGGCCCTGCGCCTTGGCGTAGGCCTCCACCAGCGCGACGTGTTCTTCGCTGCGGCCAGACAGGCGCAGGTATTTCAGTGATTCGGCGTCGATCGGACTGATCGCGCAGGTGGCGCCGTACTCGGGAGACATGTTGCCGAGCGTGGCGCGATCGGCCAGCGCCAGGTGTTTCAGTCCCGGGCCGAAAAACTCGACGAACTTGCCGACGACGCCTTGCTTGCGCAGCAACTCGGTGACCGTCAACACCAGATCGGTGGCGGTGGCACCTTCCGGCAGGCGGCCCACCAGCTTCAGGCCAACCACTTGCGGGATCAACATCGACGATGGCTGACCGAGCATGGCCGCTTCGGCCTCGATGCCACCCACGCCCCAGCCGAGCACGCCAAGACCGTTGACCATCGTGGTGTGTGAGTCGGTACCAAACAGCGTATCGGGGTAGGCCCACAGTTCGCCGTCGATTTTCGTGTCCATCACCACCCGTGCCAGGTGCTCGAGGTTGACCTGGTGCACGATGCCGGTGCGCGGCGGCACCACCTTGAAATCGGTAAACGCTTTCTGGCCCCAGCGCAGAAAGCTGTAGCGCGCCTGATTGCGCTTGAACTCGATCGTGACGTTCTTTTCCAGCGCGTCGTCGCTGCCGAACACGTCCACCTGCACGGAGTGATCGATCACCAATTCGACCGGAGACAGCGGGTTGATCAGGGTCGGGTCACCACCCAGTGCGCTCATGGCGTCGCGCATGGCTGCCAGGTCGACCACACAAGGCACACCGGTGAAGTCCTGCAACAACACGCGCCCGGGCATGAAGGCGATCTCAGTGTCCGGCTCTTTCTTCGGATCCCATGCGGCAACCGCTTCGATTTCCTTCGCCGTCACATCCACGCCGTCCTCGCGGCGCACCAGGTTTTCCAGCAGGATCTTCATCGAGTAGGGCAGGCGCTTCAGGTCGAAACGCTGACCCAGCTTGGCCAGACTGGCGATGGCGTAATGCTTGCCGTTGACAACGAGCGTGTCGCGAACGGAAAAGGTGTCTTTCATGGGGTTGCTCCTGACAGAACTGGCAGGCGACAAGTGGCGATGCAGTGATCGCCTTCTCGGCCGGTAAAGCCGTAATTATCGCCCAAACACTCGGTGGCCGCGACTCGCAGTTGCCCGTTGGCAGCAGGCGGGCAGCGCCCCGCGTGTGCGGAAACCCGGGCTGGCACAGGTAAACTGCACTCACGAGTGCGACCTTGCGGCAGGCAGCATGAGCCTGATCGCCGCTTCCTACCAACACATTGGATGACATGCAGCGTTCGATGATTTCGACTAGCCTCGCCGCCGTGTCGCTGCGCGACCTGGCCTTGGTGCAAGCGGTGCATCGGCACGGCAGTTTCAATCGTGCCGCGCGGACGATGCACATCAGTCCATCGGGACTGTCGCATCAGGTGCAGAAAGTGGAGCAGGCACTCGGCTCGCCGTTGTTCGAACGCGGTGGGCGCAGCATTGTGCCGACTGCGGGCGGCTGCCATCTGCTGCTGCAGATCGACGCGGTACTGGTGGCAGCCGAGCAGCTGCAGCAAGTGGCACATGCCGGCACGGTGGCGTTCGGTGGCGAGTTGCGGCTCGGCGTGCCTGCCTCACTCGGGCCGTACCTGCTGCCACATTTGATTACACCGTTTCCGCAGCATTTTCCCGGCGCAAAGTTGACCATATCCGAAGGCAAACCGGGTGGGCTGTTGCGCCGTCTGCGCGAGGGTGAGCTGGACGCGGTACTCGCCCCCACAGTGCCGGCGACCAGCGGCATCAGCGTGCGCGCGCTGTTTTTTGAACCATGGGAAGTGATGTTGCGCGGCGATCATGCGTTGGCTGGACGCAAGCGGTTGGCGATCGCGCAACTCGACCCAGCGGAAGCCACGCTGATGGCTGAAAGCCACGTCGACGGCATTCCAGGCACCGGCACCACGCATGGCCATGTGCAGGATGTCAGCCTGGAAAGCCTGGCGGCGCTGGTGAGCCTGCGTGGCGGTTATGCGTTGGTGCCGGCGCTGGCACACGAGCGGCTGGCCTCCATGCCGCATATTGTGCTGGCCAAGCTGTCAGGCGAAATCCGCGGGCGCGAAATTTCGCTGTATTGGCGCGACGCATCGCCGTGGCCGACGGACTTGCGGGCGTTTGCCGAGTTGTTGCGCAGATTGGCGCGACAACGTCCGGGCCTGCGGGTGCGCCGCAGCCGCACGGAGTCGTCGACGCGACGTTGACACGGGGCACACGCTGCCTGGCCTGGGCGGCCAGGCAACCGCGTCGTCACCGGTGCGAAAAGCCGTCTCACGGCGGCCTCTCGGTGATCCGACAGCGAGGCGAAACTCAGCTGCGGTGTGCGCGCTTGCGATCCATCTCCGTCAGATAGCGCTTGCGCAGGCGGATTTCCTTTGGCGTGACTTCCACCAGTTCGTCGTCCTCGATGAATTCCAGCGCCTGTTCCAGCGAGAACTTGATCGCCGGCGTCAACTGGATCGCATCATCCTTGCCCGCTGCGCGCATGTTGGTCAGCGGCTTGGGTTTGATCACGTTGACGGTGAGGTCGTTGTCCTTGGAATGGATGCCGACCAGCTGGCCTTCGTACACTTCGTCGCCTTCGGCGGTGAACAGCTTGCCGCGGTCCTGCAACGGCCCGAGCGAATACGCCGGCGCCGAACCGCCAGCGTTGGCGATCATTACCCCGTTCGGACGTTTGGCGATCGCGCCTTCCGCTTTGGGGCCGTAATGATCGAACAGGTGGAACAGCAAGCCCGTGCCTTGTGTCAGGGTACGGAATTCGGTCTGGAAGCCGATCAGCCCACGCGCCGGAATCTCGTAATCCAGACGCACGCGACCGCGACCGTCGGACACCATGTTCTTGAGCTGACCCTTGCGCATGCCCAGGCGCTCCATCACGCCACCCTGGTGCGCTTCTTCCACATCGACCACGAGCTGCTCGATCGGCTCGTGGGGCTTGCCGTCGATGTCCTTGATGATGACTTCCGGACGCGACACGGCCAGCTCGTAGCCCTCGCGGCGCATGCTTTCGATCAGTACCGAAAGATGCAGTTCGCCGCGACCGGAAACCTTGAACTTGTCCGGATCGGAACCTTCCTCCACTTTCAGCGCCACGTTGTGCAAGGTTTCGCGTTGCAGGCGCTCGCGCAGCTGGCGACTGGTGATGAACTTGCCGCCGCTGCGATTCTTGTCGCCCGCGAACGGTGAATTGTTGACCTGGAACGTCATGCTGATGGTCGGCTCGTCCACCGTCAGCGGCGGCAGGGCCTCGGGGGTATCCAGGGCACAGACGGTGTCGGAAATGGTCAGGCCTTCCACACCGGAAATCGCGATGATGTCGCCCGCCTCACCCTCGGGCACTTCGTGCCGTTCCAGGCCCATGAAGCCAAGCACCTGCAGCACCTTGCCCGTGCGCTTCTTGCCGTTGCGGTCGACGATGCTGACCGGCATGTTGGTCTTCACGGTCCCGCGTTGGACGCGGCCGACACCGATCAAGCCGACGTAACTGTTGTAGTCGAGCTGGCTGATGCGCATCTGGAATGGGCCTTCCGGATGCACGTCCGGGGCCGGCACGTGCGCCATGATCGCTTCGTACAGCGGCGTCATGTCACCCTCGCGCACCGTGCTGTCCAGGCTGGCGTAGCCGTGCAGGGCAGAGGTGTAGACCACCGGGAAATCAAGCTGCTCGTTGGTTGCGCCAATGCGATCGAACAGGTCGAAAGTCTGGTCCAGCACCCAGTCCGGGCGCGCGCCGGGGCGATCCACCTTGTTGATCACCACGATCGGCTTGAAGCCCATGTCGAACGCTTTCTGGGTCACGAAGCGCGTCTGCGGCATCGGACCATCCAACGCGTCGACCAGGATCAGCACCGAGTCGACCATCGACAACACGCGCTCCACTTCGCCGCCGAAATCCGCGTGTCCGGGCGTATCGACGATGTTGATGCGGTTGCCCTGCCATTGGATGGCCGTGTTCTTGGCCAGAATCGTGATGCCGCGCTCTTTTTCCTGATCGTTCGAATCCATCACGCGCTCGGTCAGTACCGTGCGTTCGGAGAACGTGCCCGATTGCTTGAGCAGGCAGTCCACCAGCGTGGTCTTGCCGTGATCGACGTGGGCGACGATGGCGATGTTGCGCAGTTTTTCAATAAGCATGGGGTCAACTCGGACGGCGCGACCGTGGTCACGCAGGTTTTTTGAAGGACGAATTTACCGATTATACGGACTTGTGCGACAACTTGCCGGTTTGCAGGGCATGTACACGATCGAACCATTCACCCAGGGTGGGCGATCGAGCCCTCATGAGTCGAAGGTGTGTCGCAGGTTTGTCGCCCAGCATGTCCCGTGACTGACAACGATGTATCCACTGCTGGTCAGGCGCCTGCACGCCGTATGGTTGCTGTTGATGATTTGGCGGTCGCGCGACACCGACTGTTTACCCGCCGGCTTTTGCTATGACCGGCGGTTGCCCAAGCCAGGAGATCGGCGGGCAATGCCCGCCCTGCAACGGGTTGCCATGGGGCGACATCAGCCGCGTCGCGATTGCGGACAAGGCAGACGGGGCCGGGCACGCCCGCCGCGCCCGCTGGCCCACAAGTTCCGCTCCCGACGATTCGTCGGGCAGGCATCGCACGGCGGTGCACGCTCGGTCAAAATTCGCTGATGTACTCGATGCCGGCGTTGCGTGCGGCGGCGCAGGCTTCGACCACACTGCGCACCTCATCGGCGGTCTCGTCGTCGGGCGTCTCCACTTCGATCACATAAGTGTGGCCCGTACTGTCGCCGGCTGATTCACTGGAGCTGGAATCATCTCGCGTGATGGGCTCCAGAGCGTCCAGTTCCTCGACGCGTTCGATGTTGTCGAGGCCGTGTACCCGGGCAAGCACATTGTCCGCATCGGCGCGGCTGCCAAGCAGGCGAAAGCGCAGCACGGCCATGGTGATACCCGTTGGCGGAAGGGGCTTGCATGTTCGCAGATACCGCGCATGCGGGAAGTGACGGATGTAGCAGGTGCGTTCGAGCGTCGCGCTACGATGGCTTCCTGCCCCGTTGCGCCGGAGGAATGCTGCATGCCGAAAATCTACGATCGCCAATACTTCGACAAGTGGTATCGCGATCCACGGCATGCGGTGGCGTCACCCGCCGAACTGCGGCGCAAGGTGGCCATGGTGGTGGCACAGACGGAGTACTACCTCGGCCGGCCGCTGCGCAATGTGCTCGATGTCGGTTGCGGCGAGGCGCTCTGGCGTGCACCGCTGCGCAGGTTGCGACCCGGGCTGGCGTATCGCGGACTGGACGCCAGCGTATATGTCGTCCAGCGCTACGGGCGTACGCGCAATGTCGGGCTGGCGAGTTTCAGTCAACTTGAGCAACTGCGTTTCGAGACACGCTTTGATCTGATTGTGTGCACGGACGTGCTGCACTACCTCAAACCGAAGGAAATCCTTGCCGGTCTGCAAGGCATCAGCGAGATGCTGGAGGGCGTGGCGTTTCTCGAAGTGTTTACCAGCCGCGACGACGTCGCCGGAGATCACCAGAATTTCGTGCCCCGGCCACCCACCTGGTATCTGCGCGAATTTGCCCGCGTCGGCCTGGTGCCGTGCGGCTCCCATTGCTATCTGGGGTCACGCCTGGAGCAGCAAGTCGCGGCACTGGAACGGGCTCAGCTGCCGGTCTGATCGGCTCATCGCGCGCGGTACGGTGGTTCCTGCCACGGGCGCCTATTTGGCGACAGTCTTGAATTTGTAGCGACACAAGTCGCGGATGAGACAATTCGGACAGTCCGGTTTGCGTGCCGTGCACACGTAGCGGCCATGCAGCACCAGCCAGTGGTGTGCATCCAGCTTGAACTCCGCTGGTACCACCTGTTCCAGTTTGTCCTCGACCGCGCGTACGTCTTTGCCCGGCGCCAGCCCGGTACGGTTGGCGACCCGAAAAATATGGGTGTCGACGGCGATGGTGGGCTGGCCAAAGGCGACGTTGAGGATCACGTTGGCGCTCTTGCGGCCGACCCCAGGCAGTGCTTCCAGCGCCGCGCGGGTATCCGGTACTTGGCCGCCATGTTGTTCCACCAGCAAGCGCGACAGCGCAATCACGTTTTTTGCCTTGGTGTTGAACAGGCCGATGCTGCTGATGTAACGCTTCAGTCCGTCCACGCCAAGGTCAACTATGGCCCGTGCGGTGTTCGCCACCGGGTACAAGCGACGGGTGGCCTTGTTCACGCCAACGTCGGTGGCCTGCGCGGAAAGCACTACAGCGACCAGCAATTCGTAGGGCGTGCTGTACGCCAGCTCGGTGACCGGGTGCGGATTGATCTCACGCAGGCGGGTGAACAGCTCGACCACTTCCGCGCGTTTCATGGTTTGGGTGCCGCCTGTCTGGCCTTGGCCCGGGCCAGCGCTTCCAGCACCGGGTTGCGCTGACCGGCACCATCGACTGCGGCCTTGCGCGCGAACAGCTCCGCAGCGCGTTCCCCGCGCTGGCGTTCCAGGCGTGCTTCACGCCGTTGGAAATGCTCGCGTGCGGCGTCGGCGTGGGCGGGATCGGCAGCCTGCTCGGGCGGCATCGGCAGCAGCACGATGCAGTCGACCGGGCAGGCGGCAACGCACAGCTCGCAGCCGGTGCAGTCGTCATCGACCACGGTGTGCATCAATTTTGCCGCGCCGATGATGGCGTCCACCGGGCACGCCTGGATGCACTTGGTGCAGCCGATGCAGTCCGCCTCGATGATGTGCGCGAGCATGCGCGGATGCTCGCTGCCATGGTCCGGATTCAAGGGCAGCACCGGCACATCCAGCAGCGCCGCGAGTTTCGCGATGCCGGCCGCGCCGCCGGGCGGACACAAGTTGATGGGTGCTTCGCCGCGCGCCATGGCCTCGGCGTACGGCCGACAGCCGTGATAGCCGCACTGCTCACACTGGGTCTGCGGCAGCAGGGCATCGAGGCGGTCGGCGAGCGTCATGATGCGGTCAGCGTACGGTGGCACCCGGTTGCGCGCCTTGATCTGCGTCCAGCAGAAACAGGTCGCTGCCACCAGTGCCGGCGGACAGGATCATGCCCTCGGAGACGCCGAACCGCATTTTGCGTGCCGCCAGGTTGGCGATGAACACGACGTTGCGTCCAACCAGCTTTTCCGGCTCGGCATACGCCGCGCGGATGCCGGAGAAAATCTGGCGTGTGCCCAGTTCGCCGGCATCCAGCTCGAAGCGCAACAGTTTGACCGAGCCGTCCACAAATTCGCACGCCGTCACCTTGCCTATGCGCAGGTCGAGCCGGGCAAAATCATCCATGCTGATTTCGGCGGGTGTTGCGCCTGCGGCGTGAACTGCCGGTGCGTTTGGCGTGCTGGTTTCATGCATGGGCTTGTTGTTCGACTTTTGTACCGGTGGTGTCGCCGCTGCACTCGCAGCGCCCAGTGATTCCTTCGACGCCTCGATCATCGCTGCAATCCGTTTGGGGTCGACGCGTGTGAGCAGTGGCTCGAACGTGCCGATGGTGTGGCCGTGCAGCTCGCGGCGAGCATCTGCGAAATGGGCGATCGGCGCGGCAAGAAACTGTTCGGCGGCGGCCACCGTAGCCGGCAGTATCGGCTTCAACAAGCCGGACAGCAGCCGGAAGGCATTGAGTGCGAAGGTGCATACCTGCTGCAGTTCGGCGCGGCGACCAGGGTCTTTGGCGATGACCCACGGCGCCTTGCCGGCGATGTAGCCATTCACCAGATCGGCGATGGTGACGAAGCGACGCGTGACTTCGGCAAACTCGCCGTCCTCATACAGCTGTTCGACACCGTCGTAGTGAGCGAGCACGGTGTGCCACAACGCGGCTTCGGCGGCCTCGAAACGATCGGCAAGCTGGCCGGCGAAGTACTTTTGCACGAAGCCGGCGGTGCGGCTGGCGATGTTGACCCACTTGCCGATCAGGTGCGAGTTGATGCGTTCTGCAAACGCTTTCAGGTCCAGATCCACGTCGACCGGCGCGTCGCTCAGCATGGTGGCGAAGTAGTAGCGCAGAAACTCCGGGTGGATACCCGCATCCAGATAGGTGCGCGCCTGGATGAACGTGCCGCGCGACTTGGACATCTTCGCGCCGTTCACCGTCAGGTAGCCATTCACGTGCAGCGCGGTGGGCGTGCGAAAACCCGCGCCGTGCAGCATCGCGGGCCAGAACAGGCCGTGGAAGTTGATGATGTCTTTGCCGATGAAATGATGCATCTCGGCAGTGCTGTCGACGCCGAGGAAATCGTCGAACTTCAGGCCGGTGCGGTCGCACAGTGCCTTGAAGCTGGCGAGATAGCCGATCGGCGCGTCCAGCCAGACGTAGAAGAATTTGCCCGGCGCGTCGGGAATGGGGAAACCGAAATACGGTGCGTCGCGGGAGATGTCCCAATCCTTCAGGCCGCCGTCGAGCCACTCTTGCAACTTCGCGGCGACACTGGCGTTCATCACCGCCTTGCCGCCGGTGAGCTTGCCCGCAAACCATTTGCGCAACAGCGCCTCGAACTTGCCCAGCTCGAAGAAGTAATGCTCCGAATCGCGCAGCACGGGCGTGGCGCCGGACATTACCGAGCGCGGGTTGAGCAAATCGGTGGGCGCATAGGTGGCGCCGCAGTTCTCGCAGTTGTCGCCATACTGGTCCGGCGTGCCGCATTTCGGGCAGGTGCCCTTGATGTAGCGGTCGGGCAGGAACATCTGCTTTTCCGGATCAAACAGCTGCTGGATGCTGCGCCTGGCGATGTAGCCGGCGTCGCGCAGGCGCGTGTAGATCAACGCGGCGAGCTCGCGGTTCTCTGTCGAGTGCGTCGTGTGGTACTGGTCGAAGCTGAAGTTGAACGCGGTGAAGTCGGCCTCGTGGCCCGCCCGGATGTCGGCGATGAATGCCTCCGGCGTCATTCCGGCCTTTTCCGCTGCCAGCATGATGGGGGTGCCGTGGGCATCGTCGGCCGCAACGAAATGCACCTCGTTGCCCATCATGCGCTGCGCACGCACCCAGATGTCGGTCTGGATATAGCCCAGCATGTGGCCCAGGTGCAGCGGGCCATTGGCGTAAGGCAGGGCATGGGTAACCAGAAGACGACGCATGGCAGACAGCGAGTGAGAATGACTACGCATTATGGCATGGCCGTCCAAATCCTTGATGGCCGCCCTCGATTGCGGCTCGTGACGGCCATGACGAAAAAAGCGCACCGAAGTGCGCTTTCGAAGTTGGTGCGGTAGCGGCGATTACTCCTGGCGCTGCCAGGTCTGCGAGCGGCCGAGCAGGGCGAAGCCGATGTAACCATGCACGTCGAGGCTCTGGCCACCATTGGTGACCGTGAGTTTCACCTTGTAGGTCTTGCCGGTCTTGGGATCGACAATCTTGCCGCCATCCCACTTGTCGCCGTTCTGCGTAACGCCCCACATGATGGTCAATCCCTCGATCGGCTGGTCCTTGCGCGGGCCATCGCATTTCGTGCACAGCGGATGTTCGCCATCCTTGGCAATGTCTTCGGGGCTGCGATTCAGCAGCTTCACTATTTTCGCTTCCAGCTCGCCGTTGTTCTCGGTGATCTGCACGATCGACTTCGGCTGGTGCGTGGCGTCGTCGATGGTTTTCCAGGTGCCGACCGGGGTATTGGTGGCCGCCAGCGCAGTGCCGGCAACAAACAACAATCCAGTGACCAGGGCGAGACAGGCAACGTGCTTCATGGTTGTGCTCCGTACGAAGGCGTATGGCGCACCTTGCCCAGTAACTAATGCAGCGTCAAGCTGCGTTGCGCCACGCAGACGCTGGCAACGTGGGGCAGGGCCGCCGGTTGCTCCGGGCGCTTCCGTGCCGGTGATCTGCATCAGCCGGGCAAACGCGGCGGCCGGGCATAATAGGCATCTTGCCGATGACGTGAAATCCATGACAGAGAAAGCCGACGAAGCCCTGGTGCGCCGCATTCTGGGCGAACTGATCGATACCCACACCGACGCGCCGCTGGCCAATGTCACGCGCGCCATTGGCGTGGACGGGAACAAGGTGTCGGTGGATATCCAGCTGGGCTATCCGGCCGCCGGCGTGATCGAGCAACTCACCAGGCGCGTACGCGATGCGCTGCAGGCCGATCCGGCGATTGCCGCGGCCGTGGTGTCCATCACCAGTCGCATTTACGTGCACAAGGTGCAGGGCACCCTGGGGCCGCTGCCGAGCGTGAAGAACATCATCGTCGTGGCATCCGGCAAGGGTGGGGTCGGCAAGTCCACGGTGGCGGCGAACCTCGCGCTGGCGTTGCAGGCGGAGGGCGCCAAGGTCGGAGTAATGGATGCGGACATTTACGGTCCGAGCCAGCCGACGATGCTGGGCGTGCACGGCAAGCCGGCGTCGCCCGATGGCAAGAGCATCATCCCGATGATGGCGCACGGCATGCCGGTGATGTCCATCGGCTTCCTGGTCGAAGAGGACACGCCGATGATCTGGCGCGGACCGATGGTCACCCAGGCGATGATGCAATTGCTCGGTGACACGCGCTGGGAACAGCTGGATTACCTGGTCGTCGACCTGCCGCCAGGAACGGGCGACATCCAGCTCACGCTCTCGCAGAAGGTCCCGGTCGCCGGCGCGGTGATCGTCACCACGCCGCAGGACATTGCCCTGCTCGATGCGCGCAAGGCGCTGAAGATGTTCGAGAAGGTCGAAGTGCCGGTGCTTGGCGTGGTGGAGAACATGGCCACGCATGTCTGCTCGGTGTGCGGCACGGAGGAACACATTTTTGGTGCCGGGGGCGGCGCACGCATGTCGGCGCAGTATCACGTGCCGTATCTTGGTTCGCTGCCGCTGGACATCCGGATCCGTGAACAGACCGATGGTGGCAATCCCACCGTGGTGGCCATGCCCGATTCCGAGCTCACGGCGCGCTACCGGGTCATTGCGCGCAACACCGCGGCGCGCTTGTCGCTGCAACCGCGCAACAAGTCACTGGGCTTCAGCAAGGTGTCGGTGGAGGGCATGCCGCTGGGATGAGCGCGACGCGCA
>Ga0207707_10004857_pt1 | contig 11793 bp, 6 predicted proteins | sample KBSC83BmetaG_FD_184336 | JGI IMG/M metagenome (GOLD analysis project Ga0207707, IMG submission 184336) | Corn rhizosphere microbial communities from Kellogg Biological Station, Michigan, USA - KBS C8-3B metaG (SPAdes) (version 2) | ecosystem: Host-associated > Plants > Roots > Rhizosphere ... | reverse complement strand
CGCGCTGGTGCCGCGCTTCAACGCCGACGCCGCGGCGCCCGACATTCAACTCGTCGCGCATCCGTACACGCCCGGCGACGTGCCGAGCCAGCGCGTGGCCGAGAACGAGCCGCCGGCCAAGTTCCCCGCGCTCTATGTCCAAGGCGAGGGGCCGATCCCAGCAGAGGGCGAAGTGTCGCCGGGCGATCACCGCGACTGCATTCCGGTGATCACCACCAAGTACATCGTGGCGAAAAGCGATTTCTCACTCGCCAACCAGTGGGCAGCGTACACGATGAAGGCGCTCGAGCGGTGCGCGTTTCAGTTCTTCGCCGACGACGGTGTCGGCCAGACGGCGCGCGGCTACGACCACGAATCGGGCATCGCGATCCTCAGCTGCGGCTACCGCGACAACGACTACTCGCCGACCTACCGCGTCGGCATCGCATACGGCCCGTGGTCGGAGGATCTCGGGCTCGGTGCGAGCGTCCAAGTGTTCACGCTCGTGATGACCGTTCGCGATCGCAATCCCTAACGCCTAACGACCTCCCGCGAGGACTGACCGATGGCACTCACCGTTGACGGCATCCGGATCCCGGCGCACGTGCAGGCGCAGGGCAACGACGCGATCGAAGCGTACGTGCGCGACCTGAAGTCGCGGGTCGGCCTGCCGCACCCCGCACCGAAGCTCGAACCCGGCGAAACGGCAGCGGCACGCGCCGAACAGTGGGCGCCAAAGCTCGCCCAGGTCGCGGAGCTGCAGGCGAAAGAACAAGCCGAAGCGGAGAAGATCATCGTCACGAAAGGGGCTCCCATTGTAGTGGGGGCTGAGAATCCGCCACCGGTCGCGCGCGCGCAGCACCGCGCGCAGCCAGCGCCCAAGCCGGCCGAGTCGCCGGCACCTGAGCCGCCCGCGAAGTAGGTCGCACGGATCGCACGCCTAACGACGTTCACGCACTGCACTCACTTTAGGAGACCGGAGCGATGCCGCTCGTCACCAAGACCACAGGGAAATGGGGCTTCCAGGCGAAGCCCGAAGCGACCTACGGCACGGCCGTGGCGCTCACGCCGGCGACGGATGGCATCCGGCTCTCGAGCGCGCCGAGTTGCAAGGTCACCGACGCGTACGACGGGAAGCGCGACGGCAAGTCGCCCGGCTCCTACGCGATGCTGCCGCTCGTCGGCTCCGAAGGCCGGACCGCCGAGTGCGACATCGTGATGGAAGCCGCGGGCGCCGGCGCCGCGTACTCCGCGAGCGTGCTGCCCAACGCGCACAAGATCCTCATCTGCAACGGCTGGAAGGCCGTCGTGGACACCACCGGCGGCTCGGAGTCGGTGACGTACACGCCGGGCGACGATGCCGACTTCCTCTCGATCTGCGCGGAAGCGTACGAGTACGGCGAGCTCTACGCGATCCAGGGCATCCTGGGCGAGGGCATCGAACTCGATTGCACGCTGCCCAAGATCGCGTCCCTCAAGGCGAAGCTCAAAGGCATCATGGCCGCCTTCGAGTCGGACGCCGCGATCCCGGCCGACCTCGTGTACAACTCGACCATCGGCCCCAAGGCGACAGCGATGAACCTGACGCTCGCCGACTTCGCCCCGGTGCGCGTGCAGGAGTTCAAGCTGACGCAGAAGACGGGACTCACGGACCGCTTCTACGACAACGTGAACGCGCGCCACGGCGGCTACTTCTTCGGCGAGGAAGTGGACTTCGCGTTCGAGTGCACGATCGAGCTGCCGGCGTTGGCCACCGGCTCGCCGTTCCACACGGCGACGACGTTCAACCCGCGGGCCTTGAAGGAGCTCGGGACGTCGTTCGCGGTCGCGCTGCAGGTGGGCGGCACGCAGTACAAGCAGTTCCAGCTCTCGGCACCGGCGGCGCAGATCGTCGACGACCCGCGCGAGAAGAAGGGCGCGGTCGCGACGCTCAAGCTCTCGCTCGCGTTCCGGCCGACCACGGAAGTCGCGCACGACGAAGTCACGCTGCTCTACAACTGACCATCGCACGCACACGCGTCCGAGGCGCCTCACGGCTTCGGGCGCGCGTGGCCTCACCTTCCCACTCGCGGGGCACGCCACACCCATGCTGCAAGACGCCGATGCAATGCTGGCGGAGCTCGACGCGCCGCAGATCAAAGTGAACGGCGAGGTGTTCTCCGGGCGGCACCTCTCGTTCGAGCAGCAGGTGCGGCTCCTGAGCACGATCGAGAAACTGGCCGACGCCGAGAAGCGGAACAACTTCGGCGCGATGCAGGCGCAGATGCGCCGCGTGCTCGACCAGATCTTCCCGCCGCCACCAAAGCGCTGGTTCCAGCGCCGCGCGCCGACGGTCGCAGATCGCGTGCTCGCGCTGCCGGTGGACATCGGGGCGCGCATCGTCCTGGGTTTTCTGAAGTCCCTTCACAGCGCGCCGCTCGGCTCGAACGCGAACGAGAATCGGCCGAGCGCGGAGGGACCGACACCGGGCGCCGCTGGGAGTGGCACGAGCTAGTCGTCGCCATCGAGCCGCAACATCTGCGGCAGTGGGAGTTCATCCGCTGCTTCGGGATGGACGCCTACCGGAACGCGCTCTACCCGACCAGCGACCACGTCATTCCCGCGGCGTGGTTCGATCTCGCCATGGATGCGCTCCCACACTTGGAGGCGCGGCAAGGTCGCACGATGCTGCACGCGATGCAGCTGGCGTACGCGAGCTGCCGCAGCACGAAGCCGGAGATCAAGAACGCGATCGACGACCTCTTCGAGCAAGCGGCCGGCACGATCATGGTGCGCAAGATCCTCCGCGTCGATGCGGACGAGGTGATGTGATGCGGACCCAGACGCGACGGAGCGTGCCCCATGGCGAATGACGGCCTGAGTCAGATCATCGTCGAGGCGGTCGATAAAGCCTCGGGGCCGTTCCGCGCGATCGCGGACGCAGCGCGCGAGATGGCCGCGCGCATCGGCGAGGCCCTCGATCAGGTCGACGCGCGCGCGCAGGGCCTCCAGTTCGACCAGGTCGCGAACCGTTGGCGCGATACGGCCGGCCAGTTTGCGTCGCACACCTCGCTCATCACCCAGGCGCTCGACAAAGCGAAGCAGGTGGGCGAGAGCGCCTTCGCGGCGCTGGCGAGCGGCGCGCAGAAAGCGGGCGGCTTCCTCTCCGGCATCTTCGGCAAGATCACGGGGCGCACGACCGCGGCGCCCTCGGTGGCCACGGCCGCGCGCACGGGCACGAGCACGCTCGCCCTCAACGCCGAAGTCGCGGAATCGATCGCGGCCTTCAGCAAACTCCGCCAGCAGATCGATGTCACCGACAAAGACGCGGTCAAAGCGTTCCAACAGGCGGCGTCGGCCGAGCGCGCGTGGATCAAAGAGATCGGGCCCAACGTCCAGGGCGTCAAAGCGCTCGAGAACGAGATCACCGCCATCGAGCGGAAGGTCGCGGGCGGCGCCTCGCACCCGATCGCGGCGTTCTTCCGCGGGTTGGGCTCGATCGTGGAAGGCGTGTGGGGCGGCGTCAAGCGGTTGGGCAGCGCGATCTCGAGCATCTGGACGTCGGTCGCCTCGCTGCCCGGCTTGGTCGCGTTAGGCGGACTCGGTGGGATCGGCAAATGGCTCTACGACGCGAACAGCGAGTTCCAACGCCTCTCGATCAACCTCACGACGCTCTTAGGCAGCGCGACGGTCGCCAGGGACGCGATCGCGTCGCTCATCGACATCGAAACGAAGATGCCGTTCACCCTCCAGGACATCACGGAGGGATACGTTCGGCTCTTAGGGCTGGGGCTCTCGCCCACCAAGCGCGAGATGCAGGCCTTTGCCAACGTGTCGGTGCTGGCCAAGAGTACGATCGACGAGCTCGCGTTAGCGATCCGCTCGGCCGACGCCGGCATGATGCGGCCGCTCAAGAATCAGCTCTCGACGTTAGGCGTCCAGATCTCCAACCTGGACAAGACGACCAAGACGTTCCAGGCCACGTTCCACGGCACCACGACCACGGTGCACGCGGACGCGGAGGCGATCGCTGGGTACATCACGCACGTGGGCGAGGCGTTCCCGAACGCCGCGCAGGACCAGATGAAGACGCTGTCGGGCGAGGTCACGAACCTCAAGACGGCGCTCTTCAAGCTCGCGGTGGCGATCGGCGAGTCCGGCGTGAACACGGCGTTCGGCGCCATGATCCAGCAGGCCATCAACTGGGTCAATCGGTTGGCCCAGAACCAGCCAAAAATCGCGGAATTCATCCAGTACGCCATCGACAGCATCAGGCTTTTCGTGGCGGAAGTCGAGGCGGCATGGGATTGGGGGCAGAAGCTGTTGCTGCAAGTCGGACGAATTGTTGTCGAGGTGCAGCAGCTTGTGTCGCAGGTCATGAGCAAAGGTGCCTACCTAATCCCTGGCACCGACGCGTACCTCCGTAATAAGTACTACGAAGAGCAGAAAAAAGAATACGACATAAAAATCAGCGGTCAGGATCGGCTCCAAGCCGTCGATGCCGCGGACATAGCGCAGAAGAGCCAGCAGCGCGACCAAGACTCCGCGAAGAACAAGACAGGCGCCGATCGTGTCGACTATCTCCTCGCGCATCCCGAAGATCAAAGCGCGCAGGCGCAAGCCGACCGGGCGCAGTATCACCTCGGGTCGAGCAAGGAACTGCCGCGCAATCCAAACCCGGCGCTGCCTAACCCGGACGCTGAAGACCCAGAGAAAGCGGCACGGCTGCAGAAGGATCTCGACGGGGAGATCGCAGCGCTCGAGAAGATCCACTCACTGCAACAGGCGGAGCTGAAGGACGCGACGGACCTGCAGGTCAAGAAAGCTGACCTCCAGCAGCGCGACGCCGAGCTACAAAAGCGGGAAGTCTTAGCGCGCGAGGAGCTGGCGAAGGCGTCGCTCGCATCGGTAGCCGGCCCGATGTCGCCCGAGAACATGGCGCGCCAAGCCGCCGCAGAAGCTTCGCTCGCGGCCATCGAGCGGCAGCGCGCTGACATTCATGCGCAAATGGGCGCTATCGACAAGGAACTCGAGCCCATCCGCGCGGAATTCGGGAAACGCGAGCTCGCGCGTCTTGCGGACATCAAAACGGCCACCGAAAAGCAGCTCGAGCTTGAAAAGAAGGTCCTGGATAACGCGAAGCCGGGCACGCCTGAGCAGATCCAGGCGTACGAGGAAATCGCGAAGCTCAAAGAGCGTCTCATCCGCATCAATGAGCTCCTAACGGAGCAGGATCGCCGCGACCGCTCGATGCAGGATGCGATGCGCTTCGCGCAGCTGGCGATGTTGCCCGACGCGACCGAGGCGATGCTCCTGCCGGGCGCCACCGTGACCACGAAGCAGGGCAAACAGCACGAAACCAATAAGCCGGTTAGCAGCAGCCCTGCTTACGCAGGACTGAAGCAGACGGCGGACCAGATCCATAAGACGTATGAAGAGCTCGACAACGTGCATAACGCGATCATCGCTATCTCGCGAGAGCTCTCGGGCGCGTTCGTGGAAGGCTTCATCAAATCCTTCGAGGCGTTAGGCGCGGGCGCCAAGAACGCCGGCGATGCGTTCAAGAAGGCGATGAAGAGCGCGATCGCTGAGGTGGCCGAGTCATTCGCGAAGCTCTGGATGGGCAAGGCCATCGAGCAGATCGCGGAAGCGATCGCGGACCCGGCGATGGCGGGCCAGCATCTCGCAGCTGCGGCAGAGTACATGGCCGCCGCCGCCGCGATGGCAACGTTAGGCGGCATGATCAGCGGGTCGGGCAGCGGCGGTGGCGGAGGCGGCGGCTCGAGCGGCAGCCAGCAGCAGACGGCGAGTCAGGCCGCGATGGCCGCGCTCACCGGCAGCGCCGTCGTCATCTGGGAGGGCGACAAGTTCGACCCGCGCGACCCGACGCAGCTCGCCAACTACAATCGCATGCGCGAAGAGGTGGGCGACCGGCGCATGATCATCCGGACGCGCCGAGGCTCGCGCCGTGGGTAGGGGCGTCAACCGCAGCAAGGTCGCGCGCATCGATTGGGCGCAAGCCGCGAGCGACCCGACGCTCCTCCAGGAGCCGTTCGAGGGCTTCAACAACGCCGCCACCGGCACCGGCATCGACGCGCACGGACAGACGCCGCTCGTCGATACCTGGCCCACGACGCAGGTCAACACGTCGGGCGCGTCGTTCTTCGACGTCGTGTCAGCCGGCGCTGGCAGCGCCTTCGCGCCAGGCGCCAAGTACGACGGCGCGCAGGCGGTGCGCTGCCTCTTCAACGACGGCGCCGCGCCCGGGCCCAATCCGACGCTCTACATCAGCAGCGTCATCACGGGACTGCCAGCGTCAACGGCGGTGGTCGTGCGCTGCGCGTGCGGTGTCGGCTTCCACAACGGCGGCTCGCCGGCCTCGACGCCGATCGGCATCCAGGTGGGCGCGGCGTCCGACTACCTCACGGCGTTCAACGAGTGGGAAATCCTCGAGGTCGCCGCCGTGACGGACGGCAGCGGCCAACTCACCGTCAAGCTCGGCGTCTTCGACTTTACCGCCGATGGCAGCTCGCTCGAGCGGTTCGCGTTCTGGGACGGCGTGGTGATCAGCCTCGCAACGCCCGGCACCGCGCTGAGCGGGAGTCTCCTCTTCTACTGCGACGTCGGCGAGAGTTACCCGCAGCCGCGGAAGAACTCGACGATGCTGGACGGCCCGTTCGGCCGACTGCGCGCGCTCGCCGGCATCGATGAGCTCTTCAAGTGCACCGCACGCCGCATCCCGTCCGTCGGCGGCACGCAGGACGACGGCGCCACGATCACCGGCTGGGACGACACCGACGGCTGGCAGCAGTTCCTCATCGCGGCGCGCGACCAGCAGGTGTTGACGTTCTACCCTGACGCCACAGATCTCGGCACCAGCTATTCCGCCGTGCTCGTCGATCCGATCGACGCGGGACCGCCGGACAAGGATGGCCAGAAGCGCTTCAAGCAGGACCTGACGCTGCGCTCGTTAGGCGGCCCCGTGCTCGGATACTGACGCCGTGACGATCTTAGCCCCGGGCCCGATTCCCTCCGGCTCCTCGCTCGGCACGCGCCCCAAGATCACGTGGTTTCCGGGCGGACTCGCGACGCCGCTCGTGCTGCGATACCCGCTCGACGAGGCCGCGGCGTATCCGCGCATGTCGAAGGGCTCCGACGTGCAGCAGATCCGAAGCGGCGAGACCGACGCCTGGACCGAGGACACGGAATGGTGCCTCTCGGCCATGGTCCGCTATATCCCCGCGACCGATGAGGTGAACGGGTTAGGCGCGACGGTCGCCACGGGCTGGGACGGCGCCTCGGGCTGGCGCGCGTTTCTCGAGTATTGCTGGAACGGCGGCACGTTCCTCTTTTTCCCGGACGGCACGACCCCGACGTACTTCGTCGCCGAGCTCTTAGAGCCGGCGATGGGCGATTACGCGGGGAGCCCGCCGTCGGCCGAGCCCGACTACTCGCGCGCGCTCAAGATCGTGCTGCGCCGCTCGGACACGGTGCCCATATCCGGGTACACGCCGGCCTACCGCGCGCGCTTCTACAAGCCCAAGAGCCAGAACGACAGCACGGAGTCGCAACTTTTGGTGCCCGCAGCCGGCGCGCCGCACTCCGATGTGTTCGCGGTGTCGACGCTGCCTGAGTTCACCGACACTGGCATCACGTACAAGCCCTATCTCGACACGGTCGCGGGCGAACGCGGCCAGATCGATCTCTTAGCCAAGGCGACGGACAAAGGCAGTTGGACGCTCGAGTTCCTGGACAAGCGCACGGGCGGCTCCAACCTCGAGCGGTGGCTGACGGCGTTCCTGGCCGGGGCGGACGGTGTCATTCAGTTAGGCGGATGCCGCTGCGAGATCGATCGCTCGCTCGACGGCGGTTCCACGTGGAACAGTTTTGCCACCGGCCGCGTGCGGAACCCGGCGCTCTCTGGCGTCCAGCGCTACACGACGCAGGTGCGCGATCTCCAAGACGACATGGAAGCGGATCTCTTTGTCGGGCAGCCGCACACCTCGATCACCTACGCCTCGCTCGCGCCCTACTGTCCGTTAGGCTTGCTCACGCCCTTTGGCGGCTTCCCCGTGGTCAAGCCGATCGATGGGATCGTGCGCGCCGGCGTGCAGGGCTTCACCAAGGTCATCGAGTGCAACGGCCGCCGGAACCCGCAGAGCACGCTCGTCCAGTCGCTGCTCAATCAGATTGTGCAGGTACGGCTCGACGCCGGCGCGGTTGGGGGCGTCTCCACGGACAACTTCGCGGTGCGCTTCGATTTCGAGGGCGACGCGGTCACGCTCAACGTCAACGGCAAGCAGTACGCGCTCCGCTCAGTCTGGAGCGCGCTCCCGGATAAGCACGAGACGAGCAACGTGTACCGGTGCTGCGCCGTCTACGGCGTCGTGTTAGGCGTCGACGGCTCGGAGTCGCCGTGGGATGCCGATCTGCCGGCGGCCGGCGGCGCGATCGGCGGCATTACAATCACGCCTGCGGGTGGACCGACCGACGATCAGCCGATGTTCATCAGCGATGTCCATCCGGTGCAGCTCTGGAAGGACATCATGGACGGGAAGTTCGGCTACCTGGACGCCACGACGGGCGCCCCGCTCACCGCGATCAAGTACGACGCGGCCGCCTTTGCCGCACTTATCGCCGATACGACGATCCCCAACGGCAACTGGGTGATCAAAAAGCTCGTCGCGTCCAACGGCTCCGGCGACGATGCGTCGGTCTCGACCTGGCTCGTCGACAATATCTGCTCGCAGTTCGCGTTAGGCTTTCGGCTCGGCGAGGACGGCAGCGTCATCCCGCTCGACTTGCGCCTCTCGGCCTCCGCGGCCGCGACGATCGAGCTCACCGACACCGATCTCGTGAGCGATCCGAGTGCAGTCGTATGGGGGCAGGCGGACAACGACGCGATCACGCGCATGACCGCCACGTGGTACGTCGACCAGCAGCTCAACGTCGCCCAAGCCACCCATGCGGACACCGCAGTCAGTCCGCCGACCGTGTCCGCCGGCGGCGCGGTGTCCGGCGGCGGTCCGAGCGTGCCCGGTGGCTTGATCGACGAGCAGCAGGTGCCCGAGGTGCTCATCAACAACACCGGGCGCGCGCGCGATTTGGGTGATCACTCGCAGACGCTCGACGCGCTCGCGTACCACGGCTTCGTGCACCTAGACGGCAGCGTGTCCAACGTGTCCGAGGTGGTGGCGAATCTCGCCGAGCTCCTCGATGAGACGTTGGCGCCGTTCCAAGCGGGCGCGCAGTATTTGACGCTCTGGTGCCTGCCGACGACGCGCGCCCTCTCGGTCACGGAAGGCACGTGGTTCACGGCGACGATCACGAAGCAGCCGAACAGCGCGAGCAACACGCGCGGCGGCTCGCGGCTGGTGCTCTGCCTGAAGCGCACGGAGGACCACGACACCGGCACCGTCTACCTCCGGTGCATCGACGCCGGGGGCGCCGGAACCGCGCTCAACACGCCGACGCTCGCGAGTCCGACAGCGGGCGTGGACACGCGGTTCGATGGCGACATCGCGGTCACCCTCGACGCAGCGAACGATCCGGCCGCTGTGTACTGGAACGCGCAACCGGCCGGGACCGCCGTCCGGCCGGCGGACAGCGATCCCGGCTGGCGCTACGCCGGGCGGCTCACGACATCGCGCACGCTGTCAGTCACGAACCTGCCCTCCGGCTCGCGGATCTTCTGGCGCGCGCGCAGCGTCTCCGGTGTCGATGGTGCGGGCGGTCTCCCCTCAGCGTGGGTCTATCCGCCGCCCACCGAATACTTGGACACCACGGCACTCACCGCGCCGACGGGCCTCAACGCCTCGAGCATCACGTCGACGTCCGTGCTCCTCCTCTGGTTCAACACGGAGGCGGACTGCGTGATCGAGGTGCTCAACGTCGCTGGTGCGGGACCACCGACCGGCGCCGACATCGTCGACTCGGCGTTCGCGGGCAGCATCATCGACTGGCTCCGCGGGCTGGGGCCCGGCAGCTATACCGCGGGCGTGCGCTACCGCGATCCGTACGGCGGCGTGAGTCCGATCGACACGGTGAGCTACACGCTCGCCGGCTCGCCGGAGCAGGCGCCCGACATGGCCGGGTTAGGCATCCTGGGCGGCGCTGCGACCGCAGGCGCACCGAGCGGCTCAGGCGGCAGCGGCATCGGCAGCACGGTCGGGATCCAGCTCACGCTCTTCGGCACCGATCTCAATTACCAGCTCGAGATCCACCGCGCGTTTGATGACGGGTCGGGAAATCCGGACCTCGCGACCGAGTTCGCCTTAACCGATGCCGCCAATCCGATCGACTCGGGCTCCGCCGTCCTGTACGTCGACGCGACGCCCAACGATGGCGCGCGCCGGCATTATCGCGCCCGGCAGATCGCACCCAACGCGACACCCGGCGCGTGGACGTGCTGGCGGGACGCGCTCCCCATGCAGTTGCCGGTCGGCCTCACCGCGCTCGCGGCGCAGCTGCCGACCTACGGCGAAGGGAAAACACAGACGGCGACCGTCGGCACGCTCGCGCTCACCGTGGACGATCCGCAGTGCCGCGTGACGCAGGTGCGGATGAAGTCCAAGTCGGGCAACAACGCCGAGTCCGCGTACGCGGTCGTGGCCCTCTCAGGCGGCGTGTACACCGACACGGTGGCACTCATCGAAGGGCTCCCGTCGACCATCACGTACGAAGTCACCGGCTACGATGCCTCGGGCGCGTTAGGCGTCATCGCGACGCACGTCGTGACCTTCGGCGCGTCGAACGTGCCGGCGCTCCCGATCGTGTCGGCGTACGTCACCGCCGGCGGATCGCTCGTCGTGACGCTCTCGGGCGACGTGCTCACCGACCACTTCAAGGTCGCGGCGTCCACCGCGAGCGCGCCCACCGATGCGACCGTGCGCGCCGCGAGCCCGACGACCAGCGCCACCCGCGTGATCACGCTCTCCGGTGTGCTCACCGGCCTGACGCCCGGGCAGACCGTCTTCATCGGCGCCTTCGCGTACGCCGCGGACGGGACCGAGTCCGCGCAGCAAGGCACGCTCACGCTCATCGTCGGCTCGCCTAACGCCGCGCCCAACAGCGCCGAATACCTGGTGCTCGCCACGGATCCGACGCTCACGAGCGAGCGCGTGTTCAACCCGGACACGACCAACGATCTCGCGGTGACGGACCATGGCGCCGGCGCGAACTATGATCTGGCGCTCAAGGCGACGGGCGTCGCCGCGGCGACGTACGGCGACGCGACGCACGTCCCGCAGATCGCGGTCGATGCGAAGGGCCGCATTACCGCGGCGTCCAACGTCGCGGTCTCGGGCGGCGGTGGCGGCACACTCACGATCGACCTCATCGGATCCTTCGGCGATGGCGTGAATGCGCCGCAGGTGGGCGAGATCCGGCAGTTCCGCGTCGATGTCGCCTGCACGATCGTGCTCGCCGACATCTTCGCCGACACCTCGGGCTCGGCGGTGGTCGATGTGCAGACGTCGAGCGACGGCGTCACCTTCACGTCGATCGCCGCGAGTGCCAAGCCCACGCTCTCGTCGCAGCAGGAACATGCCGACGGCACGCTCACCGGCTGGACGCTGAGCATTCCGGCCGGTGATTACGTGCGCTTCGTGCTCAACTCGGTGAGCACATGCAAGCAGGTTTCGGTGGCGCTCAAGGTCACGTCGCCCACGGGCCCGGTCGATCTCTTCTGGCAGTTCGGCGACGGCGTCTCGGCGCTCATGAGCGGCTACTTCGGCGACATCCGCGTCGACACCGGCTGCGTGATCACCGTCGCGGACATCTACGCGGACGCGAGCGGCAGCGCGGTGGTCGACGTGCAAACCTCGACAACGGGAT
>Ga0207707_10004854_pt1 | contig 11798 bp, 8 predicted proteins | sample KBSC83BmetaG_FD_184336 | JGI IMG/M metagenome (GOLD analysis project Ga0207707, IMG submission 184336) | Corn rhizosphere microbial communities from Kellogg Biological Station, Michigan, USA - KBS C8-3B metaG (SPAdes) (version 2) | ecosystem: Host-associated > Plants > Roots > Rhizosphere ... | reverse complement strand
CGACCGGGCGTTGTTCCTAAGCTACGAATTCACGCGCACGGCGCAAGAGGATCTCTCGAAGTTCGCGGAAGCGGTGCGTTTGCTGGACAAGGCAAATCACGCGGCCATCTCCAAACTGGCGCAAGCGCGCGCGAAATTGAATTCCGCGCGCGGCCAATACCAGGTGCAATGGCGTCAAAAGAAAGACTTGGAGGAGCAACTTGATAAATGCGTGCTCGTGGCAAAGAAAAGCGGCCTCGTGGTCTATGGCGGCGACGATCAAAATAATTACGGCAATCAAGAACCCATTCGCGAGGGCGCCACGGTGCGCGAACGCCAGACCATCATCACCATTCCGGATTTGCGGCGCATGTCGGTGAACGTGAAAATTCACGAAAGTTACATCAATAAAATCAAGGTCGGCCAGAAAGCGCGCATCACCGTGGACGCTTATGCTGACAAACCGTTGACGGGTGAGGTAACCGTGGTGGGCGTGCTGCCCGATTCCCAAAATCGCTGGCTGAATCCCGATCTCAAAGTTTATCTGACCACGGTCACCATCGAAGGCACGAACACCTGGCTGAAGCCGGGCATGAGCGCCAAGGTGGAAATCCTCGTCGATCATTTGAACGACGCCGTCTATGTGCCGGTGCAATCGGTCGTAGCGGCGAACGGGAAGCAATATTGTTTTGTGAACGGCTTCGGCAAACCCGAGCGGCGCGAGGTGCAGGTGGGCGAGTTCAACGACGAATTCATCGCGGTGCAAAACGGGGTGAGCGCGGGGGATCGAGTGCTGCTCAATCCGCCCGACATCCCGGACGAGAGCAAGCCGGGCGAGAGCCAGCCGGCCACGCCGGCATCCAAGCCTTCCACCGTCGCTGCCGGTTCGGACAAACCCGTAAAAAGCTGAGCCGTGCCCTCGCCAATCGTTCAATTCGCGGATGTCCGCAAGACCTATCGGATGGGCGCGGTCACGGTGGAAGCCTTGCGGGGCGTGACGTTCGATATTCAGCCCGGGGATTACATCAGCATCATGGGCCCGTCCGGTTGCGGAAAATCAACGATGCTCAATTTGTTGGGGTGTCTCGACCGCCCGAGTTCCGGGCACTATTTTCTGGGAAATGAGGACGTTTCTCAAATGGATGACGACGCGCTCTCCGCCGTGCGCGGCGCGCGGCTTGGCTTCGTTTTTCAGTCCTACAATCTCATCCAGCAACTCACGGTGGTGGAGAACATCGAAATACCGCTGTATTACCAGGATCGTCCGGAGCATGAAAGCCGCGCGCAGGCGTGCAAGCTGGCCGCGCGCGTCGGGCTGGAACATCGCCTCGATCACAAGCCCTTTGAACTTTCCGGCGGCCAGCAGCAACGGGTGGCCATCGCCCGCGCCCTGGTGAATGATCCCCTGGTAATTCTCGCGGATGAACCCACCGGCAACCTGGATTCCAAATCCGGCAAGGAAATCCTCGCGCTTTTTGACGAACTTCATCAACAGGGCAAAACCCTGATTCTCGTCACGCACGACCAAAAGGTGGCTGACCGTTCGTTCCGCGCGATTCGCCTTTGCGACGGCCAGATTGAAAGCGACATCCGGCGATGATTCACGGCTTCAATCTCACCAGCCTGAAACGGACCGTGCGCCTCGGCATCCGGAGCCTTTGGTTGCATCGCTTGCGCTCGCTCCTGACGGCGCTGGGAATTGTCTTCGGGGTCTGCTCGGTGATCGCGATGCTCGCCATCGGCGAAGGCGCGAGTTATGAAGCACAGGAGCAAATCAAAAATCTCGGCAGCCAAAACATCATCATCAGCAGCATCAAGCCGGCCGATGACCAAAAAGCTTCCGACCGCAATAGCCAGAGTTACGTGTTGCAGTACGGCCTGACCTACCAGGATGTGCAACGCATTCGCGCCACCATTCCCGGCGTGACGGTCGTGCTGCCGTCGCGCGTCATCCGTGATTACGTTTGGAACATCAGCCACCGTGTGGATTGCGATATCGTGGGCACCGTGCCGTGGTATCCCACGATGCGCAATCAACGCGTCGCACGCGGGCGGTTTTTCAACGACAAAGACATGGACGGCGACACGAGCGTATGCGTGCTGAGCGCGGACATGGTGCGGGCGTTATTCCCGCTCGAATCGCCGCTCGGCAAGGACGTCCGCGTGGGCGGTGAATATTACAAAGTCATCGGCGTGATGGAACCGGCTGCTTACGAGGCCAAACCCGACGAGATGTCCGGCGACGACGCCAAACCCGCGGCACATCGCATGTTCATCCCGTTGGAAACCGCCCGCAGCCGCTACGGCGAAGTGCTGGTGCGGCGGCGTAGCGGAAGCATTGAAGCGGAACGCGTGGAGTTGCATGAACTCACTGTGAAAGTGAACGCGCTCGCAGAAGTGACGAGCGCGGCGGACGCCATCAAAGCCGTACTGCAGCGCAATCATCCGAAGAAGGATTACCAGATGGTCGTGCCGTTGGAATTGCTCAAGCGCGCCGAACGCACGAAGCAGATTTTCAATATCGTGTTGGGCTCGATTGCCGCGATCTCGCTGCTCGTGGGCGGCATCGGCATCATGAACATCATGCTCGCGAGCGTCACCGAGCGGACGCGCGAAATCGGCATTCGTCGCGCATTGGGCGCGCGACGCCGCGACATCGTGGTGCAATTCCTCGTGGAAACCGTGATTCTTTCCGGCACCGGCGGCATTCTCGGTGTGGCGCTGGGCGTCATCATTCCGTTTATCGTGAGTCATGCCGCGGGAATGAAGACGATCGTGACTTTCTGGGCGCCGGTGCTGGCGTTCACCATTTCCGCGCTGGTAGGCGTGATTTTTGGAATCTACCCTGCCCTTCGCGCCGCGAAAATGGATCCGGTGGAAGCGCTGCGGCACGAGTGATCACGATATCTTTAGCTGATCGATTCGGTAGAGGTCCAGTGAGCCTTTGCCTTTAATCTCAACTTTGCCCTGCCCCACGCCTTCGCAATGTGCGGCGAGCAATTCCCAGGTATCAGCCGTCACGCAGATTGATCCCGGCAACGCGGCTTGCTCCATGCGCGCGGCGGTGTTCACGGTATCGCCCCAAATATCGTATTGGTATTTGCGACGGCCGACGACCCCCGCCATGACCGGTCCGGCGTGAACACCCACCCGAACTTTCCAATGCGGCGGCAATTCCTTCGCTTTCGCGATCATCGCCAGCCCACTGCGAATGCAATCGAGTGCCGGGTTATCCGCCGGCGCGAGCAAGCCCGCCGTGGCCATGAAGGAATCGCCGATGGTTTTGATTTTCTCCAGGCCGCATTCCAGGCAGATGCGCTCAAAGGCTTCGACCAATGATTGCAGGTGCGTGAGCACTTCGTGGGGCGCGTGCCTGTCACACCAGGCAGTGAAGGAAACAATGTCGCAAAACAGCACGGCGACGTTTTCGAGCCGGCGCGGTTTGACTGCCTGCGTTGTTTTCAATTCCTGCGCCACATCGTGCGGCAGAATGATGTGGAGCAGATCGTCGCTGCGTTGTTTCTCCTCCTGAATCTGGCGCAAGTGCGAAACTTCACGATCGCGCAATCGTTTCTTTTCCAGCGAAGCACCGATGCGCGCCTGCAACAACACGGGGTCGAATGGCTTCGGGAGGTAATCCTCCGCGCCCATCTCGATGCACCGCGCGACTTTCTCGTTCTCGTCCGAAGCCGAAAGGACAATGACCGGAATGTCCCTGAGCGCGGGATCGGCTTTCTGGCATTCGAGCACTTGATAGCCGTTGAGCTCGGGCATTTGGATATCGAGCAGCATCAAGTCGAAGCGCGCGCCCTTCAATTTTTCCAATGCGCTGCGGCCGTTTTCGGCGGTGGTGGTTTCAAAACCAAGCCGTTGGAGACGGCGCGACAGCATCGCGCGATTGCCCTCGTCGTCATCAACGATGAGAATGGAACCGCCTTTTTCGTTGGCCACCACGCGCATCGTTGTTGACGCAGGCGACGCGGGCAAGAATTCATCGTGGCGAAGAAAGTTGGTGGAAGCGGTTGCGGCCGGATTTTCCGCGGGGTCCAACCAGACCGCAGCGTCACCGAAATTTTCCATGACCAAATGCAACAGAGTGCGAGCGGCTTCGAGAATTTTTCCCGCGTCGTCCGCGAAGGCAACCGCCCCCTGCTCGCTCGCTTCCTCCTGCAACATTTCAGCGTAACCAATAATCTGATTCAAAGGAGTGCGGACTTCATGATGAATGAGGGCGGGATTGCCCTTGTAGGCGGCGGACTTTAGGGGATCAAACAGATCGTTGACGACCGCGAGCAGGCGCCGGCCCGCGAGATGAATACGCTCGAGATCGGCAACGAGTTGGGGAGGGGCGGCGCCGGCGCATTCTTCCAGCAGCATCTCACAATAGCCGATGATGTGATTCAGCGGAGTGCGAAGGTCGTGTTTGAGATTACCCATTTCGGGCGCGTCCGCGGTTAGGCGGGAGGAGTGCGGTTGAGCAGCAGTTCCATTTTTTCCAGCAGGCGCGGAAGCTCGATCGGTTTGGTGTCGTAATCGTCGCAACCGGCTTCCAACGACTTCTCGCGATCACCAGCCATGGCGTGCGCGGTCAGCGCGATCACGGGAATGTTGCGCGTTTCATCGGCGGCCTTGATGCGCCGCGTCGCCTCCCATCCGTCAAAAATCGGCAGGCTCATGTCCATCAGGATCAACGCGGGGGATTCGGAAGCGGCCAGGGCGACCGCCTGCTGGCCGTCCGTGGCGATGACAATTTCATAGCCCTTGCGCTGCAACCGGCGCGAGAGCATGTCCCGGTTCATTTCGTTGTCTTCGACGAGCAGAATTTTGGCCATAGCTTAAATCTCAACATTAGTATCAGCAACCGGGGTGCGCGACACGCATTCCCTGACGATTTCGCGCAATTCCGCCAGCAACGCTTCCAGGCTGAAGTCGCCCTTCTGCAAAACCTTCTGGACGTGGCCTTGCAACGACAGGCGATCCTCTTTGGTCAACGTCTTGGCGGTAATGACCACGATCGGGATGGAGCGCCACTCCTTGTGTTTCCGCAATTCCGAAACAAATTCAAACCCATCCATCCGCGGCATCATCAAATCGAGCAGGATTAGATCGGGCGTGTGCGTTGCCATCAAATCCAAAGCCGCCCGGCCGTCCTCGGCGGTGGACACTTCCCAATGCTGGCGATCCAAGGTTCGCACGAGCATCTCACGAACCGCCGGGTCGTCGTCGACCACGAGCACCTTGCGCGGCGACGACGGATCGATCAGTTTGTGAATCACCACCGAAAGGCGGTCGCGATCCACCGGTTTGGTGAGATATTCCGTGGCGCCCAGCGCGTGGCCGAAATGTTTGTCATCCACAATGGTGAGCATGATGACGGGGATATCGGCGACGAGCGGCTCTTCCTTCAATTTGGTGAGGACGGCCCAACCATCCATACCCGGCATCATGACGTCCAGCGTGATGGCCTTGGGGCGGATATTTTTGGCGGCGTTGATGGCGTCCGGGCCGTTGGCGGCGCATTCAACGTGAAAGCCTTCCTTGTTCAGGAAACGTTTCAGCAAATCGCGCGCGGAAGGATCGTCATCCACGACTAGCACGGTATTGCCCTCCTTTGGCAACAGATCGGCCGCCAGTTGGTCCGTATCGAACTCGCGCGCGGGATCGCGCACTTCGGCGGGCAGGCGCAAAGTGAATGTGGACCCGGCGCCCGCCTCGCTGGCCACAGTGACATCACCGCCCATCATTCGGCAAAAGTGTCTCGTAATCGCCAAGCCCAAACCGGTGCCGCCGTATTTCCGCACGGTGGATGAGTCTGCCTGTGAGAATGCCTGGAACATGCGGCCGAGCTGCTCCCTGGTCATGCCGATGCCAGTGTCGGTGACTTTCAGAACAATCCACCCGCCGTCGCTGCCGGACTCGCGCGCGGCGGTCAATGTAATCGTTCCCCGTTCGGTGAACTTGCTGGCGTTGCTCAATAGATTGAACAGGGCCTGACGAACTTTCGTCAGGTCGCCGCGCATCGCGCCCAGGTCCGGCGACATTTGCACCACGAGCGTGTTGGATTTTTTCTGCACCAACAACCGCGTGGTCGCGACGATATCATCCAACATGGTCTTGAGGTCGAAGGTCTCCAGGTAGAGTTCCATCTTGCCGGCTTCGATTTTGGAAATGTCCAGAATGTCGTTGATCAGTGCGAGCAGATGCTTGCCGGCGCCGTGGATTTTTTCCAGATCCGCCACGAACTGTTCGTTGCCCGCGTCCTGCGCTTCCTCTTCGAGCATTTCGCTGTATCCGATGATGGCATTGAGCGGAGTGCGCAATTCATGGCTCATGTTGGCCAAAAACTGGCTTTTGGCTTCAGTGGCGGCGAGCGCCTGCTGCTGGGAATGGCGCAACTGCTCGTTGACCTCGCCCATGGTTTTCTCGTGTTTCTCCATTGCGCCCAACATTTCGTTGAACCGATCTATCAAGGAACCGATTTCATCGTCGCCCTGCTTCACCGCGCGGATGGAATATTTCTTCCGCTCCGAAACCACGCGCGTGGTTTCGGCGAGGGCGAGAATGGGTCCGGAAATAACCCGCTGGAGACCGGTCGCAAGGACAAACGCCACCAGCATCGCTCCCAACAGAATCACCACGCCGATCTGCACATAGCTCCTCATGAGCTCGTGCAATTGCGACATGTCCGCCTCGACAAAAATTGTGCCCAGCCGGGTCGTTCCCCGCTGGATGGGTTTGAAAATAAGCAGACGCCGATTCTCATAATGCACACCGTCCGCACCGCGCGGTGGCGGCGCCAGCTTGGCTTGGGCGTCGCGGGAATACCTGCCGAGCACGGTGTCGTCCTGGGCGTAAATCGCGGCGGCCAGGATGCTGGGTTTGTGCTCCAGGGGTGCGAGCGCTTTGCCGGCGGCCTCGGCATCATCAAAATCGAGCGAAGAAATTGCGCTGGCGCCAATGACATCCGCCAGCGATTGCAAATCTCGCTCCCCGGTGCGCCGGATGCCGCGCAGATCGTTTATTCCGAACAGCACGATGGACATCAGCAACACCACCCCGCTTGTGAACATCGTCAAAAGCGTCAGCTTGGTTTTGAGAGAGGTCGAGCGAAAGTTGAACATGCAGCCAGCGCGGCAATTCAGGATTTCACAACCTTCGCCAGCTTCAGCAGTTCGGAACTGATATTCAGGCCGAGTTGCCGGGCGGCGTCGGGATTGATTTCAAATCGCACTTTGTTGTGCTCGGAGATAAAATTGATGATGCCGCCCTGCTGGGCGAAGCCGTCGATCTCACTTACGGTCAAAACTCGCGCGTCCTTCAATTTGCCGAGCAATTCCGGCAGATGGGATTTTTCCGATGCATTGATGAAAACGATCTGGCACTGGTCGAGGTCTTTGATATCCGTGATTTGCTTCAAAGCCACAGTACGTCCTTTGACCTGTTTGCCATTCAACACTTCCAACGCCGCGCTGAACTGATTTTGGCCCACGACTCCGATGGTGATCGTGCCGCCGGTGGCCGGAAACGCATTTTGCGGCCAGTCAATATAGTTGATGAAATTATAAATATAGGCGGCTTTGATTTCGTATTCCCGCTGCAACACGTTTTCGGCACGCAGAGAAGCAGGACATGCGAGCGCGAAGAACAACGCCAGCAGCAAGCTGCCGGCGCAGCGCAGCGCAGCGAGGCGCAAGGGCCTTGGCCGCTGCCTGGGGCGGATGGCGTTTTCGTTAAAACGCATAACTCCATCGGAGGCTGATCATCCAGGCGGTGCCGAGTTGCGGCCCTTTCAAATCCTGGTAAATCGGGAGGCCTCCTTCGACCGACAGGCGATTGCCCGTCAGGAAACCTTTGGGCGCAAACAAATTGATGCCGAATAACGCGTCGATACGAGAGCCGGCGCGCAAATCAGGACGTCCTTCAGGGGTCGTGTTGGCGGCGAGCGCGGGGTCGGCCCCGGTAATATTTTGCCACACTTTGCCATTCACACGGAACGAAGGCGCGAGCCAATCGGTAAACGCATAAGCCACCCAGCCGGAGCCGCCGTATTCATTGCCGAGGCGATAATCATGGTCGTTGCGGCCGAGCCGCACGGTTTCGATCGTTTGCGCGCCCCAGGACCAATTCTCGGATTCCCCCAGGTAAGTGATTCCCGGCAGCAAATCATAGGTGCCGGAACCATGTTGCATCAAGTACTCGAGTGGCACCAGCGGCAGCGCGGCCTTCCCATCGCGGTGATCCCTGGCATCGATTGCTCCCGTGGGAAAGCTCATCCCGGCATTGAGCACGATGCGATTGCCGCCCGTGCAACTGTTGCCATAAACCGTCCAGAGAGCCATCACATCCGCATCGCCGAAACCGTCCGTGTGCTGGGTGAAGCGCGTGCCATCGGATTTCAGATGCTCCATGGACATCTGCGTATAGGGCACCATAGCCATCAACGTGACGTAATCCGAAGGAGCGTACATCACATCGAACATGTGCATGTCCATGTCCATGCTGGTATGCACGGTGCCAAAGCCTTCTGAAAAAGCTTTTGCCGCCGAAATTTCCCGGGTCCCCTCCAAAAGCCCGCTCATGTGGGTGTGCGTGTAGTCGTAACCGAACATTAACTGGCCGGAACAGTGCGTATGCCCACCCAGAACGTTCAGTTGAACCACGTTCATGTTGTAGAGCTCGTCCAGCGTCATTCCGGTCAGGTCCGTCGCTTTCGAACTGTGCGACATGCCCGGCATATCCGGCATGGCATCGGAATCTGCCGCCCGGACGGAAACTGAAATTGCCGCCCAGGCCACCAGAACGATTAGCGCTGACGAACTGCTCCTGATGTGGCGGGGCAGAATTTTGGAGTGGATCATGTCCGGTTTATTGCGTTCAACAGCTTCAATACACGCGACCAACGATTCTTATCACTGCGGCTGTGTGGAGGAATTAAACTCACGCCCGCCATGACTGGCAATAATTATTTGCGGCGAAAAAGCTTCCGTTTAACCTTGGTCATTCGCTATTCCCTGCCCGTGTTGATTTTCGCCGGGAACGCACCGCCCGCCGCCAATAATTCTCGGCGGCATCGGGGATGATGGCGTTGCCGGCGCCCAGCGGACAACTTCCTCCGCCGCGGTTCGAGCGCGTTATCGTCGGCCACTGAGGCGGTAAATTTGGCGCAGCCTTCGGGAGAAGCGTTGTGGAATTGAAATGGGCTGGCGATCTTACCGAGTGCGTTCGGGATTTGATTTCGTCCCGCTGGCGAGAGCTTCGTTATCGCCGGTAACTGCGTTGAAAGTCCAGCGTTGCCGCCAGCGAAGAACAGGTTTGCCATTTTTCGCAAATTCGATCGGCAGCCAGACGTAACGCGAATCCGGCAGGTTCCATTGTTTCCAGCGATCCGCCATGAAAATCAGAAGATCACTGCGACCCTGCACCGGCAGAACGAAGGTGCCTTGTGAATCGAACGTCGTGCCGGCAGTCGTGCCTTCGCAGGGATTGCCCAGTTCCGTCCAGGGACCGAAAATATTATCCGCGACGGCACAACGGGCTGCATTGGGGGCCCACGCGGTGCAACCGGAACCGATGAAATAATACTTTCCGGCGCGCTTGAAAACCGCGGGCGCCTCCATGCTTCGCCCGATGAAGACGCGCGCGTATTTTCCCGCGGGCCGGAGATAATCATCGGTCAGCAAAGACACGTGCATGGTGGGATTTTCTTCGGACGAATAAAAAAGATAAGCCTTGCCGTCGTCATCCTGGAAGAGAGTCAAGTCGCGCGCCATCTGGCCTTTTTCAAAATCGCGCGCGAGCACATTCGTCGCGCTCGTGATTTTATCCGGATCGGTCACATTGGCCGGCCACACGCCGGCATCGGGCCGGAAACTTCCGAGATATTTGAACGGGCCGGCGGGCTGATCACTCACCGCCACGCCGGCATGCGCCGCCGCGTAACTCGCGACGTCGATGTGCATCCACATCACGAATTGTTTCGTGGTTTGGTTGTAAATGACCTTGGGGCGTTCAATGACTTTGCTGGGGTGCAAATCGCTTTCAGGATCATCCGGCAGGGCCGGGAGCACAAGGCCTTCATTTTTCCAATCAACAAGATCCTTCGACGAGTAGCACGAGACGCCCGCCACATCCACGCGCGTGCCACCCCACGACTTGTTGCAATCAGGCAAATACGTCTTGCCCGTCTTGAACTCGCCATACCAATAATAAATGCCGTGGTGAAACAGGATGCCACCGCCATGGGCGTTGATCGGTTTCCCCTCCTGGTCATTCCAAACTTCCCCGGGAGTAAATTCCGGCGGCCCGGCAATACCGGCGGTCGCGCGAACGAAAACCAAAATTGCCGCAAATGCAGTTATCAGGGTTGAGGTGTTACGTCTTGTCCTCATGCACATCTTTGCCCGTCGAATAAATTGACCAATCCCGGGAATCGAAAAGGCAGCCGGATTTTAATCCGGCTGCCCCTCGTTTATTCCAATCCATACACCATGCGGAAGAACACGGAATTGTTGGTCCCGTTGATCGGCACAACGATTTGATTTGTGGTATCTGTTCCTGATACGTCAAACCAGTTCGTGCCCAAACCGTTGGTCTGCGCTTGCAGGCGCCAACCGGTGTGATCCGCCGGCCACGCCAGAGTAAGATTGCCGCCCGCAGCCTGGACGCTGATATTCGCGGGCGTGGTATTCACCGTCGAAACCGTGCTCACACCCAGCGTGCCGGCCGTCGCCAAAGTCGACGTATTCCAAACCAGGCCCGTTCCGGGCGTGGCCGGAATGATCGTGTTGAACCCGCCGGCGTAAGCGGTCGCGTTGAAAAGCTTGATCGCATCACCGGCGGCGAGCGGGTCGCCGCTCAAATCCAATTTAAGCGTGCCGCCGTAAGTGATCGTCGTCATGCCCTGGAGGCGGTCGTTCGTAACCACCCCGCTCGCTTTGCTGACATTGAATTCAAGCGTGCCGTTATTCACCAGGGCGCCGGCCACGTTGTACGTCCCATCGCCCTTTAACGTCTGGCTTGGGCTCAGCGTCAATGTCCCGTCCGTGCGGCCGGTGACATTCACCGTGGCGCCGTTGCTCACGATCAGACTTGCTGAGTTTCCGATGGAACCCGCGCCCGTCAGCGTCAGGGTCGTCGCCGGACCAAGGATTGTGTTCCCGGTGTAATCATTGGCGGTGGCCATCGTGAGCCGTCCACTGCCAATAATATTCAGGCCCATGTTCCAGCTCAAATAGCCGGGACCGTTCAGGGAGTAATTCGTGTTCGCCACCGTTACGCTGCCGGGCATGAGGCGACCGATGAGATAAATCGGCTGGTTATTGAGCGGCGTTGAGTCGTCCAAGAGGACGTTGTCCCCCTGCTGGAACGGAGCCGGATCAGCGAAGGTGGTTGCATCCATCCAGTTCCCGCTGGAAAGATCCCATTTCATTCCGTACCCACGCCAAATCAGGTTGTCGACCGACGGCCGGATGGACAGAGTTACAACCGAACTCGTCGCCGAAAGGCCGGCGGACGGACTGGAAACGACCACATCGTAATTTGGGAGCGTATCGCTTCCGGACGGAGGCGCGAACATCAACACACTGTTGGTGGCGTTGGAAATCGGGGCGCCGTTCGCGCGCCACTGATAACGCAACGGCGGCGGACCCGACGCGACCACCGTGAAGCTCGCGGGTTGGCCGGCAGCCACTGCCACGTTCGTCGGCGGAGTGGTGATGTTCACCGCGGGATTTTCAAACGCGTAACCCAGTTCCACCTGCACGCCGTTGAGCTCCGATTCCGCGGTGCCGGCTTTTTGCCAGATGCCGTTGATCGAGCCG
>Ga0207707_10004849_pt1 | contig 11803 bp, 13 predicted proteins | sample KBSC83BmetaG_FD_184336 | JGI IMG/M metagenome (GOLD analysis project Ga0207707, IMG submission 184336) | Corn rhizosphere microbial communities from Kellogg Biological Station, Michigan, USA - KBS C8-3B metaG (SPAdes) (version 2) | ecosystem: Host-associated > Plants > Roots > Rhizosphere ... | reverse complement strand
GACCGACCCCGCCCCCACCGACGTCGCTCCCTCCAGCATCACCCCGGGGAGCAATTCCACCTCGGAGCCGAGCGCGACCGAAGCGTCGATGTAAGTGCGGGCCGGGTCGACCATCCGCACGCCTTCCCGCATCCAGAAGCTGTTGATGCGGGCCCGCAGCGCGTCCTCGGCTTCGGCCAGCTGCACCTGGTCGTTGACCCCCATGGCCTCTGCCACCTCGGGGGACTCCATGGCGCTGACCTTGTGGCCGGCCTGTCGGAGGACGGCGATGGCGTCGGTCAGGTAGTACTCGCCTTGGGCGTTCTCCGGCGACAACCGGCGCAGCGCCGGCGCCAGGAGACCCCGGCGGAAGCAGTAGATCGACGTGTTGACCTCGTCGATGGCCCGCTCCTCCTCGGTGGCGTCCCAGTGGTCGACGATGGCCTCGACGCCGCCATCCTTGCCCCGGACGATGCGGCCGTAACCGGTCGGGTCGGGCAGGCGGGCGGTGAGCACCGAGGCGGCCACACCGCTCTCGTCGTGGTGGCGGACCAGGCCGGCCAGCGTCTCGGCCCGCAGGAGGGGCGTGTCGCCGGGTGCGACGATGATGTCGCCTTCGTCGTCGAGATCGTCGGGGAAGACGGTGAGCCCGACCGAGACCGCATCGCCCGTCCCCCGCTGAACCCGCTGCTCGACGAACTCGAGGGGGACGTCGGTCTCCCGCTGCAGGGTCTTGATGACCTGCTCCGACCCGTGGCCGACGACGACCACGATCCGCTCCAGCCGGAGCTGCTCGAGCGCCCCGACGACATAGAGGAGCATCGGACGGCCGCAGAGGGGGTGCAGCACCTTCGGCACGGACGACTTCATGCGCGTCCCCTCGCCGGCTGCGAGGATCACTGCCGCCAACGGTCGTGAGTGGGTCATGAGGCCCCTTTCAGCGCTCCAGCTCGGGGGCGAGGATTCGAACCTCGTCCAGGGACTCCAAAGGACCCTGTGCTGCCGGTTACACCACCCCCGACCGGAGTCGACCATACCAATACACAGAAGCTAACCTGCCTCCCGCCATGGGCTCTCTCATCAAGAAGCGCCGCAAGCGCATGCGGAAGAAGAAGCACAAGAAGCTTCTGAAGCGCACCCGCTGGCAGCGCCGCGCGGCCGGGAAGTAGCGCTGTCCTAGTCGGGGCCCTTCTGGGCCTCGACTCCCCGTGGCGCGAGCCCGGTGGCGAAGGCCATGGCCCGCAGCTCGACGCCGGCCTGCGTCGCCACCACCGCCGCCTGGGCCGGCGACGCCACCGGCACCACGTAGGCCGAGCCGCTGCCGGCCAGCAGCGCCGGCCCGCCGGCCAGCCGCTCGAGCGCCTCCCGGAACGGGCGAAGCCGGGGCTCGAGGTGCTCGGCGGCCGGTTCGAGGTCGTTCACGAGCTGATCCGGGACTCCGGGCCCGGCGAGGCCGGAGGGCAGGGGGACGACCCGGTCGGAGGACGGACCCCCGAGCTCGTCCCACGCCCGGTAGACCATCGGCGTGGCCAGACCGAACGGCGGCACCGCCACCACCAGCGAGAGCCCGGCCGGCTCGGGCCCGGTGGGCCATGGCGTTCCGGCGGACGGCCCGGGCGGCGGCCCCGGCGGCAGCCATGTCGCCCCCGGCGGCACGGGCGGACCCGACCGGACAGGCGGCCCAGGCGGGACCGGCGGACCCGGGGGCCCGGGCGGGACCGGCGGGCCGGGCGGGACGGGGGAGGCCGGCGGGCCGGGCGGTACCGGCCGGCCAGGCGGGCCCGGCGGCCACGACCCGGCGGTGGGCACTCCCGGCAGCCACGGCGACATCCGGGCCGGGCTCCAGGCGCCGGTGAGCCCCGGCGAACGGGCGGCGCCGCCCGGGAACGGCAGCGGTTCGACGATCTCGCCCCGGCCCCGCATCCGGGCGATGCCCCCGGTGACGCAGAACGGGACGTCGGAGCCGAGCGAGGCGCCGAGGGCGGCGAGCACGGTGGGGTCGAGATCGAGGCCGAGGAGGCGGGCACCGCCGACCAGCGTCCCGGCCGCGTCGGCCGAGCCGCCGCCGAGGCCGGCCCCCGACGGGATCGACTTGTGGAGCGAGATGTCGAGCCCCGACGCCGCCCACGGTCCGGGGTCGTCGCCCTCGGCCGCCGCATCCAGCAGGAGCCGGGCGGCCCGGGCGGCCAGGTTCGTGTCGTCGGCCGGCACGCCGATCACCGCCCGGCCCGACAGCCGCACCCGCACCCCGAACGGCGCCTGGATGCGCAGGCCGACCACGTCGTGCGGCTCCCGCAGCGAGACCACGAGCGCGTCCAGCTCGTGGTACCCGTCGGGCCGGCGCCCGAGCACCCGCAGCGACAAGGTCAGCTTGGCCCGGGCCAGCACCCGCACGTCCCGGGTCATCCGCCCGCCCCGCCGTCACCGCCGTCGCCCGGCGCCGCCGGCCCGGAGGCGTCGGCCGCCCGGGCGAGGGCCGCCCACTGATCGAGCGTCAAGGCCTCGGCGCGCGTCATCGGCGGAATCCCGGCCGCCGCCAGGACCTCCTCGACCCGACCGCCGAGCGCCGGCCGGAGGGCCTGGCGCAGCGTCTTGCGGCGCTGGGCGAACCCGGCCCGGGCCAGCGCGAACAGCGCGGCCGGCGACGGCACCTCGACCGGCGGCGCCGTCCGTCGCTCGAAGCGGACGACGGCGGAGTCGACCTTCGGCCGGGGCACGAAGACCGTCGAGGGGACGGTTCCGACCACGGCGGCCGTGGCGTGGTAGGCGACCTTCACCGAGATCGCCCCCGACGCCCGCGACCCCGGCGACGCCGCCAGCCGCTCGGCGACCTCCTTCTGGACCATGACCGACAGCACCGCCAGCCGGGGCACGTCGTCGAGCAGCCGGGCCACCAGCGGCGTGGCCACGTTGTAGGGCAGGTTCGAGACCATGGCCCAGGACCCGGCGCCGCCGAGCAGGGCGTCATAGTCGGCACTCAGGGCATCGCCGTGGACGACGCGCACCTCGGGCAGGCCGCCCACCACCTCGCCCAGCACGGGCAGGAGGTGCCGGTCGAGCTCCAGGGCCAGCACCTCGCCCCCCGGCGAGACCGCCGCGGCCAGGGCGACGGTCAGCGACCCGACGCCTGGCCCGATCTCCAGGACCCGCTGCCCCGGCACGACCCCCGCCAGCCGGACGATCCGCCGGGCGGTGTTGGGATCGGCCAGGAAGTTCTGCCCCAGGGCGCGGCTCGGCCGGACGTCGTGGGCGGCGAGGAGAGACCGCACGTCCGCCGGAGACAGCAGGCGCACACCGGGACCGTAGCCCCGACCGTCACCACTCGATGCGGACCCGCACGACTCCCTGGTTCGGGCCGGCGATGGCGAGGAACACGCTCCGGTCGAGGTCGATGATCCGGCCGGCGACGAACGGCCCGCGGTCGGCCACGGTGCACGTCGTCGTCTGGCCGGTGGCCAGGTTGATGACCTTGACCACCGTGCCCTTGGGCAGCGTCCGGTGGGCGCAGGTCCCGGGCCGGTAGTGGTACCAGGAGGCGCCGCCCTCCTGGTGGCCGCCGGTGGCCCCGGGAGCGGGGTTCTCGGCGGGGGCGGGGCCGACCGAGGGGACGTCGCCCTCGGCGATGCGGAGCTTGAGCGGCACGTCCTCGTCGACGCCGGCCGGGACGGTCCGTCCGCCGCCCCGACCGACGATGACCACCCGGGGAGTCGCCGGCGTCACGACCTCCGACGACAGCTCCCGCTTGCCGCTGATCCGACCGTCGCGCCGGGTGACGAGGAACAGCACCCGCTCCAGGCCCGGCGACCCGTCCTGCTCGACCCTCGTCTCGCCCTTCGGCAGCGCCACGTCGTCGCGCCGCTGCTCGGCCACCGCCAGGGGCCGCTCCTCCGTCACCTGCGTGACCTCGACCCGGACCACCGTCACGGTGGGGCCGGGCGGGGCGTCGAGCGGCGGGGTCACCTCGTCGTCGGCGTCGAGCGTGACGCCGAGCCCGGCCAGGAGGTCGCCGACCGTCGCCGCCGAGGTCATCACGTCCGAGCTCCGACCGTCGTGGGTGACCGTCACCTTGGTCTGCGGGGCGGGTTCCGGGTCCCGGAAGGCGGAGCGGGAGGCCCGGTCCCGGGCCAGGTGGTCGGCGTCGATCGACGCCGCCAGGGCCGCCGACCGCAGCGTCGGCCGCTCCGCCGACACCCCCCGGACGACGGCCGCCCCCATGGCGGCCGCCGCCACCGTGGCGGCGACGATGGCCGGGGCGGCGCGCCCGGACACACTCCACCGCCGGCGGCGCGGCGCGGCATCTGGGCTGGTAGAGGGCATCGCGGCACGCTAACGACGCCTTTTGGCGGGCGGCAAGCGTGCCCACGCTGCGTCGCCCCGCTCGGAAACACCCGTTGACACTCGTTGGCTGTGAGGTATTTGTGACCTCAGAGCGAAGTGTTACTTGACAGGCCGGAGGGGGTGCCGGGGGGCCAGAAGAACGCCAGGGCGTTGGCCCGGGTGACCTCGGCCACGGTCTCCACCGGTTCGCCGCGGGCGGCGGCCAGCGCCGCTCCGACCGCCGGTAGGAAGGCCGGCTCGTTCGTCTTCCCCCGGTGGGGGACGGGGGCCAGGAACGGCGAATCCGTCTCCACCAGCAGGCGGTCGGCCGGGGTCGCGGCCGCCGCCGCCCGCAGGTCGTCGGCGGTCTTGAACGAGACGATCCCGGAGTACGACAGCCAGCAGCCGGCCCCGAGCGCCCGCTCCGCCTCGGCCGGGCCGCCGGTGAAGCAGTGGAAGACCGTCCGGGGCGGGACCCCGTCCGACTGCAAAACGGCGAACGTCTCGGCCCAGGCGTCCCGGGAGTGGATGATCAGCGGCAGCCCCCGCTCGTGGGCCAGACGGATCTGGGCCCGGAAGGCCGCCTCCTGGGCGTCGGGCTCGGAGTGGCGGTAGTAGAGGTCGAAGCCCGCCTCGCCGATGCCCACGACCCGCTCGGCGCCGGCCAGCTCGACGAGGCCGTCCCACTCGCCGGCCAGTTTCGAGGCGTCGTGGGGATGGAGGCCGACGCTGGCCCAGACCTCGGGGAACGCCCCGGCCAGCCGGACGGCCTCGGCCGAGGTGGCCAGGTCGGTGCCGATGCACACCATCCGCTCGACGCCGGCCTCGAGGGCCCGGGCCACCGCCTCCTCCGGGGTCGGGCCCCGGCCCTCGAGCTGGAGATGGCAGTGGGCGTCGATCCAGGCGACCGGCACCCGGTCAGCCTTCGAGCCGGGGGAACAGGGCCGGGCCCCGCTCCAGTGCCGACCCGGCCGGCAGCGAGCCCCAGGCCGCGGCGGCGGGGAGGCGCTGGTCCTCGGGCGTGCCGGGCAGCCCGAGGCGGCGCCAGAGCTCGCCGGCGGCGTCGGGAATGATCGGCGACGCCAGCAGCGCCACCAGCCGCAGGACCTCGAGGCAGTCGCCGAGGACGGCGGCCACGGCCGCGCCGTCGCCGGCCTTCTGCAGCGCCCACGGTGCCCGGTCCTCGATGTAGGCGTTGGCCGAGCGGATCAGCTCCCATACGGCCCCGAACCCGCCGGCGAAGTCGAGCTTCGTCATCCCGGCCGAGAGCCCGTCGAGGGCCGCCGCCGACTGCTCCCGCAGCGGCCCGTCCTCCCGTTCGGCCGGGGCGACGCCGCCGAGGTAGTTGACGGCCATGTTCAGCACCCGGCTGGCGAGGTTGCCGAAATTGTTGGCCAGGTCGGCGTTGTAGCGGGCGACCATGGCCTCGTAGCTGAAGTCGCCGTCGGGGCCGAAGTTCTGGTCGCGGAGGAAGTGGTAGCGCACGCCGTCCGACCCGAAGGTCGTCACCAGGTCGCCGGGGGCGATCTGGTTGAGCCGGGTCTTGCTCATCTTCTCGCCGCCGACCAGCAGCCAGCCGTGGGCGAACACGCACTTCGGCGGCGCCTCCCCGGCGGCCATGAGCATGGCCGGCCAGTAGACGGCGTGGAAGCGGAGGATGTCCTTGCCGACCAGGTGGTAGTCGACGGGCCACCAGTGTTCGAAGCGCTCCCGGTCGGAGCCGTAGCCCATGGCCGTGCAGTAGTTGATCAGGGCGTCGAACCAGACGTAGGCCACGTGGCGGGGATCCCAGGGGATCGGCACGCCCCAGCTGATCGACGTCCGGGAGATCGAGAAGTCCTGCAGGCCCTGGCGGATGAAGCCCAGCACCTCGTTGCGCCGGGTCTCGGGCTGCACCGCTTCCGGGTGGGCGTCGTAGTGCTCGAGGAGCCGGTCCTGGTAGCGGGAGAGCTTGAAGAAGTAGTTCTCCTCCCGCATCCGCTGGACCGGCCGGCCGTGGATCGGGCAGTTGCCCGGTGTCCCGGGGGACACCCCCGCATCCCCGGGGACCAGCTCGTCCTCGACGTAGTAGGCCTCGCAGGCCACGCAGTAGAGGCCCTCGTAGGTGCCGAGCTCGATGTCGCCACCGTCGTAGACCTTCTGCAGCATCTCCTGGACGGCCCGGTAGTGGCGGGGCTCGGTGGTGCGGATGAAGTCGTCGTTGGAGATCCGCAGCTCCTTCCAGGCCTCCCGGAACCGCTCGCTGGTGCGGTCGGCCCAGTCCTCCGGGGTCAGCCCCTGGGCCTCGGCGGCCTGGGCCATCTTGAGCCCGTGCTCGTCGGTGCCGGTGAGGAAAAAGACCTCATCTCCCGACAAACGGCGCCACCGGGCCAGGACGTCGGCGGCGATGGTGGTGTAGGCGTGGCCGATATGGGGAACGTCGTTGACGTAATAGATGGGAGTGGTGACGGAGAAGGGTGGCACGCGTGTCTTCCTCGGCTTCTCGACTCAGGCCTTACGATACGACGCCGTCACGGATCAACGGTCCGCAAGGCACCGGCCCCCAGGGGGCCCCGGCGCCGCCGCGGGCCGTGCCGAACGATCCGATGCGAGAAGCGCGCTCGACGGGCATGACCCGCAAGGTCGACGAGCTCGGACGCATGGTCCTTCCCAGTGAGCTCCGCAAGCGGTTCCGTATCCACGAGGGTGACCACCTGGCCATCCATGTGGAAGAGGAGCGGATCGTGCTGACCAAGGTGGAGACCGGATGCGTCTTCTGTGACTCCACGGCCGGCCTCGTCAACTACCGGGACAAGCTCATCTGCGGCGACTGCATGGCGTCGATCCGGAACATCTGATCTGGTCTCCTCACGACGGCGCCCCTCTGCGGAGGGACGTGGCGAGGTTATAGGCGCGTCGGCGGCTGACGCCGAGGCGGCCCGCCACCGCCGCCGCCGCATCCCTGGTCGACGCCCCGCCGTCGAGTTCCGCCCGCAGCTCCGCCTCGACGACCTCGTCGGCCGAATCCTGCCGCGGGACGGACGGGGCCGGGCCGATCACGATCACCTGCTCGCCCCGGGGTTCGGGGCCCGCTCCCGTTCCGAATTTGGCGGCGGCCGCGCCGAGCGTCCCCCGCCAGACGGTCTCGAACTTCTTCGTCAGCTCCCGGGCCACGGCCACCGGCCGGTCCGGGCCGAAGGCGGCGGCCAGATCGGCCAGCGTCGCCTCCAGCCGGTGGGGCGCCTCGAACAACACCACCGTGCGCTCCTCGCCCCGCAGGGCTTCGAGGCGGACGGCCCGCTGGCGACCCTTGCGGGGCAGGAACCCCTCGAACACGAACCGCCCCGTCGGCAGGCCCGACACGACCAGCGCCGAGAGCGCGGCGCTCGGGCCGGGGACGACCTCGACGGCCACGCCGGCGGCCAGCGCCGCCGTCACCAGCCGCTCGCCGGGGTCGGAGATGCCGGGCATCCCGGCGTCGGTGACGCAGACCAGGCGCTCGCCCCGTTCGACGATCCGGCCCACGAGCCGGGCGGCGAGCTCGGCCTCGTGGGGGCCGTGGAACGACACCAGCCGCCCGGCCGCCGGGATCCCGAGGGCGGTGAGGAACGGCCGGGTCCGCCGGGTGTCCTCGGCGGCGATGACGTCGGCCGAGGCCAGCGCCTCGACCGCCCGGGCCGAGATGTCGCCGCGGTTGCCGATCGGCGTGCCGACCAGGATGACCGCCGGACGGGCTTCGGCCCCTGCTCCCGACGGCGGGACCTCGCCGCCGGTCACCCCTTCACCTCGACGGTGTCGCCCGGCCGGAGCTGCCAGCGCTCGAAGGCGCCGGCGGCCGCCTCGACGACGAAGCCCGACCGCCACACCAGCCGGGTCACCCGCCAGGGGGCGACGGTCCGGGTCCGCAGGACGACGCCGCGCCGGTCGCAGAAGGCGACGTCGATCGGGAAGCGCATCCCCAGCGTGTGGATCTGCCGGCAGGGCCGCAGCACCAGCGCCCCCTTCAGCTCGGCGGCGTCGCGGTGCCCGAGGAGCCCCTGGGCCCGCTCCCGCACGCCCCGGGCGACCTCGGCGCTGGCCAGCACGTCGCCTTCCCGCACGAGCCAGGCCATTTCGGCGCCGCCGTCCTCAGACGTTGAAGCGGATCTCCAGGACGTCGCCGTCCTGGACCTCGTAGTCCTTGCCCTCGACCCGGAGCTTCCCCTGCTCCTTGGCCCGGGGCCACGAGCCGATGGAGAGCAGCTCGTCCCACCGGATGACCTCGGCCCGGATGAACCCCCGTTGGAGATCGGAGTGGATGACGCCGGCGCACTCCGGCGCCCGGGCGCCGGCCCGGAACGTCCAGGCCCGGCTCTCCTTGTCGCCGGTGGTGAGGAACGTCCGCCGGCCGAGGAGGTGGTAGGCGGCGTGGGCCACCCGGGGCACGACGCCCTCGCCGAGGCCGAGGCCCTCCAGCAGCTCCGTCCGCTCCCCGGGGTCCAGCCGGGCCGCCTCGGCCTCGAGCTGCACCGACACGGGCAGCGCGTCCTCGCCGAAGGCGCCGGCCAGCTTGGCGGCGTCGTCGAGCTGGTCCTCGCCGATGTTGACCACCGTCAGGATGGGCTTGGTGGTGAGCAGGAACGCCTGCTTGAGCAGGTCGCGGTCGTCGGCGGTGAGCGCCGCCCGGTAGAGCGGCGTGCCCTCGTCGAGCAGCGCCTGGGCCTTCTCCAGGGCGGCGATCTCGGCCAGCAGCGACTTGTCGCCCTTGGCCGCCTTCTGCTGGCGGTGGAGCCGGCCCTCCACGGCCGCCGAGTCGGCCAGGACGAGCTCGAACTCCAGGGTGGCGAGGTCGTCGGCCGGGTCGGGGGGCCCACCGCTCGGGGTGGCGACGGCCGGGTCGTCGAAGGCCCGCAGGACGTAGACCAGGGCGTCGACCTCCCGCAGGCTGCCGAGGAACCGGTTGCCGAGGCCCTCGCCGGTGCTCGACCCCTTGGCCAGGGCGGCGATGTCGACGAATTCCACGCCGGCCGGCACGACCTTGCGGGACTCCGACATCTCGGCCAGCTTCCACAGCCGCTCGTCGGGCACCTGGGCGATCCCGACCGTCGTCTCGGTGGTGGAGAAGGCGTGGGACGCCACGACGGCGTTGCCGCCGGTCAGGGCGTTGAACAGGCTGGACTTCCCCGAGTTGGGCAGGCCGACGAGGCCGAGCTTCTCCATCGGTCCCCGAGGCTACGCCGCGGCGGATTCGAGAATGGCGTCGAGTTCGGCGATGGCGTCCCAGGGGTCGTGCACCAGGATCGCCTGCAGCCCCAGCTGGCGGGCCGATTCCACGTGGCGGCGGGTGTCGTCGAGGAAGACGGCCGCCTCGGGCGCCACCCCGAGCCGCTCGCACGTCAGCCGGTAGATGGCCGGGTCGGGCTTGCGGAGCCCGACGTCGCAGGAGTCGACGACGACGTCGAAGAGCTCGAGCGGGATCGACCCCTTCCAGTACCGGCCCCACTCCCGCACGTTGTTGGTCAGGATCGCCGTCCGGTACCCGTCGGCCCGCAGCTCCCGGACCCGGTGGACCATCATCCAGTGGACGCCCACGCCGAGGTCCCGCAGGAACTGGGCGTAGACGCCGAGATCGAGCGGCCGGCCGAGGGCGGCCTCGGACCGGTCGACGAGCCGTTCGTGGAATTCGTCGAGCGTCAGCCGGCCGGTCTCGAGCAGGTGCCAGTCGTGGTCGGGGATCGCGTCGGTCGGGCCCTGCGGCGAGGCCCCCTTCCCGAACAGCAGCTGGGCCAGCGACTTGTCGGGGTAGCCCATCTTCCGCTCGAACTCGGCGATGCCGGCGAAGGGCGTGGTCGACAGGACGCCGCCGTAGTCGAAGATGACCGCCTCGATCGCTCGCATCGCCGACGAGGCTACCGGGCGTCAATCGGGGAGGGGCCCGACGACCTCGCCGCAGCGGCAGGAACGGTTCTCCGGCAGGGCGGCGATGACGTCGAACAGCAGCGTCCGGACCCGGTCGAGGTTCGACTTGAAGAACCCGAACACCTCGGCCTGCGTCACGGGCTCGACACCGTGTTCCCCTTCCACGCCCGTGTCGTAGTCGGTGATCAGGGCGATGGCGGCGTAGCAGATGCCCAGCTCCCGGGCCAGGTAGGCCTCGGGATATTGCGTCATGTTGATGACCTCGAACCCCTGGCTGCGGTACCAGCGGGACTCGGCCCGGGTCGAGAACCGGGGGCCCTGCACGACGATCACCGTGCCGGACGGGTGGACGGTGATGCCCGCCGCCCGGGCGGCCTCGACGGCCACCGCCGACAGGTCGGCGCAGTAGGGATCGGCGTACGACACGTGGTGGGCCATCGGGCCTTCGTAGAACGTGTCGGCCCGGCCCCAGGTGCGGTCGACGAGCTGGTCGGGGACGACGAAGTCGCCCGGCGCCACCCGGGGCTGGAGCGACCCGGCGGCGCAGGGGCCGATGAGCCGGGTGACGCCGACCTGGCGCATGGCCCAGAGGTTGGCCCGGTAGTTGATGCGGTGGGGCGGCAGCTCGTGGCGGCGGCCGTGGCGGGGCAGGAAGGCCACCCGCCGGCCAGCCACGGCGCCGATCGTCACCGGCGCCGCCGGCGGCCCGTACGGCGTCTCGACGTCGACCTCCACGGCGTGGTCCAGGAAGGAGTAGAACCCTGAACCGCCGAAGACGCCGATCTCCGCCGAGGCCTCGGCCGGAGCCGGGCCCGCCGGGGACGTCACGCGATCTTGCTGTCCGACTTCGAGGAGCTCCCGTCCGACTTCGAATCCGAAGACGACGAGTCGGACTTCGACGAGGACGACGACGACACGTCCTTTTCGGTCACCTTGTGGGCGCCGCCCTTCCCGCTGCGGTTGTCGGTCTTGTAGAAGCCGCTGCCCTTGAAGACGATGCCGACCGGCGAGAAGACCTTCCGCAGCTGGCCGCCGCAGTTCGGGCACTTCGTCAGCGGCTTCTCGGAGAACGACTGGACCACTTCCAGGTGCTCGCCACAGCTGTTGCAGCGGTACTCGTAGGTGGGCATGGCAACCTCGGTCGTTAGCACTCGGGACGCGTGACTGCTAATCATAGCCGCCGCATTGACAGCGGTGTCCCCGAGGTGTCGGAATGGGGCCCACCATGGGGCCGCCTCCGTTCACGCGCTCTTTGGCCGTCGCCCTCGGCGTGGCGGCGGGCTGGCTGGCCGTGGTGGCGGTGATCGCGGCCCTCGCCGGCGACCTCGTCGGCATCAGCGTCCTGGCCGGGGTCGGCGCGGTGATCGCCGCCGCCTGCGGAGCGGTCACCTGGCGGAGTGCCCGGCGGCTCGAAGCGTGGCTCGGCGAGCAGCTCCACGGCACGGCCCTGGAGCTCGAGACGTCGCAGCAGTCGTTCCGGCGGGCCATCGCCCGGCTCGGCGATACGCTGGCCGCCACCCACAACCGGGAGAAGATCCTGGAGGCCGTCTCGGAGACGGCCCAGCTGGCGGTGGCCGCCCAGCGGGGCGTGTTCTACGAGTACATCCCCGCCCGGCGGGTCCTCCTCGCC
>Ga0207707_10004848_pt1 | contig 11804 bp, 9 predicted proteins | sample KBSC83BmetaG_FD_184336 | JGI IMG/M metagenome (GOLD analysis project Ga0207707, IMG submission 184336) | Corn rhizosphere microbial communities from Kellogg Biological Station, Michigan, USA - KBS C8-3B metaG (SPAdes) (version 2) | ecosystem: Host-associated > Plants > Roots > Rhizosphere ... | reverse complement strand
TGCCTTCTTAAGCCATCGGGTTGCCTTCTTAATATGCTCCAAAAGCGAGGTCTGATGCCATCCTATGTTGCGTGATCTTCGGTACGCCGTTCGCATGCTCGCCAAGAGCCCGGGTTTCACCGCGGCCGCCATCCTGACGCTGGCCCTGGCGATTGGGGCGAACACCGCAATTTTCAGCGTCATCAACTCCGTATTACTGCGGCCGCTCCCATACCACGACGCCGGACGGCTGGCCATGGTCTGGTCCGAATTCCCCGAGCGACAGTGGACCCAGAACATCGTTTATCCGGGCGATTATCAGGATTGGAAAGCGCAGAGCCATTCGATGGAAGACATGGCGGCATTCGAAGAGTTGGGTTTCAACCTCTCTCGAGTGAACGCTGCAGCCGAGCAAATCCAAGGCGAAAAAGTTTCGGCGAACTTCTTCGGTGTGCTGAAAGCTTCTCCAGCTCTTGGCCGAACGTTTACGCCGGAAGAAGACCAGCCCAACGGCGCGCGGCTAGCAATACTCAGCCATGGGTGCTGGCGGCAGCGGTATGCTGGCGATCCGTCCGCGATCGGAAAAACCATCGCACTGAACGGCGAGACATACACCATTGTCGGCGTCATGCCCGCCACGTTTGAGTTTCCGCCGTATGCGACGCGCAAAGCCGAGGTATGGACACCGCTGGGCAAGAATTCGCACAGCCGGGACCGGAACTTCCACGATCTTTTCTGCCTGGCGCGCTTGAGGCCCGGCGTATCTTTGACGGACGCCCAAGCGGAGATGAACCTGATCAATGCGCGCCTCATCCGCGAGTATCCAGTCACCAATATGGGTTGGACTGCGCGGGTTTCGCCGCTGCGCGAGGAAGTAGCCGGTCCCGCGCGGCCGGCGCTTCTGGTGTTGATGGGTGCGGTTGTATTTGTGCTCTTGATCGGATGCGCTAATATCGCGAACCTGCTCCTCGCGAGAGCGACCGGACGGCGGAAAGAGATTGCGCTGCGCATGGCCCTGGGCGCTGGACGCGGCCGGATCATCGCACAATTCCTTACCGAGAGCATGCTGCTGGCGTTGATGGGAGCGGGCCTGGGACTGGTGATTGGGCAGTGGGGAATCAGTGCGCTGACGATGCTAGCTCCCGCCTATACGCCCGGCGCGGAATCAGCGACGATTGATGCACGCGTCCTGGTCTTCACCATGCTTATTGCCTTCGTAACCGGCGCGATCTTTGGCATCGCGCCAGCGCTAGGCGGCGCGGGTATTGATGTCAATGAGAGTCTTAAAGAAGGCGGACGAAGTTCCACAGCCGGCGGCCGGCGGCAGCGGCTGCGGAGTGCGCTGGTTGTTTCTGAATTCGCCTTGGCGCTGGTGCTTCTTATCGGCGCAGGACTATTGCTCCGAAGCTTCGTTCGCGTGCTGAACATCGATCCGGGATTCGATCCGAAAAACGTGCTGACGATGGGGATCTCGCTCGATGGCCCGCGCTATAACGATCCTCAGGTCCAGATCAATTTCTTCCGCAATCTACTCGCCCGGGTACAGAATGTGCCGGGCGTTCAAAATGCCAGCGTCAGCGTGAGTCTGCCGCTGATCGGGTGGGCCGGAATGGGATTCGTCACGGAGAAAAATCCGAACGTCCGCGTTTCCGACGAGCCGGACGGGAACTACCAGACCATCAGCGCGGATTTCTTTCGGACACTAAACATTCCCCTGCTGCGCGGCAGAGCTTTCAACGATATCGATCGCCAGGGCGGCATGCCGGTCGCCATCATCAATGAAGTCTCGGCGCGTGAGTTTTGGCCGGGCGAGAATCCCGTCGGGACGCGCATCAAAATAGCCAGTGAGGGCAAAGAGGCGCCCTGGCGAACCATTGTGGGCATTGTCGGTAATGTTCGCCGAAACGACATGGTGGATCTCGCGCGTCCGGAAACCTATGTTCCGTACACGCAAACGCCATGGACGATTAGCCCGCGTGAACTTCTCATCCGTACGCCTGCCGATCCCGCTAAAGTCGCACAAGCGGTGCGCACGGAAGTCGCGATGCTCGATAAGGACCAGCCCGTCGCGGAAATTCAAACGCTCGAAAGCATCGTTTCCAAAGTGATCTCCGTCCGTCGTTTTTCGACGGTGCTGCTGGGCGCATTTGCGGCGCTGGCGCTGGTTTTGGCCGCCGTTGGCATTTTCGGCGTGATGGCGTATTCGGTGGCGCAACGAACCAACGAGATCGGTATCCGGGTGGCTCTGGGAGCGCGCCATAGTGCGGTGCTCCAGCTGGTTCTGGGACACGCACTGCGTCTGGCAGCGGCTGGCGTGGTGCTAGGGCTCGCCGCTTCCATGGCTCTCATGCGGCTCTTGTCCAGTTTTCTATCCGATGCGCTATATGAGGTGCACTCGACCGATCCGTTCACATTTACGGCAGTGATACTGCTGCTGTTGGTAATCGCAGCGGCCGCCAGTTATGTGCCCGCGCGAAGGGCTTTGCACGTCGACCCGGCGGCGGTGCTGCGGAACCAATAACGCTTAGCTTGTTGAACTGCAGGCATGAATGCCTACTCCACTGAGCTGCAGGCATGAGTGGGATTGGCATTCATGATACAGATGCACTAACGGTTGGCTTCGATGGCTTGCGCCACTTCTTCCCACTCGGCCATCAGATTTTGAAGATCGGCCCGGCGCGCATGCAGCAGCTCGGTGACCCGCAGCGTCTCTTCCGCGCTTTTGTAATTCGACAGCGCTTGCTCGTAATCCGCAATCTCGACTTCGAGCCGCGTCACCTCATCCTCGATCGCGTGACGCCGCTGCTTCATCTGCTTCAGCTTGAGCGGATTCAAGCGCCGCTCAGGGCCGTTCTTCGCCTGCGCCGCGGCGGGGGCAATTCTGACCGCGGGTCCTTCAGACGAAGGCGCAGCGGCTTCCGGCGGGGGCTCCTTAGCCGCCGCACCGCCTTCCTTGCGCCAGACATAATCCTCATAATTGCCTGGAAAGACGTGCACTGTGCCCTCGCCCACTTCGAACACGCGCGTGGCGAGCTTGTCGATGAAATAGCGGTCGTGCGAAACGAATACGATGGTTCCTGAAAACTCCATCAGGGCTTCGAGCAGCACGTCCTTGGCGCGCATGTCCAGGTGATTGGTCGGCTCATCGAGCAGCAAAAAGTTCCCCGGCATCATGAGCATGCGCGCCAGAGCATACCGGTTCCGCTCCCCGCCCGAGAGGACGCCGATGTTCTTGAAAACATCGTCCTCGGAAAATAGAAAACAGCCAAGAATACTGCGCAGCTCTGTGTTGGTGGCGCGCGGAGCAATCGCCGACAGATCATCCAGCATCCGCACCTTGGGATCCATTTCCTTATACTGATCCTGCGCGAAATAATCCGGCACGGCATTGTGGCCCAGCAGGTACTCGCCCGTTGTCACCGGCTCAGTGCCCGCCAGGATCTTGATCAGGGTTGATTTTCCCGCGCCATTTATACCGACGAGCGCCACCCGATCGCCGCGCTCAACCATGAAATTCACGCCGGAAAATACCAGCTTCTCGCCGTAGCTTTTCGCGACGCCGCGGAATTCGGCGACGACGCGGCCGCTGGGTTTCGGTTGCGGGAAGTGGAAATGGATAATTTTCTCTTCCGGCAGCACCTCGATGCGTTCGATGCGCTCCAGTTCCTTGATGCGGCTCTGCACCTGCTTGGCCTTGGTCGCCTGGTAACGGAAGCGGCTGATGAAGGCTTCGAGCTGGCTGATCTTGTCCTGCTGATTCTTGTACGCGGACTCGAGCTGCGCGCGGCGCTCGGTCTTCTGCTGTTCGTACTTCGAGAAATTGCCCGAGTAGAAATAGACGCGCTTGTTCCAGAGTTCCGCGATGCGGCGAACGGTAACGTCGAGGAAAAACCGGTCATGCGACACCAGCACGAACGCGTGCGGATATTGATTGAGATAGGTTTCCAGCCAGTTGCGCGCCTCCAGATCGAGGTGGTTCGTCGGCTCATCCAGCAGCAGCAAGTTAGGCTTTTCGAGCAGTAGCTTGGCAAGCGCTATGCGCATCTGCCAGCCTCCTGAAAACTCTTCCGTGCGCCGTTTCCAATCCTCGCGGCCGAATCCTAGTCCTGAAAGAACCGCGCCCACCTGAGCTTCGATCGCATACCCATCGCGCGAGCGAAACTCCGCTTCAGCCAAGTGAAAACGTTCGGAAACCTGAGTGTATTCGGCACTCGCCGGATCCAGCTCCGCCATGCGCGCCGCGAGACTCTCCTGCTCTTCTTCGAGCGCCCGCAATCCTGCGAACACCGTCATGCACTCGGCGAAAACGGAACGGCCGGAGAGCGACAGCCCGTCCTGCGGAAGGTAACCGAGGGTGGCGCCCTTCATGACGGTCTTCGAGCCGCCATCCAGTCCGTCGAGACCTGCGAGAACTTTTAATAGAGTTGATTTGCCGGTCCCGTTCGCACCTACGAGGCCGGTTCGCTCGTTGGGAGTGACCAACCAGTCGAGCTCTTCAAACAGGATTTTAGGACCGAAGCGCTTGGACGCGCCTGTAAGTTGAATCATTTTCCCAAGTGCTGTCTACTGCGCCCCGTGCCGCAGAACCTGACCCGGTCTTGCGCCCGTAAGCTGCCCGTTTTCGACCACGGGCGTCCCATTGACCAGGACGAGGTCGAAACCTTTCGAGTACTGGTGCGGTTTCTCAAACGTCGCTGCGTCCTCGATCTGGTCAGGATCGAACAGCACCAGGTCCGCCCAGAAACCCTGATGCACCATTCCGCGATCGCGAAAGCCGAATGTGCGCGCCGGAAGCGACGTCATGCGGCGGACCGCATCTTCGAGCCGCAGCACGTGGCGATGACGAACAAACTCCGCTAACACGCGGGCGTTCGTGCCATACGACCGCGGATGCGGCACGCCTTTACCGAACTGGATAATCCATCCATCGCTCGCGATCGCCGTGTTCGGGTATGCCATCACGCGCTCCACATCTTCAAAGCCCATGGAGTGATACACCATCGACAGTTCGCCCTGCGCCTGCAGTTCGAGGATCGTCTCGATCTCGTTTTCTATTCCTTTGGCGCGGCCCTTGAGGACGTTGATCTCGCTGATGGTCTTTCCGTCGAGCGTGTGATCGAAGTCGAACGAGGCCACGGTAGCGTACGAATAGTCCTCCTGCCCCAGTTCGTCCATCTTCTCCTTCATTTCGCGCGCGATTTTCGCGTGTGTTGCCGGGTCCGCCAGACGTCCCTTCATCTTTTCATGCCCATCAGCGAGCGCCCAGCTCGGCATGGTAATTCCGAGATTGGTACTAGAGCGGTCGTAAGGATACTGGTCGACCACCACGTCCACGCCTTCGCGCCGGAACTTCTCCACCAGCGCCAGCGATTTGTCGCTCGAGCCCCACAATTTCTTGTTATCGATCTTAAAGTGCGACAGCTCTACCGGCATTCCGGCCTCGCGCCCCACGCGCACCGCCTCTTCAATGGCCTCGAGCACGTGTACGCCCTCATCCCGCATGTGGCTCGCATACACGCCATGATAGGGCGCCGCGGCCTTTGCCAGCGCGATCACTTCTCCGGTGTTGGCGTAAGTACCAGGAATATAGATCAGTCCGGTCGAAAATCCGACCGCGCCATCCCGCATGCTCTTCTCGACCAGCCGCTGCATTCGCACAATCTCGTCGGGCGTAGCCTGCCGGTTCGCCGTCCCCATCACTTCCCGGCGCACGGAGTTGTGGCCAATGAGGGATGCCACATTGAAACCGATTTTCAATTTCTCGAGGCGCGCGAATAACGCGGGAAGATCAACCTCCGAGCCGCCACAATTCCCCGTTACCGCTGTGGTGACTCCATCGGTAATGAAATTCTCCGCGCCAGGCACCTTTTCGATCGTGCCTTCCAGATGCGTGTGAACGTCGATGAACCCCGGGGCTAGCACATGATTGCGCGCATCGATCACGCGGTCCGCCGAAGCGCTCGCCAGGCCGCCAACCGCCGCGATCCTCCCCTCCTTCACCCCGACATCGGCGTGAAACCAAGGATTTCCGGTCCCGTCCACCACGCGGGCACTGCGGATGATCAGGTCGTAGTCCGCAGCCGAAAGCGAAGCCGCCAATAGAAGCAGGGAAGCAAGTTTCATGAAGGGTGATTTTTTATTCTAGCGCTCTGCGCCAGCGCGTCCGCGATCAGAAGATATTGGAATCGAGATCCGCGATGAACTGGATGCCTGGAACGATCTGTCCTAATAGCTTGCGATCATTCGTGAGAAAAAGATCCACCCCCGCTTGTGCGGCACAAGCCAGGTGGATAGCGTCGGCGGCAGAAACGGTTAGTTCGGCACGAATTCTTGCATACTGATCCGCGGCGTCGCTCGTAAAGGGCAGGAGTTGGACGAACGGCGGCCGTAAGGCCTCTCGTATGCGATCAACCATCTCACGCGCCCCTTTCTTGTAGGGTCCAACGAGCATCTCGGCGAGCGCGAACGAACTGGTACACAGGTCATCTTTTCGCTGTTCCATTCGCTTCAAAGTGTGCCGGATACGGTCTGCGTGCAGCGGATGTTCCTCGAACCAGTAGATGAAGAGCATGGTGTCCCAGTAGATCAGGCTCATTGCCCGATCTTGTCCTGAATATCAGAAAGCTGCGTACGCTCTTGCCTGATGAGATCCTCCCATTCACCGGGCTTCTCGAAAACATCCTTTGCGATACCGCGGAGGTTCCATAGCGGGTTCACCGCGGCAGCGCCAAGTCCTGAAGCGGAACTAAGGATCTCGAAGGTGAACTTCACGGTTGTGCTCATCCCGGAAGGGGGGCCGGTCACATCTTTCAGGCGTAGGTGATTGGCAGCGTGAAAACGAGAGGAGCGGAGGGCCGCGCAAACTAAGGGGATGCGGTTTTTCAGGCCCAGCGCCTTATGAACTTCGCCGGCCGTGACGGACACATCCCGATCACCGCGTTCACGCGCAGGCCGGATGCATTGAGTCAACACATATTGCCGGACTGCGTCAGCGGCTTTGATGGGTTGCGTTGCTGGCATTTTTACACTTATGCTTAAAGTAGCATGCTAGTCATGCTTATGCAAGCTAATTTATTCTAAACGTATGAAAACAAATACGCGCTGTCGCTGCCAGCAGCACAAATCCTCCAGCCAGCTTAAGTTCGAACATCCAAACCGAGGACACGCCCGGCGGCGGGATGAATGATAAAACTACCGCCACAACCGTTACGAGGACCCCCGCGGCACCGCTCAAGCGTTCGCCGTACTTCCACGCCGTGCCGAAGAGATATAGAAACGGGACGAAGTAGGTAATGACCGTCATATCGACCAAAAGCTGATAGCCGGTGCGCAAGTTCTCGCCCGCCTGCATCAAGATGACGAAGATGGTGCAAGCGCCGCTGAGAATCAGGATGGAAAAGTGCGGAGTCCGCCAGCGGGGATGCAGCCGGCTAAAAACGGGCGGCAGATAACGATCGATGCCAATGACAAACGGAAGTCGTGCACTTCCAGCGATCCAGGCGCCGAGCTGTCCCGTGACGCCCAAACAAATAGCAGACGCCAGCACCAGAGGAGGCCACCCCCACCCCAGACGCTGTCCCGCTGCTGCGGCTGCCTGTACCAGACCTGTCACGGTACTGATCCGGTCTGGCGGCAGGAGCACCAGCATCGCCACCGTGCCCACGATGTAGAACGCCACAATGCATCCGCCGGCAATCCATGCTGCGCGGGCAACCGTTTTTTCGGGATTGCGGATTTCGCCGCCCATGATCGTGCCCAGCTCGAGCCCGCCGAACGCAAAGGCAATCTGTGACCAGAAGTTCAGCTTGTTGAGGTTCCATTCCGGCAAGATGCTGAGGGTCGTGGCGGAGCCGAAGCGCATCCAAACAACCACGCCAAACGCGACGAGGAGCGCACTCACCAGGTAAGTGGAGAGCGCGCCCAGGTTTTCCGTCCACTTTCCGATGCGAAGGCCAATTATGTTCGTGATGGAAGCAATCCAAAGGATGGCGAGCGACACCGCAATAATCCATGCGGGGTTCTCACCGAAACCCAGGGCGCTGCCGGCCATTCCCACGCCCGCCAGCAGCAGGCTTGGAAAGTAGAACAGGTTGCTGAGCCAGTAGCACCAGCCGCATAGGAATCCGTGCCAATCGCCGAATCCGCGCCGCGTCCACACGTAAATGCCGCCCTGCTCGGGGAACCGGCGGGAGAGCGCCGCAACCGCAAGGGCCGACGGTACAAAGAAGAAGACTGCGGCAAGCAGCCACAGGCTGATCGAACCCGGGCCGGTGTGTGCCGCCGCCGCCAGCCAGCGAACACCGGTAACAGCGGCGATGTTGAATAGTATGAGATCCCGCAGGCCCAGTTCGCGCCGGAGCGCCGGGGCCGCGGAAGTCTCTTTCAGGTATGCTCCGGATGTGGGCAACCGAAGCCGGCGGGCACCCGGCCGCCTTTGTTCAGCTCAGCGAATCCGATCTCGGTGGCGTAATAGATTTCAGCCGTGATGCCTTTAAACATCTCAAAGAAGCTATGACCGGGCGCGACATCAGGATCCGCGCCGGCATCCAGGGTCCGGAGAATGGCGTTCTGCTGCTCCGGCGTACACCGGACGAATGGCTGTCCGATTTTGCGGATGGCGTAGCCGTCAACCCACCACAGGCCTTCGCGAAACCTGGTCTTCTCCTCTTCAGGCGCTGCCGCGAAGATGTGATCCATGTGCTGGTTCACGAGAGCGGCCTTTGCACCGGGGGTATCGGTTGCGGGGATAATCAGATCGACCAGCGCAATGACGGTCTCGTTCTGATGATCGTCAAAGAGCTCGGGCTTCCACGCGGGCGCCGGCTTGACTTGCGCACCGCCGGCCTGGGCCTGATCATGCTGCTGAGAGGTGCCTGTAGCCGGCACCGCCGCAACCCCTAACTTGAGGAGGTCTCTGCGATTCATGCTGCAGTCATAATAACGCTGCCCGGGGGCCGACAGGCCAGGTGAGCGCCGGGCCGCGGGTTCCCGACAAAACTCCGCGGCCTGCAACGGTGCTCGGACAGGAGAAGGAAATGGTCCTGTCTTTATTTAGGACGCACGCGGCGCGGATTTGGTTTTAACCAGCGATATTAGAGCCAGTACTGCCACTGATCCCGGGTCAGAACATATGCCGCGAGGCAGGCATTCGTCACTGCGTGGGAAAAGATGCAATCGCCCAGGCTCTTTGTGCGCACCAACCACCAGTTGTAGAGTACGCCAGTCACAAGCCCCACATCCCAATAGGAACCGTGCTCTGAAGCGAAGAGTACCGCCACCAGCCAAAAGGCCTGCGGTGCGAAGGTGCCCATGGGTACCTTCCAGAAGTTTTGCGAGATGAGCCATCGCATCAACCATCCACGCCAGAACAGCTCCTCGAGCAGCGGGACGTTTACGACGCTCGCCAGCACGCGAAAGATGATGAAGGTTAAATTCACTCTGACCCCGGGGTGTAATGAGCTCTTGGGGGAGCCTACGAGCCTGTTATTGAACAGCCAACTCTGGCGATACGCCGGCCATAGCACATCCGGCCCGACCCAGATGGCAAAAACCGCCACCCCAAGCAACGCGCTCCCGGCTATGTTTGAGAGCCGCCGCGGGATCACGGGACGCGACACCGTCAACAGCAATGCGAAAACAATCCCAAAGCGGATCGCGTAACCAGCTTCCGCGCTGAATGGCAGAAAACGGTCAATGCTGAGGAAGATCAGGAATACGGCAAATGGCAGTACATAAGGCAGCGAGGGGTGGCATAGCAGGCCAACCCCCGCCGGGGTTTCGACCGGTTCAGTTCTCATGAGGCGTGGCCGTTCCGATACGGAGTACCAGACGCCAGCTAATGATTAAACCACACCTTTATTAGACCGGACAGGCGGTCGCGGCTCGTTAGAAATCGGTCGGGCGTGTCCGTTCGCCTACGATGCGTGCGATCTGTTGACGCTAATCGTCGACGGGTCGACGAAATAGGCAGTCGCGGCCGTGCAAGAATATTCGGAAATGAGATCAAGTCGCGGGATTTCCGCATCGGCAGTGAAACCTGAGCGCGATGCGTACGGGCAGGAAATCTGGAATTGTTATCAGGGCAATAGCACATATGAAATTGCCGAGCGTGACGACGGGCTCATTAAGATCAGCAGTGCGCAGCCCTATTTCCGGGAGTTCGACGACTGGCCCGAGCACGAGCGAGAGGCGATCCAACGCGCCCGCGGCATCATTCTGGATATCGGTTGCGGCGCTGGAAGAGTGGCCTTATACCTACAGCAGAAAGGACATCAGGTGGTGGCCATCGACAACTCACCTCTGGCGGTGAAGCTATCGCAGCTTCGCGGCGTAAGGGATGCCCGCGTTCTCTCCATCCTGGACATCGAAACACTGGGCGGTCCTTTTGACAGCATCGTCATGTATGGAAATAATTTCGGGCTTTTCGGCGGCATGGCGCGGGCGCGCCGCTTATTGGCAGTCATGCATAGAATCACACCATCGGATGCAACGATCATCGCGGCGACCTCGGATCCCTACAAAACTCGTGACCCCGTCCACCTCGCATATCACCAACGGAATCGGGAACGAGGGCGAATGAGTGGGCAGGTTCGTGTGCGCATTCGATACCGCCAGTTTAAGGGAGACTGGTTCGACTACCTGTTTGCATCCGCCGCCGAACTGCGCGCCATCGTTGCGAAAACCGCATGGCGGGTTAGCGACATCGTGCAATCGCGAGGACCAAAATACGTAGCGATTCTGGAAAAGGAGTTATAGAATTTAGCGGTGGAACCGAGCGGCGGACGGCCCGATACAGGCCACCAGTACCAGGCTCAACGATCGGCCGATCGCATCCGGTGGCTGCGAGAGGAACTAGCTGCACCGGAACTTCAACAGGTTCTAGCACTGACGCCTGACCAGCAGACCCGTTTTGACGACTGGTCCCGTGCGCAACTCACCGAACTTACCCAGCAGTTCGACGTCGATACCTCCGCTTCACAGAAGCGCGTTTCCTGGGGAATGCGCGTTGCCTCCACCTTGGGGGGCATCGCCATTTGCGCCGCGGTCGTGTTATTTTTTATGCGCTATTGGGGCTATTTGGACACATCAGTCCAAGTGGCCTTGGTCGTCGTGGTACCGCTGCTTGCTCTAGCGGCGGCCGAATTTGCGGCGGCGCGCGAGCGGACGCTCTACTTCACCGGCTTACTGGCACTGGTGGCTTTCGCGTCGTTCGTGATGAATCTGGTGGTAATGGGCAGCATTTTCAATATCAACTCCACGGAGCGCGCTTTGCTGGCTTGGGGGGCATTTGCGCTGTTGGTGGCGTATCGCTATGGGTTGCGATTACTGCTGGCCCTGGGTTTGCTCCTGTTGATCGGCTACGGCGCAGCGATGGTGACGGCGCAGTTCGGGTACCACTGGTTTGACTTCAATCAGCGGCCTGAGCTGATAGCATTCCTGGCTCTGCTGATATTCTGCACGCCATTCGCGATTCAGCACCGTCGCCACGGCGACTTCCCTCCGGTGTACCGGCTGGTAGGCGCTGTCGTCTTCTTCATCTGCGTGATTTCGCTTGCGGAGTGGGGAATTCCCAGTTACCTCTGGTTCAGTCATCAAAATATCGAGCGTCTCTACGAATTTGTAGGACTTCTGACTTCAGCCGGCGCAATCTGGCTAGGCATCGAGCGCCATTGGAACGGCGTGGTGAATACCTCTGCTACCGCGTTTGCAATCTTTCTTTTCACTCGCCTGTACCACTGGTGGTGGGATTGGATGCCGAAATATCTGTTCTTCGCGCTGATTGGGGCGCTGGGCATTGCGCTGGTGCTCGCCTTCAAACGTATGCG
>Ga0207707_10004845_pt1 | contig 11807 bp, 11 predicted proteins | sample KBSC83BmetaG_FD_184336 | JGI IMG/M metagenome (GOLD analysis project Ga0207707, IMG submission 184336) | Corn rhizosphere microbial communities from Kellogg Biological Station, Michigan, USA - KBS C8-3B metaG (SPAdes) (version 2) | ecosystem: Host-associated > Plants > Roots > Rhizosphere ... | reverse complement strand
CGACGAAACCCGCAACAGCCACGGCAATGGTGGCGGCGGTAAGTATGATGCCGATCATGGGACCCACCTTTCAGAATGCCAAGGCGGCCTGCACCCGCCCGAAAACGTCACTGTGTTGCACTACGGAACAACACGACTGCTGGTTTCAACCGGTTGGCCCGGCGAGGGTAAGGGCACGGCATGCCGTGCCCCTACGGATGCCGGCTCCGATATTCGACCGCCCTGTCCGCCCTACCATCGTACCGCCACGCTCCCCCACATGAACCCCGATCCGAATGCCGTAAGGACCAGCAGGTCCCCGACTGAAATCCGCCCGGCCCGCACGCATTCGTCAAGGGCAATGGGAATAGTCGCCGCAGTCGTGTTGCCGTAGCGCTGGATGTTGTTGTATACCTGATCGTCGCCGAGGCCGAGTGACTTCTGCACCGCCTCTGAAATCCGAAGGTTGGCCTGGTGGGGAATCAGCAGCGTGATATCCGCCGTGGAGAGGCCCAGCCGGCTGAGTACGGCGTTGACCGACTCCGGCATTCGCACCACGGCGTGCCGGAAGACTTCCCGTCCTTCCATCTCCAGATACTGCCGGCCCTGCTCGATCTGCTCGAGGTTCACCCGCGGATGATACATGGACCCCGGCGCATCCACCCACAGCTTCTCGGCATTGGCGCCATCGGTGTGGAGGTCAAAGCCGAGGATGCCGCGGTCGCTATCCGCTGACGGACCGAGTACCACCGCGCCGGCGCCGTCCGCAAAGATCACGGCGGTGTTGCGGCCCCTGGATGACACGTCCAGCCCGGTGCTCTGAATCTCCTGGCCCACCACCAGCACCGTGCGATACATCCCGCTCCGGATCCACGCGTCAGCAACGGACAGGCCATAGACAAACCCGCTGCACTGGGCCCGCACGTCCAACGCAGGAATGCTGCCGGCGTCAAGCGCGTGCTGCAGGAACGCGCCGTTGCCGGGCGCAAAGTGATCGGGCGAACAGGTGGCATAGACGATGGCGTCCAGCGCCGATGGCTCCAGCCCAGCGGATGCCAGCGCGGCCCTGCTCGCGGCCAGTCCCAGCTCGACACCGGTCTGGCCTTCGGTGACCCACCGGCGCTCGGCGATTCCGGTGCGCTCGCGGATCCACTGGTCGCTGGTATCCATGACGCGGGCGAGATCGTCGTTGGTGACGACCCGGTCAGGCACAGCCATGCCGGTGCCGAGGATGATGGAGGCTGTCGTCACAGCCCCGCCAGCCATGGATAGCCTTTGTCCTCCCAGTAGCCGCCTGGCCGCTCGCGCATGAAGGTGACCTTGGCGAGGTACTTGGTCATCTTGTAGCCCAGCTTGATAGGTGCGTAGAGCCGGAGCGGCGCGCCGTGATCCGGCGTGAGCGGCCGGTCGTTGAAGGCATAGGCCAGGATGGTCTGCGGGTGCATGGCACTCTTCATGTCCCAGCCGTTGGTATAGCGCACGCCCCGCCGGTCGGTCTCGAACGAACTGAAGAGGATGTACCTGGCGTCCGGCAGCGGCTCGACCTGCGAGGCGAGCGCACTGAACGGCGTGCCGGCCCACGATGCCACCGCCGTCCACCCTTCCACGCAGTGATGCTTGACGGTGTAGGACAGCCGGGGCAGTGCCTGCAGCATCTCCATGGTCAACGCGCCGGGCTTCCGTACCAGCCCATCCACCTGGAGTGACCACGGCGCCGAGCCGGCATATTCCGGAATGTCGGCGGCGACGTGATAGGCCGGCATCCGGCCGCTCCGTGCTGACGGGTCATATACCGGTGCCAGCCTGGAGTTGCTCTGAAAGACGTGCTCGCCCATCCAGTCGTTGAACCGGGAAATGGCACTGAGCTTGGGCCGGATGAGCGGACCGCCATCCCAACCGCACGCGGCAACGAGTGATGCCGGTCCGGCGATGAATCCCAACCGGACGAAATCGCGCCGGTCGAGACACGGGACTCGGGACTCGGGTCGCGGGACTCGGGTCGCGGGTCGCGGCGACTCGACGGCCCGATGGCTGTCGACTGTCGACTGTCGACTGTCGACTGTTGCTACGCGTCCCGCGTCACTCATTGGACACATGCCTCCCCCGATACCGGCCAGTGATAATGGCGCGGAGTGATGCCGGGTCGGACAGGAATACCGCAAGTACGTGGACAATGACAAACGCGACGAAGAGCCACACCGCGATGAAATGCCAATAACGGGTCAGTTCGTAGCCGCCGAAGAGCTGCACCAGCCAGTTCAGCTGTACCGGCTTGTAGATCGCAAATCCTGACAGCACGGAAATGGTGGCGAGAATCAGAATGGCAGTATAGGCAAGCTTCTGCAGTGCGTTGTGCTTGCCCTGGGGCGGCGCCTCCCTGCGAAGCCGCATGTAATACAACTGCATCTGGATGGCCGGCCCGGTATCCCTCGGCCGGAAGACGAGTGAGCGCCATTCGCCGCTGACTACCAGAAACAGCAGGTACGCAGCCCCGCAGATGACGAACGGCCACGCCAGCGCAAAGTGCCAGTTGAGTCCGCCCGCCAGCCATCCGCCCAGCCGGGACCATTCGGGAAAGGTCTGCATGTCCAGCGGATTGGGCACGCCGAACACTTTGCCCTTCTGCCCGATGTGCGGAAACGCGAGGTAGATCTGCAGCCCGCTCCCGATCATCCCGGCCAGCAGGATGGCGTTGAGCCAGTGGGTGAGGCGCACCAGGCCGTGGTGGCGCTTGATGGGAGGCATATCTGCAAGATGGGCGGGATGGGCAGGATGGGCTAGATGGGCGGGTCGTTCGCAGTCAGCTTCGCTGTGCCCATCCTGCCCATCCTGCCCATCCTGCCCATCCTGCCCATCCTGCCTACCGCCGAAGGCGGTAAGCCACCTTCATGAACAGCCCATCTGTCTGCCGCCGGAGGTTGCGGAATGTCAGCGTTCCCTCGTCTGCCATGGTCGAGCCATAGCCCAGAAATACCACTGTGCCGGGGCTGGGCTCGTAGGAGGCCAGCCAGTCCATGCGGAAGGTGTTGGTGAGCGTCGCCGACTGGTCCATCCCGTCAATCAGCAGCGGGCGACCGGTGGCCTCATCGCGCAGGGCGGATCGGCGTTGCGCCTGATACTCTCCGATGAACCGGAAAAACAGCGCACGGGTCGGCTGGTATTCCACCTTCACGTGAGGAATGATGGTGCGGGCGAACTCGCTGCCATCACGCTCGCGGGTGATGCGGGAGAAGGTGAGCTCGAAGGTCGAGCGGACCGAGCGCTGCGGGCGCAGGCTGAGGCCCGCGCTGGCGCGCAGCTCGCGCCCTTCGGCGGCCTCGGGGAAGATGGCCGTTTCGTCGTACTGCACCCGGGTTTCGGCGTCGCCCCATTGCCAGGTTGGCGTCGAGACCTGCAGCGACGTACCAATGGCGTTGTTGACGGCAGCGCGCGGCGCGAATGGATCGGTGGTGGCGCCGCCGAGCTCGTAGCCGGCGTAGTCGGCGGGAAGAAAATGGACGAAGTCGCGGGAGACCTTGGGTTCGATCTGCCACCCACCCCGGAGCCGGAAGGTGAAGTTGGCGTCGTCGTTCCCCTCGATCGGTCCGTCGCCGAGGAAGGTATCGTAGTCCCAGGTCCGCTCCGGCCCGAAGAAGACCGTTGCCGTCTCCAGCAGCGCGCCCGGCTTTCCGTAGATGGAGAACCGGTTCATGATGTGGCCCGTCACGATGCCCACGCGGTTCACGAATCCGGAGCGTGTCTCGAACCCGTCGCTCAGGCCGTTGACCTGGTAGTTGAAGCCCCACGAGCGGCCGGTGCGATCGAGCTGCGCCTGCCAGATCTGTCCTGTGCGCGTACCGGCCGTATCGCGGGTCCAGGCTTGCCCCAGCTGGGCCTGTGCGAAATACATCCGGCCAAAGACGATGCGGGTGTCGCCGGACAGGACCCGGTTGTAGTCATTGCCGCTCAGCCGGTCGGTGTAGGTGATCCCCGCCAGCGAGTTCTGTCCGATATCGCGCCGGATCCGGGTGATGTTGAAGAGGGCGTTCTTGTCGCCCGCCTCATCCACGGCGCTCAAGTAGGCCACGCCCAGCCGCCCGAACTTGCCGGTGAACTTGGCCCCTGCGATCGGGTCCACAATTTCGCGGGTGTAGACCAGCCGGTTGGGCGTGGAGAAGAGTTCGATGCCTTCGAGAAAGAACGGGCGCCGCTCCTCGAAGAACAGCGCGAACCGTTCATTCACGGTCACCACGCCTTCATCGGCCTCGACCTGGCTGAAGTCGGGGTTCCAGGTGGCGTCCACCGTCATGGCGGTGAAACCGAGCTTGAGGTTGGCGCCCGCCGAGGCATCCACCTTGCCGCGGTCAAATTGGCCGGCTGGCGTCCGCGCGCCGTTGGCCGCGGCGGTGACGAACGGCTGGGCCTCCACCACAACGCCGCGCTTCATGTCGTGCAGCCCCGCCATGACGCCACCCTGCGCCAGAAAGCTGGCGCTGGCACGCCGTACGTCGGTCCAGGTGTCGGTGTAGCCGGTGCGCTGGGTGATGCGGACGACATTGAGCCCCCACGACTGCTCCCTGGCGGTGGGGTAGCGCAGACTCTTGAAGGGCACGCGCACCTCGACCACGTAGCCCGAATCGGTGCGCATGCCCTTGGATTCCCAGATGAAATCGGGGCTCAGGTCGTCGGTCCCGCCGGTGAGCGACCCCGCCTGATTGCCGCCTTCGCTCCGCACACCGTCTTCCTGCTGCCCCAGCGGATTGACGGTGAAGACGTAGGCCCGCCTCCGGTCCCGGAAGGTGTCGAGGTAGATGCTGACGTGGTCATCGTTGTCCACGTTGTCGCGGTCGGCCACGGTAGCGCGGACAGCATCCGGCTGGCGGTCATGCGCCTCGATGCCGAACCAGATGGCGTCGGGGGCGTACCAGACGCGCACCACCGTGCGTTCCCCCGCTGGCCGTCCGTCAACCGGCATCCACTGGTGGAAGTCCGATAGTGTGGCTGCCTGCTGCCAGACCGGCTCGTCAAGCCGCCCATCTACTGTGGCGATGGCTTCGACCCGCGGGATGGTCACCGACTGGCTGGAGCGGGGCGGGATGGTGTCCTGGATGAACGCCGAGAGCGCGATGAGGGCTAAATGCATTGGGCGAAGTTAATTGAAGAAGGGGGGAGGCTACAGACGGCGAGACGGCAAGACGGCTGGGTCTCACGCGCGAGAACTAGCCGTCTGTCCGTCCGTCCATCTGTCCGTCTACTCGTACCGCAACGCTACGATCGGATCCAGGCTCGCGGCGCGCCGGGCCGGCCAGAGGCCGAAGAACAGCCCGATGAAGGCGCTGAACCCGAACGCCACGATAATGGCCGTGGGCGAGATCAGGGTATTCCAGTGCGCGACCTTGGCCAGCAGGATGGCCGCGCCGGTTCCCAGCAGGATGCCGAGGATGCCGCCCAGCAGGCAGAGCGTGAGGGCCTCGATCAGGAACTGGAGCATGATATTGCCCCGGGTGGCTCCCAGGGCTTTCCTCACGCCAATCTCCCGGGTCCGTTCGGTCACCGAGACCAGCATGATGTTCATGATGCCGATGCCGCCCACCAGCAGACTTACCGCCGCGATGCTGGCGAGCAGCATGGTGAAAACCTGGGTGGCTTCCTGCTGCGTGGCCAGGATGTCCTGGGGATTGCGGATGCGGAAGTCGTTGTCCTCACCCGGGCGGATCTTGTGCTCGGCGCGGAGCACCCGTTCCAGGTCCACCATGCCGCGCTCGATCGGAATGCCGTCGGCGACCTGGATGGACATGGAGCGGATGCGATCGGTGCCGAACACCCGGTACTGTGCCGTCGCGAGCGGGATATAGATGTCATCGTCAGGGTTGCTGAAGCCCTGCGATCCCTTCCGGCTCAGGACACCGACAATTTCAAACGGGATCCCCCGGATCAGCAGCGTCTGCCCGATCATGGCGGCGCCATTCGATTCCATCTGGTCCGGCACGTCGGCGCCGAGCACCGCGAAGCGCTGGCGGGACTCATCGTCGCCCGAGGAGAAGAACTTGCCCGCGGTCACGGTGAAATTGTTGACCTCGGGGTAGTTGGCCGTGGTGCCGACGATGTCGGTGTTCACATTCTTGTTGCCGTACTGCACCTGCAGGCTGGACTGCAGCTCCGGGACCACCGCCTTGATCTCGCGGGCGTGGTCTCTGACCGCCTCATAGTCCTTGGTGGTCAGGTTGACGCGGGTGGTCTGGGCCACGCCGCCCCGGAACTGCTGGCCGGGAAACACCGTGAAGGTATTGGCGCCCAGGGCGGCAATCCGGTCGTTGACGGCCTTCTGCGCGCCACTGCCCAGCGCCACCATGGTGATGACTGCGCCCACGCCGATCACGATGCCAAGCATCGTCAGGGAAGCGCGGAGCTTGTTGGCGCGAATGGACTGGAGGGCAACGGCCACAGTCTCATTGATGAGCATTGCTATCTCCTGCCGCCGCTGGGGGCGCTGCCGCTTCCGCTCGTGCTCGTGGTGCTGCGCATGCCCGGCACCCCGCCACCGCCGGTCATCTGATTCACGCGCTGCTGCATTTCCTGCTGCGACTGGATCAGGCCCGCACTCGGCAGCAGCAGCACCGAGTCGCTGGGCTCAAGACCGCTGGTGACCTCGCTGTAGTCCATGTCGGTGAGCCCGGTCTTGATGTGCACCGCCTTGATAGCGGTCCCGCGCTTCACGAAGACGATGTAACTGCCCCCGTAGAGCCCGGCATCACTGGAGCGCGACCGGCCGCCACCATTGCCGTTCCGCATCCCGGCAAACGCCTTCTGCAGAATGGCTCGATCCGCGGCGCTGGGCTGCTCGCCCTTCATGCGCTTGTCCATGATGGCCTTGATCTGCGCCTCGGTGACGCCCGCGGGCAGCGCGACCGTCCGGCCATTCGGCAACGTCATGGTATTGCCACCCTTGGCCGTGCTGTCGCCGGCCGCCGGGGTGGATGCGCCGAGCGAGGTCCGGCCATTGCCGGTGTCAGCCGCGGCCAACTTGGCCTGGTCCGCCAGCTCCTTCTGCACGTCCTGGGGGTTGAGGCCCAGCACCTGTGCCGCCGACGCGACGTCACGCTCGGTGCGGAGCGACGCGTTGGGGATTGCGAGGACGCTGTCACGGCGGCCAATGTGGATCTCCACTTCGCTGTTCATGCCGGGCTTGAGCAGCTTGTCGCGGTTCTGGATGCGGATCAGCACCGGGAACATGGTGACGTTCTGCTGCACCTCGGCCTGCGGCTCGATCTTGAGCACTTGGCCCTCGAACGGACGGTTGGGGAACGCATCCACCGTCACCGTGGCACGCAGGCCGGGCTTGATCTTGCCGATATCGGTCTCATCCACCAGCGTCTTGACCTGGACCAGGTCGAGATCCGCCATGGTGAGCAGGACGGTGCCTTCGCCCACGGCGCTGGTCGGCGACGTGATCACCGCGCCCCGCGATACCAGCAGCGAGATGATGGTGCCGTTGATGGGTGCAAGCACCTTGGTGTCATCGAGCTGGTCCCGCGCCGTCTCCACCGACACCTGCGCGCGGATGACCGCCGACTTGGCGCTGGCGTAGTCCAGGGAGGCCTGTTCATGCTCTTCCTGGGTGATGGACTGGGAGGTGAACAGCTCGTCCGCCCGCCGCTTCTTGGATTCGGCGTTGGTGAGCTGGGCCTTGGCCACCTCGAGATCCGCTTGCGCCTGCGCCAGGTTGTTGCGCGGCACCCGCTGATCCACTTCCACCATCAGGTCGCCGCGCTTCACTTCCTGCCCGGTCTCGACATGGATATTCAGGATCTCGCCCGAAGCCTTGGACTTGACCTCGACCACGGTATCGGGCTGGACGGTGCCGGCGGCCTGGGCGGACACGACGATGTCCCGATGCTCCACGGGCACCGCCTGGTAAGCCACTTGTTCCTGCTTCTTCTTGCAGCCCGCCACGACGACAAGGGCCAGCAGGCTCGCGACAACGGTACGATTCGACATCAATGCTTTCCCTCGGTAAGGAAGTCCTGCTCGACCTGGCCATCCTTCAGGTGGACCTGGCGGTCGGCGTGTGCGGCAATGTCATGTTCGTGGGTCACCAGCACGATGGTCTGGCCCCCGCGATGCAGCTCCTCGAACAGCGCCATGATCTCGATGCTGGTGGCGCTGTCGAGGTTGCCGGTCGGCTCGTCCGCCAGCAGGATGCTGGGCTGGTTGACGAGCGCGCGGGCGACGGCCACGCGCTGGCGCTGGCCACCGGAGAGTTCGTTGGGCTTGTGGTGCATCCGGTCGGCGAGGCCCACCCGGCGCAGTGCCTCGGTGGCCATGGCCAGCCGCTCCTTCGAGCCGATGCCGGCGTAGATCAGCGGCAACTCCACGTTGTGGAGCGCCGATGCCCTTGGCAGCAGGTTGAACGTCTGAAAGACGAACCCGATCTCCTTGTTCCGGATCCGGGCCAGCTGATCGTCGCCCAGCTCGGATACGCGATGGCCGTTGAGCCAGTACTCGCCCGCGGTGGGACTGTCCAGGCAGCCGATCATGTTCATGAACGTGGACTTGCCCGAGCCCGACGGGCCCATGATGGCCACGAACTCGTTGCGGCGGATGGTGACATCCACGCCCCGGAGCGCGCGGACCACCTCGCCGCCCATGTCGTATTCCCGCTGGAGATTGCGCACCACGATCACCGCATCGCGCGGGACATCCGCGGGCAGGAGCGCCATGCGCTCCGCCGTGTCGGTTACTGCCATCATAGGCTCCGTCCGATCAGCGCTTCGATCTGCGCCTTGGCGCGGAGGTAGCTGAAGCGGGCTGTCACCGCGTCCACCTCCGCCTGGTCGAGGGCTTCCTGCGAGGTAAGTATGTCCACAATGGTTGATGCGCCGACGCGGTAGCGCTCCTGTTGCACGCGAAGGTCTTCTTCCGCCGCCCGGACGCTGACCTGGGTGATCTCGATCTGGGTGCGCGCGGCGTCGAGGCCGGCCAGCTGCGACGTCAGGCTGGCCGACACCTGGCGCGCCGCGTCCGCGGCCTGGGCCTCGGCGGTCAGCGATGAATTCTCGGCGGTATTGATGCTCTGCTCCCGCTGGAAGCGGTCGAAGAGCGGCCAGGAGAGCGAGAGACTCGCGCCGCGGCTGTCATAGAAGCTGTAGTTGCGCGAGCTGCTGCCACTCAGGCCCACGTTGCCGGAGAGCGAGAGCGTGGGCCAGTAGCCGGAGCGCGCGCTGGTGATGCCGGCGCGCGCGGCTGCCGCGCTGGCCACCGCGGCCTGCACCTGCGGTGACTTCGACTCGGCTTCCTGCCGCAGTTCGGCGGTGTCAACCGGCGTGGACATCACGTGATAGAAGCTGGAGTCGTCCGCGGCGGCCACGCGGCCGGTCGCGCCAATCAGGCGGGCGAGGCCGGCTTCGGCGGTTGCGAGCGATGCCTGTGCCTGGATCAGCTGCAGCTGGGCGGTGCCCAGCGTCACGCGAGAACGCAGCGAATCAGACCGGGTGGCCGAGCCGGCGTTCAGCTTGTTGATGGATACCTTGAGTTGCTCTTCGGCCCGGCTGACGCTGGCCTGCCGCACACCCACCAGCTCCGCGGCCGCCAGCGCATCGAGAAACTGGTTGGTGGTGGTGAGCCGCTGCTGGTAGCGCGCGTTCACCAGGGACGCATCCGCCGCCGTCTCGCTGGCGCGCGCGGACTTCGTGTCGGCGCTGCGCTGGAATCCGTCGAACAGCGTCACGCTCGACCGGAGCGACGTATTGACGCTGCCGCTCGAGCTGCCCACGGCGAGACCGGTGTTGGGGTCAACGCGCGAGGGCACGCCGGAAAAGTTCTGGTTCCCGCTCGCGCTCAGGTCGAGGCTTGGCAGCCACGCGCCCTTGGCGCTGCGCACGCGGGCTGCCGCGTTGTCCACCGCGGCCTCGGCCTGGACCACGCCGGGCTGGGAGCGCAGGGAGAGGGCAATGGCCTCCTCCAGCGTCACGGTGGGCCGCGTGCTGTCGGCGGTCTGGGCTGCCAGCGGCGACGCCGCGGCCATCAGGGCAAGCGTGAGGAGCTTAATGCGCATTTCTGCCATTCGAGGTTGAGTCGTTCCGATGGCCGAGGTCGGCCAGTTTCTGTTGTTGCTCGGGAGTCAGTTGCAACCTGATCTCCGAACGGATCTGTTGCCGCAAGGTTTCAAACGGCGGCGCCACGGCGGCGCGCAGCGAATCCATCGTGGGCCGGTGCCGCTCCAGGATGCTCCTGACGCTGTCGCGTTGCGGCGGCGTGAGTGAAAGCTTCTCGCTCAGGAAATTCAGGTAACCACCTTCGCGGTGCTCGTCCGGACGCACCAGGTGCAGGCCGCTGCGTTCCGCGATCGTGAGCCCGCCCACGCCCACCACGAGTCCGGCAAGAAAGACGGCGACGAGCAGCAGGACGGCATTGCGCCGGGGACCGATCATCTAGCGGCCCTCCACGACGGCAGCGAGCAGGTTGTCCGTACTGGAGGGCTGCGCCGAGGAGAAGAGCGACGCCGGGACGTCCGCCGACTGCACCGCATCCGCAAGGGTGGCTTCCACCGAGGGAGGCGGCGCAAGGCGCAGCCACATGGAAAAGAGCAGCGCCAGCACCACCGCGGCGGCCACCCCGGGACGGAGCCACGTGTTGAGCACATCCCAGCTCGACCTTCCTGGCTCGGTGGCCAGCAGCGCGAGCGTACGATGCACGAAATCGTCATGTGCAGGCGCATCCAGCCCCCGCCGCAGCAGCATGCCAAGCTGCTCGTCCGGTGCGTGGTCAAACGGATTGGTCATTGCCCTACCTCCAGGAATGACGCGAGGTCAGCCCGTAACGCCCGTCTCGCATGGAATACATCTGACCGCACGGTGCCTTCCGGTACTCCCAGTACTTCCGCAATTTCGGCGTGCGCATAGCCTTCAGCATCGAACATGGTGATGGCGATTCGCTGGCGTTCCGTCAGCCGGGTCAGTGCGACGGCCAGCCGTTCACGGAGCAGCGCCCGATCGGTGTCGTGATCGGGTCCCCGGTGCTCATCGGCCGCGGCTGGCGACAGGGCCTCGGTGTCCCGGACCACGCGACGCCGGCCCAGGTCGCGGGCCGCGTTGAGCACGATGCGCATGAGCCATGGACGAAACGGGCGCGCCGTATCGAACCGATTCATGGCGCGCCACGCCGCCAGAAACCCGTCCTGGGCCGCATCATCCGCATCATGGTCATTGCCGAGCAGGGCTCGGGCGACTCTCCGCGCGGCCGGTGCATATCGCTCCACCAGCTGGCCGAACGCGTCTCCATCGCCCTGAGCCGCCCGGACGGCAAGTTCGGCGTCGGTCACAAGGGGGATACGCACGGGGGCCCGGCGATGTTGGGCGGCATGGAGGGATCTACTGCTCGGCCCGCTGGCGGAAGGCCGCCAGCCCGGCACTGACCGCCAGCCAGACGCAGATCACGCCAAAGACGTAGCCGGTGACGCGGGGAAGGAAGAGGAAGAACGCGGCCAGCACGGCCAGCGCAATCATGGCCGGCACGAACACCGACCGGCGCGCATGGGATGCCATCAGCCGGAACGCGATCGTGGCGCGCTCACGGCGCTCGCGCATGGTCACCCGGTGGGGCTCCATCTCCGCAGGAGCTTCCCGCTCGAGCACCGAAGGGAGTCGCTGGCTGAGCCTCGGCGGTGCCCGGACCGGCCGGCGCAGGACCTCGCTGGAGCGGGCAATGTCGAGGCGAAACTGCTTCTCCAGAGCGTCGGCGAGGTCGGCGTCCTCGATGAGTGCATCCAGTTCGTAATTGCCCATCAGGCTGGCGGGATTGAGATTGCTGGAGCCCACCCGGACCCAGCGCCCATCGGCGACGATCGTCTT
>Ga0207707_10004842_pt1 | contig 11810 bp, 11 predicted proteins | sample KBSC83BmetaG_FD_184336 | JGI IMG/M metagenome (GOLD analysis project Ga0207707, IMG submission 184336) | Corn rhizosphere microbial communities from Kellogg Biological Station, Michigan, USA - KBS C8-3B metaG (SPAdes) (version 2) | ecosystem: Host-associated > Plants > Roots > Rhizosphere ... | reverse complement strand
GGCGTTATGTTACAGATTCGGGGAAGATTGTCTGCATCGGCACCGAACCGGCCTCGGTACAGCCGGTGAAGCAGTCTTCTCGGCGGCACACCGCGATTCTGGGGATAGCGTTTGTCCCGGCCGCCGTTGAGGCAAAGGGATGTATCAAGGGCGCTGTCGTCGGCGGCGTCGCGGGCCATCTGGCAGGGCACGGCAAAGTCGGCGCTGTTGCAGGATGCATCATCGGCCGCCACGAAGCAATAAGCGGAACGCAGGCAGGATCGAGCAGAAGGCGCCGCCTTCTGCTCAAGGCAATCGCATCTAAGCGGCACGAGCAACGTACGCCGGGCCGCGTGGCTCTGGCCGCCGATCGCACAAAAACCTTTGTGCCGCGCAAAACTGCTATTTTTGGTTGTCCCCCGCCTCCAGGCTCTTTCCGAAAAAGAGCGCAGACAGGCTGCCGCTAGGTCAGCCGCGCCGATCGGCCTGCGCCATCCGTTCCGCATGGAACCCTCCGGGCCTGAAAGCATTCACCCTGCGCCACGATGACGCGGCCTAACAGGGAGGGACCCCATGCGACGCCTACTTTTGATCAGCCTGGCAACTTGCGCGATTGTCGCGATGCGAACCGTATCTGTATCCGCAATGCCAATTGCACATCCGACTACGCTGGGCGGCGGTGACGGCATCGTCCTCGTCAGAGGCGGTCATGGACATGGTCACGGGCATATGGGACGCGGCGGCCGTGGCCATCATTACGGATGGGGCAGAGGCCGCGGTCATCACTATGGATGGTCACGCGGCCGACACCGCGGATGGCATTAGCTGCGACATTGAAGCCGCCCTCGATAACGGGGGCTGCTTCAGCTGCAGTCACTGCGCGAGGCTGAAGCGGTCCGATCGGAACCTGATAAACCTCAAAAATAATGCCTTTTGTCCGGAACCGGACACAGCTCAAAACGCTTAGATCAGATAGTGCCGATGTTCGGCCACTGGTTGCTGACCGGATCAACCCAACGCGGCTGTCCAACACTTCTGGGAAATAAGCCAACCCAAGGAGGCGCTCATGGCGGGCATGAGAAGCGACCGCGCTCGCGCGCGCGCCAGAGATTTGCTGGCGACAGTTTATCCAATTCCCGACGATGCTGAATTCCACCGCCTGCGCGAACTTGCCATCGATTATATTCAGGAAGCCGAGCGGATCGAGGCCGAAAGCAGGGGTCGCACGATCGAATCCGACGAATTGATCTCGGCCGCGCTGGACGCAGTGGCGAGGGATTACTTCACGCGCGCCCTGCTCCGCACCGTGTCGCGCAAGGATCGTTAGCAGAGCTTTTGTCTCTCAGCAGATATCGGGGACGCAAAATTATTCGTCCGGCGGAAAAGCCAGAGCGCGTTCGCCGTTGCGGTATGGAACGAGCTGGGTCGCGCGGCTGGCTCGCCGCGGCTGATCGATATGCACTCGGCGCGCGTCACGATCAAGTGGGCGCTGGTAATTCGCCTTCGGCAGGTGTCGCCGGCGAGGCACGGTGACTTGCCCGCTGAAGTTCAACTTCCTTGGTCACGGCCGCGACGGAGTTACCCACCTTGTCGACAACGGCCTTCAATGACTCGGCGGATACATCCAGCCGCCGGGTCCAGGCCCGAAGCTGAGTCGGATCTCCGAGGTTGATCTTGTTGCGAATGGGCGGATGTTTTTTGCGATGCATGGCGGCATTCCCCGGCTTGCGGGTCAACGGCATCCGAAGACCTTCGTTCCATTTGGCCTGTGACGGCTCCTCAGCAGCCCGGTTCCGATGAGCGGGCAGCCGCTAGCCCTATAACTTTTCGTTCGTAGCCGATGGCCGGGGCCCATTGCATCGGGGCTGGCGAATGGCGTAGGTCATTTGACGTCGAAGGAACTCACCCAGATGGATCAAGGCGAAAGCGCGGAAGCTCTCAAGGCCATCGCGGCAGAAGCATTCGCTGCGCTTGGCAATGCCGGGCAAATTCCACCTTTCTCCTCGCGACCGCGGGGCTTGAGCGTCGGTGACGCCTACCGGGTGACGCCGCTGGTGCGGCAAATGTACGAGGCAGGCGGCGCCAAAGCACTGGGACGCAAAATCGGTTTCACCAATCGCACGATCTGGCAGCAATACGGCGTCTTCGCGCCGATCTGGGGTTACGTTTTCGATCGCACCGTGCACGATCTTGCGGCCGTCGAAACCCTGCCGCTGTCGCTGTTTTCCGAACCGCGCATTGAGCCCGAGATCGTGTTTGGCCTCGCCGCGGCGCCGTCTGCGCAGATGGACGAGACGGCCCTGTCGTCCTGCATTGCGTGGGTCGCGCTCGGCTTCGAGATCGTGCAGTCGATCTATCCGGGGTGGAAATTTTCCGCCGCCGATACGGTTGCTGCCAACGGCGTGCACGGCGCGCTCTTGATCGGGCCGCGCCATCCGTTCGCGCCGCGCGCGGCAGAATGGCAGCGAACGCTATCTGCGTTCGAGATCGATCTGAATTGTGACGGTCGGCTCATTGACCGCGGCCATGCTGCAAACGTGCTGGGCGGACCGCTCTCTGCGCTGCGTCATCTCGCAGGCCTGCTGGCGAACGATCCGCTCAATCCGCCGCTTGCCGACGCCGAGATCGTGAGCACCGGTACGTTGACGAAGGCGATGCCGATCGTTCCAGGCGAGGTATGGGCCGCCGCGCCGAACGGAATCGCGCTCGATGCAATCCAGCTCCGTTTTATCTGAGTGGATCAGGCGACAGTGTCATGGTGGATGACGAAGCGGCGAAATTGGCAACCCTCGGATAGCGGCGGACTATTCTGGCGGTCGCACATTCTGCAGCAGCTTGCTGATGTCAGGCGAGCGCAGGGGATCCTCACCGTCGCACTCGATGCACTGATATTTGCGACCCGGCGTAGCCTTCATGAGCAAAAGCTGCAGAGGCTTGTGGCATTTCGGACAGATCGGGTTTTCGCGCTGGGACACTTGTACCGCCAGGGGTCAGGAGCACTTTCCGTCCGCAAGAACCCCTAGCCTACTTCCCAAATCGCAATCAGTAAACAAACAACTTATTGATTTTATTGCGTATTTTACTAATCCTGTGACTTATGGATAGTCGGTGGAACCTGTATTGGCTGAGTGAATTGAGTAATTTGCCAATTTCACTCCAATGTCTGGGAATGCTCTTTCCTGGAGGGCGCCATGAACGATCTCCGCGATGAACGGTTGCAGATCATGCTTTCGCCGGAAGAACTGTCGGCCGTCGACGACTTCAGATTTCAGCATCGAATGCCAACGCGTGCCGCCGCTGTGCGCGAACTGCTTAAGCTGGGCCTTGCCGCGGGTACCACCGCCGCCGGTCAGGGCATGAAATCCAGCGACTACGGGGTGTTTGGCCGCGGACCTGCTGGTCATCTGGATCGCGACGGGGCCGGCGATTAGCTCACCCCCCACCCGGAATCCGGCAGCGTCTCGAAGAGCTGAATTTTTGCGCAAGGAACTTCCCGAAGCTTGTTCCAATTGTGTCGGGAATCGGACATATTGAAAGCGGGCTTGTTGGTCCGAGTAGCGTTGCGTTTCCTCTTTGGAATTCGAGGACACGATGCTGCAAATCCCCCGGCCGACGCCGACATGTACCGCTTTCAAACCACCATCGAGATGCCCTGCATCAAATGCGGTGAACGGATGAGGTTGGCCTCGATTGAGCCGCAAGGTCAGAACTTCGACTTGGTGACCTACCGGTGCATCCCCTGCGTTTGCGAAGAGAGTTTTCTGCAGCCGGGGTAGACCGACATATGCAAATCCCTGCCGGTGATGGCCGACAGGGATCAGCAGAAAAGATGACAGGCGGCGAGTGTATCACCCGGTAGCCCGTAAAGGACCTGTTCTGCAATTGAAATCCACGGCGTAAATCCATGCAAGACTATTTTGTGGGCAAGAATTATTCATCCCCGCATATCCAGAGGTGCGCCTCAAAATTTGCCTTTCGACGCATCTTTCGCAGCAGACATGACGCCGCCGCTGATCTGTCTCATATGTTCCCCGGCATTCGTAAACTGGCTCTTCAAAAACTCTGATTGAATTCGCATGGCTTCCTGAAGATCGGTGGCGTGAACCAGTTTTCGTGCATGTTCAAACGCAGCCTTCAGGTTCTGTTCGGTGAACGATAGGGCCTGCTTGGAAATGTCCGCTCCCGGATTCGGGACAGACGCCATGGATTTACTTGCAGCATCAAAAAACAACCCGAATGCTTTTTCCGCCTGATCGATGGTTTTTTCGGCCAAATCGCGCAATTCGGCCGGGACTTCCAGTTTCGGTTCAATCATGGTCGCCATCCTCCGGTTTGGATTGAGGGTTACCACATTTCCGGAACGGCGTCTTTGCGGCGTTTTGCTTGATCGGCGGCATCTTTGAGCCCTTTTTGCAGGCCCGCGGCAAGCGGTTGCCCCGAAGCCACGTCACGCCACTTAACTTTTATCATGTTAGCGGCGAGACTCGGCTAAAGCTCGACGCATTTTTTCATGTGAACCACCTCGCCACCGGCGACATGCGGTTCACGCAAGAATTCTTCGAATCCGCGATGTGCATAGAATGATATGTTCGCGGAAAACAGCGCGTTCGTATATAATCTCAATTCGCGCAATCCGAGTGACCGGGCGATTGCATCGGCACGCCTAAGGAGCAGGTCGCCGATCCCCTCGCCGTGCCGATCCGGCAGGACGACGACATTTTCGATGAGCAAATGCGAAGGCCGGGGGATCACCTCAATCAGCGCAATGGGCCGGCCGTCCTCTTCAACGAGATCGATGACATGGTCGGCCACGGCCTGTTCGTAATTTGCCGTCATTGGCTTCGGTTCGCGACCTATCACCGGAATCCACTTGGCGTAGGCGGCCCGCGTGATTTGACGAACGGCTCCGGCGTCTGCAGACGTCGCTCGCCTGAAAGTGTGCTTCTTCATCCGTGCAGAGCTATTTCGAGGCCGAATCCTTTGACAGCAGCGCAACTGCCTCCTGCACCGTCGTCATGAACTGTGCGGGGAAGATGATGGTGGAATTTTTCTCAATCGAGATTTCCGCCATCGTCTGCAGCGTGCGAGGCTGCAACAAAGGAAATTCAGTCCATGGTGGCCCGAGTGTCCCGCCACCCTAGCCGAACCTGTGCGAAACGGTAAGTCCGTTGCGGCGTCAGGCATCAGTTCGTACCGTCCCAAAGGCTCCCGCCTCGGCAAGCGCTGCGATGCGACGATCGTCATAACCGAGCGTCTTGCGCAAAACTTCCCTGGTGTGCTGGCCCAGCATCGGCGCCGCGACGGGATCGATGACCGGCGTCTGTTCGAGACGGATCGGCTGTTCGATGTTCGGCACGAAGCCTGCGGCCGGGTGCGGGATCTGGCTGACGCGATGCCGTTGGCGCACCTCGCCCGAATTGAAGGCTTCCTCGACGGTGCGAAGATAGCCGACGGGGATGTTGGCCGCCTTCATCTTCGCCACCCAGTTCTCGCGAATGTCAGAAGCAAAAATCCCGGTGAGGATCGCGCGCAGTTTCTCCTTGTTGGCCGTTCGTGAGCGCCGGTCGGCGAATTCACCGCTGGCGAGATCAGGCCGGCCGAGCACTTCGATCACGAGGCGGCGATACAGCCGGTCATTGGCGCAGGCCATGTAAAACGGCGCGTCGGAGGCATCGTAGACTCCGACAGAGGGAGACCCGTTTGGCGAGTTGCCCTGACGGCTGAAATTCTTGCCCGTCATCAAATACGCCATTCCGTAAAACCCGGTCATCGCTACCGCAATGTCGAACAACGCCACCTCGACATGCTGGCCGCGGCCGAGTCGATCGCGGGCGAACAGCGCCATCAGGATGGCGTTGCAGGCCGCCATACCCGTCACCATGTCGATCGCAGGCGGTCCGGTCCGCACCGGCGGCCCATCGGGAAAGCCGTTGAGCGACATGAAACCGCTTTCGGCCTGCGTGATCGGGTCAAAGCCAGGGCGGGACGCAAACGGCCCCTGGCGGCCATAGGCCGAGATCGAGCAATAGACCAGGCGGGGATTGGTTGGCGCCACTGATGCATAATCGAGGCCATACTTCTTCATCACGCCGGCGGAAAAATTTTCCACCACCACATCTGCCCGAGCGATCAATTCCCGCGCGATGTCGCACCCCACAGGGTTGGCGAAATCAAGAGCAATGCCGCGCTTGTTGCGATTCAAACTGACAAAGGCAGCGCTCTCGCCCGCGAGATCGGCGTGTTCATAGCTGCGCGTATCGTCGCCGCCGTCGGGATTCTCGATCTTGATGACTTCGGCGCCAAAATCCGCCAGCGTTTGCGTGCAGGCAGGACCGGCGACGACCCGGGTGAAATCCACGACCAGGAGTCCGTCGAGCGCCGTCGGCACGCCCTTCGCTCGCGGCGCGCGATCCGGTAATTGCGGTCTGGTCGTCATGATTACCTATCCCCTGAGATCGTTCGGCGATCACCGACGCGTTAGCGCCGCGCGATACGACTTTAAGGTCTATTTCCGGAAGCCCACAAGGGCTCTTGGTCCGACAACTTCATCCGCAGGTGAGCAATGTTGGCGATAGTTCGCGAACATAGGGCGAATCCGGCGCTCGGATCATCGGCCCGCGGTTAGGCCGCGGGGGGATGCCGGCACCCAGTCAACGTTGTCTGCGCAAACTCAAATCACGGCTGCTGCTTTTCCCAGAATGACAGCAGGCCTTGCGAGGCGGAGCCTCCGATCACGCAGGGGATGCCGATCGCGACCTGTCCAAGCGCTGCCGCCGAGACGCAGCCGAGCGCGACCGCACCGACGCCGACCTGGCCCCAGAAGTCGAGGTTGCGCCTGCTATCGGAGCCCTTGGCCTTGAGCTCTTCCACGGCGGCGAGCGCGTCCTTGCGGACCGCGCCGAGCTGCACGGTGTCGGCGGCCTGGATCACCTCGCCGAGCGGCGCCTTGATCGCCGCCGGCTGCTGCGCCAGCTCGCTGCGCAGAAACTCGCGCAATCCCGCATCGCGGACCGCGTAGCTCGCCAGCGTATAGCGCGCCATGCTGCCGACCGTCAGCTTGTCGATGGTGTCGCGGCTTTTGCTCCAGGGCAGCATCTGCATGATGCGCAGGATCGGAAGGTGCGAGCCGGTCGCGAAATAATATCCCCACAACGTATCCAGGAGATCCTGATTGCTGGCGAAGGTGAGCGCCAGGTTCAGCTTCTTGTCTTCTTTTTTGGCGAAGGGATTTTTGGTGAAGACGCCGCGCAGCTTGTCAAGCATGCCGGGGGTTGCTTCTTCCAGCGGAATGTCGGTCAAGGTCGGCAGCGTGCCTGCGAGATAGCTGTCGATCATCACCCTGCGTCCCGGCATCTTTGGCGCGATCCTGCGCAGCAAATTCCGCCAATCGGGCAACCCGGAATAGGCGATGGCGCGGACGATCACCCATTCGTCTTCCGGCGGCACCGGAAAGAAACTGGTGACGAGCTGCTCGGCCTTGGCAGGGTTCGACCCGATCGCGCCGGCGATGAAGCCGAGATAGATGCCGGAATTCTCGGGCTCCTTGAAGCTTTGCGCGTGGAAGAGCACGCGCACGGCGGCTGGGACATGAGCGTAATCGGGCTTGGCCCGGTAATTGTAGATCCACTGCTGGACGACGCTGAGCGAAGCGCGCGGGTCGGTCTCCGGCGCGACCGCTGCATCTGCGGGCTGGATCAGCACGAACAAGGCGGTGATGAGGGCGGCGTAGCGCATGTGATGCTCCTGGCAAGCATTCTCGCATGCGACGGCCGCAGCGCGAACGTTTTGCGGCTTTACGGCTAGCCAGCATTTGAAGCGGCTATGCGACGATTCTGAGCATCGCGCGGTTCGGCTCGGCGTCGAAATTATGGCGGCTGCAAAGGCCTTTGGCCCGCAACTGACCTTATCCCCGACATTCTTTCGCCCGCCGCGGGCAGTTCGATCGCAAGCCCTCGAGTGGGAGACAGGCAGGACGTGATGAGGCAATGCATGGCGCCGGGCCGACAATGGCGTCGGTCGATTGCAGCAGGCGCGCTGTTCGTCGGAGCGTTCGGGCTCCTTTCGGTACCGACCGAGGCCGCAGCACAAGGGCGCGATGTTATCGAGGTGCAAGGAAATCGCCGCATCGACGCCGATACGGTGCGCTCATATTTCCATGCCGCGCCCGACGGACGGTTCGACGAGGCCGCGCGCGATGCGGCGCTGAAGGCGCTGCTGGCGACCGGCCTGTTCGACAAGGTCACGATCGACCGCGCCGGCGAGCGGCTCGTAGTGCATCTGGCCGAGGCTCCGGTGCTCGACCGTGTCGCCTTCGAAGGCAACAAGAAAATACAGGACAAGGAGCTCTCGGCCGTCATCGAATCCAAGCCACGCGGCACGCTACAGCGCGCCGTAGTGCAATCCGATGTCGGCCGTATCATGGAAGCTTACCGTCACGCCGGGCGCGACGATGTCGGCGTGGTGCCTCAGATCATCGACCGCGGCAACGACCGGGTCGACCTCGTCTATGTGGTGACGGAGGGGAGGAAGACGACGGTGCGGCAAATCAATTTCGCCGGCAACCACGCTTTCGGCAAGCGACAGCTTGCCGCCGTGATCAAGACTTCCGCAACCAATATGCTGAGCTTTCTGACCGGCGGCGACGTCTACGATCCCGACCGCGTCGCGCAGGACCGCGAGCAGCTGCGGCTGTACTATCGCAGCAAGGGCTATGCCGACGCCAGCGTGACGGCGGCCAAGGCCGAATACGATCCGGCCATACACGGATTTGAGGTTACGTTTTCGATCGATGAAGGCCCGCTCTATCATTTCGGCGATGTCAATATCGTCTGCAATGTTCCGGGACTGGATGCCGAAAAGCTTCGCCGTCTGCTCGTGACGCGGTCGGGCGCGGTGTTCGACGGCAACGCGCTGGACAAGACCGACGAGATTCTTGCGACCGAACTCTCGAAGCTTGGTTTTCCCTTCGCACAAGCGGTCCCCCGCACCACGCGCGACGCTGCAGGGCAGCGTATCGATGTTTCCTTCGTGGTCGATCAGGGACCGCGGACCTACGTCGAGCGCATCGAGATCCATGGCAACACGCGCACCCGCGGCTACGTGATCCGGCGCGAATTCGAAATCGCCGAAGGCGACGCCTACAACAAGAGCCTGATCGACCGCGCCGAACGGCGGCTCAAGAACCTGAACTATTTCAAGACCATCAAGATATCGCGCCAGCCGGGTTCGGCGCCGGACCGTGTCGTGCTCGATGTCGAGGTCACCGAACAGTCGACCGGCGAGTTTACGATTTCGGGCGGCTACTCGACAACCGATGGACTGCTCGCCGAGGTCAAGTTGGGCGACCGTAATTTTCTGGGCTCCGGCAAGGCCCTGAGCGCCTCCGGGACGTACGGCCAGTACGCGCGCGGGATCGACCTGTCGGCGTCGGAGCCTTATTTCCTCGGGACTCGCGTTTCAGCGGGCATCGAGCTTTACGGCAGGCAGAATGACGCGAGCCCGTATCAGTCCTACGGCAGCGACACCTATGGCGCGACGATGCAGTTCGGCACGCCGCTGACCGAACAGATCGGCGTGCAGTACCGCTACTCGATCTATAACCAGAACGTGACGCTCGACCCCAGCTCATTGGCCGCCGCGCCCTCGTTGCCGATCCAGCAGGCCGCGCTCACCGGTCCCCAATGGGTCTCCTCCGTTGGCGACACCGTCACTTACAATACGCTGGACAATAACAAGAACCCGACCACCGGAATCAAATCGCAACTCTCGCAGGATCTCGCCGGCCTCGGCGGCAACGTGAAATTCCTGCGCACCACCGAGGATGTACGCTACTATCAGGCGATCAACGATGACGTCGTCAGCCTGGCGCGCGCGCAAGGAGGCTACATCACCGGCTGGGGCGGTCAGCAGGTGCCGCTGCTCAACAGCTTCTTCGGCGGTCCGACCATGGTGCGAGGATTTGCGCCCAACGGGTTCGGCCCGCGCGACCTCACCCCTGGTACGACCATGGATAATGTCGGCGGCAGTATGTACTGGGCGACGACAGCGGAATTGCAGAGCGCGATCCCCGGCGTACCCAAGGAATACGGGCTCAAGGCGACGGCCTTCGTCGATGCCGGCAGCGTGTTTAATTACGGCGGGCCGACGGTATTTCCAGGCTCCGCGCAATCGCTGCAGGTCGCCAACGCCAACATCGTTCGCTCGTCGGTGGGCGCAGGCCTGACCTGGGACTCGCCGTTCGGCGCCCTGACGGTCGACTACGCCGTGCCGCTGACAAAAGCGGCCTATGATGTCGTGCAGCCGCTTCGCTTTAGCGCCGGAGGATTTTAGTTAAGGGGCTGGCAACTAGCGTTCGAAAGATGCGCTGGTCTTTCCGGCAGCCCTGAACCAGTCGCGCACGCCGCGCCGGATAGAAAAGCATGCGTCGCTAGTTGTGATCGGCAACGCATGTCCACCCGGAACGGGTTCCAAAGGAGGCTGCAAGTCCATCTCGGCACATCGGCTTCGACAAAACCAGCCATAAACAGAACACAACCGCGATCAGCGCAACGCTAAACCACAGCCGCTGGTTCATTTCTGCCCCCTGCTTTCCCGGAAGCATACCATAATTCCCGGCAAGCGCGCGACGAACCGTCAATCGGTGCGTGGTACGGCGAATCAATTCGGCACATCTGCGCGGCTCGGCGGCTCCGTTCAGCCCGCGCGCCGATCAATATATAGCACGCGTTGGTACGGCCAACCGCCTCGCCATTGTCCCCGCTACCGCCTCTCCGTCGCGAACCCATAGACCAATGCGAGCCTTTCAAGGCATTCCCGGAAACGCCGCGCGAAATAATCGTTCCAGCGCTGCCCGCGAAATCCCCGCCGCTGCCCGATCTGCTCCATAGTCATGCCCAGAATCAAAACCTCGTGCACCAGCGCGGCGCCGACGGCGCCGAGTTCGCGCTCGGCGCGGTTCAGCCGCAGCACGGCCTTGCGCTGACCTTCCGTAATAGGCTCCCGGGCCCGCCCGCCATCGACATATTCCCGCGTGGGATCGACGGCCTGCGGGCCGCGCTCGGCTTTCTCCCAGTCGTCCTGGAATGCCCGCCCGCCCTGGTACTGCGCCTCGTCGATCTGGCGGCGCGTGTGTAGCCGCGCCAAGGGATCGTTGCGAATCGAACGCAGCGTGACGATCTTGTCCCCCGGCTCCAGCGCCAGGGGATCGTCCACTTCAATCGCCGCTACTTCCGCATTGCGCAGCAGATCCTGGGATCGCCGGTCATGAACCTTGGCTGGTCGATGCGGCTTGTTGCGTTTTGCCCGTGCCACGTCCGATTACCTCCGTTGAATGGTGGAATTTGAATCTGGTTAGGCCGTTCACCTGGCGACATCGGTCGCGAGCTATCGGCCGATGGCAACGCACCGGATGACCATCACTGCCGGGGGCAATTTGGTCCGCGTTTCATGCCACCTCCACAAGCCGCAATGAGATGGTGATGGCGGCGCGTTCCGACGCGGCACCGGGGCCGCGCGTCAGATGAAAATGCGGCGCGCAGTAGCTTGAACCCTCGCGCCGGGGGTGACCGCAAAAACTGATGGCTTCGCCGTCGGTGTCGCCGCCGTAAGGGTAGCGGCAATCGCCGCGTTCAAGCTCGACCAGGGAAAGATGGCGCGGATCGATTTCAATGCAGCGCAGTTTGACCGTCTCCGTGCGCTCGAGAACCGGCATGGGTCGCATGAACTCGGCTGTGTAGCGCTCGCGCAGCATGCGAAGCAGCGGCGGTTTGGCGCGCAGTGGCGGCCTGGGCCTGTCCTCCTCGGACCGGGCGTGACCGCCAAGCCCCATCCGC
>Ga0207707_10004840_pt1 | contig 11810 bp, 5 predicted proteins | sample KBSC83BmetaG_FD_184336 | JGI IMG/M metagenome (GOLD analysis project Ga0207707, IMG submission 184336) | Corn rhizosphere microbial communities from Kellogg Biological Station, Michigan, USA - KBS C8-3B metaG (SPAdes) (version 2) | ecosystem: Host-associated > Plants > Roots > Rhizosphere ... | reverse complement strand
CACGATCGAGTGTTCCTGGAGGTTGTGTCCCTCACCCGGAATGTAGGCCGTCACTTCGATCTGATTCGTCAGGCGCACACGGGCGACTTTTCGAAGCGCCGAGTTGGGCTTTTTCGGAGTCGTGGTATAGACGCGCGTGCAAACGCCGCGGCGAAACGGGTTCGCCTGGAGCGCCGGCGCCTTCTCCTTCTTGATGACATCCCGGCGTGCCCGCCGGACGAGTTGGTTGATAGTCGGCATACCCTCGAGGTCTCGCTGATCCCCCGACCAAAGCGGGTCGAGGCAGACCCGTATGATACCGGGCAAGTATGCGAGCGTCAAGGCGATGCGAGGCGCTCGCTGAGAGCGAAAAACCCCGGGAGCGTCAGCTCCCGGGGTCTTCGATTCCCGATTCCCTAATCGCGATTCCCTAGTCTTCTCCGAGTCCGCCGGCTGAGAATCCAGTCTCCGCAAGCGACGAACTGAAATAGCTCGGGAGCGACGTCTCCGACGGCAGCCCTTCGGGCATCGGCGGAGCCTCGGCCTCCACATCCACCTCCTGGTACCGGTACATGCCGGTGCCGGCGGGAATGAGGTGACCGATGATGATGTTCTCCTTGAGGCCGAGCAGGTCGTCCTTCGCCCCACGAATCGCCGCGTCCGTGAGGACCCGCGTCGTCTCCTGGAACGAGGCCGCCGAGATGAACGACTGGGTCGTCAGGCTCGCCTTCGTGATGCCGAGCAGCAGCGGCTCGGACGTCGCCGGGGTTGCCTTCTTCTTCTTCGCCCGCTCGTTCTCCTCGCGGAAGCTCTGCTTGTCGACGTGCTCGCCCTCGAGGAACTCCGTGTTGCCCGGATCCATGACCCGGACCTTCTGGAGCATCTGGCGAACGATCACGCCGATGTGCTTGTCGTTGATCTTCACGCCCTGGAGCCGGTAGACCTCCTGCACTTCGTTCAGGAGGTACTCCTGCACCGCGCGCGGGCCCTTGATCCGCAGAATGTCGTGCGGGTTCACGGGACCTTCGGAGAGGCGGTCGCCGGCACGCACACGGTCACCCTCGTGCACGCGGAGGTGCTTGCCTGCAGCGACCTCGTACAGCTGTGCCTCCTGACCCTCGTCGACCACGACCATGTTGTCCACGGTCTTCGCGGGCGCGACGAAGATCTCGCGCTTGCCACGCTTGATGTCGCCGAACCTGACGATACCGTCGATCTCCGAGATCGTCGCCGGATCCTTCGGGCGACGTGCTTCGAACAGCTCGGCGACCCGAGGCAGACCGCCCGTGATGTCGCGCGTCTTGTACGCCTCACGACCGATCTTCGCGATCGTCTGGCCGGCGAAGATCTCCTGACCGTCGTCGACAATGAGCTGCGCGCCCACCGGGACGACGAAGTCACGCACCTTCTTCTCCTTCCCGCCCTTCGCCTGGATGATCTCGATGTGCGGGTGAAGCTTTTTCTCGCGGTCCTCGATGACGACGCGCTGGCGAAGACCGGTGAGCTCGTCGAGCTCCTCGGACACCGACTCGTCCTCGACGAGATCGACGAAGCGAATGATGCCTTCGACGTCCGCGATGATCGGGTTCGTGTACGGGTCCCAGGTGAAGATCACCTGGTCGCGCCGCACTTCCTGACCATCCTCGACCATCAGGATCGCGCCTAACGGCACCTGCAGCCGCGCCGCGATGCCCGCGTTCTTGTCGTGCGAGGCACGGATCGAGATGTCACCCTCGTAGGAGGTGACGATGCGCTGTCCCTCCGGGTTGGTGACGACGACCATGCGCTCGCCGTACTCGATGACACCGGCGACCTTCGACTTGCGCTGCGTCTGCTCGGCGATACGAGCAGCCGTACCACCGATGTGGAACGTGCGGAGCGTGAGCTGCGTGCCCGGCTCACCGATCGACTGCGCCGCGATGATACCGACGGCTTCGCCGAGGTCCACCATATCCATGGTGGCCAGGTTGCGGCCGTAGCACATGCGGCACAGCCCGCGCTTCGCCTCGCAGGTGAGCACCGAGCGAATCTTGATTGTCTCGATTCCCGCCTCCTCGATCGCGCGCGCCATGTCTTCGTCGATCAGCTGGCCCGCCTCGACGAGCAGCGTGCGACGACCCGACTCATCCATCTCGTGCGGGTCCTCGACGTCATCGGCGGCCACGTTGCCGACGATGCGCTCCGAGAGCGGCTCGATGATGTCTTCGCCTTCCTTCAGCGCGCCGATCTCGAGACCGAGGATCGTACCGCAATCCTCCTCGCTGATCGTCACGTCCTGTGCGACGTCCACGAGACGACGCGTGAGGTATCCGGCGTCGGCCGTCTTGAGCGCCGTATCCGCCAGACCCTTACGGGCGCCGTGCGTGGAGATGAAGTACTCGAGCACCGAGAGGCCTTCTCGAAAGTTCGATTTGATCGGACTTTCAATAATCTCGCCGATGCCACCCGTGAGCTTCTTCTGCGGCTTCGCCATGAGACCGCGCATACCGGCAAGCTGCCGGATCTGGTCGCGGCTACCACGCGAGCCGGAGTCGAACATCATGAACACGGGGTTGAACCCGGCCTTGTCCTCGCGCATGGCCTTCACCATGGCGTCGGCAATGTCGGAGTTCGCGTGCGTCCACGTGTCGATGACTTTGTTGTAGCGCTCGCCGTTCGTGATGTTGCCCGTCTGGTACGCGCGCTGGAAGCGCTCGACGCGCTCCGTTGCCTCGCCGAGTAGCGTCTCCTTCTCCGACGGAATGTGCAGGTCCTCGATACCGATCGAGACACCGCCACGCGTCGCGTTGAAGAAGCCGAACTCCTTGAGCCGATCGAGGAACTCGACCGTCGCCGCGAGACCGGCCTGGCGGTAGCTCTCGAATACGAGCTCGCCTAACGCCTTCTTCTTCATGTCGCGATTCTGGAACGTGATCCCTTTCGGGACGATCGCGTTGAACAGCGCGCGGCCGACCGTCGTCACCACCCAGCGACGCCGGCCGTCGTCGTCCACCAGGTAGCGGATCGGCGACTGGCGCTGCACGATGCCGTGCGCCAACGCCATCTCGAGCTCGGCGATCGCGGCGAACTTGCGAAGCCCCGCCGCGGCCTTCTCGTCCTTCTCGTACTTCGCGAACTCGGCCGGCGCCTTCGTCGCGACGTAGCAGCCGAGCACGATGTCCTGGCTGGGCTCCGCAACCGGGCGGCCGTCCGACGGCTTGAGGATGTTGTTCGACGACAACATCAGCAGCCGGCTCTCGAGCTGTGCCTCGAACGACAGCGGCACGTGCACGGCCATCTGGTCACCGTCGAAGTCCGCATTAAATGCGGCGCAGACGAGCGGGTGAATGCGGATGGCCTTGCCTTCTACAAGAACGGGTTCAAACGCCTGAATGCCTAACCGGTGAAGCGTCGGCGCGCGGTTCAGGAGCACCGGGTGATCGCGGATGATCTCCTCGAGGATCTCGTACACCTCGGGGCTCTCACGCTCCACGATCTTCTTGGCGCGCTTGACCGTCTCGGCGATGCCCTTCTCGACGAGCTTGTGAATGATGAACGGCTTGAACAGCTCGAGCGCCATCGCCTTGGGCAGTCCGCACTGATGCAGCTGGAGCTCGGGGCCGACGACGATGACCGAACGGCCCGAATAGTCCACGCGCTTGCCTAACAGGTTCTGGCGGAAGCGGCCCTGTTTGCCCTTGAGCATGTCCGACAGCGACTTGAGCGGACGCTTGCCACGGCCGCGAATCGCCTTCGAGCGACGCCCGTTGTCGAACAGCGCATCCACCGCCTCCTGCAGCATGCGCTTCTCGTTCCGGAGAATGACTTCCGGCGCGCGATGCACGATCAGCTTCTGGAGACGGTTGTTGCGGTTGATGACGCGACGATACAGATCGTTCAGGTCGGACGTGGCGAAGCGGCCGCCGTCGAGCGGAACGAGCGGACGCAGATCGGGCGGAATCACAGGAACCACGTCGAGGATCATCCACTCCGGACGGTTGCGCGTCTCACCCGCGTCACCCGACGTGCGGAATGCGTCGACGATCTTGAGCCGCTTGAGCATCTGCTTCTTGCGATGCTGCGACGACTCGTCGATCACGCCAACGCGTAGATCTTCGGCCAGCTTGTCGACGTCGATGCGGCGCAGCAGCTCCCGCACGGCTGGAGCTCCGATGTCCGCGAGGAACGCGGCATCGCCCTCTTCCTTCGCCTTCTGGCGCAGGTTGAGGTACTCGTCCTCGTCGAGCAGCTGGTTCGCGCGGACCTCCTGCGTGCCCGGGTCGATGACGACGTAGTTCGAGTAGTAGATGACCTTCTCGAGATCACGAAGCGTGAGGTCGAGCAGGTTCCCCATCGGGCTCGGCAACGTTTTGAAGAACCAGATGTGCGCCACCGGAACGGCGAGGTCGATATGCCCCATGCGGTCGCGACGGACCTTGGAGAGCGTGACCTCGACGCCGCAGCGGTCACAGATGACGCCGCGGTAGCGGATGCGCTTGTACTTCCCGCAATGACACTCCCAGTCCTTCACCGGACCGAAGATGCGCTCGCAGAACAGACCGTCCTTCTCGGGCTTGAAGGATCGGTAGTTGATGGTTTCGGGCTTGAGCACCTCGCCCCAGGACCACCAGTTGCGGAGGCCCTGCATCTCCAGGCGCTCACGCTCTTTGGGGTCCTTCGGTCCGCGGATCTCCTCGGGTGAGGCAATGCGGACCTGAATGAAGTCGAACGCCGACGCGCGGGTCTCGCGCGCACTGCGGAAATCGATCATCGCTTACTCCTCGGCTCCGTTACCGTTGCCGCCATCCATCGACGGTTCGAAAGTGCCGTCGCTATTCGCGCCCATCTTCACGTAAATACCGAGCGCCTGAAGTTCCTTCACCAATACGTTGAACGACTCGGGAATCCCGGGCTCCGGAAGGTTCTGGCCCTTCACGATCGCCTCGTACACGCGGCTTCGTCCGTTCACGTCGTCGGACTTCACCGTCAGGATTTCCTGGAGCGTGTGCGCCGCGCCGTACGCCTCGAGCGCCCACACTTCCATCTCTCCGAACCGCTGGCCGCCGAACTGCGCCTTGCCGGCGAGCGGCTGCTGCGTGACCAGCGAGTACGGGCCAATGCTGCGCGCGTGGATCTTGTCGTCGACCAGGTGCGACAGCTTCAGCATGTAGATCTCACCGACCGTCACCGGGCTCGCGAACGTCTCGCCGCTTCGCCCGTCACGGAGGCGCACCTTACCGCCCGGCGTGATGCCGGCCAGTCGCAGGAGCTCCACCGCGGCCGCGTCGACGTCCGCCTCGGACTTGCGTCCGAGCATTGCGGCGAGCGCCTGCATGTCGTGGTGGCCAAGCACGTCGGCGGCAGCGTCTTCGCTGCGCTTCTCCAACTGCCGGTGTGCCGTCTTGAGCTCCGCACGCCGCTGGGCGGACAGTGACTCATCGTCCGCGCCTGCCGCGTGGAACGCCAGCTGGTTCTGCATCTCGGTTGTCTCGCGTTCGGCCAACTCCTTCGCCGCCGCGGCGAGGAAGTCGCGCACGCGGTGGAACAGGTCGCGCGTCTCCTGCGACATGCCACGCGCGCCGAGGTCGTTCAGGTGAGCTTCCGCGAGCAGCTCGACGCGCTCGCCCTGCGCCCGATCCGGCCTGATGTCGCCGAGCAGCTGCTTGACGTCGGCGTCGGTCACGGTGAGCGGCGCGACGTGCAGGCTGAGCGCGTCACGCACCCACGTTAGACCGGCGAGCTTGAGCAACAGGCCGATCTCACGCTCGTTCGCCCCCTGGAACACCGGCGTCTTCGCGTAGAAGCCGAGGATCCGCGCGGCCCACCCGAGGTGGGTCTCGAGGATCTGCCCGACGTTCATGCGGCTCGGAACGCCTAACGGGTTGAGCACGATGTCCACCGGACGTCCGTCCGGCAGGAACGGCATGTCTTCCTCCGGCACGACGCGGGCAACGATACCCTTGTTGCCGTGACGGCCAGCCATCTTGTCGCCGACCGAGACCTTACGCTTCTCGGCCAGATACACCTTCACGAGCTGAATCACGCCCGGCGGAAGCTCATCGGGCTGCAGAATTCGGTCGATGCGCTCCTCCGCCCGCTCCTCGATACGCGCCTTCTCTTCGTTGGCGGCGTCGATGATCTCGCGGATCCGCTCGTTCACCTTCTTGTTCTCGACCCGGAACGTCTTGAGGTCGAGCTGTGTCATCTTGAGCTCGCGCACCGACTCCCGCGTGAGCTTCGTGCCGACCGGAATCGCCTCCTCGACGGTGCCGGCCTTGAGCGCGAGCGCCACGGTCTGGCCGTCGAGCAGCTCGACGAGCTCCGAGTCGCGCACCTCGTTGACGCGGATCTTCTCCTCGCCCTCGAGGCGGCGGACCTCACCGATGCGCTCACCGCGATCCTTCTCGACGACCTGGTCTTCGATGCGCGAGAAGATCTTGACATCAATGACGACGCCTTCCATTCCCGGAGGAACCTTCAGCGAAGAGTCCTTCACGTCCTTCGCCTTTTCACCGAAGATCGCGGTGAGGAGCTTCTCTTCAGGAGACAGCTCCGTCTCGCCCTTCGGCGTGATCTTGCCGACGAGAATGTCGCCAGGCTTCACGTGCGCGCCGATTCGAACGATGCCGCGCTCGTCCAGGTCGACCAGCGACTCTTCGGCGACGTTCGGAATTTCACGCGTGATCTCTTCCTGCCCGCGCTTGGTGTCGCGGACGTGAAGCTCGAGCTCCTGGATGTGGATCGACGAGTACACGTCGTCCTTCACCAGGCGCTCGGAGAGCACGATGGCGTCCTCGAAGTTGTGTCCGTACCACGGCATGAACGCGACGGTCACGTTCGCGCCTAACGCCAACTGACCCATCTCGGTGCCGGCGCCGTCGGCGAGCACGTCACCCACCTTCACGCGCTGGCCGAGCCGGACGAGCGGACGCTGGTTGATGGCGGTGTCCTGGTTCGTACGCCAGTACTTCCGGAGGCGATAGCGATCCTGCTGCGTCAGGCGCGCCAGCGGACGATCATCGCCGCGACGCTCCTGCTGCACACGCTCGGCCGGACCCGCGTCGACGATGATCTCGTCGGCGGTGACCCGCGTGACGACACCCGCACGTCGTGCGATCACGACCGCGCCGGAGTCCTTCGCGACCTTCTCCTCGAGTCCCGTTCCAACCAGCGGCGTGCGCGGGTTGAGCAGCGGAACGGCCTGGCGCTGCATGTTCGATCCCATGAGCGCGCGGTTCGCGTCGTCGTGCTCGAGGAACGGAATGAGCGCGGCGGCGATCGACACGAGCTGCTCCGGCGCGACGTCCATGTAGTCGATGCGATCCGGCGGCAGCACGGGGTAATCCGCGCGCTGACGGCAGAGCACGAACTCATCGACGAAGGAGCGGTCGGGATTCAGCTTCGAGTTGGCCTGCGCGATCGTCACATCCTCCTCACGGTTCGCGTCGAGCCACGCGATCTCGTCCGTCACCTTGCCGTTCTTCACGACACGGTACGGCGTCTCGACGAACCCGAGGTCGTTCACGCGCGCGAAGCACGCGAGCGACGTGATGAGGCCGATGTTCGGACCTTCAGGCGTCTCGATCGGGCACATGCGCCCGTACTGCGAGTAGTGCACGTCACGGACTTCGAACCCGGCACGCTCGCGCGTGAGGCCGCCGGGGCCTAACGCGGAAAGACGACGCTTGTGCGTCAGCTCCGCGAGCGGGTTCGTCTGGTCCATGAACTGCGAGAGCTGCGACGACCCGAAGAACGCCTGGATCACCGCGCTCACCGTGCGCGCATTGACCAGATCGTCCAGCGAGATCTTCTCGGGATCGGTGTTGATCGACATGCGCTCCTTCACGAGGCGCGCCATGCGCGACAAACCGACCGAGAACTGGTTCGCGATCAGCTCACCAACCGAGCGAATGCGCCGGTTGCCGAGGTGATCGATGTCATCCGTATGCCCGCGGCCCTCGTGGAGCTCCACGAGGTAGCGGATGATCGCGACGAAGTCTTCCTTCGTCAGGACCGTCTTGCCCGCGTCCTCGGTGAGACTGAGGCGCTGGTTGATCTTGTAGCGGCCCACGCGGCCGAGGTCATAGCGCTTCGGCGAGAAGAACAGTCGCTCGAGCGCCTGACGCGCGGTCTCTTTGTTCGGCGCGTCACCCGGGCGCAGCAGCGAATAGATCTGCTTGAGCGCCTCGTCTTCGGCGTGCGTCGGATCCTTGAGCAGCGTGTTGCGGATCAACGTCGACTCGGCACGGCCCGAGGGGACAAACACCTGAACCTTGTTGACCTCCGCCTTGCGCAGCTTCTTGATGAGCGTGTCGGAGAGCGACTGACCGGCGTCAGCGATCACTTCGCCCGTGTCCGCCTCGACGGCATCGACGGCGAGAATCCGGCGCGTTGGACGCTCACCGCGCTCGATCGCGTCCATCTCGTCGCGGAGGTCGATCGTCATGTATGACGCGAAAACCTTCACCGAGTCGATGCCCTGTCGGCGGAGTCGGTTGAAGACTTCGTCGGTCAGCTCGTCGCCTTCCTTCACGAGCAGATCGGCCTGGTCGCGCTCCGCCTGAGCGCGGGCCTTCTTCGTCTTCGCCTTGGGCGCCTCCGGATCCGCCGCTTCACCCGCGAGCGTAATGTCCTCGGCGATGATCGCGCCGATGACTTCGCGCGTCTCCGCCCGGCCTTCGCGCTTGCGCACGAGGTCGAGGTCGCGCACGCCGAAGAAGAGCCGCAGAATGTCGCGGTTTTCCCCGTAGCCGAACGCGCGCAGGAGCGCGGTGGCCGGGAACTTCTTCTTCTTGTCGATGTGGACGTAGATGACGTCGTGAATGTCGACGGTGAACTCGACCCACGAGCCGCGGAACGGGATGATGCGCGCCGAGATCAGGCGCTGGCCGTTCGGGTGCGTGGCCTCCTCGAACACCACGCCGGGCGAGCGGTGGAGCTGGCTCACGATGACCCGCTCGGCACCGTTGATCACGAACGTCCCGAGACCGGTCAGCAGCGGCAGCTCGCCGAGGTAGACCTCTTTCTCGATGATGTTCCGTGGGCGCTTGACGCCGTTCACTTCCTCGTTGATGACGAGCTGCAGCGTCGCCTTCAACGGGGCGGAATAGGTCATGTCTCGCTCGATGCACTCCTCGACGGAGTACTTCGGCTCGCCTAACGAATACCGGACGAACTCGAGCGAGAAATTCTCGTGGACATCGGTGATCGGGAACAGATCCTTGAAGACCCGCTCGAGCCCGACGTCTTCACGGTCATGCGACGCCGCATCCAGCTGCAGCAGTGCCTCGAAGGCACGCGTCTGGATGTCGAGGAGGTGGGGCATCTCCATCCCCTCGTCGAGCTTTCCAAACGAGATCTGCTTCATCAATTCAGGCATGTATCATCACCCGCGCGCAGGCGAAAACCGCCTCGCCCCCGACGGCCGCACGTTTTGCGGTGCCAGGGCGAGGCAGAAAAAAACGAACTGTGTTGTCGTGCGAGATTTTGTTGCTCACGTATGCGTCGCAGTGAAGGTGAGTTGCGTCGGGAACCGGGAACTGGGAACCGGGAACCGTGACTCCTCGCGGAGCTCCTGTTCCCCGTTCCCGGTTCCCTGTTCCCGGAGCACTCACTTCACCTCGACCGTCGCTCCCTGCTCCTCGAGCTTGGCCTTGACCTGGGCCGCCTCGTCCTTCGAGACGCCCGCCTTCACGGTCTGCGGTGCGCCGTCCACCAGGTCCTTCGCCTCCTTGAGGCCGAGACCCGTCAGCTCGCGCACGACCTTGATGACCTGGATCTTCTTCGCGCCGGCGTCCTTGAGGTTGACGGTGAACTCCGTCTGTTCCTCGACGGCCGGAGCAGCGGCGGCGCCGCCACCACCAGCTGCGGGCGCGCCACCGCCAACCGGGGCGGCCGCGATGGTCACGTTGAACTTCGACTTGAACGCCTCGATCAGCTCGGAGAGCTCGAAGACCGACATGTTGCCGATGGCGTCGAGAATCTCGTCCTTGCTCAGCGTCGCGTTAGCCATTGTTTGTATCTCCTCGGGTAATACCCAGGCGTTCCTGGGGCGTTAGTTAGCTTGCTTCAGGTTAAAGCACCTGGGTTCACGCGGACGCGCCTTCTTTCTGCGCTTTGAGCGCTTCGAGCGCGCCGACCATCATGTACATCAATCCGTTCAACGCGCCGACGAATGCGGCCATCGGCGACATGAGCCCCGCGCCGAGCTCGGCGAGCATCTGCTCGCGCGACGGCATCGAGGCCAGCTTCTTCACCTGCACGTCGTCGATCGCGGCCCCATCGAGCAAGCCGCCCTTCACCACCGGCTTCTGATCGTTCTCCCTGGCGAAGTCGGTCAGCAGCTTTGCCGCGGCGACCGGATCCTTGCTCACGACAACGCCCGTCGGACCGCGGAGTCGCGTCCCGGCGAGGCCGCTCTCGTTGATCGCGCGAAGCGCCAGTGTGTTCTTGATGACCACGTACTCCACGCCAGCCTTCCGGAAGCGCCGCCGAAGCTCGGTCATGCGCTTCACGTTCAACCCGGTAAAGTCGGTGTAGTAGAGCGCCTTCGCGCCCTTGATCTTGTCGGTCAGCTCGGTGACGAGCTGCTGCTTCTCGGTCCTGTTCATCGCTCGTTTACCGATACAGGGTGGTGTCGACGCGAACGCCGGGGCCCATCGTGCTCGACACGGCGACGTTGCGGACATAGACGCCCTTCGCCGCGCTGGGCTTCGCGCGGACGATCTGATCCATGAACGCCGAGTAGTTCGTCTCGAGCGCTTCGAGCGAGAACGAGGTCTTGCCGATGGCAGCGTGAACGTTGCCGCCCTTGTCGACACGGAACTCGATCTTGCCCGCCTTCGTCTCGCGAACCGCGCGGCCGACATCGAACGTGACCGTGCCGGCCTTCGGGTTCGGCATGAGACCGCGCGGGCCGAGGACGCGCCCGAGCTGTCCGACCTGTCCCATCTGATCCGGCGTGGCGATCATGACGTCGAAGTCCAGCCACCCTTCCTTGATCTTCGCGATGTGCTCCGCGCCAACGAAGTCGGCGCCGGCGGCCTCCGCTTCACGGGCCTTGTCGCCAACGGCGACGACGAGCACGCGGACGGACTTACCGGTACCAGCCGGCAGCACCACCGTTCCGCGAACGATCTGATCGGCGTGACGCGGGTCGACGCCAAGGCGAACCGCCACCTCGACCGTCTCATCGAACTTCGCGAACGCCGACTTCTTCACGATCTCGAGCGCCTGCTTTGGCTGATACACCGACGCCTCGTCGCGATTCTTCGCGGCGGCGTGGAATTTCTTCCCGTGAGTGCGCATCAGTCCTTGACCTCGAGACCCATCGAGCGCGCCGCGCCGGCCACCATGGCCATCGCGGACTCGATCGAGTCACAGTTGAGATCGGGGAGCTTGATCTCCGCGATCTTACGGACCTGCGCCTTGGTCACAGATCCCACCTTGTTCCGGTTCGGCTGTCCGGACCCCTTCTCGATCCCTGCCTCCTTCTTCAGCAACACGGCCGCGGGCGGCGTCTTGGTGATGAAGGTGAAGGACTTGTCCGCGTAGATCGTGACCTCGACCGGGAGGATCGTCCCATCCTGACTCTGCGTCCGAGCGTTGAACTCTTTGCAGAACGCCATGATGTTGATCCCCTGGGGTCCGAGGGCCGTACCTACCGGGGGGGCCGGATTCGCTCGCCCTGCAGGGATCTGCAGCTTGACGAATCCAGTGACTTTCTTTGCCATGAAGACTCCATCGTGCTGCGCAAGAGCGATCAGCCTCGAGCCTCGGCCATCGGCCGAGATGCCTAACGCTGGACCACCGGGGCCTCCGGTGAAATCATCCGCGACGTACGCGGTGCTCTG
>Ga0207707_10004839_pt1 | contig 11811 bp, 9 predicted proteins | sample KBSC83BmetaG_FD_184336 | JGI IMG/M metagenome (GOLD analysis project Ga0207707, IMG submission 184336) | Corn rhizosphere microbial communities from Kellogg Biological Station, Michigan, USA - KBS C8-3B metaG (SPAdes) (version 2) | ecosystem: Host-associated > Plants > Roots > Rhizosphere ... | reverse complement strand
GTGCTTCTGTTCTTGCGCTCGGCCTCGGCCTGTTCGCGACGACCGGCTCGCAGGCCATGCCGCTGGCGCCGCTCGCGCCAGCTGTCCCCGGCGACGCCGCCATCATCCAGGTCGCCGGCGGTTGCGGATGGGGCTGGCACCGCGGCCCCTATGGCGGCTGCCGCCCGCTGTATAACTGCCCGCCCGGCTTTCATACCGGCCCGTACGGCCGCCGTTGCTTCCGCAACTGGTGACACGCACGGGCGAGGGCTGCGATGAGCGGCCCTCGCTCGCTTCACTTGCCGAGGAAGCCGAGCATGAGCTCGTCATATTTCTCGCGCGCCTCCAGGAACACGAGGTGCCCGGTATTCGCAATCACCTCCGCGCGCGCGTTCGCCATCAGCTCGGACAGCGACTTGGCCAATTCCGCGTTCTTTCCCATCTTCGGCCGCAGCGCCTCCGGCGCATTCGCCCGTCCCGGCGCGTTGTGATCGTCGGCGCCCATGATGAACAGCGTCGGCTGGGAGAGCAGCGGGATCTCATGCACGACGGGTTCGCGATAGATCATCTGCGCGGAGCTTGCAAAGGCGCGCAGCCAGCGCGAATATTCGGCGCTGCCCTTGATGTTGAAGCGTGAGTCGATGAACGGCGTCACCTGGTCCGGCGGCAGTTTCAGCGCATAATTGGTCTCGAGCTGCTTGCGGTAGCCGTCGGCGGTGAGCTTGTCCTCGTTCTCGATGATCTTCTCGGTCGGCACCGGCGGCACATAGAAGCGGTAATCCTCAAGCCCGATCGGCGCGGTCAGCACCATGTGTGCGACGCGGTCGGGATAAGCGCGCGCGATGCGCACGCCGAGCATCCCGCCCATGGAATGCGCGACAATGTCGAACTGCGTGACCTGCAGGCGGTCGAGCAGGGCGATGGTGTTGCGCGCGAGATTGTCGAAATGCAATTCGCCCGTGGGTTTCGAGGATTTGCCGAAACCGACCTGATCCGGCACCACGACGCGAAAGCCGGCGCCGGTCAGCGTCTTGATGACGGGCGCCCAATAGCTCGACGGGAAATTGCGCCCATGCAGCAGCACCACGGTGCGGCCGTTCGGCTGCCCGGAAGCGCCGACATCCATGTAGGCCATCCTGAGCTGCTCGCCGTCATTGGCGACGGGGAAGAGGCTGACGGGGTAGGGATAGGCAAAGCCTTCGAGGTCGATGCCATAGGGCTCGCGCGGCGCATCGGCGGCGTGGACTTGACCGAATGGCAATACAAGGAATGCGCCGATCAGCGCTGCAATGAAGTCACGGTTCATTGGGGGCTCCGATATCTCCGAAGGTCATTCCCGGCCATGACGAGAAGCGCAGAGTACACGCGATCGTGCTTTCAGCCTTCGCCGTTCGGAAACAGCGCGGCAAACCGCTTTTCGCCGGTGCGGGTGAAATTGACCACGCGGCTGCCGGGCGTGGTGTCGCGCGCGGCCCATTTCAGCTCGGCGAAACGGGTCATCATCGCAGCGCCCAGCGTGCCCGCGAGATGATGCCGCCGCTCGCTCCAGTCGAGGCAGGCCTTGCAGACGGGGCGGCGCGGATGGGCGAGCGTCTCCGGCGCGATCTGCAAGTTCTTCTCCAGGAATTTCGCGCCTTCCGTCGTGAGCTCGATGTCCTGCTTCTTCTGCCGCACGAGCCTTTGCGTTCTCATGCTGTCGAGCATCTGCACGCCGAGGTCGCCGGCGAGATGGTCGTAGCAGATGCGCGCGCGGCGGAGCGCCGGATCCTTTGGCCCCGTGCGCACGCGCATGTGGCCGACGCGGGCGGCCAGCCCCTCCAGCATTTCCAGCACGCCTGCGACGTCCTCGCCGGTGAGGCGATAATAGCGGTGACGGCCTTGTTTCTCCGGCTCGACCAGGCCGCCGGCCTCGAGCTTGGCGAGATGCGAGCTTGCGGTCTGCGGCGTGATGCCGGCCTCCTGCGCGAGCTCGCTTGCGGTGAGCGCACGGCCGGTCATCAGCGCGGTCAGCATGTTGGCGCGGGCGGGATCGCCGACGAGGGAGGCGACCATGGCGATGTCGGGACCTGCTTTCATGCTTCGATGATAGCCGAAGCATCGACGTCGATCAAGCGGGTATTGTTCAAGCCATCGTCATTTGCGAGGAGCGTAGCGACGAAGCAATCCAGATCTTGCTTGATTTCTGGATTGCTTCGCGGAGCCTGTCATCGAGCGCGCGTTCGCGCGACCCGTTGGCCCGCAATGACGGCGAAACACTGAACGAGGTTCCCATGATCACCGTCTTCATCCGCTACCAGCTCGACCCCTTCAAGCGCGCGCAGTTCGAGGAATATTCGAAGCGCTGGCTGTCGATCATTCCGCGCTGCGGCGGCGATCTCCAAGGCTACTGGGTGCCGCATGAAGGCACCAACAATATCGCGTTTGCGCTGATTTCGTTCGAAAGCCTCGCGGCCTACGAGGCCTATCGCGCGCGGTTGCGTGGCGACAAGGAAGGCATGGCGAATTTCAGCTTCGCGGAGGAAAACAAGTTCATCCTCGCGGAGGAGCGGACGTTCCTGCGCAAGGTTGTCGCCTGATTTGGCGGGAGCTGGCAGCACTGGCGGGCCCGGTTCCGTCCGGCTATCTATGCGTCCCAGACCATTGAAAGAAAAGGAGGAGAGATCATGCCGGTCACGACAGCGGACAAGCGCGCCACTTTTCGCAAGCTCCACGAAAAGGGCTGCTTCATCATTCCCAATCCCTTCGATGTCGGCTCCGCGATCGCCCTGCAGCAGCTCGGCTTCAAGGCGCTCGCCTCCACCAGCGCAGGCTTTGCCTGGACCATCGGCAAGGCGGACAACCGCGTCACGGTCGACGAGGCCTGCGATCATCTTTCGGCGCTTTGCGCTTCAGTCGATATCCCCGTCAATGCAGACTACGAGGGCGGTTTTGCCATCAAGCCGGAAGATGTCGCGACCAATGTCGCGCGCGCGGTGAAGACCGGCGTCGCCGGACTTTCGATCGAGGATCGAACCGGCGACAGGGAGCGGCCGCTGTTCGAGACCAACCTCGCTGTCGAGCGCATCAAGGCGGCGCGCAAGGCGATCGACGCCGACAACAGCGGCGTGTTGCTGACCGTGCGCTGCGAGGGATTCCTGGTGGGCGTCGCCAACCTCGCGGTCGTGCTCGACCGGTTGCAGGCCTATTCCGAGGCCGGTGCCGACTGCATCTATGCGCCCGGCATCAAGACGCAGGAGGAGATCACCGCCGTCGTCAAGCAGGCGCATCCGAAGCCGGTCAATCTCCTGATCGGCGCGTCCGGCCTGTCGCTGAAGCAGGCCGAGGATCTCGGGGTGCGCCGCATCAGCGTCGGCGGGTCGCTCGCGCGTTCGGCGTGGGGCGGCTTCATGAAGGCCGCGAAGCAGATGGCCGAGCAGGGGACTTTTGGCGAGCTCGCCAACGGCTATCCCGGCGGCGAGCTCAACAAGATGTTCAGCTAATCCTGCCCACGAAAACAAAAACGCACAGCGGATCGCTCCGCTGTGCGTCGGGTCTGGATTTTCTCGGACTATTGCTTGACGGCGTCCGTGCCCTGCGGCGGCGTCGGGCGGTTGGTCGCCGAACCCGTGGTCGTGCCGGGCGCGTTGTTCGCCTTCGGCGTCACGTCGCGCATGCCCGGAGGGGCAGCCGGCGGATTGGCATTCTGCGTCTGCGCGGTCTGGGCCGGCGGCGGGGTCTGGGCTTCCTTCACGCTGGTGTTGTTCAGCCCGTAGAACACGGCGCCCAGGATCAGCGCGAGGCCGACCGCGAACAGCGCGATCTTGCTCGATGAGGCCGGGCCCTCCTGAAGCTCCGGATCAACCTGCAAGTCATTGTCGAAGCGTTGAGGGCGGCGAAAATTGTCGTCGCTCAGACCGGAACGAGGGGGATCATACGGATCGTTCGGAATGCGTTCGTTCGTCATGGCTTCGGTTCCTCCTTTAGTCGTAAGACAACCGGCAGCGCGCGTGACGGTTCCGGGGAAACCTGGACTTGTTCTCCGGGGAACCTCCGCCTTAAGTTCCCTGACCCTTTCGATCGAGCATCCGCTGTAGAAACTGCCTCCCGGCGATCGCGTACTGCAATATCTGTCGCTGGTCGCGCTTGCGGCGCAGGCCATTCTATTCGCCATTCGCTACTCCCTACTCGCCATTCGCCCCTTTCTTCCTCGCCTTCGCCACTTGCTCGGCGGTCACCAGCGGCGCGGCATTGCTAAAGGCGTTCCGGATATAGTTCGTGACGTCGGCGATCTGCTGGTCACTCAGTTTCGCATAGCCGGGCATCGATCCCGCGTTCGGCGCGCGGGGCGTGGTTACGGTCTGCGCGCCGTCGAGGATGACGCGAAGCGTGGAGGCGGGGTCGGCAGACTGCAACAGCGCGTTGCCGTTCAGCGGCGGATAGATGCGCGGAGAGCTCGATCCGTCGGCCTCGTGGCAGGCGATGCAGTTGTGGGCGTAGATCTCCTTGCCCGTCTTCATCTCCGCTTCGGTCGGCAGCGGTCCCTCCGGTTCCGGCGGGCCAGCCGGCAGGCTCTTCAGATAGAACGCGATCCCCCTGACATCGGCCTCGCTCATCTTCGAGGTCGAGTTGACGACGACCTCGGCCATCGGCCCGCCGGCATGGCTCCTGGCGTTGCGGCCGCTCTGCAGATATTCGACGATGTCCTCGACGCTCCAGGATTTGAGCCCGCTGCGCGCGGCGGCGTCCAACCTTGGCGCGAAGTAGCCGTCGACCGCGCTGCCGGCAAAGCGCCGGCCGCGCTTGTCCGCGCCGAGGATGTTCTTCGGTGTGTGGCAGGCGCCGCAATGGCCGGGTCCCTCCACGAGGTAGCGGCCCCGATTCCAGTCCGTGCCCTTCTGCTGGTCGGGCTCCAGAATCCCCGGGCGGAAGAACAGGAAATTCCAGGCCTGCATCACCATGCGAAAATTCAGCGGGAAGCGCAGGGCGGGCGGCGGTACCTTGTTGGAAACCGGCGCGAGCGTTCCGAGATAGGCGCGCACGGCGAAAATATCGTCGCGCGTCATCTTCGAGAAGTTCGGATAGGGGAAGGCCGGGTAATAACGCGATCCATCCGGGGCTACACCGAGGCGCAGCGCCCGGTAAAAATCCTGCTCGCTCCAGGAGCCGATACCGGTATCGCGATCCGGCGTGAGATTGGGTGGATAGATCGCGCCGAACGGCGTGTCGATGCGCTTGCCTCCGGCAAAGGGTTTTGAGGGATCGGCGGTGTGGCAGCTCATGCAGTCGCCGGCCACCGCCAATACCTTGCCGCGCGCGATGGTCTCCTCGGACGGCTCGGCGGCGCACGCGCTCGAAAGCGCGAATGCACTGCACAATATCAGGCTGCAGAGAATCGCGCGCATCTTCCGTCGTTGTCCTTTTTCCCGTGGCTCGTCAGGACGGTACAGTGGAAACCGGGCCACCCCAAGCGGCCGTCACGCCGTTTCGCCGGGACCGCCCCCTACGACACAAACCGCAACAGGCCTGCGCCATTCCGGCCACGATGTTGCGATTTTCGAAGGCGCGGCATTTCGAGCCAGATTTGTGATGCGCCCGCCGGAAAAAGCGACATAGAGTGGCAACTGCGCACAAAGCCATTAGTTAGAAAAGAGCCGGGGCGGCCAAAGGCTTAAGAGGGCTTAAATGGGAATCAACCAGGGTCCGATCAGTCTCGATCAAAAGTATACACAAGGCACCGGCCACGTCTTCCTGACGGGCATCCAGGCGCTGGTCCGGCTGCCGATGGCCCAGATCCGGCGGGACCGCGCCGCGGGCCTCAACACCGCAGGCTTCATCTCCGGCTATCGCGGCTCGCCGCTCGGCGGCTATGACCAGCAGCTCTTCGCCGCCCGGAAGCACCTCGAACAGTACAACATCAAGTTCCAGCCCGGCGTGAACGAGGACCTGGCGGCCACTGCGATCTGGGGCTCGCAGCAGCTCAATCTCTCGCCCGGCTCCAACTACGACGGCGTGGTCGGCATCTGGTACGGCAAGGGCCCCGGCGTCGATCGCTGCGGCGATGTGTTCCGCCATGGCAATACCGCGGGCTCGGCGAAAAACGGCGGCGTGCTGTGCCTGGCCGGCGACGACCATGGCGCCAAATCCTCCACCGTCCCGCACCAGTCGGACCACGCCTTCATCTCCGCGCTGATGCCGTATCTCTACCCCTCCAGCATCCACGAGATGATCGAGATGGGGCTCTTGGGTATCGCGATGTCGCGCTATAGCGGCTGCTGGGTCGGCATGAAGGTGATCACCGAGACGGTCGAGACCACCGCCGAGATCGATCTGACCGACGAGATGACGCCGTTTGTCATTCCCACGGATTTCGAGATGCCGAAGGGCGGCCTCAACCTGCGCTGGCCGGACGACCGCTACGAGCAGGACCGCCGCCTGCAGGACTACAAGGGTTTTGCGGCGATCGCCTTTGCGCGCGCCAACAAGGTCAACCGCATCACGATGGATAGCCCGAACGCGCGCTACGGCATCATGGCGTCCGGCAAGAGCTATGAGGATATCCGTCAGGCGCTGCGCGAGCTCGGCATCACCGAGGAGGTCGCCGCGAAGATCGGCTTGCGCCTCTACAAGATCGGCATGCCCTGGCCGCTGGAGCCGGAAGGCGTGCGCCAGTTCGCCGTCGGCTTGGAGGAGATATTCATCGTCGAAGAGCGCCGCGAGATCGTCGAGAACCAGGTCAAGCAGGAGCTGTTCAACTGGCGCGACGACGTCCGTCCGCGCATCGTCGGCAAGATGGACGACCACGACAAGCGCTTCCTCACCTTCGCCGCCGAGCTCAGTGTCTCGTCCCTTGCCAGCTCGCTCACCGAACGCCTGCTTCGACTTAACCTCAATCCCGAAATCGCCAACATGCTCCGCGCCAAGGCCGACTGGTTCAACGGTCGCGAGGCGACGCAGATGCAGGCGACCGCGCCCGTGACGCGCACGCCGTATTTCTGCTCGGGCTGCCCGCACAACACCTCGACCAAGGTGCCGGAAGGCAGCCGCGCCTTCGCCGGCATCGGCTGCCACTTCATGGCGCTGTGGATGGACCGCTCGACCGAGACCTTCACCCATATGGGCGGCGAGGGCGTGCCGTGGGTCGGTGTCGCGCCGTTCACCAAGGAGCAGCACGTTTTCGCCAATCTCGGCGACGGCACCTATTTTCACTCCGGCAGCCTCGCGATCCGCCAGGCGGTCGCCTCGGGCGCCAACATCACCTACAAGATCCTCTATAACGACGCGACCGCGATGACCGGCGGCCAGCATGTCGACGGCGAGTTGTCGCCGCAGCAGGTCACCTTCCAGCTTCACGCCGAAGGCATCCGCCACATCTACCTCGTCTCCGAGAACTCGCATCTCTATCCCGCCTCCGACATCGCGCCCGGCGTGATCACGCGGCATCGCGACGAGCTTGACGCGGTCATGAAAGAGTGCCGCGAGTTGAAGGGCACCTCCGCGATCGTGTTCGTGCAGACCTGCGCCGCCGAAAAGCGCCGCCGCAGGAAGCGCGGCCTGATGGAAGACCCGGCGCGCCGGGTCATGATCAATCCGGCGGTCTGCGAAGGCTGCGGCGATTGTTCTGTGCAGTCGAACTGCATCTCGGTCGAGCCGCTGGAGACGGAGCTCGGGCGCAAGCGCACCATCAACCAGTCGTCCTGCAACAAGGACTATTCGTGCCTGAAAGGCTTCTGCCCGTCCTTCGTCACCATCGACGGCGGCAAGCCGCGCCGCCGCGCGCCGGCCGAGCTCGGCGATATCGGCGCGCTGCCGGAGCCGGCCTCGCGTCCGCCGCTCGACAAGCCCTACAACATCGCGGTCGCCGGTGTCGGCGGCACCGGTGTGCTGACCATCGGCGCGCTGCTCGGCATGGCCGCCCATATCGAGGGCAAGGCCAGCATGATCCTCGACATGTCCGGCCTCGCACAAAAGGGCGGCGCGGTGTTGAGCCATGTCCGTCTCTCCGAGCACACCGCAGACGTCACCTGTTCGCGCATCGTCACCGGCACCGCCGACCTCGTGATGGCCGCCGACGAGGTGGTCGCCGCGTCCAAGGACATGATGACGCTCTGTGAATCGAGCCGCACCGCCGGCATCATCAACAGCCATCTGATTCCGACCGCAGACTTCATCCTCAACCGCGATTTCAATTTCCAGAGCCGCAAGGTCAACAGCGTGCTGGAAAACTCGCTGCGCAAGGACTCCTCCTTCTTCGATTTCACCAGGCCCGCCGAGGTGCTGCTCGGCGACAGTATCGCGACCAACATCATGATGATGGGTTATGCCTGGCAGAAGGGGCTGTTGCCGCTGTCGGCGGAGGCGATCGAGCGGGCGATCGAGGTCAATGGCGTCTCGATCAAGATGAACACGCAGGCGTTCCGGATCGGGCGTCTGGCGGCCGCCGATCCGGCGCGGCTGGAAGCGATGATGGAGGGGCAGGACGCGGCGCACGCGCCGAAGACGCTGGAATCGATGTCGCTCGACGAGATCATCGCGCATCGGAGCCGGCTTCTCACCGACTACCAGAACGCCGCGCTCGCCGAGCGCTATCGCAGGCTGGTGGACCAGGTTCGCAACGCGGCCATTGGCGGCGGCTATGGCGAGGCGCTGCCGCGGGCGGTCGCGATCAACTATGCGAAGCTGCTCGCCTACAAGGACGAATACGAAGTCGCGCGGCTCTTCACCGACGGCAAGTTCGAGCGGCAGCTTCGCGACCAGTTCGAGGGCGACTTCAAGTTCAGCTTCAACCTCGCGCCGCCGATCCTCGGCGGGGCAAAGGACGCGCTCGGCCGGCCGAAGAAGCGCGCCTTCGGCGCCGGGATGCTGCCGGTGTTCCGGACGCTCGCCAAACTGCGCTTCCTGCGCGGCACGGCGCTCGATATTTTCAGCTACAGCGCCGATCGCAAGCTCGAGCGCGACCTGATCGCGGGCTACGAGAAGGACGTCGCGACCGTGCTGAGCCTGCTGTCGCCGGTCAACCTCGATACCGCGGTCGAACTGCTGTCGCTGCCCGACCGCATCCGCGGCTACGGCCCGGTGAAGGAGAAGGCGGTCAACGACGCCAAGTCGCGCTACGCCCAGCTCGCGGCCGACCTCGTCAACCCGCCGCCCGCACCACGGCAGATCGCGGCGGAGTAGGGAGCTCGAAGGTAGCCCGGGTGAGCGAAGCGACACCCGGGACTTGGCATCCCGCCGGTCGCTTCGCTCATGCGGCCTACGCTTCCGCACCGTGCAAATTTTCCGATTTACAGAAATATCCCTTGACTCCATCCCCAAATCACCGGCACATTCCGCGCCATCCCGCCTCGACACGAGGGACGTTACGGCCAATCGTCACGAAACGTGAGGCGGGGAGCGGTGGACGCTGTCGGCGCGCAAGGACGAAGCGCGCGTGACGCATCCGACGAAGCCGTGTGGTCCCGACACCCCGATGCTGGTGTCAAGCTCGCGAAATGGCGATGTCGGCCTTCGGCCCGACACGCCGCGCGGGCGACGGTGACTAAGACGCCCGGTACGCCGAGGAGAGCACGGAATAAGTCGTCAAACATCGCGCGGGGAATGCCGGACGTGTTCGGTTGTACCTGTGACCAACTCGTGTGCGTTTTCTTGAGCTTTGCTGCACACGAGACCGCGGGTGCAACGGCGCCCGGCATTCCCTGCGCCCTCGCTTCTCCGAGGGACATTGAGCTTGCACAGCCCGGACGGAATCGCGCCGCGGGAGTGCTGCTTCATGTTTTCTCCGCTGTCATGCCCGCGAAGGCGGGCATCCAGTATTCCAGAGACGTTAGCGATTGAACCGCGAGGGCGCGGCGTACTGGGTCGCCCGGTCAAGCCGGGCGATGACGGCGGAATATGTGGCAGCATCTCAGCGCAAGTACGCATGCTCCCATCTCATGGCGCGGAATATTTCACCGCTTGCCAAGCCCCGCCCGACAGGCCAAGAAATTGATCGGGAACAGGAAGAAGAAACGTCAGCGGAGAACGAGTTGACCATCAAGGGCAAGGCCTACATTGCCGGGATTTACGAGCATCCGACCCGGCACGCACCCGATAAATCCACCGCACAATTGCATGCCGAGGTCGCCAGGGGCGCGATCGAGGATGCCGGCCTCTCCAAGGCCGACATCGACGGCTATTTCTGCGCCGGCGACGCGCCCGGCGGGCTGATGCCGATGGTCGATTATCTCGGCCTCGATATGAAAAAGCTCCGCCATATCGACTCCACCGACACCGGCGGCTGTTCCTACCTGATCCATCTCGGCCATGCGGCCGAAGCCATCGCCGCCGGCAAATGCCAGGTCGCGCTGGTCACGCTGGCAGGCAAGCCGCGCACCGGGGCGATGCCGCCGCGTGCGGCCGGCGCCGAAGCCGATTTCGAGACCGCCTACGGCCAGACCACCCACAATGCCTACGGCATGTGTGCCATGCGCCATATGCACGACTATGGCACCACCTCCGAGCAGCTCGCCTGGATCAAGGTCGCGGCCTCGCATCACGCGCAGTACAATCCCCATGCGATGCTGAAGGAGGTCGTCACCGTCGAGGACGTGCTGAACTCGCCGATGATCTCCGATCCGCTGCACCGGATGGATTGCTGTGTCGTCACGGACGGCGGCGGCGCGATGATCGTGACCACGCCGGAGATCGCCAAGAGCCTGAAGAAGCCGCTGGTGCGGCTGATCGGCCATGGCGAGGCGACCAAGGGCCCGCGCGGCGGCAAGGACCTCGACCTGACTTATTCCGCCGGAATCTTCTCTGGCCCGCGCGCGTTCGAGGAAGCCGGCGTCACGCCGAAGGACATGAAGTACGCCTCTATCTATGACAGCTTCACCATCACGGTGCTGATGCAGCTCGAAGACCTCGGCTTCTGCAAGAAGGGCGAGGGCGGCAAGTTCGTCGCCGACGGCAATCTGATCTCGGGCACCGGCAAGCTGCCGTTCAACACCGACGGCGGCGGGCTCTGCAGCAACCATCCCGTCAACCGCGGCGGCATGACCAAAATCCTGGAGGCCGTGCGGCAACTGCGCGGCGAGGCGCATCCGAAGGTGCAGGTGAAGAACTGCGACCTTGCGGTCGCGCATGGCACCGGCGGACTTCTCGGCGTGCGTCACGCCGCCTCAACCTGCATTCTGGAGCGCGTGTGATGGCTGAAGCGAAGAAATATCCGGCGCCTGTCGGCAATCCCGAGACCGCGCCGTTCTGGGAAGCGGCCAGGCAGGGCAGGTTCATGATCAAGCGCTGCACCGCCTGCGGCGAGCCGCATTATTTCCCGCGCTCGATCTGCCCGTTCTGCTTCTCCGACAAGACGGTGTGGGAGGAAAGTTCGGGCGAAGCCACGATCTACACTTTCAGCCTGATGCGGAAGTCGCCGAGCGGTCCGTATGCGATCGCCTATGTCACGCTGAAGGAGGGCCCGTCGCTGCAGACCAATATCGTCGATTGCGACATGGACAAGCTGAAGATCGGCCAGAAGGTGAAGGTGGTGTTCAAGCCCACCGACGGCGCGCCGCTGCCGTTCTTCACGCCGGCCTAAGAGGTACCTTCTCCCCTTGTGGGAGAAGGTGGCAGCCGAAGGCTGCCGGATGAGGGGTCTCTATCCACGGAGAGATATCTATCTACGGAGCCAACCCCTCACCCAGGCGAGTTCGTTGCGGGCGCCGGTGTAGCCCTCTCCCACAGGGGGAGAGGGCGCAGCAACGGGCGCCGGCGAAAAAACAGGTTCGGGGAGAAACATCGACATGCCGATCAACTACGAACAACTGATGGCGCTGAAAAATCTCGGCCAGAAATATTCCTATGGCGATCGCGAGGTGATGC
>Ga0207707_10004837_pt1 | contig 11813 bp, 9 predicted proteins | sample KBSC83BmetaG_FD_184336 | JGI IMG/M metagenome (GOLD analysis project Ga0207707, IMG submission 184336) | Corn rhizosphere microbial communities from Kellogg Biological Station, Michigan, USA - KBS C8-3B metaG (SPAdes) (version 2) | ecosystem: Host-associated > Plants > Roots > Rhizosphere ... | reverse complement strand
GCCGGTGGCTTGTTCGACTATGCGGATGGCGCGCTGGACCAGTTTCTCGTTCTTATTCCAGACATTCACCATGAGATTGTCATAAACGTAACCGAGACGGGCCATGGCTCCGGTGGAGATCATATTCAGAACCATTTTGTGGGCGCTGCCGGCTTTCATGCGGGACGATCCCGCTAAGACTTCGGGGCCGACTTCGGTGACGATGGCGAAGTCGGCGGCGCGCTCGAGGGGAGAGTTGCGGTTGCAGGTGAGGGCGATGGTGCTGGCGCCGCGGCGGCGGGCGTATTCGAGGGCAGCGATAGTGAAGGGAGTGCGTCCGCTGGTGGCGATGCCGAGAACGACGTCGTGCTTGCCGGGCTTGCGCTTCTTGATTTCCCGGAGCGCGAGGGCGGTGTCGTCCTCGCTGGCTTCGGTGGAGGCGCCTAGAGCTTTGGGACCGCCCGCCATGATGAATTGCACGGTGCGCGGATCTGTGTTGAAGGTGGGCGGGATTTCAGAGGCATCGAGAGCGCCGAGACGGCCGCTGGTGCCGGCGCCCACATAAATGAGGCGTCCGCCATGGCGGAGGCCAGCGGCCACCGTTTCAATGGCACGGGCGATTTGCGGGAGTGCGCGGCGGACGGCGGCGGCAACGGTGGCGTCCTCGTTGTTCATCAGACGGACGATTTCCAGCGCAGACATCTGGTCGAGATTGCCGGTCGCGGGCGGAATCTGTTCGGTGGGAAGATGACGAAGATCCTGTTTGGGGGCGCGGGTTGCGGTCAAGATGCACCTTTCGGCTTCCGGGTTGCGGAGATTGGATCTGGAGTTCCCACTTCTCGCAACTGCGGCGGGGAAGTGGGGCACCCCATGTTCATTCTAACGGTTTGGTTGAATTGCTCTTCACTCTTGCAGCAGCGCTTCGATAATGGCGTCGTGGAATATTGGACGGACTTGCTTGATGGTTTGATTGGAGCAGTCGGGCCAGGTGCGGTTGGTGAACAAGGTAATCGAGAGTTGGCGGTCGGGGTCGATCCAGAGACTGGTGCCGGTATATCCGAGATGCCCGTAGGAATTGGGACCAAAATACTTTCCGGACTGTGAAGGGGTGGAGGGAGTGTCCCAGCCGAGGGCCCGGGAAGTGCCTGCAGGAGCGGATTGGCGGCGGGTGAAGAGGGCGATTGTTTCAGGCCGGAGAATAGGGGTTCCGCCGTTGAGCATGGTGGACGCGAAGATCGCCAGGTCGTGCGCAGTGGAGAAGAGGCCTGCGTGCCCGGCTACGCCGCCCAGGACCGAGGCGTTCTCGTCCTGGACTTCGCCTTGAATCAGGCGATTGCGGAAGGTGCTGCGGACGGGGGCGTCTTGCGCAGGTACTGCTTCAACGCGCTCATCGGCCGTGGGCGGAATTTTGCTGCGAATCCGTTCAGGCGGATTGAAGGTTGTGTTCGACATGCCTAAAGGGCCGAAGATCTCGTGTTGGCAGAAAACGTCAAGCGATTCTCCGGAGAGGCGCTCGAGAGCAAGGCCCAGGATGATGAATCCAATATCGCTGTATTCGGCGCGGGCGGCGGGATCTGCGGTGAGCGGAGTGGTGAGGGCGGCCTGCAGGATTTCATCGCGTGAACGCGCCTTCAGGAAGAGCTTTTCGTACGCGGGAAGGCCTGACGAGTGGGAGAGGAGCATGCGGAAGGTGACTTCGTTGCGGCGGGGATCGGTTAGAGCGCGGAATTCGGGGACTGTGCCGATGATGGGAGCATCGAGTTCGAGCAGACCACGCTCGTAGAGGATTGCGGACATGGTCGTGGTGGCTACCGGTTTTGTCAGGGAGGCCAGGTCGAAGACGGTGGCGCCAAAAAGGGAGTCAAAATTCCCACCCGCGGGATCGGTTTCATAGACAAAGCTGCCGAAGGATTTCAGCGCAGTCAGTTGCCCGTTCCGGGTCACTGCAATGCAAGCAGCAGGGAAGGCACGCTCGGTGATGGCTTGTTGCAATATGGAAAACGCGCGCGAAAAAACTTTATCTTGTTCATCGAAGGCGGAAAGCAGAGTGCCGGCTGCATTCCGAGGCTGGGATTTGGCGGGCACAGCGAAAGCGTAGCACGGGTCTGCTTCTTCGCCTGTGACCAAAAGGGCACTCCTGGAGTCCCGACTCCTTGAGCGAGTCGCGCCGGTTGTGTAGAGTCAGAATATTCCTACATTCACCAAGTTATTGGAGCGGATGATCCCGCGCGGTTCCAGCACAATGGGGAGGGTTGAGCAATCATGCGTCTCGTGGTGACGATCGTGTGTTCTCTGGTTCTAGCCTGCGCCAGTCTGGCGGAGGCTGTGGTGCAAGGCAGCGGCATGCGCGCCTCGGGCTCGAGTGCGTCGCCGGTGCGTCTGGGCGCAGTGGATGCAATCATTCAGCAGTCGATTGCGGACCACAATATTCCCGGGGCGGTGCTGGTGGTGGGGCACGAGGGGAGGGTCATCTATCGAAAAGCTTACGGGGAACGCTCGTTGGAGCCTCGGCGGGAGGCGATGACGGTCGACACGATTTTCGATATGGCGTCGCTGACCAAGGTGATCGCGACCACGACGGCCGTGATGCAAATGATGGAGCTTGGCAAGGTGCGGCTGAATGATCCGGTGGCGAAGTATATTCCGGAGTTTGCGCAGAATGGGAAAGAAGACATTACGATCCGGCAGTTGCTGACGCATTATTCAGGGCTGGCGCCGGATATTGATTTGACGCCGGCGTTTGATTCGAAAGAATCGGCATTCCGGCTGGCTTGTGCGGAGACGCCTGAGGTGGCGCCCGGGTCGGGATTTATTTACAGCGACACCAACTTCATCATGCTGGGCTGGCTGGTAGAAAAGCTGTCGGGTGAGACGCTGGATGTTTATACGGCGAGGCATGTTTTCCAGCCGCTGAAGATGATGCATACGCGTTTTTTGCCTCCCGCAGCCTGGAAGCCGAAGATCGCGCCTACCCAATATGATGAGCACGAGCACATGATCCGCGGGGTGGTACACGATCCGCGTTCGCAGCGCATGGGGGGAGTGGCGGGACACGCCGGATTGTTTTCGACGGGAGATGATCTGGCGAAGTTCGCACAGGCTCTGCTGAATGGGGGCGACGGAATATTGTCGTCACTGGCAGTAAAGAAGATGAGCGAACCGGAGCAGCCTCCGTCCGCGTCGACGTTGCGCGGATTTGGGTGGGATATTGATTCTCCGTTTTCATCCAATCGCGGGGATCTTTTGCCCGTGGGGTCGTTTGGGCATACGGGGTTCACGGGGACATCGATCTGGATCGATCCGACGACGAAGTCTTACGTCATTCTGCTCACTAATTCGGTGCATCCGCGCGGGAAGGGTAACGCCATCGGGCTGCGGGTGAAGGTGGCCACAGAGATTGCGGCGGCTCTGCCCCTGACTGTGGAGGAGAAGGATGCTCTTCGGTGGCAGAGCATCACCGGGTACAACGAGGCCATGAGCGCGGAGCGGCGCCTGAGCGCGCGCAATGGGTCGGTAAAGAACGGGATCGACGTGCTCCAGGAGCACGGGTTCGATGTGCTGAAGGCTGCTGAAGGGAAGAAGCATATTGGGCTGGTCACAAATCAGACTGGGGTTGACGCATCGGGAAAGCGGACGATCGATGTGCTGGCGGCGGCGCCGGCAGTGTCGCTGGATGCGATCTTCAGCCCGGAGCATGGAGTGACGGGCACGTTGGATACCACCGATATCAACAACTCGAAAGATGCCGCGACCGGGATTCCGGTGTACAGCGTCTATGGAGGGACAGACGCGGCGCGGCGACCGCAGCCGGAGGTCTTGCGCACGCTGGACGCGATTGTATTCGACATCCAGGATGCGGGGGTGCGCTTCTATACCTACGAAAGTACGCTCGGATATTTTCTCGAAGCGGCGGCGAAAGCCGGCATCGAGCTGATTGTGCTGGACCGGCCGGATCCAGTGACTGGGTCGTTCGTGCAAGGGCCTCCGACCGATACGGGTCACGAGAGTTTCACCAACTACTGGACAGTGCCGGTGAGACATGGGATGACAATGGGCGAACTGGCAAAGATGTTCAACGCCGAGCGAGGCATCAACGCGAAGCTTACGGTAGTTCCGATGGATGGGTGGCAACGCGGGGATTGGTTCGATTCAACCGGGATCGAGTGGGTGAATCCATCGCCGAATTTGCGGAGTGTGACGGAGGCGGCGCTCTACCCCGGAGTCGGGCTGATTGAAGGCACGAACATCTCCGTGGGGCGCGGGACGGATACCCCGTTCGAAGTGGTGGGAGCGCCGTGGATCAAGGGCAAAGAGCTTGCAACCTATCTGAATGCGCGCGGGATTGCCGGGGTACGGTTTGTGCCGGTGACGTTTACTCCGACTTCGAGCAACTATAGCGGGCAAGCGTGCCAGGGAGTGAACATTGTGCTTACGGAGCGCAACGGATTCGACGGGCCGGAGATGGGCATGGAACTTGCGGCGGCGCTGCTGAAGCTGTATGCGAGTAATTGGAAGATCGAAAAAATGCAGCAGTTACTCGTCAATCAGAGTGTTTATGAGGCGCTGGCAACGGGGCAGGATCCGCGGAGAATCTCGCAGGATTGGCGGGAGGAGTTGCAGCAGTTTCAGAAGGTGCGGGAGAAGTATTTGATTTACAAATAGAGGCAGGGGCTAGGGGTCAGGGACTAGACAGGAAGTTTGCTTTTCCCAATCTCCGTGTTCCCCAGGAGAAGATCGAACAGGGGCAGAAACACGTTGTAGCGGCTGTTGGGAATGTCGTGATGGCTCATGTGATAGGTACGGGCGAAGTGAAGTCCAGGAGGAAGCCAGCCGTTCATGTGAATCCTCCAGTGAATCTCCTCGCAGAGAATCAAATACACCGACCAGCCAATGAAGATGCCGCAGAGAATCCCCAGCTGCCCTAGCAGAAAGCTGATGAGGAAGGCTGGGATTCCATTGATCACAAATAGAAGGACAATGTTGAGTGGGGAACTGATCAGCGCCACGAATTCTGCTTCCGTGGGAGTACCAATTTGCGCGTGATGCTCTTGATGCGCGGCCCCGTGCTGCGTGCGCGGACGATGGAGCAGGAAGCGGTGATAGGCGTATTCGAAGGCATTGCCCCAGATCAGACCCAGCACCAGACCGATGACCCATGTCTGCCAGGCCGGATGGAATTGGAAGACCATGATCGTGGCCGGCAACGCTCCGCAAACCACGGCTGCCAGCGCGTTCGTGCGCTTCTTCGACAGGCCGTGACGGATGGCGGTCTCGAGAACTTCCATTGGCATTGGCACCACGGTTTTCATTCATTGTAGTTGGGGTCACGGGCAAACGGTACTTCAGCCAAGGCGCCGCGCCGCTCCGGATAACTTCTCGTGGCAACGCTGCATCCTAGGCGCTATTAGCGTGGTAATCTCGCCCATATGCAAACCGTTTCTGTCGGAGGTGCGACATGCGTGTAATTCTGGCGATGCTGATGCTTTCGGGAATGGTTTGGGGACAGGCAGCAGAGCAGGCTAAGCCCGAGGCTGCATCCTCTGGGCAGGAGCAGAGTGCGGCGACTGCGCAGGCCGCTCCGGTGGTCGATCCTCATTCTGTCGTGATCCCAGCCGGGACCAAGGTTCCGCTCACGCTCAAGCAGGCGATCTCCACGAAAAATGCGCGTGAAGGCGATCCGGTGTATGCGGAGACGGCGTTTCCGTTTGTGGCAAATGATCGCATGCTGATTCCTGCGGGGACGTACATTCAAGGAAAGATTTCGCGCGTCGACCGCGCCAAGCGGGGACTCAAAGGCGGAGCTGGGTTGCTGATCCACTTCACGTCGATGATTTATCCGAGTGGTTACACGGTGATGCTGCCGGGATCGGTCCAGAACACGCCGGGCGCGGAAGACAAGAAAGTGAAAGATACGGAAGGAACCATCAAGGCCGATAACCAGGATGGGAAGCGAGTTGAAGACGCGGCCAAGGGTGGCGCCGTCGGCGGAACGGTGGGGAGTATCGGTGGCCTCGCGGCAGGTGGTTTGAATGGTGCTCGTTATGGCGGGCTTGCGGGCTTGGCTGGCGGCGTCGCCTGGGCACTCCTGAAACATGGTCCAGACGTCAAGCTGGAGGTGGGGACGTCCTTGGAGATGGAGATTCAGCGGGATGTGCCGGTGGACGCTACGCGGATTCATCTGGCCAGGGCGGGGTCGTAGCGGCGCTACTCTCAGCCGGTTGCGCGCTTGCCAGCGTATCAAGGCAAGCAACTGTGAGGTTCTGATTTACGCGCCGGGTGGTGGCTGCTGCTATACAATCCGCGATAGGAGTGTTCCAGCTCCTGGGCGGAGGCGTTTGTGGCAGAGCTTGGCTTCGGTTTTACAACCATCATCATCGTCGTTGTCGTTATCTATCTTCTGAGTTCCATCAAAATTCTGGCCGAGTACGAGCGAGGGGTGATCTTCCGCTTGGGGCGATTGCTACCGGAGGCGAAGGGGCCGGGAGTAATCCTGGTATTCACGCCCATCGACCGCATCGTGCGCGTATCGCTGCGGCAGGAAGCGTTGGAGGTCCCGCCGCAGGACATTATCACGCGCGACAACGTCACCCTCAAAGTGAACGCCGTCATCTTCCTGCGGGTGATTGAACCGCGGAAGGCGGTGGTGGAAGTTTCGAATTACGTTTATCAGACCTCCCAGTTTGCACAGACTACTTTGCGATCGGTACTGGGCGAGCAGGAATTGGATGAGTTGCTGGCGCACCGCGATAAGATCAATCTTCGCCTTCAGAGCATTCTGGATACGCATACTTCGCCCTGGGGCGTGAAGGTCACCAACGTCGAAGTGAAGCAGGTGGATATGCCGGAGTCGATGCTGCGCGCGATGGCCAAGCAAGCCGAGGCGGAACGCGAGAAGCGGTCGAAGATTATCCATGCGGAAGGCGAGTTTTCGGCGGCGCAGCGGCTGGTCGATGCCGCGCACCTGCTGTCGGGCGAGCCGGTCAGCGTGCAGTTACGATACCTGCAGACGCTGACTGAGATCGGAGTGGAGAAGAACACGACCGTGGTGTTTCCGGTGCCGGTGGATTTCTTCTCGGGACTGCAGAAGATATTGGGCAAGGGCGATGAATCGTCGCCGGCGGCGAAGACAGCTTAGGTTTTCGACGGCAGGGGAAAGCCCACTCAATCCAACATCGGACTTGAGTGGGAGACCGTCGCAGCGCTTTTGTTGGAGTTGAATTATGGGGTCGTCACAAGATACCGAGATCACGCTGGGAACAGGGAAGTTGCTCTTCTTGTTTTTCGGGCTGGTAGGAGTGTGCGCGTTATTTTTTGCGCTGGGATATTCGCTGGGGCGAAAGTCGGACCTGGGAGTGGCAGCGGCCAGCAATGCAGGAACGCCGAAGGTCTCGACCAGCGCAAATAAGACCATCAGCGGAGCCGCAGCCTCGCCGCAGATGACTTTCTATAAGAACGTTGAGCAGAAAGATGCAAATGCGGAACTGAATCCCGCGCCGGAGGCGAAGACAGATACGGCACAGCCGGCGGCTGCGCCTGACAAGAGTGCGCAGAACAATGGCGTGGATCCAGCGACTACAGTGCCAACCGCGGGATATTTCGTGCAAGTGGCAGCCGTAAGCAAGCAGGAAGATGCGGACTCGCTGGTGGATGCTTTGAAGAAGAAGGAGTATCCGGCGTTCGTGGCCAGCACGGCTGCAAACGACAAGCTCTTTCATGTGCAATTGGGGCCGTATTCCGAAGTCAAGGATGCGGAAGGAATGCGTACGAAGTTGATTGGGGATGGGTACAATCCGATTCTGAAGAAATAGTTGCATTGTCAGATGGCAGTGTTGCGCGGGTTCAGGCGTCCTCCGGGGACGCCATATTTTTCTCGTAGCTCGCCCGGCCCTGAAGCGCAGCACTGCTCTCAGAGGCCCTATCGGGTGGGCGAAAATCCTTCGCACGTGCTGGATTTTTCGAACTTCGTGTGCTCACAAGCCGCGCGGGACGAGCACGAAGTGATCGATTGCGATGCGGGCGCCGGCGTCGGCGCGAGTGTGATCCAGCCGGAAAATAATTCGCACTTCATCGAAATGGCGGAGCAAGGAGCGGGGCGGAATCTGGAAATTCAGCATCTCGCCTACCGGCTGCGGGCGTTCGTATATTCTCCACGGGCGGGTAGATTTGACCAGCATTCTTCCTAGCGATTCCGAAGGTTGCCCCGCTTGACTGGTATCGACCAGGATCAATTCCAGGGAAACGGTGTCGGGATAGCGATCGGCGTTGCGGACAGCGATCTGGATTCGGCTGCAGCAATCGAGGGCGATAAGGCTTCCAAGATAATCGTGAGCCTCGATAGAGAGGGGGCGTCCGTCGGTGGAGCGGATGTCCACCGTCTCGGGACTGGCATGAGCCTGGCGCGAAGTTCTGGGCGGGCGCACATCAGGGGCTTTGAAGAACCAGTAAACGCCGCCGAAGGGAATGACCAGAGGATTCGCATTGGGGCCGAGTGCCGGCAGATTCGTGAGATCGATGGGAGTGGGAGCGATCAGTTGGGTGTGGAGTTGCTCCTCTGGCCAGAGAACGATCCCGGTATTTCCCTCACCGGCAGGCCGTTGCGAGTCGTTCACGGTTTCGGCGGTATAGCGCCTCGCGGACGCGCCGCCGCGTGGCAGGACACGCACAGCGCGCTGGTGAGAAGAACCTAGGCCGAATCCCGCGGCCCCGTGGAGATAAGGAAGGAGCGCGGCCAGCGTGAAGATGGTTGCAAGGAGCACTGCGGGCACATTTTGCGTTTGAGAGGGATGAAGGGAATTCGCGCCTGGAATCGACCACCACGCCCAAGCACAAATGGCTGCGCCGAACAGGATCGAGCCGGCTGTTGTATATCCAGCGAAGAAGATTAGCATTCCGGTTTGCGCACAGAGCGCTGCGGCGATCGAAATCTGAGGCCGCAACTTGGGAAAGAGTGGGAGGATATCGGGCCGGAGTGAAAGAAGGACAGAATCCTCGGGGTTGAGGGTGCGGGGGCCGGATGAACGCAGTGAGGGCGTGAGCAGGATGGCGAAAGCAGCGACCGCCACCAACGTCCAGGCCGAATTCGCGCGAATCAACAAGGCCAACGGAGCAAGCCAGATTGCGGCACGCGAGGTTTGCACGAGCAGCAACTGAGAATCGAGATGCTTGTCTCGCGAAACAATGGCGCAAAGGATCGCGACCGTCAGCACAGAGGCCAGGGACACTGCGAACAGACGCTGGAGGGCGAACGTGAGTACGCCGGTCCACGACAGATAGTGAGTTGGGGGCGATGCGGCAGAGAAGGCGACCGCCGCGGCTGCCAGCAAGCCAGCGAGGGCGGGCAGGAGCTTGGTGACCGAGGATGAGGCAGTGGCCTGCGCCGGGTCGAAAGCATCCATCACGAACCCCTGTTGTTTCTGTTTGGACACCAGAAAATGGTGGAAGGTTTCCACAGATGTACATTGACAGGCATCGATTCTGACGTTATCTCTAATTGATGTCTTCCGACGCATCGCTTGATCGTGCGCTTCAGGCCATTGCCGACCCTACCCGGCGGCGGATTCTGCAGGTTTTGAAAGAAGGGAAGAATTCCGAGATACGACCGGGGTTTCTCTGCGGGGGAGACATCGAGGAGCGCATCCGGCTCTCGCAGCCCACCATCTCGCATCACATGGCTATTTTGACTAAGGCTGGTTTGGTCGAGGCCGTGAAACAGGGTCAGTGGCGGTGGTACCGGAGGGACGAAAAGGCCATTCGGCAAGTGGGGAAGAGCCTTCGAGGGAAGTTATAGCGACGCACCACAGAGGGCATTGGGGAACACAGAGGAAAGCGGATATCTGCCGTCCGTCTCCACTTCCAACTACTGGGTTCCCAAGGCCCATTTTTCCAACTCTCCCGTGGATCGCATCAGGCCTAGCTCTGCACGCTGCAGTTCGAAGGTTACGTCTTGCAGCGAGATGAAGCGTTCGCTCAGCTGAATACGGGCGTCGTCGAGGTCATGGAGCGTGGCGGTGCCCTGGTCCATGCGGGTATGCACCGCGGCCATATTTTTGTCCGCGATCTCGTATTCGAGTTGCGCGACGTCTCGGGCGGCCTGCAATTGCGCGACGGAACGCTGCAGGCGCAAGGTTTCTTCCGACAACTGATTTTTGGCGGCTTCGGCCTGCTTACTGGCCTTGCGCGCATCGGCCTCGGCCAACTCCGCTTTGGAACGCTGAGACGCGTTGAACAACGGAAAGCGGATGCTTACGCCGACCGTGGCATTGTTTTGCTGGAAGCTATTCGAAACGCAAAGAAATTCTCCCAACGGAGTCACGCAAGGGTGGGAGGGGATGTAGTAGTTCTGGAAGTTGTTGAATTTTGAGAGCAGGGCGTACTGTGCGGCGAAGTCCAAGCTGGGCCAGAGGGCGCGATGCTCTCCTTTGGCGCGCAGGTATTGGGCCCGCGCATGTTCCAGTGCGGCTTGCACCGATGGGCTGGAGGCGGCGGCATTGTCCGGATTCTCTTCCGGTAAAGCGGGCGGTGCAGGGATCGACTCCGGCTCGGTCTGGATCGCCGCCGCGGCAAGGCCAGTTAATTTGGCGATGTGCTCGCGCAGCACGTCAGCGGCACCTTGAGCTTCGGCAATGCGCAAGCGCACGCGGGCGGTGGAGAGGCGGGCTTTGGTCTGATCGATTTCGCTGTCGATACCCTCTTTGACGCGGTCGCTGACGGCAGCCTCCATCTTTGCGGTTTCGGCCACGCTTTCCTGCAGACGAGTCAAACGCTGCTCCCATTTGGCCAGTTCGGCATAGCTTAGTGCCGCGTCCTGAATAGTCTGATTGCGCTGATCTTTGCTGTTTAGAGAAGCCACGTGAGAGTCGACTTTCGCCGCCTTGATGAACTGCCGGAGCGATGGATTGAGCACAGCGGATTGCGCACTGATGTTGAACAGAGACGGAGCTGAGCCTTCCAGTCCGAGAGGGAATCCGTAGGACCATCCCAGACCAGCGCCGGTCATGACTTGGGGAATGTAGTTGTTGTGCAGGTCGTGATACGCGGCGGCGACGCGCTGCTCTTCAGCGGCAGCAATGGCGCCACCGGTGGCGTGCGTCAAGGCGAGTTCGACGACGCGTTTGAGCGGGATGGGCTCGGCGAACGACAGAGCGCGAAGTACGAAAAACAATATGCAAGCTTGGCATAGAACAGTGCGGCACCGAGTCTTCATGCGTCCCTCTTCCAGCTATGAGCAATGAGCTATGAGCTTTGAGCAACAGCCAACACTTGCTTCGGATCACGGCTCTGGTTCCTGATCAAAGATTGGATCAAGCGAAATTCTAAATGTCGGGCATAGGCACGGGGCGATTTTCGTTTGAGAAGATCTCCGCTTCTCAGAAATCGGACGCGCGAGAAATGGAGCACCCGTTCAGCGATGGTTAGCGCTCCACGCGTTTTAGATTCTCCTGGGCACGTGAATAGGAGTGGGCCAGCGCGAGCGCGGCGCGAAACTGGTCGGCCGCGGCACGCTTGTCTCCTTGCTTCTCATAAATTTGGCCCAGCAGATCATGCGCCTTGAATGCCGGCCCGTCTTCCACGGGGGTTTTGAGATAACGCTCGAGCAGGCCGACGGCAAAGGGGAGATCAAAATCGGAGCGGTAGAGTTGCTGCGCTGCATGCAAGAGAGCCTCTGGGCGGTCCAGGAGACTGGAATTGAGAGTGTGCAGGGCCTGCTTCATTTCGTCATAGCGCTTTTCGTGTCGCAGAAATCCTGCCAGATCGAGCCAGGCGCGCGCGCCGGAATGGCTGGCGCCGATTTCGGCGCGATATTCGCGTTCGGCAACGTCGGGCTGTTTGTCCTT